>ENA-OXEN01000231-OXEN01000231.1-human-gut-metagenome-genome-assembly--contig:-NODE-231-length-13444-cov-13.527373_pt1 | contig 13444 bp, 5 predicted proteins | sample MGYA00249358_ERZ652249 | MGnify/ENA primary metagenome ERZ652249 (study PRJEB26925, sample SAMN05826761) | human gut metagenome | biome: ENVO:2100002; feature: ENVO:00000062; material: ENVO:00002003... | reverse complement strand
AGCGTCGCCCACCGGCAAGCTGTCCATCGGCATCGGCATGGGGCAGTCCACGGGCACCGTCTCCTACCTGGCGCCGAACGACATCGTCACGACGACGGGCGAGACGCGCACCGTCGACGGCGTGACCATGGAGTTCCAGATGACGCCCGGCACCGAGGCTCCCGCCGAGATGAACACGTGGTTCCCCGGCTACCGGGCGCTGTGGGTTGCCGAGAACTGCACGGCCACGCTGCACAACCTGTACACCCTGCGCGGCGCGGAGGTGCGCGACGGCAACGCCTGGGCGAACTACCTCATGGAAACGCTCGCACGCTACGGCAGCGAGGCCCAGGTCACGTTCCAGGCGCACAACTGGCCGCATTGGGGCGCGGATTTCATCCGCGACTACCTCACGAACACCGCCGCTATGTACAAGTTCATCGCCGACCAAACGCTCATGTACGTGAACCAGGGCTACACGTCCAACGAGATAGCCCACATGATCGCGCTGCCCGCGGCGCTTGAGAAGAACTGGTACACGCGCCAGTACTACGGCACGGTGTCGCACAACGCGAAAGCCGTGTACCAGAAGTACATGGGCTGGTACGATGCGAATCCCGTGCATCTGGCCGCCCTGCCCCCGACGGAGTCGGCCAAGAAGTTCGTGGAATACTTCGGCGACGTGGACGCGGTGCTGGCGAAAGCAGCGAAGGACTTCGAAGCGGGAGCGTACCAATGGGTGGCCGAGGTGACGAACCTCGTGGTGTTCGCCGACCCCGGCAACCGCAAAGCGCGCCTGCTGTGCGCCGACGCGCTGGAGCAGCTGGGCTTCCAGGCGGAATCGGGCCCCTGGCGCAACGCCTACCTCACCGGCGCGAAGGAGCTGCGCGACGGCGTGGACGCCGATCCGAAGTACCGAACGACCGGCAGCTCCGACATACAGCGTGCCATGACGCCCTCCATGATGCTGGACTACCTGGGCATCCTGCTGGACGCGAACGCCGCCGAGAACCTGAACCTCACCGTGAACCTGGCGTTCACCGACGAGGATCCCTACCTACTGACCGTGCGCTCGGGCGTCGTGCTGTACGAACGGGGCACGCAGGCGGCGGACGCCGACGCAACGATCGCGATGCCGCGCCTGGGCATGTTCGCCATCCTCAACCGCGATGCCGACGCGCAAGCCGCCTCGATAGCCGTCGAAGGGGACCAGGACGTCGTCGCCAAGCTCACCGAGCACCTGACGGCATTCGACTTCTTCTTCAACATCGTGGAACCGTAGGGAGGGACTCTCGTCTCATCCTAGCAGCCCCAGCTTGCGGGCTTTCAGGACGGCGTCTTCGGCGGTGTGCACATCGAGCTTGCGGTAGGCGATGGACGCGTGGCTTTTCACCGTGGGCAGCGCAAGTCCGGTGCGCTCGGCGATCTCGGGCGCGCGCAGACCTTGAGCCAGCAGTTCCACTATGAGTTTCTGCCGCTGGGACAGCCTCACCGGTTTGTCGCCCTCGCCGAGGTTCGCCGTCACGCCGCGGAACCGCCCCGCTCGATCATGCGCCGCCAGCAGCGCTTCCTGCACGAACGCGCGATCGAGCGAACCGGCGTAATCGGGGCGCGCCATGCGCCCCGCCAGGCTCTTCAGCACCGGCTCCACCGCCGCCCCCTCGTCGGCAACCACGCGGTAGAAACCGTAGGGCGCAAGCTCCTCGAGCGCGGAGGTCAGCACGTCCACAGCCTCGGCCTTCCTTCCGGTCGCCCACAGAAGCGCCGATTTGAGCGCACCCGCTTCGCCGCGATCGAGCGGGCGGTTGAATGCGCGCGCGAACTCCAGCAGGTCGTCCAGCAGCCGCTCGGCCTCCTCTACCCGGCCGAGCGCGAGGTAGGCTCGCACGGTGGTGAAATGCTGGAACACGCGCACCAGCTCGATGCGCTCCACTTCGGTGACGAAGTACTCGTCCAGCCATGTGCGCGCCGCCTTCGCGTCGGCATCGAACAGCGCGAGCTTCGCCTCGTACGCCTTGAGGTTCGGCAGGAAGTACGGCGCGCGCTGCTCCACGAACGCGCGGAACGCGGCAAGCTCGGCGGCCGCCCCGGCTTCGCGACCCTGCTGCCACACTGCGGCGTGGTGCATGACGGCGATGCAGATGCGCCCGTCATCGCGGTTCTCGGGCACCACCGCACGATGCGCGTCCTCGAAGCCGGCCAGCGCGGTTTCCATGTCGTCGCGCTCGTAGGCGAAGCACGCCGGGATGAGCGGGTAGATGTAGCCCCATTCCGCTCCCAGCAGCACCGAGAACGTGCGGCCGAGCAGGTCCATGCCGCCCTCTTCGAGCGCGATGCACGAGTAGTCGAGGTTGCTTCGATGCGGGTACGGCAGGTTGTGCGTGAACGAAGTGAGGGTTGTGGCCAGGCCTTTCGGTGTGAAATGCTTGACGAAGCGGCTGAACTTCGAAAACTTCCGCGCCTTGTCCAGCACGCTCGTACGGTGGTCGATGCTGAAGGATAGGATGGACGATTCCACGAACCGCGAGTCGAACAGCGCGATGCGCGGCAGCGCCCGGTACAGATCATCCATGTGACGCTCGAACATCTCGCAGCGACCAGTGAGGTAGGCGTACCACAGCGCCAGGATGTGCAGCGGCGGACACACGCGGTACGCGCGCTCGGGAATGCGCTCGATGTCGAGCGTGCGCAAAAAGTCGGCGTAGTCGGCCACCGACCCGGGGTTGCTCTCGAACAGGAACAGCAGAAGGTACGTGTCCATGCCGCTGAAATCGCCGCTCTCCAGCCAGAACCGCAACGCCCGCATGTAGTCCTGCTTCTTGCGGAAATGCTCGGCCGCGCGCTTGCACAGCGCCACGCGGTCGATGCCCGATCTTTCGGCTTTGCGCGTCAGATAGTCGCGGAACAGGTGGTGGTAGCGGAACGTGTCGCCATGCAGCCGGGTGAGAAACGTGTTGGAACGCGCGAGCAGGTCCATCACCTCGGCAGCGTCGTCGCGCCCGCTCAGCACGGCCGCAAGCTCGGGATCGAACTCGTCGGCCACGCCGGTTGCCAGGCAGAACGCGCGCAGATCGTCATCCCAGGTGCTCCACACCTGCTCGTCGAAGTAGCTTTCGAACAAGAAACGACTGCTGGTGGCCTTCGGGTTGCCCGATTTCGACAGCGCCGCCACGCCGATGGGCCAGCCTCCCGTTGCCGCATGCACGAGCTGCGTCTCGTCCGGCGTGAGGGACAGTCCCAACGACTCGAAGTACCCGCGTATCTCGTCCTCGCTGAACCGCAGATCCTCCGCGCCCAGCACCGCAAGCTTGCCGTCAGCGTTAGCGGCTCGCCACTCCTCCACCAGCTCGGATCGCGACAGCAGCAGCACCGTGAACGCACCGGGCAGACGCCTGAGCACGTCGGCAAGCGACTTCGCGATCTCGCGGTTTGCGATGAAGTGCATGTCGTCGAACACCAGCACATGCCGCTTTTCCATCGGCAGCATCTCGGACACCAGCTTGACGGCATGCTCGACCGGAGACGACGAGAACGCCGGATCCGTCAGCACGGCGCGCATGGCCTCGTTGTCCGGCTGCACCGAGTACAGGCCGGTTGCCAGCTGCTTGTAGAACACCGAGGGCACGTCGTCGTAGCGGTCGAGACCGATCCACACGGTGGGCTGTTTCACCTTGCGAAGCCACAGCAGCGCGGAAACCGTCTTGCCGCTACCCGCCGGCGCCCCGATGTAGACGAACCGGGTTCGCGCTGCGCGGTTGATGGCATCCACCACGCGCAACCGCGGAGCGCAGACGTCGGGCAGCGATGCCGGCACGAACTTCTCGCTCAGCAGCAGGTCAGCTGTGACGCCCCCCCCCCCGCCAGCTTGTTTTCGCTCGCCGCTCCGCGTTCCTTCGCCATAGCTTCGCGTCTTCCCCTCCGTGCGCCCGCCGAGAATATCGTATCGCGAATTATACCGCTAAAACCTCATACTGGATGATGTGGGTTCGACACTGCTCTTCATATAGTGGATAGGTAGGAATATCCCGCCCCATCCGCCCTCGAAGGAGCAGCACTATGAACCATTCCCTTCATGCGCCGTCGTCTGCGGAAGCGGCCGCGCCGTCGCTTCCGCTCGACGGGAAACCCATCGCCATAGCCCAGCGCCTGCTCAGTTCGATGCTGGCCCTCGTTCTGGCGGCGTCGCTCGGTTTCACGGGCAGCCTCGCTTCCGCGACGCGCGCCTGGGCCGACGACGACGCAGCAGCGCAGAATCCCGATGCCGATGCGGCCGCCGCCAGCGTCAACGACGCCTCCCAAGCGCAGAACTACTTCGACGACCCCAGCGCCTACGGCGACTTCGACCTGGACATCTCCCGGACGCCGTCGGACTTCAACGGCGATACGAGCGAAGATCCCGCCTCGGGCTATACGGGCCTCAACCCGACGAACCTCTACGTCAGCTACATGAACCGCGATGACTACGACCAGGGGCAGTTCTCGGTCGCCGACAGCCTGGTGAACCTGGGAACGTCCGGCGCGTCGCTGGACTCCATGCTGAAGGACGACGTGGGCGGCAAGAAGAAGCTGAATGCCACCGATTACAAGCATTTCCAGTACCACGCCAACAACTCGTGCGCGGTTCCCAACCGCAACGAGGGCGAGAACCTGGTCGCCATCAGCAACATCTACGTGGGAACCTCGACGGGCTCGGGCGATGCCGACCGCAGAAGCCGCCAGGAAATCCAGCTCTGGCGCTTCGAGAAAGGCGGCACGAGCCCGCAGAAGATAGGCCAGGCGAACCTCGACCTCGTCAGCGGCCAGAAGGACGACTTGCAAAGGCTGGACGCCATCGATCAGGACGGATCGCTCGGTCTGACCGCCATGGCCGGCGGCGACTTCGACGGCGACGGGTACGGCGAGCTGGCGGTGTACGTGCCGGACGCCCGCACCCCCCGCATCGACTTCTACGCGTACGCGAAGGGCATTGGCTTCATCAAGGGCGATTGGAGCGTTCCGCTGTCCAGCCTCGGCAGCCAGTTCGGCGGGACGTTCAAGAACTGGTACCTGCCCATCGTGAACCTCTCCGTCATCCCGCGCACCACCGGGGGCATCTCACACGACGACCTCGCCATCACGGTGAGCATGCCCTACACCAACTACAATGGCCTGGACAAGCGCGACCAGTCCACGGTCATGTCCATCTATTCGAAGTTCACCGGACACTCCACCAGCACGTTCCAGGAAGTGTTCCGCTACTCCCCCAACTACGGCTCGGAGCGGATGCGCTTCGCCTCCACCGTCAGCACCGACCTCAACGACAACGGGGTTCCCGAGCTTATCCTGGCGGGCAACCGCAACACGTACAGCTCGAACGACAAGATGGGGAAAATGGACGCCAGCACCAACCTCGTGCAGATGATCACCTTCAACGAGCAAAAGGATGCGTACCAGCCCGTCTGGGACAAGCCGCACGAGGTGAGCGCGCTCGACAACATGAACGTGACGTTCGAGATGTGCGAACCGGTGGCCATGGCATCGGGGAAGTATCTGCGCGATCAGCACAACGCCCTGTTTTTGGAAGGCTACGTGTTCACGCTCTCCTCCACGGGCGGGAACCCGGATAGCACCGAGGCCGACCTCTTCAAAGGCGGCACCTTCACCGACCAGTTCAATATGGACGTGAGCGGGTCGAACGCATTCATCAAGACGGCCGCCAGCGGCAACTTCGCGAAGATGAACGTGGACACCGAGCAGCTCATCGTGCAGAGCGGCACCACCTCGTCGGGGCGGGACAAGACCGTGTCCTACGACGTGCGCTGGGTGTACGAGCAGAACGGCCAGCTCAAGCAGTTCGACACCGACCTCGGCTTTATGCACAACAAGAAAAGCCACGACAACGGCACCTTCCTCACGTTGTGCACCGTGGAGGCCAACACCAAGAACGCGGTGCAATTCAAGCTGAAATCGAAGACGTACGGATGGAGTGCGCCCGAACCCATCGCCGTGATGGAGGGCGTACCGTACTGGGGCGAGCTTGTCGGCGTTGACGATTATCAGGTCGGGTCGACGTCGTTCGGCATCAGCACGAGCCATACCGAAGGCACCGAAGGCAACTGGAGCCTCGGAGGCGGCTTCAACGTATCGGCAGACCTGTTGCTCGGCGGCGGCCTTCTGGGAAACGACGTCAAAATGGGCGGAGGATTAAACGCCGAGGTGTTCGCCAACTACCTGGGCAGCTACTACACCTCGAACCAGGTGACGCATTCAGTGAGCTACACGGAGAATTCGGGGCGTGACATGGTGGTATGCTCCGCAACGCCGGTGGTGATATACGAATACGAGGTGTGGGTGCCCGAATTCCTCGTAACCCAAGAGTACCTTGACACCTACAATGCAAACGCCCCCGCAGACAAGCAGTGGGATCAGAACCTCGTAGGCACCATGCACCCGGGCACTACCGTCCCTTGCAAAGTGGTCAACACGTACGACCCCGCCATGAGCATGCTCACCCTCGAGCAGTACAACCAAGCCGCGGCAAAACACGCGTCGCCCGATATCGAGGTGCTCGATAGGAATGCGCTGTTTGGAAACGGACGCGCCACGGGCGATCCGACCACGTACCCCAACGCAATCGAGCAGATACCGAACCAGTCAAGCAGCTTCAAGCTCGAACCAGGCAGCGCCCAAAGCGTTTCACCCGTCGGCAATGCCAGCACGAAGGCGTCGGTGGAGGTCAGCGAAACGTCAGAGCTCAAGAACGGGTTCAACCTCTCCTATGGTGGAGGCCTGTCGATGGAAGTATCCGCCAGTATCTCGTTTGTTGTGGCGGCATCGGCATCGGCTCACGCAGGCTGGAAGCTCCAAGCGGGCGGGGGTGCCAGCTGGGTGCAGTCCGATGCAACCGGCACGACGTTCGAAACCGACCTGCCGCAGCTGCCCGAGGACAGCGCCGCCAACAAGTACGGCGGCTACTCCCATAGCGTGCAGATGGCAGTCTGGCGCACCGATGCGGTGAAGGCCAACCCCTACGTCATCGGCTACGTGGTCACCGGAACCGGCCCCGCCACCGCTCCGAAGAGCCTACCGCGCTACCCCATCGTGTACAGCGCCACGGACAGCGAAATCGTGTGGGCGTGGAGCAACGCCACCACCCGCCCCGCCGGCGCTTACGGCGTGGCTCTGCCGAGCAACGATGTCTGGCACGTACCCAGCAGCAACGTACTAGACGGCGATAAGAACACGTTCACCACCGGGGGTTTGGAGCCGGGAGGCACCCAGAGTATCCGCTTCCAAGCTTACGACGACAAGAATAAGAGCAATCCAAGTGTTTTGGGTCGCACACTGACAGGCTACGCCACCAACAGCGCGATAGCGCCCGTGTTCACCACGCAGCCCGAGAACGCCTTGGTTCCCTTGGGCGGCACGGCCACGTTCAGCGCGTCCGCCAAATCGCAGCGCGGCGAGCAGCTGGATTACCAATGGTACCGCCTCAATACGGCCAACAGCTTCTATTACGACGAATGGAAGCCCATCGAAGGGGAGACCGGTCCAACGCTCACCGTTTCCAACGCGTCGAGACTCGACAACAATTCGCTGTATTACGTCGAAGCAACCGATCAGACAGCCGCGAACGGCCAGCTGCCGTCCACTAAATCCAAGCAGGTCATGCTCAAAATCGACGACCAGGCCAACGCCATCTCGGACGACGACACCAACGCCATGGCCGACGACCAGGCGAACGTTGTCTCGAACGACAATACGAACGCCATAGCAAGATCGGTGCCAAGCATCGAGTTCTCGTTCACTAAGAACGACGGGACGGACGCGTCTCTTCATGGCGACGAGTTCTTCTTGGCAGACGGAACGACAGGAAACCTGCACGTTCAGGTGACGGATTCCAACGGCGACTTCTGCACGGGCACCGTGGAAGCAACGGCGTTCTACAAGAATAAATACGACGACATCACCCTCACGCAAGCAAAGGCCGGCCTGCCGAAAACCAGCCTCGACCCAGAGGGTCGGCATTCGTGGGAATTCGACACGGTAAACCAGTCGGACCGTTGGGACAGCGCCGGCCGCCCAGAGGTTTATCAGGTTGAGATAACGTTCAAACCCGACGCGCAAGGCGCGACCAAGTGGACGGAATCGAGCACGCGGCTCTTCATCAACTACGGCAAGGTTGAGCTTGACCGCACGCCCCACAAGACCCACTACCTCGTCCTCGATACCGACGGCGTCCTGCCTGGCCTGGACGAGCAGGACGCAGCGTCCAACGACGGCGCGTACAAGGTGGCCGTGGCGCAGAATATGGCGCTGCCCGACCTCACGCCGCAGATGGTGGGCGCTCAGTTCGACGGCTGGTACCTCGACACCGACCTCACCACGCCGCTGTCCTTCCCCTTCGCGCCGCTCACGCCGGGCGAGACGACCACGCTGCACGGCGCGTGGCTCCAGGATGAATACGACATCGTCTACGACCTGGACGGAGGAACGAACGACCCCGACAACCCCGCAGTGCTCACGAACGACAGTCCCACAGTCACACTGAAGAACCCGACAAAGGACGGCTACGCGTTCGATGGCTGGTATGAAGTTGACGACAGCGGCGCCGAAGCCGCAGAGCCTACCGCCTATATCCCCCGGGGGTTCACCCACGGCTTGGCCTTGCGCGCGAAGTGGTCGCTGATCGAGTACCCCATCTATTACTCGACGTTCGCCGGAGCCAACCCGAGCGACAACCCGAGCTCATACACGGTGCATGACGCGGTGACCATCCACGCGCCCCTGTTCGAAGGCGCCGTGCCCGACACGAACGCCTGGTACGCCGACTCGCTGTTCACGCAGAAGGCCGCGACTGACATACCCGCGGGCAGCACCGGCAGCATGGTGCTGTACGGACAGGCAGAGTTCCCCGCGCCCACGCCCGAACCGGAGCCGGGTCCCAACCCTGAGCCGAACCCGCAGCCGTCGCCGGGCCCCAACGCCGATCCTACGGTGCCCTCCGGCGAACCCACGGCTCCAACCAAGAACGGCGGCGGGCTCCTGACCACGGGCGATCCCCTGCTTCCCGGCATCATCGCCATCGGAGCGCTGCTTCTGGCCGCTTTGGCCGCAGCCTGCATCGCCCTGTACCGCCGTCGCTCGTAGCAGCGAACGATGCTTTTCCCCGGCGGGTCCCGCACTGCGGGACCCGCCGTCCTTTGTCTCATCACCAGAGCACGTGGGCGCTTTGTGGACGTTTCGCGAAATACCCGACGGCTATCGATTACCCCCTTGCGCCTCTTTCGTCTTCGGGGTATTCTACTTATTGAGATTGATTCTCATTAAGAGGGCACAGACGAAAACGTAAGACGAGAAGGAGTATCACCCATGAAGGTACGTTCCGAGATCCCCACCGCTGAGAACACCACGAACATGGACGGCTTCGGCACCTGCGAAGTCGGCACCACGCTTGAGAACCTGAAGGCCGCCATCGGCGGCGAGACCGGCGCTTCTGCCAAGTACGCCGCGTTCGCCCAGGCTGCCAAGGAGCAGGGCTACGAGCAGATCGCTCGCCTGTTCGAGGCCACGTCCGCTGCCGAGCAGATCCACATCGGCCTCGAGTACGCGCTCGTCGCCGAAGTCGAGCCCGACTTCGAGAAGCCGGCCGCCCCTGAGGCCGAGGGCGTGCAGACCGACCTGAACCTCATCATGGGCGCTCAGGGCGAGATCTTCGAGACGTCCGACATGTACCCGGCCTTCATCAAGAAGGCTCAGGAAGAGGGCAACACCAAGGCCGTGCAGGTGTTCACCCGCGCCAAGCTGGCCGAGTCCGTGCACGCCGAGCGTTACCTGGCGGCGTACAACGACATCGACGCTCCCGACGACGACAAGTTCTACCTGTGCCCCATCTGCGGTTACATCCACAAGGGCGAGAACTTCGAGAAGTGCCCCATCTGCTTCTGCCCGAAGGCCTCCTTCCGCGCGTTCTAAACCGACGCACCCAGCTTTTCCATCTGCCAGAAACGGTCGCCCTCGGGCGGCCGTTTCCACGTCTGCGACCTGCATCTTCACCGAATGTTTCACGTGAAACATTCGTTCGCACATTGCGCGGGAGCAGGTTGCGCTATCATAAGGGCTTCGGACGAAAGAAGGCTCTTATGGATCAGCAGCAGGCGACCATCTCCCCCACCATCGACGGCATCCTCGCGCACAACCGCGCGTTCGTGGAGCGCCGCGACTTCGAACGTTACACCACCGACAAGTACCCCGACAAGAAGCTGGCCATCGTCTCGTGCATGGACACGCGCCTCACCGCGCTGCTGCTGGCGGCGCTGGGGTTGAAGAACGGCGACGCGAAAATCATCAAGGTGGCCGGCGCCGAGGTGGCCCACCCCTTCGGCAGCGTCATGCGCTCGCTGCTGATCGCAGTATGCGAGCTGGGCGTGGAGGACATCATGATCGTGGCGCACACGAACTGCGGCGCACAGCACATGAGCGGCAAGGAAATGGTAGCGAACATGGAGCGCCTCGGCGTGTCGGCCGAGCGCATCGAGTTCGCGCGGCACTGCGGCATCGACTTCGACAAATGGCTGGCCGGCTTCGGCGACACCGAGGAAGCCGTGCGCAAGAGCGTCGACATGGTGGCGAACCACCCCGTCATGCCGCCCCACGTGCGCGTGATCGGCTTCATCATGGATTCCGACACCGGCGAACTCATCCAGGTGGAATGCTAGAAGCAAGATTCCGCCGTCGCGCGCCCCTGCAAACATTGTCGGCCCAAAGACACGGAATTCGCGCGAAAACCGTGTCTTTGGGCCGACAATGCCTCCGCAGCGCCATCCGTAAGCGAGCGAACGCTATGCGGCGGGCACCCCTTCTTCGACCAGATCCATGAGCTCTTCGCGCGAATGCACGTCGAGCTTTTGGTAGACATGGCGAATATGGGTGCGCGCCGTCTCCTTGCTGACGACGAACGTGTCGGCGATGCGCTGCGCCGACCGGCCGCGCGCAAGCGCCACCAACACGTCTTGCTCGCGAGGCGTGAGGCCGCCCTGGTCCACCAGCTGCGCGATGCGCGCGGCGAACGCGTCTTCGCCCGCGTCGGCAGCATCGGCCGCACGCGCGTCTTCCACCGAGCGCCCCGTGAGAATGGGCGTGAACTCGAACACGAACAGCGCCAGCAGGATGACGGCCAGCATGAGGTTGTACGATAGCAAGGGCATGTCCGTTCCCACTACCGCCTGCCCCAGGCGGGTCGACAAGTTGTTCGGCACGAGGAACAAAAGCCAGCCGATCGAGAACAGCCGCACAGGCGACATGGTCTTCGCCGGCGTCGAGAACATCGTCCACACGTAGGCGAAGATGAGCACGCGCGACACCGTCATGAGGCCGATGTTCATCGACGACCATGCGGGCGTCAGCACCGCCGACAGATACAGGGACACCGACAGCAACGCCAGGATGGTCGATCGATAGAATCCCATGTTGTTGCCGCGCAGAAAGCGCGCACCCAGCACGATCACGAGCACTGCGACGACCATACCCGCGTCTACCGCAAGGCTCGAGGACGCTACATCCACCGCAACGCCGGCCGTCTGCTCCACCGTACCCGACGCGCCCACCTGCACGCCTCCCATGACGACGGCGTACAGCGCGATCGTCGCGAACGAAAGCCAAACCGGGACCACGCCGCGGTACTCCTCGATCGTTTGTTCAGCGCGGACGCCTTTCGCTTCGCGAGCGACGAGCACCAGCAATATCGGCGACGCCGCACATAGCACCAGCACGGCCCCCGCAAGCCCAACGTCCACGAGCACCTTCGAAAGCAGGTCGAACACTACCACGAACAGCATCGCTGCCGCCAGGCAGAGCGACGAGGCCTTCGCGCCGCGCGGAATCAGCAGGTCGGCCCATCGTACCAGCAAAAACGCCGCCCCGAATCCCACAACGAGGCCGCCGATGCGCGCGACGAACGCGCCCAAGCCCAGGTTCAGCACCTCAGAGAACAGCAGCACGCACCCCGCCACGTTCACCAGAGCGTCGACAAGCAGAAAGGCGGCCGACCCGATGCGCCGTTGCACGAACGGCGCGAACGCGGCTGCAAGCAAAAACGCCGCTATGATCGTAACGCCACCCGTCAGCGGATCGGCGCCCGTCATGATGGCGAACGTATCGACGGACACGCGGTCGCTGATGCTGGCACCTTCGCCGAACAATATGAGGCAGGCAGCCAGCCCCAATGCAGCCCGCAAGAACCACCGCTCTTTGATCATCGCCAATGCGTCCACAACGCTCCCCTGCCATATGCCCGCTCGCTTCGATTCGCACGAGTCGTCCCCTGCGTTCCCGCAAGAGAGTATAGCAAAAGCAGCCAACCTCATGTCCCCTCCTCTTGCCGCGTCGTCCCATACCGCAAAAGGAGAGCCGCCCGAAGACGGCCCCCTCGTTGCGCCACGCGATCGATGCTGCGCTTTTACGCCTTTGCCGGCTCGCCGCCCTCGGCAGGAGCCCCGTCGCCTTCAGGGGCGCCGCCACCCATGCCGCCGCCCAACTCGGCATCGGGGTTCGCATCGCGCCATTCCTTGAACGCAGACCCGTTCTCGGTGAGGCTCGAATCGGCAGCCGCCGCCTGCTCGCCCGCCACGCGGCCGAACGTCAAGCACAGCGAGTGCGACAGTCCGCACACGATGGTGGGATAGTCAATCGCGAAGCGCATGCCTTGCACGTTGCCCGCCATCCACAGTCCGGGGATGGGATTGCCCCATTCGTCGATGGCCTCGGCCTTCTCCGTGCCCTTGAGACCGCCCATCGTCAACATGAACGCCCACTGCCCGCTGGTGCTGTAGAAGAACGGCGGGGTTTCCACCGGCCACAGACGCTTCGCCTGCTTGCCGAAGTCCGCATCGTAGCCGTCATGCGCGAAGCCGTTGTAGCGGTCGAGCGTTTCCTGCAGCACCTTCGCATCCACATGGATGGCCTCGGCCAGCTCGTCGACGGTCCACGTATACTGCATGTTCACGCCCTGTTCGGCGATCATGGTCTCTATCGTCGCCTTGTCGCCCGATTCGATGGCGGCGTTCCACGCATCAATGTCGCCCGAGAAGCTCATCTGCGCGCCGTGCGTGGGAGACGACCACTTCAGCTGCTCGGGATACTTCGCATCCGCGATCTGCCAGAACACCGTCTGCGGCATCTCTTCGGCAAGGTCGGAGAACGACTGGCCGGGGATATCCTCGTTCGTGAAGCGGCGGCCGTTCGCATCGACGATGAGGAACGGGTCGGCGCCCAAAGAACCAGGAGTGCCGTGCGCCATGTACGCATGCGGAATGCCCTGCATCATGCCGCCGATCCACATGCCCATGAGATGGCCGTCGCCCACATTGCCCGTGCTGGGATACACGTTCTTGTCGATGGCCAGCTGCGCCTGCGACGGACACCACGCCTGCATCATGTCCTCATTGTGGCCGTAATCGCCCGTTGCCAGGATCACGCCCTTCTTGGC
>ENA-OXEN01000230-OXEN01000230.1-human-gut-metagenome-genome-assembly--contig:-NODE-230-length-13513-cov-17.419527_pt1 | contig 13513 bp, 9 predicted proteins | sample MGYA00249358_ERZ652249 | MGnify/ENA primary metagenome ERZ652249 (study PRJEB26925, sample SAMN05826761) | human gut metagenome | biome: ENVO:2100002; feature: ENVO:00000062; material: ENVO:00002003... | reverse complement strand
CTACACCGTCTAATTCGTCGGCAGCGTCAGATGTGTATAAGAGACAGACCTGTATCTTGTAACATCACGGAACCACCTGCTTCCCGTACTGTCATGAACCGAATCCTTCCATTACTATCCCTGCCCCTGCTGTCGCTCGCAGCGGCATTTGCCGCCAACACGCCGGAACACATCGGCAACGACCTCAAACTGTTCAAAGACTCCTCCTGCACCTCCCTGAAGCCGGATGTCAAAGACACCTCCGCCTTCCAGTCTGACGCGATGAAGGAACTCGCGGCCAAAATCCTGGCGGGCCATTACAAGCCGGACTACCTGTATGCCGAATACCGGGCCCTCCCCTCACCGCGCCAGACGGGGAAAAATCTCAGAATCGGCGACGGATTCAGCAAGTACGACAACATGACGGGCGTCTATCTGGAAAAAGGGCGGCATGTCGTCCTGGTCGGCAAGACGGAGGGGCAGGAAATCAGCCTCCTGCTGCCGAACCTGATGCGCAAGCCGGCCGAAGGAGTGCAGCCCACAAAAGACCCCAACGGCTGGGGATTGCACAAAAAGCAGATTCCGCTCAAGGAAGGAATCAACATCATTGACGTGGAAACGCCCGCCAACGCCTATATCAGCTACTTCACCGAAGACGCCGGCAAGGCACCGAAAATCCCCGTCCACTTCGTGACCGGCAAAGTCAACGGCTACTTTGACACCACCCGGGGCGACACCAACAAGGACTGGGTTCGCCTGCTTGACCAGGCCGTCTCTCCGATCATGGATGCCCGGGGAAAATACATCCAGGTTGCCTACCCCGTAGAATTCCTGAAAAAATTCACCAAAGACCGCGGAACCGAACTCATCAACGCCTACGACAAGCTCATCGGCATCCAATACCAGCTGATGGGCCTGGATAAATACGGCAAAATCCCGGAAAACCGCGTCCTGGCCCGCGTGAACTTCAACTACTACATGTTCCGCGACGGAGACGGAGTCGCCTACCTCGGAAACGACGGGACAATGCGCATGGTCACCGACCCTGAAAACGTTCTTAAGGGAGACGCCTGCTGGGGATTCTCCCACGAAGTAGGACACGTCATGCAAATGCGCCCGATGACCTGGGGCGGCATGACGGAAGTCAGCAACAACATCTTTTCCCTGCAGGCCGCAGCCAAAACAGGCAATGAAAGCCGCCTGAAGCGCCAGGGCAGCTACGACAAGGCGCGCAAGGAAATCATCGAAGGGGAAATCGCCTACCTGCAATCCAAGGATGTCTTCAACAAGCTGGTCCCCCTGTGGCAGCTCCATCTTTACTTTACCAAAAACGGACACCCCGACTTCTATCCTGACGTCATGGAGTACCTGCGCAACAACGCGGGAAACTACGGAGGGAACGACACCGTCAAATACCAGTTCGAATTCGTCAAGGCATGCTGTGACGTCACCAAAACCGACCTGACGGACTTCTTTGAGAAATGGGGATTCTTCAAGCCCGGAAAATTCCACATCGGCGACTATGCCCAATACGACTTTAACGTCACCCCCGAAATGGCGGCGGAAACGAAAAAATGGATTGCCGACAAAGGCTACCCGAAACCTGAAACCGACATCACCGAACTAAGCGAGTAACGAAATTCGACAATTCCGACAATTCCTTTCCATCATCAAATATGCTGCGAACGGGTAAGAAAAACAGGAGCCCAAGTTCAATTCTTTTGAAAGCATTTTTGATAACGGAAGATTATTAAGAGGTTAAACTCTCTCACCAAAGGGTGGAATCAGTAATGGTTCCATCCTTTTTCATTTTTACATTCATACGATATTCCTTACCATATAGGGCACAGCAAACAGCATGGTACTCCTTCAGATCAAACGCACTACCCCATTTAACAGTCCATCCCTGTTTGATCTCAACATATACAAGGAGGCTTCCACATGAAGGGGGTACTTTCCCAACTGCTTCAAAATTGTTTCTCCGAAAAATCGAAAACTTTTTCTTTATTAGGAAATGTATCAATTGGAAAAAGAGGAAAAGTCCATTTAGCCCAATGTAGGCAAAATTATTTTTTGCGGTAATTTTTCAGATTTGCGGATGTTAATACCCATCATTCCTTTGAAATCCTTACAAATGATCCTGAAACCATTCAGAAAAAATTACCCTCCACCGGCAAGGAATATAGCGTACAATTGAGCGGAAACACGGCATCATCCCTCCATGAAGATTTTGTACGAAGCCGTTTTTAATTAAACATTTCCCTATGGTTATACCAATTATTCCCATCCCTTGGAATAAAAGGAATACAGGATAATTAATTCTAAATTGATTTCTACGGATATTATTCAGAAAGGAAGGTAATTGGTAAGAGAAGGAGTTGAAAAATCAGTACAATCAATTCTGGGGATATTCAGAATAAAATAACCTGCGTATAGATGATTCTCCATATACTGCCATCTGCATTTCCCAAAACATGGATTCCCAAAATGATCATGTACAATGGAGTAATGGAGAGTAAAGAAGGATTATGAAAACGTGTTTAAAATTTGCAAATATATCGCAATGAGCAAGTTATGAAAAATATGGTCTCATACAATGTATACTAAAGATAAAGAGAGGGTTTTCAAATGTATACCGCTGTACACTTTGTATTGCTTCCGGGGAATTCTCACAAAATTCGCAAATATAAGGAAATTAATAAGTTATGAAAAAATCGGTCTTATTCAATGTATGAATATAATAAATGGAGGAATTACCAAACGCATGATTATGTATGACCAGATTCCAGGATTTTCAATGTCAATCAGTTTTGTACGAAGGCATTTTTAATTAAAATAATTGGAAGCAATTAATTCTAAAATGGTTCCTATAAAAATTGTTTAGGATATAGAGGAATAGCTACAGAGAGAGCAGAAAGAACTTTAGAGGGATTGAGAGCAAGAACAGTCAGCTATGGACAATATATTTGATGAAGAGAACTCTGATTGGAACAGCTTTGAGGGCTACATTCCTCATCCAGATGATCCCCATGCGTTTGGAGAGTGTATGGAAAATTGGCATGATTATGAATGCAGGAAACTAAGCAATCCAGGGAGCAAAATAGGGACTTAAGAATGCAGTATTGTCATTATGCACAGATTTGATACAAATAGGACATGGATATCTTTTCGCAGGAAAAGAGGAGTCAAGTCATGTCACATGTTCGAAATAGAGATACTCGTCCTGAAAAGATTATTCGCTCTATTCTTCACAAGTCAGGATTCAGATTCCGAATTCAGCGAAAGGATTTGCCGGGGAAACCGGATATAGTTCTTCCAAAATACAAAACAATAATTTTCGTACATGGCTGTTTTTGGCATCAACATGAAGGATGTAAAAAGGCATTACCTCCCAAGAGTAACGTTTCTTTTTGGCTAGAAAAATTTCGTAAAAATAAGGAAAGAGACAGAAAGGTAATACGAACTCTTCAAGAATCAGGATGGAAGGTTATTGTTGTTTGGCAATGTGAAATACCTAAAATTAAAAACAATCCTGAAATTATCAAAAAATTGATATCAGAGGGAGTGGATGAGAATTTTATTCTTTAAAAGCAACAAATGCGACTATAATTAAATTATGGCATTTATGAAAAAAATACCTACAGTAGTAGATTTATTTTGTGGATGTGGCGGACTAGGTTTAGGAGCAAAACTTGCCGGCTTCGATGTATCCGTTGCAGTAGATATAGATAAAACATTGCAATCCGCTTATTGCAGAAATTTTCCCAATACGCACGTTGTTAACGGAGATCTGGCAAAGATGGATGAACATGACTGGAAGAACCTATTGAATGGTCAAACAATTGATGGCATCATAGGTGGGCCGCCATGTCAAGGTTACAGCAGAATGGGTAAAGGTGACGAAAACGATCCACGAAGAAAACTATTGCATCACTTTTTTAGAACTGTAAATATTATTGGTCCTAGCTTTTTTCTTATGGAAAACGTCGAAGGATTAATGGATGAAAAAAATAAATCAGAACTTATAAATGCAATTAAAACCGTTTCTTCCCGGTATACTGTGTTACCTCCGATTATTGTAGATGCTTCAAAATTTGGAGCGCCAACTAAACGAAAACGTGTAATTGTTATTGGTTACGACTCTAATGAAATAGATAAAATTATAGAAGATGATATCAACGCCATTAACTCTCCGCTCGTAAGCGTAAAAGATGCCATAATCGATATATCAGATCCTATTCCTCAAGAAAATAATATTGATAATTTCGGATGGTCGAAGTATAAAAACACTAATTTCATATCAGATTATGCGAAAAAAATGAGAAAGATTCCTCGAGGTGATATCGGATGGAATATCGCGATCGATAAATTAAGGAAAGGAGAAACTTCGGGAAATTTCGATACAATACATTTACCGAAAACCAGTGCGCGTTACGGTTCTATAAAGCCAGGAGGCACAGACAGTGTTAGCCGTTCAAAACGTTTATCGTGGGATGGATTATGCCCCACCCTGAGAGCTGGAACTGGTGCGGATAAAGGTAGTTATCAGGCAGTCAGACCTTTGCATCCTAGTCAACCAAGAGTTATAACAGTAAGGGAAGCTGCAAGGTTACAAGGATTTCCTGATTGGTTTTGCTTCCATAGAACAAAGTGGCACAGCTTTAGAATGATCGGCAATAGTGTTTCTCCTTTGGTTTCAGAAAAAATTTTACAAATAATAAAGAATAAAATCAATGAGTACAAAACCTATAAGTCAAGTTAAAATCAGATCGGGGATTTCGGAAGATTTCCTAGAAAAGACTTTAACAGATGACGTTACTCTTTTAGAAGCATTGTTTGATTTTATCGATAATTCTATCGATGCTGCAAGGAATCACTTGATGTCCAAAAAATATAGTAAAGACAAATATGGTTTACCTAAAGATTATTCCGGATATAATATACATATTCGATTAGAAAAAAATAATATCGTAATTAAAGATAACTGCCTTGGCATTGACGCTCCTACACTTGAAAATAGAGCTTTCGTAACATCTTCTCAATCAAACCATGCATTTGGCATTGGACATTATGGATTGGGATTAAAACGTTCATTATTGAAATTTGGCACTACTTATGCTTTATCGTCTGACGATGGTGTAAATGCATTTAAAATTCGTTTTAATAAAAATAGCATATCTGGTCATCTTCCCATTATAGCAGATTTGTATGAATCAAAAGGACTTAGGAAGGCTTTATTTATTATAAATGATTTAAAATCTGATGTTTTATATGCTCTAAATAGTAAAGAATGGTTTGATAATGCGTTAAAAGAATTATCTATTCGTTACGCTATCTATATAGAAAAAGGATTGAAAATTAAGATCACAAGTGCTTATCATCCAGGTGAAATACATTTCAAGAAAATCCCATCTATTAGAACCGATGGAAAATTAAACCCTACTAATAAGCATATAAAAGTCGGCGATGTAGATGTATATATAGACTCAGGTATACACTATGAATACTATTTTCCTTCTGAGGAAAAACATGGTTCTTATCAAAAAAATAGAAAATTAACGGCAGAATTTGGATTGTACTTCATATGTAACGATAGAGTAATTGTCGCGCATAGTTCGGAAGAAAAATATGGATGGGGGCCTGTAAAATGGCATTCGGAATACAATGGTTTTGTCTGTATTGTAAGATTTGTTGCCGAGGATTCTAGCAAAATGCCATGGAATACAGTTAAAACAGCACTTCAGACAAGTAATACAGCATTTATTGAAGTGAAAAATAAATTAGAACCTATAGCGTCAAGATATAGAAGTAATGTCAAAAAGCTATACTTTACAAAAGGAAATCAAAGTAGTAATACAAATAACAATAATTCAACCACATCATCATCGAAAAATTCTGACAAAAATAGAAATCAAGGAAATAACAATCGCGAACAAAATATAAAGGATGGGAAAGATACAAATAATGGTAATCCGCCAAATGATCTAAATAATAAGAATAAAGGAAAAACTAAATCCGATTCATCTAATGTCTCTCATCCAAGAGAATGGAACACATTGCTTCCTCCCGATTGCCCAACATCAAATGATGAAATCTTGAACGCCCTCATAATAGAGGCTAAATCTCTTGATCTTAGTTCTAGCTATACATCGGGGTTACTTCTTCGAGCAGTTTTAGAAAAAAGCTTAAAGCATTTTGTGAAATCCAAAAATCATGCAAAAGCAGTTAGAGATTATTACTATAGGAAAAACCAAGACAAAGCACCCAATTATGCCGATAAAAATGGAGTATCTCTTGATATGATTTTAGATTGGTTGATTTCACCACAGCAGGTATCAATTTTCGAAAATGAACACACTTCTCCAGTTACCCGATCCATAAAGAATGCAAGAAAATGGAGCGGTAAATTGAATGGTATCGTTCATGGGAACGAGGTTTTGGGAATCGCCGAGATACAGTCCATAAGAAATGAGATCTACATGCTTATCAAAACGGCAATTGTTTTCACGAGTAAATAGCCTTTCCATTTTTCCCCATACCCCTACAAACAAAACCGCAATATACTCATCACGAATATATTGCGGTGGAAAATTGATGGCGGACAGGGAGGGATTCGAACCCTCGGTACCGGTTTGCGGTACACACACTTTCCAGGCGTGCTCATTCGACCACTCTGACACCTGCCCGTTGGAGATTGTGCTAGATAGGAAAGCAGGAGCAGAATAATGGCAGAAGAGAGGTTTGGCAATCTTTTTTTCATCTGGAAGAAATTTTCCCGTCTTCCTCGAGTTTTTCATGTTTCCGGTTGTTGCTCGAAAAGGGTGAAAAGCGCTCCGACAACACGAGGAAGTCTTCAACAGGCATAAGCAGAAACAAAGCGTATTTTGAGAAGTTTGGAAAGGGACAGGTTTCCGTGGTTCACAAAAATCCTCCATGAGAGTATGGCAGATTTCCTCCCCCTGCCCTGTTTTTCCCGCGGAGCAAACAAGAATTTTTCTCTTTCTCCACCTTTGCGGCTTCCGGGCAATCGGACAAGGTTCAGGTAAGAACCTCTATTGATAAACTTGCTTCCGTCCGGGCTCCAGAGTTAACCGTCAGTCGTTTGAGAAGTTTCAGGAGCGAGACGGGAAGAGAAGACTGAAAGATTCCGGAAGCCCAGGGTTCCGGGAGTTCCGGGAAAACGCGGCAGGAATGGGAACTCACGCTGTAAGGAGAGAAGGCAGAACATGCCGTTTCACCGAGTATCATCATTTCCGCGGCTCCGCATTCCTCCCGTCCTCAAAAAAGACCAAAGGCTTCCGGCATGTCCCGGAAAAGGCGTTTCCCGACCGCACTTCCCCCTTGACGGATGCCCCAAAGACAGGTTTGCTAGTCCTGCGCATGGGAGAGTCCTTTTACACACGCACCACGGAGGCCCCCTCCTCCGCTTTTGATTTGTCCCTCAGACCGCCCGCTTTCAGCGAGTTCTGCGGGCAGGAGAAGATTAAGGACCGCCTGATGCTGATGGTGGAAGCCGCCAGACAGCGCGACGACGTGCTGGATCACATCCTGTTGAGCGGTCCCCCGGGCCTGGGGAAAACGACGCTTGCCAATATTATCGCGAATGCCGTCGGCTGCCGCATTCATACGACTTCCGGCCCCCAGATTGAAAAGGCGGGAGACCTGGCCGGCGTACTGACCAATCTGGAAAAGGGGGATATTCTGTTTATTGACGAGATCCACCGCCTGCATCCGGCCATTGAGGAGTATCTGTACCCGGCCATGGAGGATTTCCGGCTGGATATTATTATCGACCAGGGGCCGAACGCCCGTTCCATCCAGCTCAACCTGCCCAAGTTTACCCTGGTGGGGGCCACCACCCGCGCCGGGATGCTGACCAGCCCGCTGCGTTCCCGCTTCGGCCTGGTGAACCGGCTGGATTATTATACGCGGGAGGAGCTGTGCGCCATTATCGAACGGTCCGCGGGCCTGCTGAACGTGCCCGTGGACCCGGAGGGAGCCTTGCAGATTGCGCTGCGCTCCCGCGGTACGCCCCGCGTGGCTAATTCCCTGCTGCGCTGGGTGCGGGATTACGCCCAGGTGCGCGGCGACGGCGTGATTACGGAGCAGTTGGCGCACGACGCCCTGACCATGATTGAGATTGACGCCGATGGCCTGGACGAGATGGACAAGCGCCTGCTGGAAGCGATGATTTACAAGTTCAACGGCGGCCCGGTGGGCCTTTCCTCCCTGGCGGTGGCCGTAGGGGAGGACGCTTCCACGCTGGAGGACGTGCACGAGCCTTTCCTGATTATGCAGGGGTATATCAGCCGCACCCCCAGGGGGCGCGTGGCGATGCCCTCCGCCTATCTCAAGATGGGCGCCGCGCCGCCCGCCAACGGTCAGGGGTGGCTGTTGTAGGCCATTCATTTACGGCATGGAAGGAGTGCTGCGTTTTGTGCTGGTCATCAGGCCCGCTTTCTTTTAGACTATTTCCACATAAAACGTCAGGACGTTTTCTGTTCATCATACGCCCAAAGCTATGGCCGCACATTCTGATACTCCCTTTAAAAGACTGCCCGTCAAAATTATCGGTACGGGTTCCTATGTTCCGGAACGCCGCCTGACCAATGCGGATCTGGAAAAGATGGTGGACACTTCCCACGAATGGATTATTGAACGCACGGGCATTGTGGAACGCCGCATCGCCGCCCCTGACGAGTACACTTCCCATATGGGGACGAAGGCCGCCCAGCGCGCTCTGGAATCCTGCGGGCTGAAGCCGGAGGATATTGACCTGATTATCGTCGCCACCATCACGCCGGATACGTTCACCCCTTCCACTTCCTGCTATATCCAGGATGCCTTGGGCGCCAAGAATGCCGCCGCCTTTGACATTTCCGCCGCCTGCTCCGGCTTCCTGTTCGCCATGAAGACCGCCGTCCAGTACATCGGCACCGGCCAGATGAAAACGGCGCTCATCATCGCCGCGGAAAAACTTTCCACCGTCGTCAACTGGGAGGACCGCAGCACCTGCGTCCTGTTCGGGGACGGCGCCGGGGCAGCCGTGCTCCAGGCCTCCACAGGGGAAGAGGGAGAAGGCTCCGTCCTTGCCACGGATATCGGTTCGGACGGCTCCCTGCATGACCTGCTCCAGATTCCGGGCGGCGGCTCCCGTTGCCCCACCACCGCGGAAAACGCCCATGAACGCCTGGCTACCCTGGCCATGCGCGGCAATGAAACCTTCCGCCATGCCGTCACGCGCATGAAAGCCTCCGCCGCCAGCGTCATTGAACGCGCCGGCCTCACGGCGGACGATATTCAACTGATTATTCCCCACCAGGCCAATCTCCGCATCATTAACGCCGTAGCGCAACGCCTCTCCATTCCTGAAGACAAGGTATTCGTGAACATTGAGAAGTACGGCAACACTTCCGCGGCCGCTGTCGCCATCGCCTTTGACGAAGCGCGCCGTTCCGGCAGATTCGGCAAGGGAGACAATGTCGTCCTGGTCACGTTCGGCGCCGGGCTTACCTGGTCCGCCGCCGTTATCCGCTGGTAATATTCTTTTTCATACTCCCCCATCATCATGACCACTGAACCATACGGCAAAAAAAATCCGTTTCCCGCTCCCGTCCTCTCCGTCAAGCACATCACCGGGGAAGGCAGTCCCAAGGAAACCATCCACATTGAATACAGCCTGGACGGTTCCGGGATGAATTACATTGCCGGGGATGCCCTGGCCGTCATTCCCTCCAATGATCCCGCCCTGGCGGACGCTCTGATTGACAAGCTCGGCCTCAGCCCGGATTCCCAGGTTTCCACGCCGGAAGGGGAAACTGCAAGCCTGAAGGACGCCCTGGTTCACTGCTATGACATTACCAATGTCAACAAAGCCTTGCTGACCAAATGGGCCGCCGCTTCCGGCAGCCAGGAGCTGGACGCGCTTCTGGCCGGGGATAAAGACGCCCTCAACGATTTCCTGTGGGGCCGGGACATGCTGGATCTGGCCACGGAATACCCCGCTTCCTTCGAATCCGCGGAGGCTTTCACCGGCATTCTGAAAAAGATCATGCCGCGCCTTTATTCCATCGCCTCCAGCCCGAACGCCCATCCCGAACAGGTTCATCTGTGCGTGGGCGCGGTGCGTTACACGGCCCGTGACCGCAAGCGCGGCGGCGTCTGCTCCACCTACATGGCGGACCGCCTCCAGCCGGGCCATACGGCCAGGGTATTCGTACATACCAACAAAAATTTCCGTCTGCCGGAAAACGGGGACACTCCCATCATCATGGTAGGCCCCGGCACCGGCATCGCCCCCTTCCGGGCATTCTGGGAGGAACGCATCGCTTCCGGCGCCAAGGGCGGCAACTGGCTGTTCTTCGGCAATCCGTACAGGGCTACTGACTTCTGTTATGAAGATGAGCTGACCCAATTGACCGGCACCGGTAAACTGAAGTTGTCCGTGGCCTGGTCCCGCGACCAGGAAAAGAAGGTGTATGTGCAGCACCTCATGGTTCAGGAAGGCGAAGAGCTCTGGAAATGGCTGGAAGCCGGCGCCTGCTTCTACGTCTGCGGGGATGCCTCCCGCATGGCGAAGGATGTGGACAACGCCCTTCATGAAGTCATCCAGACCTGGGGCCATAAAACTCCGGAGGAAGCCGCGGCATATGTGGCGGACATGAAGCAGCACCGCCGTTACCAGCGGGACGTGTACTAATATCCGGGACAACGCCCCTAATTTTGCTACCGCGCCTTTCCATCATTTTTGGGAAGGCTCTTCTCTTTTCTCCGGAAACAGTCCCGCTGTCGGCAAATTAGGTTGGCGCAGGAAATGCCGGTTTTCCTTTCTCCCATTGCAGGCAGCATTTCTCCTTCATTTCTTTTTCCGGGCTCCTCATTCCTTCCGAGAAAGGGATTTACTAAGAGGCTGGAGTTCTCTCTCCCCCTCACGATCCGCTTACTTAAAAAAACAAGGACGCATGCACCATCTTGCCACCCGGTCCGCCCACACGCAACAGAAGTTTACCCTGCGCAATAGCCTTTCAAACCCCTTTTCCATTTCAGGCTGCCGTTCCCGCAAGCATGTCTTTACATAAGCATTAAAACATGGTTCCTCCAACCATCCATGCAACATGGGACCGATCCTCTTAAGAAACCGGAAACGGGCCTCTTTTTCCATCTTCAGCAACCTTGATGGATGCAATTCCCGAACTATTAAAAAGTGTACGGCAAATTGCCACTGTCTGTGCGGCATCAGTTTCCACTCCTCCAGCAGTCGGCCCAACAAGTCTTCCACAGAAATATCACGGTAAGCCTGATCATGCATGGCGGATCCGGCACGTTGCACATAAATGGAGCCCACTCTTTTTCCCAAGCCAATCACAGCCGCTCTTCTCATTAACCGTACCCAGTAAAGGATATCTTCCCCATATTTCATGTCTGCTTCCCAGAGTGGAAGCCGGGACACAAGAGACGCATTCAGGACGACACTGCTGGAATGCATGAAAAGCAATCCCCGAAGCCCCAATTTTCTAAGTACAAAAGAACACGGTGTTTCCTCTCTGCGCGGGATAAAACCTTCCTCTTCCCATGCATATTTGGCGGCATAAGCATGCACTTCAGGATATTTTCGGAAAAAATTAAATGCCATTTTCAAATGATCCGGATACCAATAGTCATCCCCATCCAGAAATGCCACGTATTTTCCTTTTGCCGCTTTCAGTCCTGCGTTCCTTGCGTCAGAAGCACCCCCGTTTTTTTGGGAAATGACGTTAATCCTCGGATCCTGAAATGATTCCGCCACGTGAAGAGAGCCATCCGTCGAGCCGTCATCAACGATAATTAACTCAAAATTTTTAAATTCCTGATCTAATACGGATTGAATGGTTTTCCTCAAATAACGTTCTAAATTATAGGCGATTAGAATGACGCTGAACTCTATCCAATCATGATTCCCATCCCGAAAATTCCTGTTCTTTTCTTCCATGTTCCAGATTTAAAACCTGACAGAGAAATACAGGATTTCTAATCCGTGGCCTTTATTCAGAGATCAGAAAATTTACCAATATCCAGAATATAAGAATTTTATGCATTTTCAAACTATTGTTCCGGTGGGGATGCATTTCTTTTCAAGACCACATGCCATCAACTGTCATCATTCATATTAAGTGCTTTTTATTGACCACGGATTAGAAATTCGTGCTTAACCAATCAGTTTTTGTTTTTGGCAATAAAGAATAACGGAATTATATAGAATAGCTTTTCCGCACTCCCAACTCAACTGTGCTTTTTCTTCCTGCCGTTCTTCCCATGCAAGTCAGAACACGCTGTTTTATGCCACCGCAAAAAAGAAAATCTGGAAGAATAATAACAATTGCACAGCCTTCACAGAGCCTTTTTAAAGGCTTCTTTTCCCACTTTGGCCCCCCTTTTATCAAGGTTTCCTTTATAGCCGTATTCTATCCGACCCTCCAAACGGCCCTTTTTACTTTCCTGAGCTTGAAAAAGAAGACCATGCAGAACAAATACAGCTTCTGCGGCAGGCAGTGGACGATCCCCATCCATCCCGGCCGCCTTAAGGCCCATCTCCGCCCAAAGGAATAACTCCACCAATCCTGCTGCCGGTCAATGCTGTTGATTATTTTTCTCCTCTCCTCCATTTCGGCAAGCAGTTCTTCCCGCGAACGAAAAACCGGAGCAAGGCCCTCCAGCAATTCCCCGCACAATTCCAGCCCCGCCTCCTTGCTTTTTTTCAACTGGCTTTTCATTTCCAGCTCCCTTTTTTCAAAGGCCTCCGCCGTCCGCATGTCGGCAAACCGGAACGCGCTGTTGACGGCGCAAATATTTTTAAGGGCAAACCGGTAATAATATAAGGATATGCCCGGCATTTCATAAATATTGCCCTGAAGCCATGCGTGAAACCCCATCAAATCGTCCTCAAAACTGGCCGTCATCCGCAGGGAGTTGCCCCATTCGCAGGCGCTCTTCCTGATCATCATGCTTCCGCCGTAATGGGCAGCAGAAGAAAAGGCCCCCTCTTGAAGCGCAAGAGTCGGCATTTCCCGCGGAGCAGCAGGGAAGGCCGGGAATTCAAACGCAACGCCCGGTTCCTCATAGACGCTGGTCATCTGGCTGACCACAGCCACGGCATCCGGGCGTTCCATCACCGCCCAGGCAAAAAGCCTGCATCTCCAGGGGAAGGAACAATCGTCCCCATCCTGACGGAGAATCCATTCATGGGAAGCCAGACCAATCGTCTGCCGGATATGAGGCCCGCGCCCCAGCGGCGTTTCATTCCGGTTCAGGAGTACCCGGTACGGCCCCTTATATTGAGCCGCCATTTCCTGCATGACAGCGAAGGTCCCGTCGGACGAGCCGTCATCCGAAAGAATAATTTCAACCGGCCCTTCATAATCCTGCCCGAATACGCTCCGGATAGCATCCCTGATGCAGCTCTCCTCATTATGCCCGGTCAGGATAATGCTGATGGAAGGAAGTTCCGAAGGGTTCATGAAGAAAAAACACGGAAAAGAAAACGTCAACCATGAAGAGG
>ENA-OXEN01000229-OXEN01000229.1-human-gut-metagenome-genome-assembly--contig:-NODE-229-length-13519-cov-11.990122_pt1 | contig 13519 bp, 9 predicted proteins | sample MGYA00249358_ERZ652249 | MGnify/ENA primary metagenome ERZ652249 (study PRJEB26925, sample SAMN05826761) | human gut metagenome | biome: ENVO:2100002; feature: ENVO:00000062; material: ENVO:00002003... | reverse complement strand
TCTACACCGTCTAATTCGTCGGCAGCGTCAGATGTGTATAAGAGACAGTTTCCTGGCAGGTGCGGTCAGGCCCTCGAGGTTCGCGCTGCGCAGCCCGAGGGCCTCGATGCGCGCGGGGTCGAGGGCGACGAGTTCCGCAGGCGTGAACGAGTCGGCGATGCGGCCGTTGGCGAGGTAGACGATGCGGTCGGCGATGCCGCGCAGATAGTACAGGCGATGCTCGGCCAGGAGCACGGTCTTTCCCTGCTGCTTGAGCGCGCGTATCAGGTTGCCGAGCTGCTCGGTGGCCTCGTGGTCGAGGTTGGCGGAGGGCTCGTCCATGACGTAGAGGGGCGGGTCGATGGCCTTCGCGGAGGCGATGGCCACGCGCTGGCGCATGCCGTACGACAGCAGGCGCACCTTCTCCTCGAGCAAGGGGGCGATGTCCAGCTCGCTTGCCGCCCCGTGCACGCGCTCGACGATCAGCTCGTGATCGAGCCCGTAGTTCTCGCACCCGAACGCGATCTCGCCCGCCACCTCGTTCGCGAAGAACTGGCTGCGGGGGTCTTGGAACACGTTGCCCGCCGCGAGCCCGCGTTCCCACGAAGGGATGTCGTCGACCTCGCGCCCGAACAGGCGCACCGTCCCGGTCAGCTCGCCTTCGTAGAAGGACGGCACCAGGCCGTTGACCACGCGGGTCAGCGTGCTCTTGCCTCCGCCCGAGGGCCCGGTGAGCACCACCACCTCGCCGGGTTGGACGGTCAGGTTCACGTCCTCGAGCTGGGGAGCGGAGCCTTCGTAGGCGAAGGTCAGGTGCGCGAGTTCGATGGCCGGCGCCTGCGGGTCGTGGTTCGGCATCATGTCGCTCACCCCACCACGATCAAGATCGAGGCGATCGCGAACCCCGCCATGAGCGCTCCGTCGCCGATCCGCATGCCGTGCGCATAGTAGCTCTGCTTCGCGCAGGGGCTCTCGATGCCGCGCACGATGCAGGATGAAGCCAGCTCGTCGGCGATGGTGAGCGAGCGGAACACCATGGGCACCACGCCGAACTCGAGCGTTGCGAGCGGATGCGCCAAGACGTGCGCCGGCGAGCGGAGGAAGCCGCGGGTGCGCATGGCGTCGCGCACGTCGGCCAGCTCGGACAGCATGGTGGGCATGAAGCGCAGGATGACGATGACGGCGAGCAGCACGGGGGAGGGGATGGGCAGCTGGCGCAAGCTTGCCATCAGCTTTCCCGAGGGAGCTTGCACGAGCAGGTACACCGGCATGAGGAGGGGTAGCATCTCCAGGACGAAGGTGAACGCCATGGGCGAGGGGAACCCGATGTCGAAACGCACGTTGAGGGCGAGCCATGCGTGCGTCACCGCGAACGCGAGCAGAAACCCGGCGCCGGCCCTTGCGAAGCCCATCGCGGCCATGAGCACGAAAAGGGCGCAGGTGAACGCGACGTGCAGCATCGTGCTGGTGGACAGGAAGGTCACGGCGCACGTGCACACGATGATCGCGAGCAACGAGAGGACGTTGACCTCGCGGATGCGGGCGTGCTGCCGGGTTGCCCCGTCCCGACGGGTCGGCGCGCTCAGAGCGGCCTCGGCTGGCGCGGCAGGGTGCACGGCGCCGCTCATTTCACGATACCCGCCTTCTTGAAGTGCTTCCTGAGCAGGCGGTTGCCGAACAGGCATCCAAGCACGGCCAGCACGGCGGTGATGGCGCAGGCGCCCAGCAGGTGCAGCGGGTTCGACAGCAGGTCGAGCTGCATGGTCAGAACCGGGGCGGTGAAGCCGTCGGTCGTCGCTTTCGCCACGTAGGCGTCCCACGCAGCCCAGACGGGCACGGCATTGCCGATGACCATGCCGACCGCCCAGATGGTCCAGCCGACGGTGTTGCGCACGGGGCTGCGGTACGCATCCTTGCCGATCATGGCCAGCTCGCAGATCGCCGCGACGCCGGCGAAGTAGGGAAGCAGGAACACGTAGCCTGAAAGCGCGAGCACCGTGCCGTACACGATGCCCCACACGAGGAAGACGCCATGCTTGTTCAGGCGATTCGCCACGACGAGGTAGAACGTCGCGCAGAGGAACATCTGGATGCCGGCGCACAGGTACAGATACACGAACGGGAACGGCATGGTCAGGGGTCCCGTGACCATGCATACGAGGAACGTCAGCACCATCATGGCCGCGACGGTCATGACGTCGCGGGTTGCGATGCTCTTCTTGGAGGCGCGCCCGCGTGCGCCTCGGGTGGTGTCGATGGTTTTCTCGGTGCTCATGCTGCTCTCCTTTCGGGTGGGCCCGTCGGGCCGGGCTGGTGGAAATCGGGCGCACGAAGGAAGGCCCGTCGTGCGCGGGTGTTCGAGCGGACTGCTTTTGTTAGTTTGAGCTAACTAGTGGTCATGGAAAGACGGCATCACCCGCCGAAGAGGTTCTCCCAGCCGGGGCGGAAGAAGTCGACGATGAGTTTGATGCGCGCAACGGCGTCCTCTTTCGAGGTGTCGTGGCGAACGATTTCGAAGAATGCGTAGTATTCCGCGCTCACGAGCGCATGGAGGTCGTCGTGGGACGGGCTCGCGCAGGCAAGGCCGCGCTCGCGCATGGCGTCCAGGTAGGCGAGCGATTGGCTGACTTCTTCCTCTACGAGATCGTCGAGGAAATGCTCGTAGCCGCTTCCCGCCGCGTGGTTTATCAGCAGGTCGAACGGCTCCTTGTGCTCGAAGATGTAGTCGACGATGCGGGTGATCACGTCTTCGGAGGTGCTCCACATGTCTTCGGGGCGCCCTTCGTCCAGCTGCTCGAACCCCTGGTCGTTGCCCGTGCGGAAGAGCCCGAGCAGGTGCGCGGATACGGGCTCGACCAGCGCGGCGAACAGCGCGCTTTTGTTCGGGAAGCGCACGTACAGCGCGCCGGTGGTCACGCCGGCGTTCTGCGCGATGCTGCGCAGGCTCGCCTTCTCGTATCCCTTGTCCAGAAACTCTCGCTGCGCGCTTTGCAGCACGAGACCGCGCGTTTCCTCAACCTGCTTCACATCCTGATCCCTTCTCATCAATAACAATGTTATCGATAACGACGTTACGAATAATGTCATACACGGTTAACTCTGTCAAGGAAAAGATGGGCGATCGTCCTCGAATCGCGGCGTCTCCGTTGCCGGTGACGGAACGCTTCGGTACGACGATCGGACGGCGGTTGAGTTGCATCGGACGCGCGAAGTTGCAGTGGGCAAACTTCCTTTTCGCGTGTTCTATCCTTGCAGCCGAACGATATGTCACAGGTGCAAGGAGTCTGCATGAACAGTCCGATCAGATTGATATTGAAGTGGGCGGGACCCGACCGGAAGTACTTGATCGCGGCCGTCGTGTTCGCGTTCGTTTCGGGGCTTATGGCCATGGTGCCGTACTACGGCGTGTACGAGATCATGAAGGCGGCCTACGAAGGGACCTGCACGTGGGAGGTCATCACGTCGAACGCGCTCGTCGTAGCGGTGGGCGTGTGCATCCAGTACGCGTGCTTCGGATGCGCGGGCGCGCTGTCGCACAAGGGCGCGTACAACACGCTGTTCCGCGTGCGGTGCCGCGTCGTGGACCATCTGGCGCACGCGCCGCTCGGGCAGCTCGACGAGCGGTCGACCGGCTCCATCAAAACCGTCCTGTCGGACGACATCGAGAAGCTCGAGCTGTTCCTGGCCCACAACATCACCGAGGCGATCATGTACCTGACCGGCCCCGTCGCGGCGTTCATCTTCCTGTGCTCGGTGAACGTGCCGCTGGCGCTGGCGACGCTCGTGCCGTTCGCGGCGGCGTTCGTCGTGATGGGCGTCATCTTCAAGCGCATGGCCGGCGTGATGCCGCGCGCGAGCGCGGCGTTGTCGCGGATGAATGCGGTGATGGTGGAGTACGTGCGCGGCATGCGCGTCATCAAGGCGCTGAACATGGGCTCGAAGTCGTTTCGCCGCTTCCAGTCCGCCGTGGACGAGGAGCACGCCGTGTGGTGCGACATCGCGCGGAAAACGGGTCCGGGCTTCGCGGCGTTCGTCATCATCATCGAGTGCGGCATGCTCGTGATGGTGCCGCTCGGCGGCTTCCTGTTCTCCACGGGAGCCATCTCGGGCAGCACGTTTCTGCTGTTCGCGTTCGTCGGGTCGCTCTACCTGACCGAAATTCGCCTGCTTCAGGAAATCGGCAGCAAGTACGCCCAGGTGAAAAGCGGGGCGATCAAGGCGCAAGAGCTGCTGGACCTGCCCGCCTTCGCCGGCGGCGCGCCGTTTCCCGCCAAGAGCGACGTGCGGCTCGAGAACGTGCGCTTCAGCTACGACGGCACGCGCGAGGTGCTGCACGGCGTGAACCTCGCCGTGCAGCAGGGCGAGCGCCTGGCCGTGGTGGGGCCCAGCGGCGCGGGGAAGACCACCATCGTCGAGCTCGTGTCCCGCTTCTACGATGCGACCGAGGGCACGGTGCGTATCGGTGGCGTGGACGTGCGCGACCTCGATTACGACGACCTGCTGGCGCACGTGGCCGTGGTGTTCCAGAAGACGTTCCTCACGAGCGGCAGCATCCTCGAGAACATCCGGATGGGCAAGCGCGCCACGCTGGACGAGGTGCGCGAAGCGGCGCGGCAGGCGCGCATCGACGACTTCATCATGGGGCTCCCCCGCGACTACGACACCGAGATCGGCACGCTGGGCGAGCGCCTGTCGGGCGGGCAGCGCCAGCGCATCGCCATCGCCCGCGCCATCCTCAAGGACGCGCCCGTGCTCATCCTCGACGAGGCCACCAGCGCGGCCGACCCCGAGAACCAGGTGCAGATCGACGAGGCCATCGCCAACCTCTGCGCGGGCCGCACGGTGGTCATCGTGGCGCATCGCCTGGGCGTGGTGCGCACCTGCGACCGCGTGGCCGTGGTGGAGGACGGCGGCATCTCGGCCGTGGGGACGCACGACGAGGTGCTTGCCGCGTGCCCGTACTACCGCAAGGCATGGGCGGACTACGAGCGGACGCGCCGCATCACGTTCGGGTTCGGCGCCGCGGCGGCGGAAGCGGAGCCGCGGCAGCGCGCCGCAAGCGATTCCGTCCACCGTGCCGCCGCGCAGCCGCAGGGCGCATCGTCGGCGCCCGCGCAAGCGCCCTCGAGCCCGACCCTGGATCCGGCCCCGGCCCCGGCCTCCGCCTCCGCCTCGACCTCGGTGTTCGCGAAGAACCGCGACTTCTCCGTCTCGGTGGCGTGCACCGTCATCGAGGGACTGCTGTCGGGCTGCAACTTCGGCCTCATCTTCCTGGTGATGCAGCAGGTGTTCAGCGGCGCGGCCGACTTCGGCACCCTGCTGGGATTCACCGGCGCCCTTGCGCTCGTGTTCGTGCTGCGGCTCCTCATCTACGGCTACGGCTACGTGCGCGGGCAGATCGGCGGGGCGCAGGTCAGCCGCAACCTGCGCCAGTACCTGGGCGACAAGATCAAGCGCATCCCCCTCGCGCGGTTCACCGAGCGGTCGAGCGGCGACTACCTCAACGCGCTCACCGCGAACGTGAACGATTACGAGCAGATCCTCACCCACCGCACCGGATCCGTCGTCAAAGACATCACGCTGGCCGTGATGCTCACTGGCTTCGTCTGCTGGCTCTACCTGCCGGCCGGCGCGGTCGTGGCGCTCTCGTTCGCGCTCATCGTGCCCGCGATGGCGCTGTCGTGGCACCAGGTGCGACGCTACGGCACCCGCAAAAGCGACATCTGCGCCGCGAACACGAGCCGCACCGTCGAGCACGTGACCGGCATGCAGACGCTGCGCGCCTACGGCATCGGCGGCGTGAAGAACGAGGCCATCGTGGACAGCATGCGGGAGTACTCGGACGTCAGCTTCTGGTACGAGGCGGCCCTCATCCCCCTCGGCGCGGTCATGTCCATCATCGTGGGGCTGTGCCAGCCGCTGCTGTTCCTCATGTGCGGCGCGGCGTACCTCGACGGGGCGCTGGGCGCGGTTCCGTACCTGCTGATCATCATGCTGCCGCTGTTCATGAACAAGGTGTGGAACAGCATCTTCGTGAACCTGACGGCCTACAAGAACCTCATGATCGCGAAGCGCCGCATCCAGGCGGTGGTGGACGAGCCGGAGGAGGCGGGCAGCTTCGACGCGCTGCCGGCGACGGGATCGCGCATCGAGTTGGCCGACGTCGGGTTCGCCTACTGCAAGGGCGAGCCGGTGTTCGAGGGGCTGCGCCTGACGTGCGAAGACGGCAAGCTGACCGCGCTCGTGGGCGACTCGGGGTGCGGGAAGTCCACGGCGCTCAACCTCATCGCCCAGTACTACCGGCCCGCGCGCGGCACGGTGCGCATCGGCGGCGCGGACACCGCGGCCTACGCGCCGGAAAGCGTGCTGGCGGGCGTGTCCGTCGTCGATCAGAACGTGTTCCTGTTCGACGATTCGGTGATGGACAACATCCGCTACGCCCGGCCCGGCGCCACCGACGACGAGGTGCGGGAGGCGTGCCGTCTCGCGAACGCCGACGGGTTCGTGCGCGCCCTGCCCGAAGGCTACGCCTCGCGCATCGGGGAGAACGGCGGCCGGCTGTCGGGCGGCGAGCGCCAGCGCCTGTCCATCGCGCGCGCCATCCTGCGCGACGCGCCCATCGTGCTGCTGGACGAGGCGACGGCCTCGCTCGACATCGAGAACGAGCTGGCCGTGAAGGAGGCCATCGCCAACCTGCTGGCGAAGCGCAAGACCGTGGTGATGGTGGCGCACACGCTGGCCATCGTGCGCGGGGCCGATTCGATCGCGGTCGTCGGCGACGGCCGCGTGCTCGAGCAGGGCACGCACGACGAGCTGGTGGCCGCGGGCGGCAAGTACGCCCGCATGTGGGCGGCCGATCGCGAGCTGGCGTGATGCCGCCCGCTTCCCGCCCCGCGGGAGTCGCGCTGAACGGAACCGCTCACCTGCGGTAACGAGCGGGCAACAGCCCTTGACGCGCGTTCCTCCCCTCTGCAAAGCTTGCCCGACTGGATGGGCGCTCCGGCGCCGTGGACGAGGGCGCAGGCGAGCGAGGACGGAGCAGGCGATGGCGAACGACGGGCAGGCGGAGGAGGGGAGCGTCTCCGGCGGCGGCCGGCAACCCGCCGCGGGCGGCGGCTGTCCGACGGCTCTCCCGGCTTCCGATCCGCCGCTGTCGCGGCGCTCGGTCGCCGCCGTGTTCGCGGGGCTTCTGGTGGCGATGACCGTGGGGACCCTGAACCAGACCATCGTGGCCACCGTCCTGCCCACCATCGTGGGCGAGCTGGGCGGCGTGAACCGCATGCTGTGGGTGACCACGTCCTACGTGCTGGCCGCCACCGTCACCATGCCGTTGTACGGCAAGATGGGCGACCTCATCGGCCGCAAAGGGCTGTTCATCGGCGCGCTGGCCCTGTTCGTGGCGGGCTCGGCCGCGTGCGCGCTGGCCCCGTCGATGGAAGGGCTCGTGATCGGCCGCGCCGTGCAGGGCTTGGGCGGCGGCGGGCTCATGGTGCTCTCGCAGGCCATCGTGGCCGACGTGGTGCCGCCGCGCCGCCGCGCGCTCTACCTCAGCATCATGGGCGTGGCCTACGCCGTGCCCATGCTGGCCGGCCCGTTGCTGGGCGGATTCTTCGCCGACGCGGTGGGCTGGCGCTGGGCGTTCTGGTTCGACGTGCCGCTCGCGCTGGCCGCCATCGTCATCGCCGCCGTCTTCCTGCCGAAACCGCGCCGCACCGCGGAGAGGGCGCCGTTCGACGTCGGCGGCGCCGTGACGCTCGTGGCCGCCGTGACCGCGCTCACGCTGGCAACCTTGTGGGGCGGCAACGAGCACGCGTGGACCTCGCCGACCATCATCGGCCTGCTGGTTGCCACCGCGGTTGCGAGCGCGCTGTTCGTGCTGGCGGAGCGCCGCGCACGGGAACCGCTCATGGCGTTGTCGCTGTTCAAGAACAGGAACTTCGACATCTCCATCGTCGCAAGCTCCATCACGATGTTCGTCATGATCGGCGTGCTCACGTACCTGCCCACGTACTTCCAGATCGTCGACGACCTGAACGCCACCGCCGCCGGCTACCTGGTGGCGCCTATGAACGCGGCCTGGTTCGCCGCCTCGCTGCTGTCGGGCTACCTCGTGAACAAGCTGGGCACGTACAAGAAGCTCATGGTGGTCAGCTTCGCCGTGCTCGTGGCGGGCATGGTCGGGTTCATTGCCGTGGACCAGGACCCGTCGGCGGTCGTCGTCGGCGGCCTGCTGGCCGTCATGGGCTTCGGCGTGGGCCTGAACTTCGAGATCCTCGTGCTGGTGGTGCAGAACGAGTTCCCGGCCTCCGCCGTGGGCATGGCCACGGCGGCGACGGGCTTCTTCCGCAAGGTGGGGTCGGTGCTGGGAACCTCCGTCGTGGGCGCGCTGTTCACGAGCGGCCTCGCGCGCGCCCTGGCCGAGCGCCTCGCGCCGGTCGGCGGCGTCGGGGCGCTCGGCACGGACGCGAACTTGCTCACGCCGGCCATCGTGCACGCGCTGCCCCCGGACGTGCGCCATGCGGTGGGCGCCGCCTACAGCGACGCGCTCGCGCCCGTGCTCTGGCTCGCGTTGCCGCTGGCCGTGGCGGGCCTCGTGCTCATGCTGTTCCTGCGCGAGACGCGGCTGGCCACCACCGTGGACGGATCGGGGCATGGGGCCGACGAAGGCGCGGACGACCCCCGGCGGCGGCAGGGCGCGCGACGCCGCTAGCCCGCGCGGCCGGCGCGGGCGTCAACCTACGCTCACAGGTCAAGGTTGTGGTTGCTCCTGTGGCTTGGGGGGGGGGTATACTACTTTTATGAGCGAACTGTTTTTTGATACGATCGACGAATCCGAAATCCCCGCAGGGATGGCCCGCGTGCGATACGAGGCGGGCGCGGTCGAGCCGCTGTACGCCAACGACGAGTTCTTCAGCCTGCTGGGCTACCAGCGTCGATCCCCCGACGATTTCTACCCCCTCGACGTGCGGAACTCGCACGGTTGGCGCGCGTTCTGCGGCCAGCTGCGCGCGCATATCGAGGCAGGCGAGACGGACTTCGAGATCGAGGTGAACCAGGAGACGGCAACCGGCACGCTGCTGTGGACGATGGCGCGGTGCCGTCACGACGCGCGGCGCGGCACGGTCACCTGCCTCGTGCTGGACGTCAGCTCGTGGATGGACACCTCCGAGCGCCTGCGCATGAGCGAGGACGCGTTTCGCATCGCCGCGCAGATGAGCGGCAAGAACATCGCCACGTTCGACCTGGCCGACCGCGCGCTCACCATGCAGGGCGCGGTGGAGGGCTACCTGACGGCGCCCGCGCGCATGGTGAACGTGCCCGACAGCGCCATCGCCGCCGGCATGATCGCGCCTGAGCACGTGGAGCTGTACCGGTCGCTGTACCGCGACATGGAGACGGGCGTGCCGCGCGGGGGCGTCATGCTGCGCATGCGGGACTTCGACACGCGGCGGTTCCGCTGGTACCAGGTCGATTACTCGCTCGTGTTCGACGGCGAGAACCGTCCGGTGTACGCCGTCGTCGCGTTCGGCGACACCACCGAGCGGCACGAGCGCGAGCTGGTGCAAAAGGCGCGGGCCGAGCGCGACGCGCTCACGGGCGTGCTGAACCGCGCGACGTTCGAGGACGGTTGCACGCGCATCATCGAGCGGTCCGAAGTCGACCACGGGCACGCGCTCATCATGGCCGACCTCGACCGCTTCAAGACGACGAACGACCGCTACGGCCACGTGGCGGGCGACCGCGTGATCGTGGAGTCGGTGGCGGGCGTGGTCAGCGCGGTGCGCGACGACGACCTCGTGGGACGCGTGGGCGGCGACGAGTTCATGGTGTGCCTGCGGGGCATCTCGTCGCACCTCATGGTGGAGGCCGTCGCGCAACGCATGTGCGCGGCGGTGCGCGAGGCCGCCGAGGCCTCCGACGACGACCACGGGCCGGTGTCCATCAGCCTGGGCATCGCCCTGTATCCGCAGGACGGCGTCACGTACGAAGAGCTGTACCGCAAGGCCGACAAGGCCCTGTACTGCGCCAAGCGCGCGGGCGGCGGCACCTACGCGTTCTACCGCGACGAGCCGGCGGCGTCCTAGCGCCCGGCGCTACTCCCAGCCCGGCTTCCCCACGCCGCCCTGCTCGATGGTGTCGAGCAGCCCTTGGCGGTCGAACACGCCCACCTTGCGGTAGATGTTGCTCACGTGGTGCTTCGCGGTGCCCTGCGCGATGGACAGCTCGTCGCAGATATAGCGCACGGTGCGTCCGCGGGCCAGCAGCACGAGCACCTCGGCCTCGCGGTTCGTCAGGCGGCACATCCGCGCGATGGCGGCGCACTTCTGCTCGAGGCTGGCGTCGGCGGTTTCCTCGCGCGAGGTGGCGTAGAGCTTCTGCACGTCGGTTTGCGTGAAGAACAGCATGCCCACCAGCACGAGCGCCAGCACGCCCACGAGGAACACCTCGGAGCGCAGCGCCTCCGACCACAGCGCCGCGTTCAGCAGCTGGTCCGCGGCGAACGACCCGATGAGCGTGCCGGTGCGGGCGCAGAGGATGACCAGGCCGAACGACAGCGCCACGGGTATGCGTCCGCGAAACGCCACGTCGGTGGACACCAGCATCATGAACATGTCGAGGCAGTACACGCCCATGATGACCAGCCCCGCGCCCAGGAAGCGGTACGGCGCGGGCAGCAGCAGAAGCAGGATGAGCCCCGCCACCATCGCGGGGATGACCGGGCGGTACAGCGCGATGGGCTCGGCGGCCGAGGGCGCCACCACCATCGACAGCGTGATGGCGGCCAGCGCGCAGCCCGCCAGCAGCAGCGCCTTCGCGGTGAACGCGGCATCGCCCTCGGCGAACGTGTTCACCATGCCCTGCGAGGCCCCGTACACGATGCTGATCACGAGGATGCAGGCGAAAATGCGCCCCACGGGGATGGTGCGCACGTCGAGCGGCAGCACCGAGGGCTCGCGGCGCGGCTCGCGCTTGCAGGCCACCAGCACCGCGGCTGACACGATGGGCAGCGCCGCCGTGAACGCCACGGCCGCCGCCTCGGGCAGCGCGTACGCGACGAAGAACAGCACGAACGCGAACGTGTACGACACGTACAGGTGCCGCCCGACGCGCCCGGTGGCCAGCGCGCTCCACAGCTCGCCCCACATGATGAGCAGCAGCGCGTTGCCCAGCGACAGCGACACGGTGCCGGCAAGGAACCAAGCGAACCCCGCGGCTCCTGAGCCCAGCGTCAGCGCGATGGGCAGCGTCACGGTGCCCGCGGCGGTCAGGCCGCCCGCAGCGAGGAAGCTTGCGCGATGCGTGAGGAACGGCGAGAGGCGCCGCGCGAGCGCCACCACCACGAGGTAGCCCACGGTGGTCAGCACGAGCACCCACAGCGTGGTGTTGCCCGCGAACGGGAAGCGGTCGGTGGTGGGCAGCAGCACGTCGGTGCACATGCTGATCATCCACCAGGCTTGCCAGAATCCCAAACCCAGCAAGCGCCAGCCGGAGAAGCCAACGTGGTCGTCATCCTGCGGTTTCGTGCGCATCGCTCCCCATTCCCATCCCTCGTCGCGTCGCTTCAAACCTAGCAAAACAGGCGGGGGAGCGCAAGCGGGAACCCTGGTTGAGGCATGGGCCGCAACGGCCCATGTTGCGGGTTTCGGCGAAAATGGGCCGCTTCGCCAGATGCCCGCGCGCGGCCGTTCGGCCAGGATGGGGCTATGCGGAACAAGGGATTCCGCTCATCGAGGGAAGGGGTTTCCAATGACCGACATCATGAAGAACGGGCTGTCCCGCCGTGCGTTCCTGGGCCTGGGCGCCACCGCGGCCGTCGCCGCCGGCGCGGGCCTGGCCGGCTGCTCGCCCGCGGCGAGCGCAGGCGACGCGAAGGCCGGCGGCGACGCGGCCGGAAGCGCGGCGGCGAGCGCGGGCGAGACGCAGTACGCGTGGGAGGCAGTTCCCGATCCCATCACCGACATCACGTCGACGGTGGACACCGACATCCTCGTCATCGGCGCCGGTTTGGCCGGCTGCGCGTGCGCCGCGGCGGCGGCCGAGAAGGGCGGCAAGGTGACCGTCGTCGAGAAGACGTCCAGCTGGAACGGCCGCGGCGGCGGCTTCGGCGCCATCAACTCGCACTACATGGACGAGCTGGGCATCGAGGTGGACAAGGTGAACGCCAAGCAGCACTGGATCGCCCAGTGCGCGAGCCGCGCGAACGAGGACCTCATCGTGAAGTTCTTCAACAGCTCCGAAGAGGCGTCCAACTGGCTGCTGGCCAAGGCCGAGGCCGTGGGCGGCTCCGCGATGGTGGGCGCGTTCTACAGCCACGACGACGTGTACGCCGAGCAGCCGGGTTACCACATGCTCATGATCCCCGAGGAGGCCGGCCTCACCTCGACGGGCTTCGCCGGCGCCGAGCTGTGCTACAACGACGCCGTGAAGGACGGCGCGGAATTCGTGTTCGATTCGCCGGCCGTGCAGCTGGTGAAGGACGGCACGAAGGTGACCGGCTGCATCTGCGAGGGCAAGGACGGCTACGTGCAGTACAATGCCAGCAAGGGCGTGGTGCTGTGCACGGGCGACATCGGCGGCGACCTCGAGATGTGCAAGGCGTACGCCCCCATCTGCGCCGAGTACGGCCAGCCGCGCAGCCAGTACACGCCCGTGGGCGTGAACACGGGCGACGGCCACAAGATGGGCATGTGGGTTGGCGCGCAGCTGCAGGACCTGCCGCTGCCCACGATGATGCACCCGCAGGCGTTCTGCTGGTTCCACGGCCCGTTCCTGTTCGTGAACGACAACGGCGAGCGCTTCATGTGCGAGGACACCTGGGTGCAGGGCAAGTCGCTGGCCATCAATCGCCAGCCGAACGGCGAGGCGTGGTCCATCTTCGACGCCAACTGGAAGACCGACCTCGTGAACGGCCTGCCCTACGGCGGCGGCATGTTCTGGGACTCGTTCCGCCCCTACGGCAGCGACCTGGAGCTGGCGCCCCAGTACTTCGAGACGCAGATTCCCGAGTATATCAAGGCCGGCAACGCCTATCAGGCCGACACGCTCGATGAGCTGGCGAAGCAGATCGGCTGCGACGCTGCCACGTTCAAGGCCACGGTGGAGCGCTACAACGGCATGTGCGAGGCGGGCGAGGACACCGATTACTACAAGAAGCCCGTGTTCCTGACGCCGGTGAAAGAGGGGCCGTTCTACGCGCTCAAGGTGGGTCCCGCGCTGCTCGCCGTGCCCGGCGGCCTGCGCACGAACAACGACTTCCAGTGCCTCGACGCCGAGGGCGCGCCCATCGAGGGCCTGTACGCGCTCGGCAACGTGATGGGCGACATCTGCGCCGTGGACTATCCCATCAACGTGGCCGGCAACAGCCACGGCCGCTGCATCACCTACGGCTACCTGTTGGGCCACGAGCTGGCCGGCGCGTAAGCGCCCGGCGCTCGCGGGTGCGCTCAGCCTGCAACCCTCCCCGAGCCCTGCGCCACCTCCCTCCCCTGTCTCTTATACAAATCTCCGCGCCCACGCAACATGCGCAGATCTCGTATGC
>ENA-OXEN01000228-OXEN01000228.1-human-gut-metagenome-genome-assembly--contig:-NODE-228-length-13520-cov-11.607352_pt1 | contig 13520 bp, 12 predicted proteins | sample MGYA00249358_ERZ652249 | MGnify/ENA primary metagenome ERZ652249 (study PRJEB26925, sample SAMN05826761) | human gut metagenome | biome: ENVO:2100002; feature: ENVO:00000062; material: ENVO:00002003... | reverse complement strand
TCGGCAGCGTCAGATGTGTATAAGAGACAGTGCAGGAGGCGCCCCGCCGAGGCAAGGCGGGCGAGGCCGTCCCGAGCGACGGCGACCCCGATGCCGAAGCGCGCCGCCGCGGCCTCGACGGAGAAGGGGCCGTGCGTGCGCGCGTAGCGTGCGAGCAGTTCGTCCAGGGGGTGGAGCGCATCCTCGCCGCCATCGCTTTCGGCCGACGCCGCACGGGATCCTTCGATTTCGCGCTGCTCGCTTCGCTCGGAATCACGTAAGGGAGCTTGCGCTTGGCCGGATTGGCTGGCGGGACGGTTGAGCGCGTCGGCCCACGGGGGGATCGTCGCGCCCAGCGCATCGCGCAGAAACGCCGCATCGTCGACGGCCGCCCAGAGCTCCTTGCCGCCCAACACGACCGGAAACGCCCGATGGGCGCGCTGCAGCTCTTCGAGCAGCGCATGCGCTTCCTCTTCGGTGGCCGCTTCGCCGCCCCCTTCGTCCGCTGCCCCGTCGTCGTCCGCTTCGGCGTCCGAGCGCATGCGCAACGCCGCCTCCTCGACGGACAGCGGCCCCAGCACGCGCAGCAAGTCGGCCGCGCCCTCGATGCCGCGCATGCGCCGATCGGGAGCAAGGCGCTGCAAGCCGGCCTCCACGCCGGCGATCACGTCCGCGTCCAGAACGTCGCCCAAGTCGGTCGAGCCCAGCAGCTCGCCCAACAGCGTGGGGTCGAGCGACAGCAGCGACGCGCGTTGCTCGGCATGCGGCAGATCGCCCGCGTAGAGGTGCTCGCCCACGTACCCGAACAGAAGCGGCGCCGCGAACGGCGACGGCACCGACGTCTGCGCCTCCACCAAGCGCACCGATCCCGCCTGCACCTGCTCCATCAGCTCGTGCAGCGCCCTCATGTCGTACACGTCCTGCAAGCACTCGCGCGCCGTTTCCACCAGGATGGGGAACTCGCGCTCGCGCCGGGCGGCCTCCAGCAGCTGGCCGGCCTTGAGGCGCTGCTGCCACAGCGGGGCGCGCTTGCCCGGCGCGATGGGCGACATCAGCAGGGCGCGCGCGGCGCATTCGCGGAACCGCGCCGAGAACAGCGACGTGGAGCCCACGCGATCGCGCACGATGCGGTCGAGCTCGTCGGGGTCGAACGCGAACAGCTCGATGCCGGGGAGGCGGGTCTCGGTCATGGGGATGCGCAGGACGATGCCGTCGTCGGCCGCCATGGCCTGCGCATCGTAGCCGTAGATCGCCATGATGCGATCGGACACCGCCATCGCCCAGGGCTCGTGCACGCGGCGGCCGTACGGCGAATGCAGCAGCACGCGCCAGTCGCCCTGCTCGTCCTCGCAGCGTTCCACCACGAGCGTCTTGTCGTCGGGGATGATGCCCGTCGCCGCGCGCTGCGAGCGGATCAGCTCGACGAGGTTGCGCTGCGCATCGTCGTCGAGGCCATCCGCGGCCAAGCGCTCGCTCACCGCGCAGGACACGCCGAAGCCCCCCTCCTCCGCCTCCGCATCGTCGCCTTCGATGCCCGCGGCCACCGCGCGCAAGAACGCGCCGCGCATGCGCCCCGTCTCGGCGGGCCGCCCCACGCCTTCGCCATGCCAGAACGGCAGACGGGCCGAGCGCCCGGGCGCGGGCTCCACGATCACGCGGTCGCGCGTGATCTCGCTGATACGCCACGAGCTGGTGCCCAGCGTGATGATGTCGCCCACCCGCGACTCGTACACCATTTCCTCGTCCAACTCGCCCACGCGCCGCCGGCCTTGCGCGCCGTCGCCTTCCGGCAACACCACCGAGAACATCCCGCGGTCGGGGATGGTGCCCGCCGACATGACGGCCTGGCGCTGCGTGCCGGGACGAGCCAGCAGCCGCCCGCGCTCGCGATCCCACACGATGCGCGGCGAGAACTCGGCCAGGTCGGCCGTCGCGTAGCGGCCGGCCAGCATGCCCAGCACCGAATCGAACGCCCGTCGCGGAAGCTCGGTATACGGAGCCGCGCGCCGCACGGTGTCGTACCAGTCGTCCGCCGCCAGCTCGTCCATAGCCACGGCGGCCACCGTCTGCTGGGCCAGCACGTCCAGCGCGTTCTTCACGAGCGCCGTCTGCTCGATGCGGCCCTCGTACATGCCTTCGGCCGCCACCGCCGCGTCGATGATCTCGGTGCGGGTGCGCGGGAAGATGGACCCTGTCGAGCGGCCGCCCACCTGGTGGTTCGCACGCCCGATGCGCTGCAGGGCGCTGGCCACCGACGGCGGGGCCGCCACCTGCAGCACGAGGTCGATGGATCCCATGTCGATGCCCAGCTCCAGCGACGAGGTGGCCACCACGCACGGCAGCTCGCCCGCTTTCAGCTCGCGCTCCACCTGCAGGCGCTTCTCCTTCGACACCGATCCGTGGTGCGCCTTCGCGATGATGGCCGGCGCGCCCGTGGACATATCCGCCGTGGAGCCCAGATCCGAGCGGATGGGCGCCGCCGGGGCGTCCGCATCGACGCCACGCGCGATGCCCATGCGCTTGGCGTACAGGTCGTTCAGGCGCGCCGTCAGCTTCTCGCACAGCCCGCGCGAGTTCACGAACACGATGGTGGTGCGGTGCGCCAGCACCTCGTCGAGGATGGAGGCTTCGATGTAGGGCCAGATGGAAGACGAGCCGAGACGGCTGTCGGGGCTTGTCGTGCTCGCCGGGAGCGAGGACTTCGCCATGGCGGCGCGCAGGGCGCGGTCGGACTTCCACGCTTCCTCCGCTGGCGCACGGCGCGGCCCTCCCCCGCGCGTCGCCGCGCTGCCTCCCGTCAGGTCGCTTCCCCCGAACGTCGGCACGGCGGTCATGTCGCGCACGGGCACGCGCACGCGCACGTCCATGTCGGGCCGCCCCTCGGAGGCGACGACGCGAACGGGATGGGGGCCGCCCAGGAAACGCGCGATCTCGTCGCGCGGACGCACGGTGGCCGACAGCCCGATGCGCTGCGCCGGCTCGTCCAGCAGGTCGTCGAGGCGCTCGAGGCTCAGAGCCAGGTGCGCGCCGCGCTTGCTTCCCGCCAACGCGTGCACTTCGTCGACGATGACGGTTTCCACGGTGCGCAGCGTCTCGCGCGCCTGCGACGTGAGCATGAGGTACAGCGACTCGGGCGTGGTGATGAGGATGTCGGGCGGGTTGCGCTGCAGGCTACGGCGCTGATCGGGCGTGGTGTCGCCCGTGCGCATGCCCGTGCGCACTTCGGGCATCGCGCCGCCTGCGGCCGCCATGCGCGCCGCGATGCCGGCGAGCGGCGCCTGCAAGTTGCGCTCCACGTCCGCCCCGAGCGCCTTCAGCGGCGAGATGTACAGCACGCGCACGCCCTTGCCGGGACGCTCCTTCTTCGGCAAATCCGCCGTCGCCGCCTTCTCGCGCATAAGCTCGTCGATGGCGAACAGGAACGCAGCAAGCGTCTTGCCCGAGCCGGTGGGTGCGATGACCAGCGCGTTCTCGCCGCCCTCGATAACGTCCCAGGCGCACTCCTGCAACGGCGTGGGCTCGGGAAAGGCATCGAGGAACCAGCCGCGCACCTCGTCGGAGAATCGCGTCAGGGCATGAGGGGTGGGCTCGCGTGCTTCGTCCATGGCGTGCGTCGGCTCCTTCTGAAATCGGGTGCCCCCATGGTAGCGCATGAGCGCCCACCCGTCTTGCGCAACGGGCGGCTGAAACCCGCCCGTTCGCACGACGGCCCGAAGCTCTGCGCATCGCGGTGCGGATAGACGCACTGGGCACGAATCGCAATTGGCTTCACCCCGAAGGGGAAACCGACCACGTTTCACTCATATGCGTCCGATCACGCATCTCGCTAGATGACCACCTCTTCGTAGTCCAATCCGAAGTCCTTGCGCATCCAGACGAAGAATTCGTCGCAGTCCACCACTTTGATCACCGACGACTCGAAATCTTTCTGATTGCGCGTGACGATGGCATCGGCGCGCATCTCCAATGCCGATTCAAAGATAAGCGAGTCTTCCGGATCCTTCCACGAGGCTGCCAACATCCGATCGACCTCCCGATCGCTGACGGCATGCACGTTCACGAATGTCCGCAGCCCTCGCAGCTGTTCAAGCACACGCGACAACAGCGAGCGCTTCCCGCCCTCCGAGAGGATGTAGATAAGATAGGTCACCTGCGACGAGGTGATCCAGAGATCGAATTCCCCCACACGGCCCGCCGTCATGAGCAAGCGAACCTTATCGTAATAAGGCTCGCGCTCATGCAGAAAATCGATAACGACATTAGTGTCCAGCAAGAGCTTCATGCGAGCCATATCACATCATGCCCCTCGAACGAAGGCGCTCCACCCTCACCTCTGCCTTAGTCATATCGTCGAAACGAGAAGCACGCTTCGAGGATAGAGAATCGACGAAACGAGAAGCAGCGGCCCACTTCGCCTCATCGCCGATACGGCTCGAATCGGCTCGAAGGAAACCCGCCTCCCCCTCCTCGATCATTTTGTCGTACATGAGGTTGATCGCTTGAGAAGCGCTGAGACCCTCTCGCGCAAGGATGCGAGCGCCTTTGCGCTTCTTTTCATCCAGCATGCGTGCCGTAACCATAGAATCGTCCATGCCGACTCCTTTCGTGTGCTCAATTGTACAACCATTTTCGTACAACATCAACGAAGAACAACTCTCGGACGCAAAAAGCCCCCGACGCTCGTTCGCGTCGGGGGCTTTCGTTCATCGTGTTCCTTGAAAACGGCTTACGCTTCGGCGTAGACGTCCTTGAGCTTGAGCAGGTGCTCGTAGCGGTCCATGGCCGCCTTCTCGTTGCGCTCGAACAGCTCGCTGGCGCGCTCAGGGAACTCGCGGGTCAGACGGCTATAACGCGCTTCGTTCATGAGGAACTCCTGGTAGCCGCCTGCGGGCTCCTTGGAGTCCAGCGTGAACTTCTTGCCGGGCTCGGCGGCCGGGTTGAAGCGGAACAGGTTCCAGTAGCCGCAATCGACGGCCTTCTTCATCTCGTCCTGGCAGTTCGCCATGCCGCCCTTGATGGAGTGCATCTCGCACGGCGAGTAGCCGATGATCAGCGACGGTCCGGGATAGGCCTCGGCCTCGGCGATGGCCTTGATGGTCTGGGCCGGCTTGGCGCCCATGGCAACCTGCGCCACGTACACGTAGCCGTACGCCATCGCGATCTCGGTGAGGCTCTTCTTCTTGACGTCCTTGCCCGCGGCCGCGAACTGGGCGACCTGGCCGATGTTGGTTGCCTTCGAAGCCTGACCGCCGGTGTTGGAGTACACCTCGGTGTCGAACACGAACACGTTCACGTCCTCGCCGGATGCCAGCACGTGGTCGAGGCCGCCGTAACCGATGTCGTAGGCCCAGCCGTCGCCGCCGAAGATCCAGACGGACTTCTTGTTCAGGTACTCTTTGTTCTGCAGGATCTCGGGCGCCTCCGGGCAACCGTTCTCGGCAGCAGCCTCGAGCGCGGGAACGAGCGCCTCGACGGCCTTGGCGTTCGCCTCGCCATCGGCCATGGTGTCGAGGTACGCCGCGATAAGATCCTTGGTCTCAGCCGGCGTCTTGTCGTTAGCTGCCATGGCTTCCAACTTGCCGACCAGGCGGTCACGCACCGCCTCGTGACCCAGCAACATGCCCAGGCCGTGCTCGGCATTGTCCTCGAACAGGGAGTTCGACCACGCAGGCCCGCGACCCTCGGCGTTCACCGTATACGGCGACGTAGCGGCCGGACCGCCCCAGATGGACGAGCAACCCGTGGCGTTCGCGACGTACATGCGGTCGCCGAACAGCTGGGTGACCAGCTTGGCGTACGCCGTCTCGGCGCAACCGGCGCAGGCGCCGGAGAACTCCAGCAGCGGCTGCTTGAACTGGCTGCCCTTGACCGTGGCATCCTCGAGCGCGGGCTTGTCGGACACGTTGTCCACGCAGTAGTCGAACACGTCCTGCTGCGCCAGCTGGCTTTCCGTGGACACCATTGCCAGCGAGTCGGACGGGCACACGTTCACGCACACGCCGCAGCCCATGCAGTCGAGCGGCGAGATGGCCAGCGTGTACTGCAGGCCGGCAGCGGCCTTGCCCTTCGCGGGCACCATGACGGTAGCGGCAGGAGCCGCAGCAGCCTCTTCCTCGGTGAGGGCGAACGGGCGGATGGTGGCATGCGGGCACGCGAAAGCGCACTGGTTGCACTGGATGCACGTGGCGGCATCCCACGCGGGCACGCTCACAGCCACGCCGCGCTTCTCGTAGGCGGCCGCACCCTGCTCGAACTGGCCGTCGGCGTGGTCGACGAACGCCGACACCGGCAGACGGTCGCCGTCCATACGGCCGACCGGCTCCATGATCTCGCGCACCATCTTCACCACTTCAGCACGACCCTCGAGCGTCGGAGCCTCGTTCTCGTCCACAGCGTTCGCCCAGCTTGCAGGCACCTCCACCTGCACGAACGCCGTAGCGCCCGCGTCGATGGCGCGATGGTTCATGTCGACGACGTCCTGACCCTTCTTCATATAGGACTTCGTGGCGGCGTCCTTCATGTACTGCAGCGCCTCGTCCTGCGGGATCACGTTGGCCAGCGTGAAGAACGCCGACTGCAGGATGGTGTTCGTACGCTTGCCCATGCCGATCTCGGCGGCGAGGTCGATGGCGTTGATGGTGTACAGCTTGATGTCGTTGTCGGCGATGTAGCGCTTCGCCTCGGCGTTCAGGTGGTGCTCAAGCTCCTCGGGCGTCCACTGGCAGTTGATCATGAACGCACCGCCCGGCTTCACGTCGTTCACCATGCGGAAGCCCTTGGTGACGTAGGAGGGGTTGTGGCAAGCCACGAAGTCGGCCTTGTTCACATAGTAGGTGCTGCGGATAGGCGAGTCGCCGAAGCGCAGGTGGCTGATGGTCACGCCGCCGGTCTTCTTCGAGTCGTACTGGAAGTATGCCTGCACGTACTTGTCGGTGTGGTCGCCGATGATCTTGATGGAGTTCTTGTTCGCGCCCACCGTGCCGTCGCCACCGAGGCCCCAGAACTTGCACTCGATGGTGCCCTCGGCCGCGGTGTTCGGGCTGTTCGGATCCTCGGGAAGCGACAGGTTCGTCACGTCGTCGACGATGCCCACGGTGAACTCGCGCGCCGGCGCGTCCTTCTCCAGCTCCTGGTAGATGGCGAACACCGAAGACGGCGGGGTGTCCTTCGACGCCAGGCCGTAGCGGCCGCCTACCACCGTGAGATCGGCGCGGCCCTCGTGCGCGAGCGCGTTGATGACGTCCATGTACAAGGGCTCGCCGAGCGCGCCCGGCTCCTTCGTGCGGTCCATGACCGCGATCTTCTGCACCGTCGCGGGCAGCGCGGCCATGAACTTCTCGCTCACGAACGGGCGATACAGGCGCACCTTCACGAGGCCCACCTTCTGGCCCTGGGCGTTCAGATAGTCCACGACCTCCTCGACCACGTCGCAGAACGAGCCCATGGCCACGATCACGCGGTCGGCGTCGGGCGCGCCGTAGTAGTTGAACAGCTCGTAGTTCGTACCCAGCTTGGCGTTCACCTGGTGCATGTAGTCCTCGACGATGGCGGGCAGCGCATCGTACACGCCGTTGCACGCCTCGCGATGCTGGAAGAAGATGTCGCCGTTCTCATGGCTGCCGCGCATGGCCGGACGCTCGGGGTTCAGCGCATGCTCGCGGAATTCGCTCACAGCCTCCATGTCGCACATGTCGGCGAGATCCTCGTAGTCCCACACGGCGATCTTCTGCACTTCGTGGGAGGTGCGGAAGCCGTCGAAGAAGTTGATGAAAGGAATGCGGCCCTTGATGGCGGACAGGTGCGCCACGGCCGACAGGTCCATGACCTCCTGCACGTTCGTCTCGGCCAGCATGGCGAAGCCCGTCTGGCGGCACGCCATGACGTCGGAATGGTCGCCGAAGATGGAAAGCGCCTGGGTGGCCAGCGTGCGCGCGCTGACGTGGAACACGCACGGCAGCTGCTCGGCGGCCATCTTGTACATGTTGGGGATCATGAGGAGCAGACCCTGGGAAGCCGTGTAGGTGGTGGTCAGCGCGCCTGCGGCCAGCGAGCCGTGCACCGCGCCGGCGGCGCCGCCCTCGGACTGCATCTCGCACACCTTCACCGTGGTACCGAAGATGTTCTTCTTGCCGGCAGCGGACCACTGGTCCACCAGGTCGGCCATGGGGCTCGACGGAGTGATCGGGTAAATGCCCGCCACCTCGGTAAACGCATAGGAGACGTACGCGGCGGCGTTGTTGCCGTCCATAGATTTGAATTCTCTCGTCATATTCCTCTCCTTCGAAGGGGATGCTCACCCGACAAAGGCGCATCGGGGCCCCGACCTTCTGCTCTTGCTCAGCTTGCTTCGCCTGACAGAATACACGGCATTCATGATACCAGCCCGAAATCGCGTTGCGGTGCGACGAATACGATGGGCGGCACGCCGCGGTCGCCCCCGTCGGTAGGCGGCGGAAGGTTTGCGCGCGGCGGTCTGGGCGCGGTTCCGCACGAGCCGAACGGCCCAGCGAGCTGTTTGCGCGAGCAGGACCGTTCGAGCGCCAGACCACCGTGCGCCAGCCTTCTCGCTAGATGCCCTTGAGTTCTTTTCCTAGCTCCTCGGCGAGAGCGGGGAGCAGCGCGGCGAACGTGTCGTCGATCGCCTTCTTCTTGAGCTGGCATTCCCAGATCACATGGACGGTCCAGCCTAGCTCCTCCAACGCGGCGCGGCTGCGCTCGTCGCGCTCGACGTTACGCTCGAACTTCACCACCCAGTATTCCACGTTGCTCTTCGGCATGCTGGGCTTGCAGTGCGGGCACCTGTGCCAGAAGCACCCGTGCAACATAGGATGATAGATGTTATAAAACCATTGATCTGGAAGGAATAACAGCATGAAGAACAGGGGAAATAAGAAACGCTGCTACGCCTTCGCCTAGCACATGGAGGCGTTGCGATGGTCGGACGATCCGCGCGACCACGTCGCGGCGTGCCCGGTGGCCGCCGCACAGGGCTTATCAAGCCCGTAAATCGAACCCCAAACGCAAAAAAATAGGGCGCACCCGTCATGGATGCGCCCTCTTCGCTTCATTGCTTGCGCAAGTACTCCTCGCCCCCGTCGGCGGTCCCCACGGCGATGTAGCGCGTCTCCCCCGTCCAGGACGTGTAGCGCCCCCACAGGTAGCCGTCGGCCTCCTTGCCCCAGTCGTCCAGGACGACGGTCTCGCCCTCGGCGTACGACGCGACCACGGCACCGGACATGCCGGGAGCGTCGCGCACGTTGAGCGAGTCGGCGACGCACTCGTAGGTGCCGCCGGAAACGCCCGACGGCGCGGGAGCGGGCTGCGAAGGCTGCGCGCCTGCCCCGTCGGCCTTGCCGTTGTAGGCCAGGATGCCGTCCCAGGGGAAGTCGTAGTACGGGCGCATCAGGCTCTCGCCGCCGGTCTGGTCGCCCACCTGCCCGCCGACGATGCCGCCGTGCTCGTTGGACAGGTACTCGCTCAGCATGTCGGGAACCGCGCTCTGGCACATGGCCGTGTGGTTGGCCTCGTTGAGGTAGACGTCCCCTCGCTGGGCTACGTAGCCGTCGCCCATCGGGTGCCACTCGAACAGCCCGGAGCCGACGAACGCGGCGCGCATGTCGCCGGTGTACGTCGCGGCGTCCAGCGCGCCCTCGTAGGCGCTGCCGCGCAGGGCCTCGCACCAGCAGTCTATGACCGAGCTGGAGCAGTCGCGGTCGCCGACCAAGAACGGCGCGCGCACCCCCTCGCACTCCCACCACTCGACGGGGCCGGATCCCCACCGCCCGTCGCCCTGCGTGTAGCCGAAGCGGCAATCGTCCACCTGGCGGCGGTGGAACGTCGCCGCGACGTTCGCGCGATCAGGCATTGGGGGCCTCCTTTTCGGTAGGCGCGAGCGCGGCCACGACGGTGGCCTTGTCGTTGGTGGTGGCCGTCACCTGCTTGGTCGTCACCACTTGGTTGATGGTCTGCGCGCTGGCCGCGCTCTTGCCGTCAACGTAGGCTTCGGCGGCAGCGTAGATGGCCGCGCTGAGCATGGTGCAGACCATGCCCGTGGTGGTCAGCGCGGTGTTGTCGGTCGCGATGCCCGCGACGCTGCCCCCGATGGACGCGAGCGCCGCTGCCACGGCGATCCAGAACTTGCGGCTGGTCAGCTTGGTTTTCAAATCGCTCATTTCGATTCCTCCTTCTGCGCGTGCTTCGCGCTTTCGATCTGTGCCTCTTCCTCGAAATCGGGCACGTCCCCGATCCCGATCTTCGATAAAAACGCGTTGGGTGTCTTTTTTGGGAGCGCGCTCCCCTCCTTCGCCATCTTCAGCCGCGCCAGGCTCACCGTCTCCACGATGAACAGCGCGGCGGTGCCGTACGTCACTTCAGGCGGCAGGAACGCCCCTATGGCGAGCCTGCACCACGCCTGGAGCAGGACGTACGCCGTCCAAGTGACGTACATGAGCGCGATGATGACCGTGCTCCCCTTGGGCTTTCTCACTTGTCCTCCAAACGGTCGATGCTGTTGAACAGCGTCTTGAACTTCTCGTCGCACTGTTTCGGCTGCTGTTCGAGCTTGAACACGCGCTCTATGACGCCGTTGTGCTTCTCGACGTGCGCCGACAGGTCGACGACGTCCTTCTTCACGCTCTCGATCCGCTCGGCCATTACGGCCGACTGCTTGTTGTTCGCGACGATGACGCCGATCAGCGTGACCACGCCCGTGATGCAGGCGGCTATGATCGCCTCCAAGGAATCACCTCCATTCAGGCATCAAAAAAAGCCCCGCAGGGCTTGCCTCGTCGATTCTCCGGTTGGGTTTCGTTTTCGAGCGAACAGAAGCCTATTCAGCCGATTCTTTGTCCGCCTTTGCGCCCTCGTCCGCGTCCAGGAGCGCTTGCACGCCGCCTCGCCAGAGCGCAGGCACGTTCTCGATTTCCCACTTGCCGTTCTTCACCAGGTTGTAGTAGACCTTGATCATTGTTGGTTCCTCCTGTCTTGTCTTTATTCTCCGGCGACGAGCGCGCCGAGCTCGGCCACCGCCACCATCAAGTCCTCGATGCTCGCAGAGCCGTTCGCCGCCATCACGCCGAGTTCTCCCATGCCCATCTCGGCGTTGTCCATGCGCTCCGGAGCCCCTTCCAGGAACTCCTCCCGCTCCGCTGCTTTGGCGGCAGCGGCTTCGGCTTCTTCTTTCCTCTTCGCGATTTCGGCAAGCTCGTCTTCGGTGTAGGCGCGGTAGCGCTGGAACTGCCAGACGTCCTCCACGGGGTTCTCATGCGGCATGTCGTCTGGGATGGAGCCGTCGAAGTCGACGATATTCCCGCTATGGTCGCGCGTCTCCCAATGGCCTTGCTCTTCCACGTCGATCACGATGGCCACGTCCTTGCCGCCGTTGGGATACTCGGCGACGACCTCCTCGTGCGACTCCTCCTCCACGTCGACGATCCACGTGTGGACGACGCGCACCTGCTCGCAGGAAAGCTCGCCTTTCTCCAGTTCCGGGTTCTCGATCTCTTTTCCGTCGGTGCCGAAAATCTTCATGCTCCATAAACCTCCTTATGCTGTTCTGCGCCACGCGTAGAGGGTCTGATACGTAGGCATGTTGTTGTGGGACTGCCCGCCGCCAGTGTTGACGATGAACTCGCTCATGCCGCCGTCGCCTTTGTTTTGGTAAATAACGCCCCAATAATCTGAGTCGCCGTTATTCCATAATCTAATCGGAGCCGAGCCGTTGAATCCGTGGCTGTGGCTCGGCATCTGCGCGACGGTGAGCGTGTGGGTGTTCGAGCCGCCCTTAGCGGTTCCCGCGTTGAAGTACGGAAATACGCCCGTGATAGCCGTCCAGGTCCCGCCGATTATGGATGCGGGAGACTTGTTGACATACGACGTCCACACGAACCCGACCGTGAAGACGTTGTCGAGCAGCCATGAGTTCAGGCCCTCGATGCTCGACGCGCCGTGCTTGTGCCCGACGAACGGCTCCTGCCTGTCCATCAGCAGCACAGGCTCTCCAACCGCCAGGCCGTCGATGGGGATTCTGTACAGAGGGCATTCGGCCTCCACGTCATCCGCAAGGATGCTGCCGACGGCATAGGCGGGGTCGGATGCCGATCCTGCCGTTGCCGTTCCCGGGATCACGGTGAGGGGTGCGTCCTCGATGTTGTCAGAGTCTTTCGTGTAGCGGACAACGATGAGATCATTACGTTTCTGGCCAGACGCCCCGCTCCTGATCGCGATGTCCTCGCTGCCTTTGACGCGGACGTGCCGACCCTCTATCAGCAGCTCGCCTTTGGAGATGCGGACGGTGTTGGAATCTACTACGGTGCATTCGCACCCGTTGAGGACGTAGCGTCCTGGGCCGAACGTGTACGCCTGGTAAGCGCCGACGTCCTCCGAGTTGATGTGGTCGGTGCTGCCTTGACCGGTGATTAGCTCGACTGTCATATATGGTTTTCCTCCTCTCGTTTACGCTGTCCTCCGCCAGGCATATACGCCTTGGTACGCAGGCATGTTGTTGTGGGACTGCCCGCCGCCAGTGTTGACGATGTAACCGCTCATGCCGCCGTCGCCTTTGTTTTGGTAAATAACGCCCCAATAATCTGAGTCGCCGTTATTCCATAATCTAATCGGAGCCGAGCCGTTGAATCCGTGGCTGTGGCTCGGCATCTGCGCGACGGTGAGCGTGTGGGTGTTCGAGCCGCCAGCGTTAGTGTTTGTTGTGCAATACAAAAAGCGGCCGGTGATCTGAACCCACGAGCCGCCAAACAGCGCGGCGGGGCTTGTAGGGTCGAAGCTCTGGTAGATCGCGCCGACCGGGTAAATGTCTTGCCATTTGAGAGCAGAGCAAACCACGGGAACGCCGTTGCTGAAGTAGACAGGCGTGTTCGCGTCGCCTGCGTTCGCGTTCAGCTTATCGGCCGATGTCGCAGCTCCACCGACTGACGACGATCCGGCGTACTTGTGCGTGTGAGACTTCTCCGCGAAAGTCTCCTTGATCTTCGACCACAAGACGGAGACGCCGCTTGCGTCAACGAAACCCATGGCCTACACCAGCAGCGCTTCAACCTCTGCGGTCGTGAGCGCCTGAATGTTGTTCTGGACGACGGCGAAGTCGGATGCGGAGTAAGCCGACCCCTTGTCCGCGTTGGCGAAGATCATGTCGCCGGCCTCGCACGCCTCGCCGACGTAGGTTCCGGCGGTTCCTACGACCCAGTACCAGCCCTGTTTGTAGGCTGCGTTCTGGATTTCCGTGTTTGAGCTGACGCTTCCCTGGAAAACCGCCTGCCCGACCGACACGGCGCTCACTGCCGCCTGAACGAATTCCGTTGTTGCCAACTGCGTCGTGTTCGTTCCGGGCGCCGCCGTTGGAGCTTTCGGCGTTCCGGTGAACGTCGGCGATGCGATTGCCGCCTTGTTCGCGAGTCCCGCGTTCACCGCCTTGTTCTGAACGGGGTTTGTGCTCGTGCTCGACAGCTCAGAGTCTACGGCAGTCGCGTTCGCTCCTGCCTCGATGCCGTTCAGCTTCACCTTGTCCGCGGCGGTCATGACGCCAG
>ENA-OXEN01000226-OXEN01000226.1-human-gut-metagenome-genome-assembly--contig:-NODE-226-length-13555-cov-13.414296_pt1 | contig 13555 bp, 14 predicted proteins | sample MGYA00249358_ERZ652249 | MGnify/ENA primary metagenome ERZ652249 (study PRJEB26925, sample SAMN05826761) | human gut metagenome | biome: ENVO:2100002; feature: ENVO:00000062; material: ENVO:00002003... | reverse complement strand
AGCTTCTGGACCAGTACACGGAGCACATACAGGCAATGAAAGAACAGGATATGGATATCGCGAGCGATTTTTTGGAGATGGCGGCGCGGCTGGTCTATATGAAAACTGTTTATCTGCTCCCGAAGCACGAGGAAGCGGACGAGCTTCGGCGGGAACTGAGCGGACAACTTCTGGAATATCAGGAATGCAAGCGTATCGCGCAGATTTTAGCCGAACATTTCAGTTTTAACGCTTTTGTCCGTGAACCTGCTGAAATACAGGTTGATCCCACTTACCGGCGCAATCATACGCCCGCGGAGCTTTTTCATGCTTACCATAACGCGGTGGGTAGGGGCAGGCGTCTGATTCCGCCGCCTCCCGAAGCGTTTTCCCACCTTGTTACGCACAAAACCGTAACGGTTTCCTCCCGGATCATTTATGTGCTGCGCCGCCTTTGGCAGAGAGACGGCATCAGATACGAAGAATTGTTTGAGGAAAAACGCGACAAATCCGATCTGGTGGCTACTTTTTTGGCGGTCCTGGAACTGGTGAAAGGGAAGCGGGTGCGTATCGAAGGCGGAAGCTGTAGCGCGGTGGTAAAATTAATCAATGGCGGTGTGAAAAATTGGAGATCAAGAAATTTCAGGGAGCAATAGAAGCGATCCTTTTCTCAAGCGGAGATCCGATTTCCGTTGACAAAATAGCGGACGTGCTGGATCTGGACAAGTCCACCGTCACGAAAATGCTCCAAAATCTGATGGACGAGTTCAACCGCGAAGAGACGGGCATTCAGATTGTAAAGCTGGAAGATCATTATCAGATGTGTTCCAATCCTCAATATGCCGAATATGTCCGCCGCATTCTGGATATGCGCCGTAACACCCCCCTGTCCCAGGCGGGCATGGAGGTGCTTGCCATTGTCGCCTATAATCAGCCGGTAACAAAGGCTTTTGTAGAGCAGGTCCGCGGTGTGGACTGTTCCGGGGTACTGGGTAGTCTGACTGCAAAGGGACTGGTCGAAGAGAGGGGCCGGCTGGAGCTTCCGGGAAGGCCGCTGCTTTACGGCACTACGCCTAATTTTTTGCGGTGCTTGAATATTTCTTCTCTCAGCGAACTTCCTCCTCTTGAAAAGTCACGGCAAAAGGAAAACGAAGCTGAGGAAATGGCGGACGTTTCCGCCGGATGACCGGATAAATGGATGAACTGCAGGAGGCGTTATGACAGCTTTATTGATTGTTTTGGGAATTGCCCTGTTTCTTTTTGTCCTTCTGCTCTTTCCTGTTTCCGTTTCCGCCTGCTTCGAACAGGAGTTTTCCGCGAAAATCAAGTATTTGTTTTTCAGCTATCAAATTCCGTCGGAACCCCAGGAAACCGGGAAACCGGAAAAAACTGGAAAGGAAGAAACAGGAGAAAAAAGTGACGCATATTCAAAATTCAGGGACATAATAAAGCGTAAGGGTTTATCCGGCTTTTTGGACATCATCAGTGAATTTGCCTCTATTGCCACAGGGGCGGCTAAAAAGCTTTTTTCTCACGTTGTCATTCAGCGTATTTTTGTTGATATTGCGGTTGCGGATGAAGACGCCGCTCAGGCCGCCATTTCCTACGGATACACCTGCTCTGTGGTTTATCCCGCAATGGCGATCCTTGTTACCCGAGTGAAATGCAAGGACTATCATATCCATATCGCTCCCGACTTCAATGAGAAGGAGTGCCGGATTTTCTTTACCTGCGAAATAAAAACAAAGCTGCTTTTTATTCTTTCGTCTATGCTGCCCGCGGTATTAAAATCACTGATGCTGCTGAAAAAAACAAAAATAAACCCGACTAAAATAAATAAAACGACAGATAAGGCGGTGCATTAAAAATGAGCGATCATCCTATTGAAGGCATGATGAATACAACTCTGGAAAAAATCAAACAAATGGTTGACATCAATTCCATTGTCGGCGACCCGATTACCGCACCGGATGGCTCCATTATTATTCCGATTTCCAAAATCAGCTATGGATTCGCTTCCGGCGGTTCCGACTTCCCAAGTAAAGTCCAGTCGGAAAAGAATTTTTTCGGCGGAGGTACCGGAGCCGGCGTTTCCATCAATCCGGTGGCTTTCATTACGATTTGCAACGGCTCGGTGAAAATGCTGCAGATTGATCCTTACAACAATACCGCGGACAGAGTGATCGGCATGTTCCCCGATATGGTCGATAAAATCAGCGGCCTTTTTAACAAAAAGGGCGAAGGGAAAAAATCAAAGAGCGCTGAAAACAAAAACGGGGATGATGTTTCACAGACAAAAGATGTGAAACTGGACGACCCGCAAATATAATTTTTCAATATTGAAGCAACCGCTTGCATATAAATTGATAGGCAGGTGGTTGTTTTGTTAAAAAAGAAAATATATTTATTTTTATGTTTGTTATTTTTCGCTTTTTCCTTTCCGGTTTTTGTATGGGCGGATGTTCAGCCGCAGGTTTCCGCAAAATCGGCGGTATTGATGAATGCTGACAATGGGCAGGTACTATACGCGAAGAACGAAAATGACAAACGGCCCATGGCAAGCACGACAAAAATCATGACTGCTCTGATTACCTTGGAAACCGCCGCGGTGGATAATAAAATCGTTACTATAACGGACAGCATGGTTCGGGTAGAGGGTTCCTCTATGGGCCTGAAGCCCGGCAATAAGCTCAGCCTAAAGTCTCTGGCGGAAGGGATGCTGGTCGTTTCGGGAAATGACGCGGCCAATTCCGCGGCAATCGCCATAGGCGGTTCTTTAGATGCCTTTGCGGAGCGAATGAATAAACGGGCGCAGCAGTTAGGGATGGAGGATACCCATTTTGTCACGCCCTCGGGCCTGGACAATTCGGAGCATTATACAACAGCCAGTGATCTGGCCAAATTGGCTATGGCGGCGATGCAGAATCCCGATTTTGCGGCAATCGCTTCCCAAAAGGCGGTCACGGTGCAATATGTGAATCCGGTTCAGACCATCCGTTTTACCAATCACAACAAGCTGTTGAGCATGTATGAGGGCTGTATTGGGGTAAAAACGGGCTTTACCAAAAAATCCGGAAGATGTCTGGTATCCTCGGCGGAACGGGAGAGGGTCTGTCTGGTCGCGGTTACGCTGGATGCGCCCGACGACTGGAACGATCATCAGAAAATGCTGAATTACGGGTTCGCGCAATTATCCTCGTATCCCGTTGACGACTCATCTTTCACTGTACAGATCCCGGTTGTGGGCGGTTCGTCGAACCAGATTATGGTGAAGGGCAGCGCAGGGAAAGAAATCGTTGTGACCGCTGATGAAATACCGAACATAAAAAGGACTGTTGAACTGCCCTCTTTTTTTTATGCGCCCGTACAGGAAGGGCAGACGCTTGGCGTTGTCAGGTACACGTTGAATGGGAAAACGCTTGCCACTACGGATCTGATTGCCGACGGGCAGGTTCCCATAGCTGTGACCCACAGAAATATGTTCCAGATATTTTGGGACTGGATAAAAGATCTGTTTTTATAAATGAAATATAAAGGATGTATTATACGATGGCAAAAGATGTTAGGCTGCAAAAAATGCTTGCGGACTGCGGGGTTGCTTCCAGAAGAAAGGCGGAAGAAATGATTTCCGCCGGGGAAGTAAAGGTAAATGGCATTACAGCGAAAATCGGCGATAAGGTAGATCCGAAAAAAGATAAGGTCAGCGTGAACGGCAGGCTGCTGGACACTCGTGTGAAGCCGGTCTATCTCATGCTGAACAAGCCGCGCGGTTTTATCACCACCATGAGTGATGAGATGGACCGGAAATGTGTGGCAGAGCTCATTAAGGATGTTCCGGAGCGTATTTATCCGGTGGGGCGTCTGGACAGGGAGTCCGAAGGGCTTCTGCTGATGACGAACGACGGTGAATTTGCCAACGCAATGACCCACCCGTCGCTGCACATTCCCAAAACCTATCGCGTAACGGTACATCCTTCCATTTCGGAAGACCAGCTGACCCAGATAGCGGTGGGAATTGTAATTGACGGCAGAAAAACCGCGCCCGCCAAGGTCAACGTTCTTTCTCAGGAAGCCGGGCGCGTGGTACTCGAAATCGTGCTGTACGAAGGAAGAAACCGCCAGATCCGCAAAATGTGCGAAGAGCTCGGTCTGGAAGTAGCACGGCTGAAGCGGATTGCGGTCGGTCCTGTAAAGCTTGGAATGCTCCAGCCCGGGACGTGGCGGTCCCTTACCTCTGAGGAAGTCAAAAAGCTCACTACCGGGGCAAAAGCGGACAAGCAGCATAAAGAAGCGGAGAGTGAAGCAGATGATTTCCATTCTGACATTAAACGATCAGGACAGAGCCGTCCGAATCATACGGACCGTTCCCGACGCAGAAAATAATGCGCGGGTTCTTGTGATGATGGATGGGGAGCGGGAGCTGGGCTATGTGGCCGTCGATATGCGGTCTTCAGTAATCCGAATGCTGAAAATGGAGATCGCCGGGTGCGAAAGCCTGGAAGAGCTGGATGTCCATAGCCGTTTGTGTGCGGACAGCATGCTCCGGGCTGCCGCCTCCTACGGAGCGGCGACCGGCGCGTATCGGATGGAATCCCGGATAGATGGGCTTCAGAAGTTCCTTTCCGGATGCGGTTTTCTGTGGTCAAATGATAAATTCACAAGTCCCTTATCGAATTTTGTAAGGATACGTCAAAAATAAACAAAATTTTCCGGAAATACTTGCTAACTTCTTTGTAATATATTATACTTAGTTTGATTTCGTTAATTTTTTTACATAAAAATTCAATATAAAACGGAGGAATGGAAAATGAGTAAGGTCGATTGTGCGGAACGGCTGCGCACCGCCCGTGACACGGCGAAAAATGCGACAGGCTATCGACGTATCAGCACTTTATTTGACGTAGGCAGCTTCAATGAAATCGACAGCTTGGCCAAATCCGGGGAAGATTATACGGAAGTTGTTGCGGGTTATGGCACAATTGAAGGCGTCCCCGCTTACGCTTTTGCCCAGAACAGCGATATTGCGGGCGGTGCCATGTCGAGCGCACAGGCCGCAAAGATCAAAAAGCTATATGATCTCGCCCTTAAAACAGGACTTCCTGTCGTTGGAATCTACGATTCTATCGGCGGCCGGCTGAAAGAGGGCGGCAATATGCTGGCCGCTTACGGTGATATTCTGTTGACCGCCAATAACCTTTCGGGTGTGGTTCCTCAGATTTCACTCGTACTGGGTCCCTGTATCGGTACGTCCGCGATGATCGCCGCCGGCGCCGATATTGTGGTGATGTCGGATCAGGGCGAGCTGACCATCGATACCAATGGGAAACACGGTTCTGCAGAGGAGGCCGCGGAGCTGGGTGTTTGCCATCTTGCTGCCGGTGACGAACAGGACGCGATTTCTTCCGTACGCAAGCTTGTTACCCTTCTGCCTTCCAATAATCTTTCCGGGGCTCCGATTCTGGATATGCAGGGTTCCGACGATACTGCCGACCTGACCGATGACTCCGATATCCATTCCATTCTTTCGGCAGTTTGCGATGACGACAGTTTCCTGGAGCTCAGTGAAAAATTCGGTAAGACCGCTGTTACGGGACTGTCCGAGATCGACGGCTCAACTACAGGCGTCATTGCCTTGACCGGCGTACTGGATGCGGACGCCTGTGCCAAAGCGGCGCGCTTTGTAAGGTTCTGTGACGCGTTTTCGCTGCCAGTCGTCACCTTTGTAAACGCTGAAAAATTCACTTCCCTGCGGGAAGCTTCCAAGCTGTCCAGCTGCTATTCGGAAGCAACGACCGGAAAAGTCACCGTCATTACCGGCTCGGCTTACGGTCCGGTTTACGTTGCGACAGCCGGGCGCGGAGCCAATGCCGATTATACTATGGCGTGGCCAAACGCGGCGGTTTCTCCGCTTGCACCGGAAACCGCGGCCGTGTTTCTCTGGAATGACCGTCTGGAAGGTTCCGTCGATCCTGTTGAGGACCGTAAGAAGTTGATTGAAGAATACAAAACGACGGAAGCGTCTCCGTTTGGCGCTGCTGCCCACGGATTTGTGGAAGACATTATTCTTCCGGAGGAAACAAGAATCCGCCTGATTGCCGCTTTGCAGATGATATCGGGCAAAAGAGTTTCGGGTCTTCCCAAGAAACACAGCAACATTCAAATATAGTTACCGCAGATCAATTTGAATTATTTAGGAGGTCAAACATATGAAAAACCTTAAAATAACCGTCAACGGCACTGCTTATGATGTTCAGGTTGAAGAAGTGAGCGGTTCCGCTTCCGTAGCCTCGGCTTCCGCACCCGCCGCTCCGGCTGCCAAAGCCGCGGCCCCCGCACCTGTTCAGGCAAGTGCTCCCGCTGCGCCGGCACCGGCTCCCGCTCCGAAGGCCGCTGTTCCGGCCGATGCGGAACTGATTTCTTCCCCGATGCCGGGCACGATCGTTTCCGTTAACGTAACTCTGGGTCAGACTGTGAAAAAAGGCGACGTTTTGCTTGTTTTAGAGGCGATGAAGATGGAAAATGAGATTATGGCTCCGCACGACGCTGCCGTCGCGGCGGTTCATGTAAACAAAGGGGATAGTGTTGATTCCGGCACTCCTCTTGTTTCCCTCCAGTAAGGGGGCAGTATCATGGCTAAAAAAATTGGAATTACCGAAACGATACTGCGCGACGCTCACCAGTCTTTGATTGCAACCAGAATGCCCATTGAAGACATGCTGCCCATCCTTGATAAGCTCGACAAGGTCGGATATCATTCTCTGGAATGCTGGGGCGGCGCCACCTTTGATGCCTGTCTTCGCTTCCTGAATGAGGACCCGTGGGAAAGATTGAGGATCCTGCGCAAAAATTGCCCGAACACAAAGCTGCAGATGCTTTTCAGAGGGCAGAATATGCTTGGCTACCGTCATTATGCCGACGATGTACTGGAATATTTTGTCCAGCGTTCCGTAGCGAACGGTATTGACATTATCAGAATTTTTGACGCCCTGAATGATATCAAGAATTTGAATGTCGCCATCAAGGCCGCCAAAAAAGAGGGCGCTCACGCACAGGTCGCCATTTCCTATACGACCGGTCCGATTTTTACACATGAATATTATATTGACTATGCGAAGCGGATCGAGGAAACCGGAGCGGATTCCATCTGCATTAAAGATATGGCCGCCCTTTTAACGCCTTACGAGACCTACGATCTTGTCAAAGCCATCAAATCCGTAGTCAAAATCCCGGTTCAGCTGCATACGCATTATACCTCGGGCCTTGCTTCCATGTGTGAGCTGAAAGCCGTGGAAGCCGGTGCCGATCTGCTTGACACGGCCATGTCTCCTATGGCGCTGGGTACCTCCCACACTCCGACGGAGTCCATGGTGGCGGCGCTCAAGGGAACGGAATACGATACTGGTCTGGATTTGGTCCTGCTCAATGAAATCAGGGAATATTTCATGACCCTGAGAGCGAAGTACATCAAGAGCGGTCTGCTCGATCCCAGCATGCTGGCGACAAACACGAAGGCCCTGATTTATCAGGTGCCGGGCGGAATGCTGTCCAACCTGCTTTCACAGCTGAAGCAGGCCGGCAAGGCAGACAAACTGGAAGAGGTTCTTCAGGAAGTCCCGCGTGTCCGCAAGGATTCCGGCTATCCGCCGTTGGTTACGCCTACGTCCCAGATTGTCGGCACTCAGGCTGTGTACAACATCATCACCGGCGAGCGTTACAAGATGTGTACGAATGAATTCAAGGATCTGGTCACCGGGAAATACGGCTCCACTCCTTTGCCGATCGACGACGAATTTGCGAAGAAGATTATCGGCGATACGCCGAGAGTCACGTGCCGTCCGGCCGACCTGTTGCAGCCCGAGCTCGAATCCCTCCGCAAAGAATGCGCCCAATGGACGGAGCAGGAGGAAGACGTTCTTTCTTATGCCCAGTTCCCGAAGGTTGCAACCGACTTCTTCAAGAAACGTGCGGAGAAAAAATACGGCATTGACGGAAAGCACGCAGATGCCGAAAATATGGTTCATCCAGTCTAATATCCTTTTCCCGATCAATTCAGCCCCAAAATTGGGGCTGAATTGTTTTGCTCTAGTTGACAATTCCTATGGAAAACTGATATCATTATTAATAATGCTCTTTGTTCAAAATGGAAGAAAGTTCTGCACGATAAATTTTAAGTGAATTGAGATGATACTGCGTGATTAAAAGCATGACGGGCTTTGGAAGATGCGAAGAAGTGATTAACGGAAGGGACATTATTATTGAGATTAAATCCGTGAATCACAGGTATTTTGAGTTTTCATCCCGAATCACCCGCGGATACGGCTTTTTGGATGAGAAATTGAAATCATACCTGCAAAGCAAAATTTCCAGAGGGAAAATCGACGTCTATGCTTCCATTGAGACCATGGAGGATACGGATGCCCAGGTTCTGGTCAACCATTCTCTGGCGGCGGGATATGTGAATGCCCTGCGGGAGCTTGCGCAGCGGTACAGTCTTCGGGACGATATTTCCGTGGGAACCGTTTCGAGATATTCCGATATTTTCACCGTCCATAAAGCGCCCGAAGACGAGCAGATCATTTGGGATTCCGTCCGGCAGGTCGCCGACCAAGCGCTGACTGCGTTTCTGAAAATGAGGGAAATAGAAGGGGAACGCTTAAAGGCGGATATTCTGCAGCGTGCGGAAACGATTTTGCAGACGGTCGGGAAAATTGAGGAGCGGTCCCCGCAGACCGTAAACGAATATCAGCAGAGGTTAACTCAGAAGCTGACCGAGCTGTTAAGCGACAGCAATATTGACGAACAGAGAATCCTGACCGAAACTGCTATTTTTGCCGATAAGATCGCTGTCTCAGAAGAAACCGTACGGCTTCGCAGTCATTTTGAACAGTTCTCCAATATGCTGAATTCCAATGAGGCGATCGGCCGCAAGCTGGATTTTATCGTACAGGAAATGAATCGTGAGACAAATACCATCGGTTCCAAATGCATTGATTCCCAAATCGCGTACATGGTTGTGGATATCAAAGCGGAGATTGAAAAAATCCGCGAACAGATACAAAATATTGAGTAATCATTGCCAAGGCAATGGAGGGGGATATTATGAAGCTTATTAATATCGGATTCGGAAACATGGTTTCCGCCAACCGGCTTGTTGCGATTGTCAGTCCGGAGTCCGCTCCGATCAAACGCGTGATACAGGACGCGAAGGAGCGCGGCACTTTGATCGACGCAACCTATGGCCGCCGCACCAGAGCGGTGATCATCACGGACAGCGACCATGTGATTCTGTCCGCCGTGCAGCCGGAGACCGTGGCTAACAGGCTGAATGACCGTGAAGAAGACCTTACCGATGAGGAGCTGGAAGACGATGCAGAGTAAGGGGCTTCTGATTGTATTTTCAGGCCCGTCAGGTGCGGGAAAAGATACTATCCTGAAAAAGCTGCTGGAAAAGAATCCGAATATCCGCTTATCCGTATCCGCCACAACCCGTCAGCCCCGTGAGGGAGAAGTCCACGGCAGAGACTATTTTTTTGTGGACAGAGATGAATTTATCAGAATGACACAACACGATGAAATGATTGAAAGCGCGGAATACTGTGAAAATTTTTACGGTACTCCGCGCAAACCGATTGATAATTGGCTTGCAAATGGGGACGATGTCATTTTGGAAATCGAAGTGCAGGGCGGCTCTCAGATTAAAAATAAATGTCCCGAAAGCGTCAGTATTTTTATTCTTCCTCCATCGCTCGCAGCGCTTGAGCAGCGGCTGAAGGGCCGCAGAACAGAAAGCAAAGAAGCGGTACAAAAAAGGCTTGCTGTCGCCAGAAATGAAATTCTGGAAGCGGTTCACTACGATTATGCTGTGATTAACGATACGGTCGATCATGCGGTCGACGAAATTCTTCACATTATTTGTGCCGAAAAGCATAAAGTAAAGAGAGATAATCTTTTAATTGAAAGGATATTGAATCATGCTTAAACCATCTGCAGATTTGATTATAAAACCAACTCAAAGCCGTTATTCCCTAGTGGTTGCTGTTTCAAAAAGAGCGAGAGAAATTGCGGCCGATGCTGAAAACAGGGGAGAAATCCTGATTGAAAAACCGGTTGATATAGCCGTTCACGAATTGATGGAAAATAAATACAGGATTGTCGAGCCCGACAGCCGTTCCAAAGAATGATCCGGCGAGGTATAAAATGTCCGATTTTACCATTGCAAAAGTAGCGGTAGATAAAACCGTTTATCATTTTGATAAAGCTTTTGATTATACGGTTCCTTCCGGGCTTCTCGCAGCGGTGAAACCGGGATGCCGCGTAATGGTGCCTTTCGGCGGTGCTGACAGCAAGCGGCAGGGAATGGTCCTCGCCCTGACCCGTCAGGGCAGCGCGGAAAAACTGAAGCCGGTTTTGGAGCTTCTGGACCCGGCTCCGCTCCTTTCACAGGAGGCGCTTTGCCTTGTTGTCTGGCTGAAAGAGCATTATTTCTGCACGCTTTATGATGCCGTCAAACTGCTTTTGCCAACGGGAATCAACTTTAAAATCAGGACGGAATATTCGCTTGCCGTTCCCGTTGACTCTTTGGATAAAGATCGCTTGGACGAAGTTGAAAAACAGATCGTTCTCTATCTTTCCCATGCAGGTTCCGGGGTCGACCGTGATAAGCTTTTAAAGGAGCTGGGGCTTTCCGGTAATTCCGGTGTCCCTGAAAAGCTCTGTAAGGCGAACATCCTGGTAAAAAGCAGCGGAACAGTCCGGCAGATAGGGGACGCCTCGCAGAAAATGGTGCGGTTAACCGAAAATCAGGAACCGCATAAACTGACGTTGAAGCAGAAGAGCGTTTACAATCTTCTCTGCGATGTCGGCAGCGCTTCTTTAAAGGAGCTCTGTTATTTTGCGGGTGTTACCCCTGTGGTTGTGGACGCGCTTGTCAAAAAGAATATCGCGCAGTACTACGAGATTGAAATTTATCGGAATCCCTACGACCATATTCAGAACGGCGGGCCCGTGGAAGATATCGTTCTTTCCGCGGAGCAGCAGCAGGCATACACGAATTTATACCGGCAATACACTTCCGGCAGCGGCGGGGTTTCTTTGCTGTACGGTGTTACCGGCAGCGGGAAAACATCCGTTTTTATGAAGCTGATCGATACAATCAGATCGGACGGCCGCGGTGTGATTGTGATGGTGCCGGAGATTTCCCTTACCCCTCAGACGATCTCTTTGTTTCACCAGCGCTACGGAAGGGACGTTGCCGTTTTTCACAGCGGACTGACCCTTGGGGAGCGTATGGACGAATGGAAGAGAGTCAGAAACGGGGAAGCGCTGATCGCGGTTGGGACTCGTTCGGCGGTTTTTGCTCCGTTTGAAAATCTGGGACTCATCATTTTGGATGAGGAACAGGAATACACCTATAAATCGGAATCGTCGCCGCGCTATCATGCGCGGGATGTGGCAAAGTTTCGCTGCGCTTACCATAAGGCGCTGCTTGTACTGTCCTCGGCGACTCCGTCCATTGAAAGCTATTATTTTGCACAGAATGGGCGTTACAGCTTCAATGTGCTTTCCACCCGCTACGGCAACGCCGTCCTTCCCGAAGTGACGGTGGTGGATATGAATGCCGAAGTGGAAAGCGGAAACAATACGATTTTAAGTTCGGTTCTGCATCAGTCGTTGGATGAGAACCTGAAAAACGGTCGTCAGTCGATTATTTTGCTGAACCGCAGGGGATATAACACATTTGTTTCCTGCAAGGCCTGCGGCCATGTAATGACGTGTCCGAACTGCAGCATTTCACTGACATACCACTCTGCCAATCACCGCCTGATGTGCCATTACTGCGGCTATTCCATGCCGCTGATCAAAGAATGCCCCCAGTGCCATGAAGAGAAGGTCCACTTCACCGGTTACGGCACGCAGCGGGCCGAGCAGCAGCTGCGGGAACTCTTGCCCGATGCGCGTATTCTGAGGCTGGACACCGACTCAACGATGACACGGTTTGCCTATGAGAAAAAGCTCCGGCAGTTTGCCGAAGGAGAATACGATATTATCATCGGGACGCAGATGGTCGCAAAAGGGCTTGATTTTGAAAATGTTACGCTCGTCGGTGTGCTTTCGGCCGATCAGACGCTTTACAGCGACGATTTCAGAAGCTATGAGCGCGCGTTCGATCTTTTGACACAGGTAGTCGGTCGCTCGGGCCGCGGTCAGTTTGCGGGGAAAGCGATTATTCAGACCTTTACCCCGGAAAACGATATTATCAAGCTTGCCGCCAGGCAGGATTATCAGGAATACTATAAAGGGGAAATTGCGATCCGAAAAGCGATGCTCTATCCTCCTTTTTCAGATATTTGTGTTGTCGGTTTTGTAGGCGGCTCGGAAGCGAAAGTGCGGGAAGCCAGCAAAGCCTTTTTAAATATGCTGAGAGCTCTTGCGCAAAGCGAGTATTCCGGGCAGCCGATGAGGGTGCTGGACCCCTCTCCGGCATTAATCGGGAAAGTAAGTAATAAATATAGATATAAATTGATCATTAAATGCCGCAATCATGCAAAATTCAGGGAAATGATCTCCCGCCTGCTGATTCAGTTTGCAAGCGTGCGTGAATTTTCCTCGGTATCGGTATTTGCGGATATGAACCCTGACAGTATTATGTAACTTGGAGGTATAATTATGGCGATACGAAACATTATAAAAGAGGGAGACCCGTTTCTGAATAAAGTCTCCCGTCCGGTAGATAAATTTGACAAAAAGCTCGCAACCCTGCTGGACGATATGCAGGAAACCATGCACACCGCCGACGGAGTCGGCCTTGCCGCGCCGCAGGTGGGAATTTTGAGAAGGGCCGTTGTCATCGATATCGGCGAAGGCCCGATCGAACTGATCAATCCTCTTTTTCTGGAACAGAGCGGGGAGCAGGAATGTCTGGAAGGTTGTTTGTCCGCTCCCGGGCAATACGGCATTACGAAGCGTCCAATGCATGTAAAGGTCCGCGCGCAAAATCGTAAAGGGGAGTTCTTTGAAATAGAAGGAGAAGAACTGCTCGCCACGGTGATGTGTCATGAAATCGACCATCTGGACGGTATTTTGTTTAAATCGCATGTGATTCATATGCTGAGTGATGAAGAACTGGCGAAGTTAAAATAAGAAAAGCGGGTGATTCAATGCGTATTGTTTTTATGGGAACGCCGGACTTTGCCGTTCCGTGCCTGAAAAGGCTGATTGACGCTGGGCATGATGTCTGCGCAGTTTTCACGCAGCCCGACAAACCGAAAGGGAGAGGCTATACGCTTACGCCGCCTCCGGTCAAGGTGCTGGCTGCCGGGAAAAACATCAAGGTCTTCCAGCCGAAAACGCTTCGCACCGCCGAAGCTGCCGAAACGATCCGGAATCTGATCCCCGATGTGATCGTCGTCGTCGCCTACGGGAAAATATTGCCGAAAGAGGTTCTGGAGATTCCTCCTTACGGCTGTATCAATGTTCACGCGTCTCTTTTGCCGAAATACCGCGGGGCTGCCCCGATTCAATGGTCCGTGATCAACGGTGAAAAGACCACGGGTGTTACTACAATGTATATGTCGGA
>ENA-OXEN01000224-OXEN01000224.1-human-gut-metagenome-genome-assembly--contig:-NODE-224-length-13636-cov-8.678521_pt1 | contig 13636 bp, 25 predicted proteins | sample MGYA00249358_ERZ652249 | MGnify/ENA primary metagenome ERZ652249 (study PRJEB26925, sample SAMN05826761) | human gut metagenome | biome: ENVO:2100002; feature: ENVO:00000062; material: ENVO:00002003... | reverse complement strand
TCTACACCGTCTAATTCGTCGGCAGCGTCAGATGTGTATAAGAGACAGATATCGCTTTTTGCGAGATCCAATCGAGAGAGGTTGGCGTCCATCCATGCGCCTTTGTCCGTTTTCTCTTTGTCCAGGATATCCGATTTGTACTCAGCGAAAACACCCTTGTCCAGCTTATGTACGATGGTATACGCAATCCGCGTACACGGGTCTTTCTTATTCCCGGCCTCCTGCCGGAAGTAGGCTGCGAACCATTCCTTGATGGCGGCATTCATGGCGGACGTGGTGACGTCCGGCGAACCGAAGCCTTGCGCCGTATTTACGACGCTGTTATCCGTCAGTGCTTTCAGTGCTTCGATCAGCATATGCACCACCTCCCTCTACATTTACCTCAACATGCATGCCGTGCCGGAGGGCATGCTCCAGACCGTCCGTATACGCCCGTAGCGTCCGGTATTCCCGCCGCAGCTCCTCGGCCTGACTGCGCAGCCGTCTGTTTTCTTCCAGGAGCGTCTGCACGGCCCAGCTGGGCAGGTACCTGCCCACAAGCCAGTCGCGTAGCTGCCCCATCACGCGCCCCTCCGTGTCCAGATGCGGTTTGTGCCGTATCGCGCCGCGTCTATGTGGTGGTTGTCCGCGTCCACATAGCCGGGCATGACCTCGCCGTCCTTCGCCACCGCGTATTCGTATTCGCTGAACTCTCTGGCCGTATCCGGGCATTTTCCCGGGTCGATGACGATGGCGGAAAGCCCCTGCAGCCACTTCATGGACTGGTTTACGCTGCCGGGCCCTTTATTGGCTTCAAAACACCGGATGCCGCAGTCGCGGTAGTCCGCACAGCTCTTTTTCTCCGCAGAATCGGCGATGACATCCTCACCCTCCGGAATGCGGGACTGGACCAGGCGCGCGGTCTCAAAATTGTTGAGCTTTCGCCGGGTGAGCTCATCGAAGATGTACAGCGTGCGGCGGGCGGCGTCGTAGGACATGCGGTTGAATGCCCACGGGTCCGGGTACCAGCCCCAGTCCACGCCCGAGGTGATCTCGTTGAAAGAGTTGATCTGCGCCTTTGTGATGGATTCCAACCGGATGTTGTCGAAAACCTGCGTACCGTTGCCCACGGCCTCGCCGAGATACTCATGACGGTAAGAGGTGGGCTTCGTTTTCTTCAAAAATTCCGCGTCATCAAAAAATCGCTGGCCCAACCAGTCCCGCGGTGTGGTAAGATATGTACTGTGGTGTACGATCTTGCCCGGCTCCGGCTCCAGTGCATACCGGTTTGCCCAGTTGCGCGCCGCGGCCGGAGGGTTGAACGACAGAAACGTCATGGCGAACTCGCCGCCGCGCAGCGTGGACTGCTTGACGTTGCGGATCTCCGCTTCGCCGGCGAACTGGTCAGCTTCTTCAAACCAGTCCAGGCCGATGTACCCGAACGGCAGCTTGATGGATTTGAGCTTTTCCGGCTTGTCTAGGCCGAAGAAAAGGATCTTCTGGCCCGTGGGCAGGTAAGTGATCTCCATGGGGGACACCGTACACCGGAACTTGTTCTGCAGCCCCAGCGCGCCGATGGCCCACTGGATCTGCGCGTACACACTGTTGCGCAGTGTATTGGCAATTTTGCGCAGCACCACGCCATGACATTGCGGATGCTGCAGAAGGAACAGGATGAACTCCACGCTCATGAAACTGGATTTTGTACTGCCGCGGCCGCCCTTGCATACGACGGTATGTGGCCGCTGTGTCTTGATCTGCGTGTGCAGCTCGTAGAACGCGGGGGACATGCATTCACTTAATTTTGATGTCGTCAATGATCTGTACCTCCTCGCCGGCCGTCTGATCCTCTTTTTGCAGGTCCTTGTATAGCCGAATCGCTTCGACGTCGCCAGCAATGCATTTCTTTATCAGAGCGTCATTGATTTCTGCGCCGACGCCTGCGCTGTATTTGTCCATCAGTGCGCGGATCAGCGCCAGGTAATCTCGCTTGCTCGTTTTGGGGTACGCTTCCAGCAGCATCTTTAAATCCTTAAAAATGTTGTACTGGTTTTCCGTTTTTGCTGCCTCGACAGCTTTTAAAAGGGCGTCTACGCTGCTCTGTTGAGTACGTTTCATTCCACGCATCTCCTTCCTGGTTCCTGCACGGCTCCAAATTTCGCCTGTAACGCAAAAAAGCCCCCAGGTATCCGTCTGCACGGCCCGGAGCTTTTGAGCGGTTTTAAATGGTATACAGGGGAAATTAAACGGTATTCCGCAGCGCGGCGGGCAAGAGGGGCGGATTTTCACCGGGCATGCTTCGCCATCCGGCCGTTTCCGCCCGGTTTTTACCCCTCTATGCCCGCCATGGCCACGGGCGGGGGACGAATCACCCCGCTGCTTTCATGGTTTTCTTGTTCTGTTTAATGCCGGTTTTAAATTTTCTGTAACCCGGCATTTAAATACCCTGCTGCCAAAGTTTTCAACGAGTTTTAACGCCCGTTTCAACTTTTCAACAACAGCCTTATGGCTTCAGCCTCATATCTCCGCTGCGCACTACGCAGCGGGGGAACGGGCAGAGCTTGCGGTCGCCCTGGCCGGACGCCCAGACGCACCGCCGGCACAGCTCTGGAGGATATTCCGGACCGTAGCCCGCGAGCCTGTGTGCGGCGTCACGCCGCAAGTCCTTTTTACGATTCACTGCGCATCACCGTCCGCAGGCCGGATACCGAACCGCACCAGATGCCGTTCGTCTCCGGTATCCACCAGTACGCGCGCCCGGCGCGCATGACGGTCGATCTTCACGATCTGAGCCTCACGTCCCGTCAGTGGACCATCTATGACCCGTGGCGTACCGTAGGCGTCGAACGCTACGACGCTTGGCATGAGAGCAGAAGGGGGACCACATAGGCCCCACAGTGCCGCCTCATCCTGCGGCAGCGGCGTGGGATGTTCGTCAAACAGCCCCAGCAGCCGGACGGCTCCCGGCACTTCCTTGATGGCACGATACAGCCGGGGCTCAAAATCCATCCCAACGAATACATAGCCCGGCAGGAGCGTGTATTCCTGTTCGATCCACTGGCCCCGCCTGTGGATCGGCCGCAGTTCCGTCGGCACCCGGGCGTCAAACCCGGCACGTTCAAGCGCCGCCCTGGCGTCCTGTTCCCGACCTGTGAGGGCCTGCAGCACATACCATTCCATGCTACAGCCCCTCTTTCCGTTTCTTGTCGAGGAACTGAACGACCTGTCTGTACAGCTCCGGCTTTTCGTCCGCCAGTGCAGAGAACACGGACGCCTGTACTTCATCCAGTGCGGCAGACACCACATCCTTATTCTGGATATCCACGCGTTGCTTGTACGCCATAGCGCGTGTCAGGCCGCTGATCTCTTTCAAAAGTTTATCGGCCCGCATCTCATTCCAGTCTTTGTCGGACTTGGACACGAGGGCCGCCATCATTTTGTGGCTGGCAATGCGGGTGAGGATCTCTGCGCTGTCCTGTTCCGGATATTTTTCCACTTCCTTGCGCAGTGCCTCAAAATTTTCCTGAGCAATCGTCAGATCCCGATATGTTTCGCTCAGGCGCTTGCCGTACCGGCTGATAGTGCTGGTGCTGACGTCTACTCCGGCCTGCTCCTCAATGTATGCTTGGATCTCCGGCAGCCGCACCGTACACGTCAGGATCATATTGTCCACGGCGTTTCTGACTTCCGGCGGCAGGGATGCGATCTTGCCGTAGCTCCGTTTTCCATTTAACTGCATCCCGGCGCCTCCTTTACGGCTTTACCAACGGGTCCTTGATATGCCCGCCGATCAGCTGCGTACCCTTGGGCAGCAGCTTACACTCCAGGTCCTCCAGAGGCAGGTCCGATATATGCGCTGGCGTGTGATCTTTCACGGTCCGCACCGCAATATATCCGCTCTCCTGCAGATAGTCGAGCGCCGCGCGAAGCTCTGCCCTTGGAATCTGCTCTTCATCGGAGAGGATCGGGCCGGCATTGCGCAGCCTGTAGTAAGTGCCCCTGTACAGATTCACCATCCGCAGGAATACTTCTGCGGCGTAGCTCATGCTCGTGAGCTCTGTACGGGACTGCAGATCGTTTTCCAACATCTCAGTCTCTCCTCTCCATTAAAAATTTTGTCAGCGCGTCCATCTTATTTTCCAGGCGCAGCATGTTATGTTCAAAGACGTCCTTGCGCAGGCAGGTCTCCTTGACCTCCTTGATGTCCTCGCTGAGGGTCTGGATTTCTGTACGCATTTCAGAACGTACCTCCTTCATCTCTCTGCGCACGGCGTCAATGTCCGTTTTGTGGTCTTTTCGTGTGGTATAGTTCTCGCGGACTTCCTTGATGTCGGACGAATGTTCGTCCAGGCTCTTGAAAATGGACCGGCTTACCAATGCACCGATACACCCCAGCAGCGCTGTCAGGATGATCGTGATGAGCCACCAGGTGCCTGTATCAAAAGTCATTGCCGTTCCTCCTTGCCGAGGGAAAAAGAAAAAGGCATGATCCCCTCGTTGCTACGAGTAAATCATACCTTATCTTTACAACAACCATCCACCACAAAAATGCAGCAAAAAATTGCAACGTTATTCAGTTTCAGGAACATCGAACAGGGAAACCTGGCCGTCTATGGGAGCCTGCCGCAGTTCCCGGATCTTGTCCCGAATGATCGTGCGGACCATACTTTCGCCCAGGTCCCATTTTTTACAAAGCTCGTACACGTTATATCCGTTGTATTCTTCCCGGATCAGCCTGTCTCGGATCGGGATGAGCAGCGTATCTGCCTGCGGGATGTATACCCGCCCGGTGCCGCCGTACACATCCACCAGCCGACGGAAGGCATCCATACCGATGGTCTCAGCAAGTTCATGCGTCTCGCCCTTCAGGTCATCCAGCTGCAGATGGTTCAGCAGCTCATTCCGCATTTGAAGCCGCCTCCTGTTCACGGTGGTACCGAGCGCTGTGCAGATACTCCAGCTCCTTGCGCTGTGTCAGGCTTTTGAGCCCCTCGATCAGTACGCCGCCTTGCTCAAAAGTGAGGAATCGAAACGGCTGAGCAGGAAAACTCGTTATCTTGAACTGTTTGGTGATCAGACCGCACAGACGATCCCGCAGCTGCACGCCCTCCGGTGCCGGGTCGAACTTTTCAAGTTGGAACATGAGGTACCACACTTTTTTCTGCTGCGCCGCACTGACGCCGCCCGGTGTTTCGTCATATTTCCGCGCCCGTTTTTTCTTTGGAGTGGCCGGTGTGCTGCGTCGGCGCAGTTCCGTGAGGACCTCCAGTGCCTCGGAATGTGTCAAATCCTTGACGGATGTCTTGCCTGTCAGCCCCTGCACCAGCTCGTGCAGCGCGTCCTCATGGCTGCTCCGGTCCACCATGCCCAGCTTTGCCGCGATGGCATATATATTTTTGACTTGCCCTTTGTCAATATCCAGAGCGCCCATGGCCGCTCCTCCTTCCTTACTGCACTTCCGGCTGTTCGCCGCTGATGTCGTAGTAGAACTCATCCCGCATGCGGATATATGCCCCGATGCTTTCCAGCAGCGCGGGCGGCTCCTTTTTAAGCGCCTCCCGGTCCAGCGTCTCCGTGGTCTTCACCAGTTCCTTACGGCCCAGGGCCTTCAGCGCAGCGATGGCCTCCGAAACCTTGGCAGGCGCCAGCATCAGCTTGCTGGAGGCGCGGTATCCTACCTTGCCGAATACCAGCGTCCGGCTTTTTCCGTCCAGCTCTGCGCGGTGCGCGTCCACATATTCCTTGACGTCACCCTCCAGCCGCTTGATGCGGTTCTGCAGCGGTTGTGCGTTTTTATTGTAGTCGTCCTTCAGACCGTCGATCCGGCGGTCCAGCTCCACGCCCAGCTCTGTAAGCGCGTACTGGCACTCCTTCAGATCGCGCAGCGCCACATCTACTGCCGTCCAATCCCGCAGCACCGGCTCGCTGGCCACTTTCTTTCTTGCCACTATGTACACATCCTTTCTCAAAATTCCGCCCTCTGCATTTTCCGGGCTTGGGACCGGCCCCGGCCCAATCGGGCAGGGGGCTGCATTACGGCCGGGGCACAGCCCCGGATGCGGCATTTTCTGTTTTACTTTGGCCTCTTCCATTGGTGCGTACTTTTCGACGCACGACCGCCGCCGTACCAAAGCGCCCACGAGAATGTATACTCTTCACCGTCCCCGCAGGCCACCTCACGCATGGCTGCCATCTCCCGAATGTACCATCCGGCGCGCCTGCGAATAGTACGGCTCCTTCGGGACCCAGTTCACACCGTACCGCGCATAAAAGGCGTCGTTGCTCATCTGGAACCACTCGATGGCCGTTTGCAGCGGGTCCAGGCGGCGCTGCACGCGTCCCTCGCCGTCCAGTATGTACAGTGTGCCGCCCACCAGACGGGCGGTGCAGGGCAGATATTTCGTCATGTTTATTTGTTCCATGGTATAGAACACTCCTTTCACAGCTTCATGAGCCTGTTCCATTTTTTATCCAGCGTCTGCGCTTCCTCAAGGATGGCAGACGCATGGTCAAGCACATCTGCCGGGACGTCCAGGATAGACTTGGCTTCGTATGACATCAGCAACTCCACGTACTGTTGCCGCAGCCGTGCGGATTTCTCATGTACACGCTTGGCTTCATCCAGTCTCTTTTGATTCCGATCGAATTCCAGCGCATTCAGTGCCCGTTCGATTTCAAGGTCGTGCCTGAACATACTGTGATTGCACAGCCAGTCGATGACCCACAGTAGTTCCGCCTTAGTACAATTTTTCAACGTCATCAGGAATCCTCCACTGTGTATATCGGGCAGAACCAGCGGGGCAGACCCTCATGCACAAGCTTTTCCTTTGCCCGGCAGAAGCAGATGCTCCCGTCCCGGCCGTAAACGGTATGGGCATGTGCGCAGTACCTGCATCTTCGGTTGTGGCGCAGGCTGCGCCATTGCTGAATGGTCAATCCTATCACGCTCCTCTCCGGTTTTTGCTGCCCATCAAGGCTGGAAGCAGGCCAAGTTCGTGACCTGCCGGGCGAAAGCTGTTTTCGCACAGCATTAAGCGCTGCATTCTTTCGGGGGTTGGCATTGGGAGCAAGAACGCAACCAAGAAAGACAACGCTGGTGCGGGGCTGCCGTTACGACCGGCCACGCCGGCCCTCCTGGGCCGCGGCCCCGCATGGGTCCCCGGACATTACAGTCCGAGGTTGAGCATCTGAATCAGTGCACAGTCAGCACAGTGCTTTTCTTCCAGTTCTTCGGAACTCTTACACTCCAGCGGCCAGCGGCAATAGCTGTCGCAGACGGTTTCCATCAGCTCCATGGCTTTCTGCTCCCAGCAGTGCGCATGCATCACGCGCGCGGATATTACGGGCTTGCCGCAAAACTTACAGTTTGGCATCAGTCTTTTTCTCCCTTCGTACGTGATAGGCCCAGGTGGCCATTGTCTGCACATTGACGCCCATATCCTCAGCCACCCGCCGGAAAGATTCTCCGGAGCGCAGGCGTTCCATTGCCTCCGCCTTGAACTCCGGCGCGTAGATGCGTCTCGTCTGGCCTTTTCGGTTTGGTTTTGGGCGGGCGGACTTGGAAAGTGGCCCCAGTACGTCCAGAATCTCCTCACGGCTTACCAGATACAGCTGCATCAAAATCTTTACATGCTGGCGCGGGTCGATTGCATTTTTGTATGACGCACGGATTTCAGACTTTTCCTGTTCACTCAGCATCCTGACTTTCTCCTTTGACACGCCCGGATCTGGGAACGTAGTGCCGGTTCTGGTGGTAGTTTTCCACTTTCCGCAGCTCGCCCACAAACCGGGACAACTGCTTTACCGCCTGCATGCCGGCTGTGGTCCCGCAATACCCTGCAATAGGCTCCAGCTCCTCCACAACGTCCTTGTGCTTACGCCGGAGCCTGCGGCAGTCACGCAGTTCTGTGGCCAGCTTCGCACGCTCATCCCGCGTAAGATTTTCGATTTCCAGCTTATGCAGCAGATCCTGCTGCAGAGCATCCTGCTCTTTCATCAGCTCAAAATTCGCATCGTATACTTTTTGGGCGTCGTTCAGAAGTTTTGCGGCGCGGGCCAGAATTTCCGACGCCTTTTCTTCATGCTTTTCCGTTGTTTTCACCTCCTTATGGTCTGCCCCACGCCATGAGCGAGTGCGTGCGCTCGAACCAATTCTTTTCCGTGCGGCTGCTGCGGGCAATTTCAATGGTCCGCTGCGATGCTTCCCGGCATGTAGGGCACAGTCTATGCGCTTCCTGCGTGCCTGTCGGCTTTCCGCATCGGCTGCATATTCCCGGCCAGCCCATCATGTCCCGCGGCATGACTCCCTTCTCCCTCAGCCGGGCCTGCATGTACCGGCGGCTGTGGGCAAGGCAGTACGCGCACTGTGCGCGTCCGGGGACAGCGTCCCGCCGCTGGCATCTTACGCAGACGCCGAAGGCGCGCAGCAGGTCTGTTTTACGCTGGATGTGCCGTTTATGACATTCTTTCTGTTCCGGGCTTTGTTTTTTCTGTCTCTGCGCCCAGCGCAGCCGCCCTTTTTCGAGACACTCCAGGCAGTGCACCCGTCCAGGAGCCGCATCTCTACAGCCACAACTTGGACATATCCTGTGCGCTTTGTACCACTCATATTTCGTCACGGCTCGTTTCACCTCCTTCGCCGCACTCTGCATCTATCCGGGCTTGTGACCGGCGCTCCCCAACGGCGCGGCTGCATTACGGCGGGGCCCGAAGACCCCGGCTATTTATCGCTGTTCCGGCTTTTGAATACGCTTCTGGCCAGCGCCAGGATTAACCAGATGCCCGTGGCCGTCAGCAAGGAAAACGGCCAGCCGAAGCACAGCGTGATCAGTTTGATAATTCCTGCTGTCACAAGCCATGACAAGCCGCAGTACACAACAAGGGCGATAAGGGTTGAAATGAAATCCACCATTCAGCAATCCTCCTTTCCGTGTTCTATTGCAACGGAGCAGCGAGGGTATACCCGCAGCTCATTTTCCTCTATATCCTGTATCCACTCCCGCCGCAGCCGGCCTTGCAGATGCATGCAGACCAGCGGCTGGTCCTTCTGCGTGCGGTGACAGCATTTCTCATCATAGGGCTGCCACAGCGTCCCCGTCTGGTGCAGGCCCGGCGGGGAGCCGCAGCACCCGCAGCAGCTTTGCCCGCGGCAGCTCCGGTCACAAGGCGTCACCATCCTGCATCCCTTATTCGTTCCCATGCTCCACCCGGTACGGTGGCCCGGCCCTGCGCCTGCGCCGCCGCTGCTCCGCCTGCGCCATTGCCGAGAGCTGCCCGGCCTCATAGCCCACATACAGCAGCAGGGCCATCAGCGGCAGGATAAGGGCCTCGCCGCCGAATACGCCGGGGCGGGAGCCCTGTACCGTCAGGCATGCCGCCAGCATCAGCCCTGCCACGGCTCCGGCCGCGAATGTTACAACCGTTTTTATCCTGTTAAACATCCCTTTAAACCTCCTTGTAACCCTGCCTTAAAGCCGTCCTACTGATGTGCTAGCGGCGGCTGTTCGCAGGCCCTCATACGAAATATCCTCATTGCGGATCGCATTCTTGACGATGTTTTTTGCCGTGCGGATGCTGTGCTGGCTCCGGCAGACACCCGCCAGCAGCTTCAGCTCCCTGGCATGTTCCTCTCCGGCAAACATCGGGAACAGCAGCTTTACATCCTCATTCGTGAGCTTCATGGTGCTGTATGCGCGCTGCAGCCCGATACGAGTGTATGTCTGCGTCGTTACCTTGCCTTTTTTCACGCGTTCATACAGCTCGCTGTTGCCGATCAGCACCACGCCGTTGCCGGGAAGCTCGTTTACTTCATCCTCATCCGGCAGAATACGCAGCTCATCCATCGGCGCCCGTTTCAGAAGCTGGGCCTCATCCACGATGATCACCTTGTTGGTCCCGCGCAGCCGCGCTCGGATAGCCTGCCACATCTGTTTGCTGCTGCTCACGGCAGGCAGGTCCAGCGCCGCGCCCAGCAGCTCTCCAACGCCCGCAAGTCCGGCCATGCTCGGGTCCAGACGGATGTAGATGGTGCTCTGCGGGTTATCGCGGTAATATTTGACGGCCGCCTTCGTTTTCCCGGCGCCGGCGTCGCCGTGCAGCATCACCAGAGTGCGGTTGATCTGAGCGAAGCGGATGCACTGGTAAACATCCTCGGAAATGCTCGTTGGCTTATAGCCTTCGTCCAGCTTGTACGGCTCCGCCTGCTTCTGCGTTGCAACGGCCTCGCCCTCCTGTGCAAGGAACTCGCGGAACGCCTTTTCAAGATTTTCCACACTGCCCTTGTACTTGCGGCTCAGGTACTGGTTGATTGCGGCGCCGCTTCGGCCAAGCTTCACGCCCATCTGCTCCTGCGAGAGCTTGTGCGCCGCCATGTATTCCTCTACCTGGCGGTGCAGAGCTTCGTCGTACACTTTAATAGTCGTACTCATCGTCGATACCTCCTGAATTTTGGTTCATCCGAAATACATTTACTTCGCCCACAGCCATCGCCCACGGCTCTTCATCCAGCTGAACGAGCTCCACGGTTCGAGGATCGCGTTTGGCTGTCGGTCCGGCCAGATTTTCCTCGGCCATCCGGGCCACCAGTGCGGCAGCTTCTTCGGGCGGCGCGTCCGGAAGCAGCGTCGCCGCAAGCTCCTGCACCACACGTTTGTACTTGTTTTTTAGCTGCTGCTGCCGTGCGATTTCTTCCTGTGTAGCGCCGTAGGCTGCCTCCAGATCGCACCGGGGAGCTGTAAGGATGAAGGAGCCGTCCTCACGGTATACGCGCACGCTGGAAAGGTCGTCCGGATCGTACCGCAGATACACCTTTTTTTCCTGCCACAGGCTGTGCAGCTCCGGACAGTTGTACCAGACTTTTTTGCCCCGGATGTTCAGGTACACGCCCTCCCGGTCCACTTTTTTGGGCTTCGATGTGCGCAGCATCATCAGATTCAGCACATCCGGCTCTACATGCCGTACATGCTCCAGATGCTCGTTGTACACATCGATGCGGCGTTTGCCCTTGTCCGCAGGTACGGAGCCGTAGTACGGCTCATAGTTCAGATACCCGCTGATCAGCAGGTCCACCTTCTGCACGAACTCTGCATCCGTGGGGATAGCGCCGCGCTGCAGCGCTTTTTTCAGGGCTTCCGGCTTTTCCTCCGGGCTTCCGCCCGTATATGTAGGAAACAGCCGCATGATATGCTCTTTCACGTTTCGGAAGCTGCGTTCCACCAGCTTGGCACGGGAGTTCTGCACGATGGCGTTTTTCATTTCCACGCCCATGTAGTCCAGAATGGTTTTCGGCTCAAACGGCGCTTCGCCGTTGGCCAGCATCTTCTTGGCCCTATGGCCGCGCCCGCCGAAGTCGAATGTCAGATACTCGCGGCCGTTATCCACATATGCATTGTAATTCGGCATCCCATGCGCCAGGCACCCGCGCCGCAGCGCATAGATGGAGTTCTGGCTGCTGTTGCTGCCGAAGCTGATATACCAGCCGACGAAGATCCCGCTGCGGACGTCTACCCAGGCGGTGAGGTACGGCCTGTGCGTCTTGCCATCCGGCCCCAGCGTAAGCGTATCGCATGTATACGTATCGCCGACCCACCAGTCGTTGCTTGCGATGCTTTCGTAATCGCGGCGTGTGTATACGCTTGCCTTGTTGTAGTACGCGCGGTCGCCCTCGCGCATCAGGATGCGCACGGCCTCCGGCACGTCCATCGCCAGGCGGTAAAAGCTGCTGTACGAGGGCAGCGGCAGCGCGTTCGCCGCGTTTTTCTCCGCCCATTTTTCCGTGTATTCCATACACTTGGTGATGGAATACGCATGGCCCTCTCCGCCGTCCACGAGGTAGTAGTACAAAAACGCCTTTTTTATATATTCCGGCATGTCCGTTTTGCCCTTACGGGCCTTTCCGCGCCTGTCGATCACGCTGTTCAGGTCGCCCTCTTCCAGAGCCTTCTTTTTCCGGTACAATGTCGGCACGCTCAGCTCCACGCCGGGGTTTTCCACGCGCATGTGCCGGACGAACTTTGCGTCAAGCTCGCTCAGAGGCTTTCCCGGCTGGCTGCGGTAGAGCATCCATTGGTCTACGACATCCCGCCAAAAACCGATTTTCTCCCGCTCCGCATCCGTGTAACTGTCCAGCGGACGCTGCACGGGCGACGGCTTCACTTTCTGAAGCGCTGTTTTTTCCGGCGTGCTCAGCGTCAGGCCGTGCCGCTCGTAGTATTTGAGCTGGATGTCGTTTGACTGTGTTGCCAGCGGAAAAGCGTATTCCGATCGGTTTCTGCTGTTTAGGACGCTCACAGCCGGAATTCGCCCTGTTTGCGCTCTGTATCGCACCGTGCGAAGCGGCCAGCCTGTAAGCTCTGAAACTTCTCGGGCACTCAACATAACTTCCAAAAAATCACCTGCCTTGACCTGCCATCATCAGGCACGGGGCGGTCAGCCCCCGCACGACAGCCCCGCAGGGCTGTTTCGGCTGTTATGTTAATGGATTTTCGGGGAGCGTCAAGCACCTGTTTTTCTGCATTGCTGCCAGGGCGACCAGCTCGGGAAAGACCGTGCGCGGAACTCTCTTACAGCCGCGTTCAAATCTGTTTTCAGAACCAGGTTGAACACCAGGCCGTCGCCGTCAACCTGCCCCACGGCGTAGGTGTGTGATGGGTTCGCCGCCTTGCTGCGAAGGAGCACGCAACGCTCTGCTCGTTTCAGCACATCGTAAGCAGTCTTAAAATTGCCTTTTAAATCGTTCATTTGAGGTCCCTCTTTCAGACTGCTTGCTCCAGCGTGGAGCAGAATCGGTTTACTTCTCGCGGCCACAACAGTTGCACGCCTGTCGGTGTAAGGAACAGGGCTGGGGCCTCTACGTCGAAGATCGTTCCGTCCTTGATGCGCCGCAGCGTCACCTTCGGCTCGGTGTATCCTTCGTCAAAACTCTCCACCCGGTACAGGTCTCCGTTGTGGTTGTAGGTCTCGCCGACATAGATGGGCTGGCCTGTCAGTTGGTATTTTTTCATTGCATTTGCTCCTTCCGTGTTTAAAAGCCCGTCACTCGGGCAATATTTGGCTTGTATCGGCACGGGCCAGCTGGTCGATCGCATCCGCCAGGTTGTCCGCCCAGCCGATATACTGCCCCGCGGGGCCGCTGACGTAGATGCGGCCCACGCCCGGATAGTACCGGATGCGGCACGGGGCCCACGTTGGGCTTCGTCCGATCACCAGCTCGTGCCGGCGAACTTCCAGGACGCGCAAGGTCCATTCTGCCCAGATTTTCAGCGGCCGGCGGCAGCTGCTTTTCCTTAGCGCTAGGTGAAAGTTCATTAAAGCGCCTCCTGGTCACTTGTGAATATTTCTTCAACTTTGCACTCTAAAGCGCTTGCGATTGCCTTGGCCCTCAAATCTTGGGTGCGCGTATATGCACCCGTTTCAATGCGAAAAACTGCATTTACAGGAAGCCCTGCCTTTTCGGATAATTTCTTTTGATTTAATCCACGAGCCTTTCGCAGTTCAATGATTTTATCAACTTTTGCGATAAGCATTTGCCCACCTCCAACGTCAAAAAAAGTTTTACGTTCGTACAAGGTACATTTATATAATATATTTTACATACGTAAAAGTCAACCCTAAATTTGTTGAAATTAGCATTTTACGAACGTAAAATTATATGGTATAC
>ENA-OXEN01000222-OXEN01000222.1-human-gut-metagenome-genome-assembly--contig:-NODE-222-length-13639-cov-14.556832_pt1 | contig 13639 bp, 12 predicted proteins | sample MGYA00249358_ERZ652249 | MGnify/ENA primary metagenome ERZ652249 (study PRJEB26925, sample SAMN05826761) | human gut metagenome | biome: ENVO:2100002; feature: ENVO:00000062; material: ENVO:00002003... | reverse complement strand
GCCCCTAAATTCAAAAGCTTCTGCTCTACATTTTCATATCCGCGCTCAATATGATTAATGTCCTCGATCTGAGTGGTGCCCGACGCCGCAAGCGCCGCAATCATCATCGCCGCACCGGCACGCAAGTCGGTTGCCTTTACAGGAGCAGCATTCAAATGATCAACGCCTTCCACAACAGCAAGCTTACCGTCAACGGAAATCTGCGCTCCCATTCTTCTAAGCTCCTCCACGTAACGGAAGCGATTGTCCCAGACGCTCTCATTAATGATACTTGTCCCGTTTGCCATGGACAGAAGCACCGCAATCTGCGGCTGCATATCCGTCGGAAAGCCCGGATGGGGCATTGTCTTAATATTACATTTGTTCAGTTTTCCCGTGCGGCTGACACGGACTGCATCGTCGAATTCCTCGACCTGAACGCCCATTTCCTCCAGCTTTGCGGAAATGGATTCCAAGTGTTTGGGAATTACGTTTTTAACAAGGACATCTCCGCTGGTTGCCGCCGCGGCGACCATATAGGTCCCCGCTTCAATCTGATCAGGAATAATCGAATAGGTCGTTCCGGCCAGATGGGTCACACCGTATATTTTGATCACATCGGTGCCGGCGCCCCTGATATCCGCTCCCATGGAATTCAAAAAGTTGGCAAGGTCGACAATATGGGGTTCTTTTGCAGCATTTTCAATGACTGTCATTCCTTTTGCCTTTACAGCAGCCAACATAATATTTACGGTTGCGCCGACAGACACAACATCAAGATAAATATTGGCTCCTGTTAAAGCCTGCGTATAAACATCCACCATGCCGCCTTCCAGCTTATAGGCCGCGCCGAGGGCCGCAAAGCCCTTCAGGTGCTGGTCAATCGGGCGGACCCCAAAGTCGCATCCGCCCGGCATGGTAACCACCGCGTGGTTGAAGCGGCCAAGCAAAGCGCCTAAAAGGTAATAAGACCCACGTATATGGCGAGCCAGTTCGTAGGACGCCACGTGGGTATGAATCGGTCTCGGATCAACTTCAATCGTCGATTTGTCGATATTGCGAATCTTAGCCCCCATATCATACAGGATTCTTGTAATGGAAGCAACATCTGTAATATTCGGAATATTTTCAATACAGCACACGCCATCTGCCAAAATCGCTGCCGGTATAATTGCGATCGCGGCGTTCTTTGCACCGCTGATGCTGACTTCGCCGGTCAGGCGATTGCCACCCTTAATAACGTACTTGTCCAATGCGGCACGCTCCAATCTAAAGTTAAACAATACTATTATTGCATTTTTACGCAAAATATTAAGCGTTTTCAATGAAATATATTGTTGTAAATATTTTGAAAGTAATCAACTAAAATATACGAAAAAAGCAGGAAGAAATAGCCAATTATTTATTTTATTGCGCTGTTATTGATCATAATACACAATGATAGAAAAGTCAATAACCAACAAAACAAATAGTCCGTTTTTGTAAACATTACTAAAAAGCGTTCCGCTCCCCGTTCTGGGAAACAGAACGCTTTCCGTATTTTTCAGAATTATTACCTGCTGACATAACTCAGCGGATTCACCTTGGTACCGTTTTTAATCACTTCAAAATGGCAGTGCGGACCGGTGGAATTTCCGGTACTTCCAACAAGGGCGATCGCCTGCCCTTTGGAAACCCTCTGACCCGCCGAAACCAGAATTTTGCTTGCATGGCCGTAAAGCGTCTGCAGTCCGCCGCCGTGGCTGATTTTTACACAGTAACCATAGCCGTTACTCCAGCCCGCCGATACAACGGTACCGCCGTCGGCCGCAACGATCGTTTTCCCGTAAGCGCTGCCGCCGGATATATCGATCCCGGTATGGAAGCTGCCCCAGCGCCATGTAAAATAAGTGGTAATGGTGTGAAGGGACGGAACCGGCCACATCAGGTTTCCGCTGCTGACGCCCGCACCACTGTACTTCGGCCTCTTCTTGGTTCCCGTGATTACCACCTTATCAGTAGACGGCACCACAACGGTTCTGCTGATGACGTCGCGCTTTTGCTCGACGCCGTTTACATAATACACCTTGTCAACACATTTCTGCGTACCGTTTATGCCCTCGGTCTTCACTTTGGAATAATCGGTATACTGGGAATCATCCTTAATCGTTACTGTTTTATACGAAAGAGGAACTTCATACGTTGCATTTTTGGTCAACTGAACATTCAGCGTCGGGACTGCAACCTGCAGGTTGATCAAATCCCCCGGCATCAGATTGTCCCCCAGCTGATTGCTGTTGATTTTGTTCAGCTCGGAAATGGTCGTATGGTTTGCTTTGGCAATGGAAGTGACCGTATCCCCTTCTTTTACGGTATAAGTTACCGCCGACTGGGAAGTACCGTTAATCAGTTTATCCATTGACTCGGTAGCCATAATCGTTGTGGTCGGAAACAGCCCGTTGATGGTCTCAACATCCTGCGCAAAGTCCACCGAAGCGCTCTTGTCCCCGCCCTTTGCCTTGTTCAGAAGATTCTGCAGCATATAACGCAGATCCGCGCTGCTTTTCACCGCGCCGAGCAGCTTGCCGTTTACATAAAGGCCGCTTGCTTCCTCAATGATTCCGTTTGACTGCTGGATAATCTTGTCGCAAACCGAATTAACCTCCAAAAAGCTGTTTGCATCCACTACTTCAAGCCGGAACGTGGGGGTGACGTTAATATTGATATCACTGTCGGCCGTATCGTGAACCATGCGCTGGCTCACCATTTCGCTCGCCTCTTCAAAGGTCTTTTCATTTTGAATAGTAGCGACTTTCTTCCCGTCATAGGCAAGAACCAAGCCGTAATTCAGCCCATTCCAGAAACGCACGGTAGCCCCCAAAAGAAAAATTGCTCCTATGGGAACCACAATGTTCAAAATTGAAAACACAAAGCCCCTGTGACGGACAAAGCTTTTTCCCGTAACGGTAAGATACTCTTTGAAAACACGTCCGTAACCCAGTTTTCTTGCCTGTGCAATCCTGTCGCGGGCAATGGAAAACCCTTCCCGGATGGACTGAAATTCTTCTTTCAGGCGGGAAATCCGTTTGCCGACTGTGGCGGCGTAGATCGATCTGCATAAATTCGTAAACGGTCTGAAAAACCGGGAAAGCCTGCGTCCAACTCTTTTCAGGACTCTGACCGTCTGGATACCTACAATATATAAATCATCCGCTGTTTTATTCAATAGCTGATAACCGGAATCTCTGTATGCGCTTTTTGTTTTCTTTAGCTTCGAGAGCTGCATGAAACAAAATCCTTTCGGGTTAATAAATTGTTACAAGTTTGTAATACGTTTTTAATCATATAACAAATTTGCCTATTTTGCAACCCGTTGAAATCAAATTAACAAATATGCAACAATTTGGCATTTTAAATTCAGCTTAAATAACGGAGCTTCTCCTCAGACCACTCCATAATCACCGGAAGGAACGCTTTTGCCTCTTTTTTCGCGCCGTCAAGATCGTGTTCCAGAAAATTTCCACACTCCGCTGCCGCGGCTCCCGGGATAGCCCCTTCAAAATCAGCGACAAAGGCAAAGGCTTCTATCATCAGGTGAATGGCTTCCGCGTGGCTCAAATTTCTGGTCAAAAAATAGAAACCGGTCCGGCAGCCCATTGGGCCAAAATAAATAATATGGTCCTTATGCCTGCTGTTGCGTACAAAAGTCGCAAACAGATGCTCGATGGTATGCATGGCGGCATTCGAGAGAAAAGGCGGAATATTCGGCCTTCTCATCCTGATATCATAGGTTACGATATCACCGTCGATACGGGAAGTGTAAATACCGGGCATCAGCTTGGTATGGTCAACACAAAAACTTGCGATTCTTTCCATTGTATCAATCTCCTTCATATAAAGAAAATGTTGTCCGTCAATTTTTCAAAATCATCTGTTTTCAGAAAACCGCCGATCAGGTGGAGACTGTCCTCAACGGACTGCTCATAAAGCTCCGGAAAGCTTTCGGTGCGAACGGTTTCACTGTCCGCAGGCCAGCTCCATTCATTGTGCAGGATATTGGCGTAATCACATCCGCCGCCTTCGCTGATCCCGCGGAAATGGCAGGAAACGGTCCGTTTGCCTTTTCTTTCCCTTCGCTCTATCCACGCCTGCTTCAGAGTGGTGCGGTCGTTTAAAAGGCCGAACACCGTGCGGCAGTCGTTGGTCGCCTGATACAGTGGAACACCCGCGTCCTTAACCCCAAATAACCCGTGAAGCAAAAAAGCGTACAGATCCGCAATGTGCAGCTGGACATTTTTATTTTTTGGAACCGTCCGCTTCAGGTTAAACTCCATCGGCAGCGCCGCTCTTTCGTACCGGAGCAAAATCACATCGAGCGCGGATTCTATCTGATTGTGCAGGATTTCTTCATCCTGCATCGGCTCCTGTTCAAGAAGAGCCTTCGCCCCGGACTGAATAAAGGGATGGCAAATCCGATCCAAGGAGTAATGGCAAAGGAAGCCGTCGATATACGATAAAACCATTGCCTTATTCGGCTGCCGCAGATAATATTTCCGCATCAGCGCCAGCGTTTTTGAAGGATTCTCCAGGTGAAGCTTTCCGGCGTAGTCTTTCAGGCTCTCTCCCTTTTGCCACGGCAGATAGCGGTGGCAGTACAAAAAGTCCGGACCCTGTGCGCCCCAAAGGAACGCGTCCAGATTCCGTTCATCGCTCGCCTGTATCTGTTGCAACTGTTCCAGAACTCTCTGCGCATGAAGATAATGCGTAATCGCAGCCGGCATCTTTTAAGAACCACCTTCACAAGAATAAGAGCGTAGCATGGGCTGCGCTCTTATTCTATCATATTCGTATTGTTTTTTAAAGAACTTTAGATAAAAAGTCCTGCAGGCGCGGATTCTGCGGGTGGTCGAAGAACTGATCCGGGACAGCTTCTTCCAAAACCTGGCCGTCATCCATAAAGAGTACCCGGTTGGCAACCTCACGGGCAAAGCCCATTTCATGTGTCACCACGACCATGGTCATCCCCTCTGCGGCAAGCTCCTTCATCACCTGTAAGACTTCTCCGACCATTTCAGGATCAAGCGCGCTGGTGGGTTCGTCAAAAAGCATGACGTCCGGGTTCATGGCAAGCGCACGCACAATCGCAATCCGCTGCTTCTGTCCGCCGGACAGCTGAAGCGGGTATGCTTCCGCCTTGTCCGCCAGCCCTATCCGCTCAAGCAGCTGTTTCGCCTGCTGCTCCGCCTGCTCCTGTGTTTTCAGCTTTAGAGTAATCGGCGCAAGCGTAATATTCTGGAGCACCGTCAAATGCGGAAACAAATTGAAGTGCTGAAACACCATCCCCATTTTCTGACGGAGCTGGTTGATATTGCACTCCGGCACATTGATCTGAACGCCCTCAAACCAGACTTCGCCGCCGGTCGGCTGCTCAAGCAGATTCAGGCAGCGCAGAAACGTGCTTTTCCCGGAACCGGAAGGCCCGACAATGACGACCTTCTCACCCTTTTCAATATTTTGGTCAATGCCCTTCAGAACATCCAGATCGCCGTTCAGGGTCTGGAACGTCTTGCGCAGATTCTTAACGGTTATCACTTCTGTGCAGCCTCCTTTCAAGCTTGCTGAGCAGGGCGGTCAGGGCCATGACGATCAGCAGATAAATGCCCGCAACAGCCAGAAGGGAGGTGTACGGATCATAGGTGATACTTCTGATGATGTCACCGCCCTTGGTCAGGTCCTGTATCGCGATGTAGCCCGCGACGGAGGTTTCCTTTAAGAGAGCGATAAATTCATTTCCGATTGCCGGCAAAACATTTTTCAGAGCCTGAGGAAATACGATCTTCACCATGGTGTCGCGCTGGTTCAGCCCGAGGGAACGCCCGGCCTCGACCTGCCCTTTCTCCACAGACTGAATGCCGCTCCGGATAACTTCCGCAACATAGGCGCCGGAATTGATACCAAACGCAAAAATCGCCGCAACAACCCGGTCCAAATTCACGGGCGGCTGAAAGACGATGTACCACATAATCATCAGCTGAACAACGACCGGCGTACCGCGTATCACCGTCAGATACACGCTGCACACTGCGTTAAGGAATTTCAGCTTTGATTTGTCATTATTGTGCGTCACCTTGACAAGAGCGATGACGGTCCCCAAAATAATCCCGATGATGACCGCAAAAAAGGTAATCATAAGAGTATTTCCCAGACCGAACAATATGTTTGTATATCTGTTTTTCAGAATAAACGCATCATAGAATTTCTGCGGAAATTCAGAAAAATAAGAGAGCGGCAGGGCCGCCGTCAGTATATCCATAATTTACCCCTTTTTTTAACTGAGAAAAGCAGGGGGAGCAGATTTTTCCGCTCGCCCTGCATTCTGTTGATGTGGGAAATCAGGCGCCCAGAGCCTCTTTGTACTTCTCAATAATCTTCTCAAGCTCACCGCTCGATTTTAATTCGCTCAGAACACTGTTGACGGTATCCAGCATCGCTTTATCACCCTTCGGCACCGCAATGGCATACTGTTCGGTAGTCAGAGCTTCATCCAGCTTAACCAGTTTATCAGAATTCTTCTCCACAAATTTCTTGGCCGGGAAATCGTCGATGACGACCGCATCGATTTTGCCGTTGATCAGATCGGTAACGGCGTCTACACCCTTGGCGTAGCGCTCGGTAGATCCAACCTTGATGTCGTTCTTTCCGTCTTCATTGGTGCAATAGGTGTCCCCGGTCGTCCCCTGCTGCACGCCGACCTTCTTGCCGTTCAAGTCCGAACGGGATTTGATCGCGCTGTCCTTTGATACGATGATCGCCTGGGAAGCGTCGAAATAGGTATCGGAAAAATCGACATTTTTCTTTCTGTCCTCATTTGCGGTCATCCCGGCGGCTACGAAGTTGGTCTTTCCGGAACCAAGCTCCGTGGTAAGAGTATCAAAAGCAATATCGTTGATTTTCAGCTGAACGCCGAGCTTCTCTGCAATTTTATTGGAAATATCAATGTCGATACCAACGATCTTATCCCCGTCCTTATACTCGAACGGTTCAAATTCCGCGTTGGTAGACATGGTGACAGCTCCGTCCGCCTTAACCTTATCCACACTGGTCTGCTCGCCGGCCGAAGCGGCGGCCTGGCTGCCTGTCGCAGACGCCGTGGTTCCCGACTGGGCACAGCCCGCCGAAGAAAGCATCATGGCGGCAACGAGTAAAAACGCCGCTATTTTAGAAAACTTTTTCATCTTGTTAACCCTCCGTAAAATGAAGTTGGATTTGTTTGTTTAGTATGGTTTGTATTATAGCGCATAAATATGCAAAAATCAAGCATAATATAAATAAAAATTCATTTTAATGGATTTGTATGCATTTACACTGTATTTTTACTCTGCTTTTGTGTATTTTTCCATACCGCATACCGTAAGAAACGATTGGATATCGTTGGGAAGCGAACAGGAGAAGTCCCTTTCCCTTTGGGTAACCGGATGAATAAAATGAATATTCATACAATGGAGTGCCTGTCTGGAAAGGAACCGCAGGCCGCCGCCATAAAAGTCGTCCCCCGCGAGGGGGTGACCGATATGGGCCATATGCACACGAATCTGATGGGTTCTGCCTGTTTCCAGTCGGAAGGAAACCAAGGTGTATCCGCCGCCGCTTCTCAGCGCCCTCCAATGTGTGACCGCCCTCTCCCCTTTTTCCGTGACCTCACGCTGAATTCTATGACCCTCCTTCAGCCCAATCGGTTGATCGATCGTTCCCTCGCCCATAAGAGTTCCCTCACACACGGCGACATATTCCTTTTCAATTCTTGCGGCAAGCTGCGCCGCGCAGTAAGAATTTTTCGCCAGAACGACCAGCCCGGTAGTATCTTTATCCAACCGGTATACGGGACGGAAGGAAAGCCGCTCCTCTTTGGAAAGAGAATAAGCCGCCGCTGCGTTTGCAAGGCTGTCGCAGTCGTGGCCTGGCGTGGGATACATCGGCATACCGGAAGGCTTATCGACAATCAGAAGATCGCTGTCCTCATAGACGACCGCAAGGGGGACACTGAGCGGTTCGTGCAGTTTCTTGTCGTCCGGAATTCGGATACATACCGTATCCCCCGCTTTCAGCACTTCCGTCACAATCGCATGCAAGCCGTTTCTCGCAATCCCCATGGGCTCGTGTTTCAGCCGGATCATCAGCCGGGCGGAGATTCCGCAGTACGAACGCAGAAAGCTTTTCAGCCTGATTCCGTCGTATTCTTTTGGCACTGAAAAAGAAAGCTCGCGCATAAGTCCTCCTGAAAAAGAAAAGGCGACGCAACTAACGCCGCCTGACAAATTTATTCGAATTCGTTATTTTACTTCAACAGTCCAGCCGAATTCGTCCTTGATCTTTCCCCACTGAATTCCCGTCATGGTATCGTACAGGCGCTGGGAAATCGGCCCGATTTTCCCGTTGTTAATATTCATCACATCGTCGCCCCATTTCAGATGGCCGATCGGGGAAATGACGGCGGCGGTGCCGGTGCCGAACGCTTCTTTCAGCTGACCGTTTTCCGCGGCCTGCGCAAGTTCATCAATGGACAATTTACGCTCAACGACTTTCATACCCCATGATTTGAGCAATTCAATAGAAGACATACGGGTGATACCCGGAAGAATGGAGCCCTGCAGTTCAGGGGTTACGATTTCATCTCCAATAACAAAAAAGACATTCATGGTGCCGACTTCTTCAATGTATTTGCGCTCCACGCCGTCCAGCCAAAGGACCTGGGTGTAATTCTGTTTTTCCGCTTCATCCTGCGCTTTTAAGGAAGCCGCATAGTTGCCGGCCGTTTTGGTATAGCCCATCCCGCCTTTGACGGCACGCACATAATTGGTTTCCACATAAATTTTCACCGGATCCAGTCCTTCCGGATAATAGGCCCCGACGGGCGAACAAAGAACAATGAAAAGCAGATGCTGTGCCGGATGCACTCCCACATGGGGATCGATTCCGATGATAAACGGACGGATGTAAAGGGAAGTTCCCTCCTCGGACGGAATCCAATCCCTTTCAATGGACACCAGCTTCTCGATCGCTTTCTGGCTGAACGCTTCATCGATCCGTGGAATGCAAAGCCTGTCATTGGAAGAATTGAGACGGGCCATATTCTTGTCCGGTCTGAAAAGAAGGATTCTGCCGTCGACCGCACGGTAAGCTTTCATTCCCTCAAAAACAGACTGGCCGTAATGCAGGCACATCGCCGCCGGCGATAGCTCAATCGGTCCAAACGGGACAATTCTGGCGTCGTGCCAGCCCTCTCCCTCATCATAGTTCATAATGAACATATGATCTGTAAAGATCGTACCAAATCCGAGTTTACTTGAATCGGTTGGCTTAGGTTGTGGATGTTCAGTCAGTTCAACTCTGATTTCCTGCATTTCAAATGCCCTCTTTCAAATTAATTACCGATTATTATAGCATCCTTTGCGGGTAATTTCAAGCTTTAGCATCTTAAAGTGTTTTGAAAGATGTCCGCCAGGAAGAAAGTATCAATGATTGCGCAGCCCTTTGGGATACCGGTTTTTCAGACGGCCGCCGGAGCATTTTCCAAAGCCCGTGAGAACACCGTCAACCGCAACGCCGGTAAAGCCGTGACAGTGCGGATCCGCCTCCATTTCTTCCCCGCGCAAAAAAGCGGCGATCTGTTCCGAATCGTGCGGCAGGTCGACGACCGAATTGAGCTCCTGCGGCTTTGCGGACATGAACAGCGCGTGAGCCGGTTCCATGCGGTTTTTCCTTACTTCCCCAAACAGCACTCCCGCACGGATTACCCCAAGCCCTTTCAAGTAAGGAAGCTCCCGCGGAAGAATCAGGAAGGAGTCCCTTATCTGCTCTACCGGAGAGGACAGCTCCGTCTTAAAAATCTGTCTGTACAAATCTTCCGCCATCTCCATTACAGAGGGCTTCTTTGGTGAATAAGAAGACGAATAAGCGCTGTTGGCGGAAACCCGGCGCATCACAGCAACAAAATGTCCCTCACCCCCATCCGTGGGAAAAACACGGCGCGCCTGAGGAAGAAAAGCGGGACGGCCGAACGGTTCCCCGCAATCGATCAGAACAAAGTCGTTTTTTTCCTTCAGAAACGCGGAGACAACCCCTTCGTTCTCTTCTGGAGAAAACGTACAGGTGGAATAGACCAGCACGCCGTTTTCCTTTAAGGCGCGAGCGGCGCTGCGCAGAATGGCAAGCTGACGGACAGCGCAGGCCTCCACATGTTCCTGACTCCAGTCCTGCAATGCCTGTTCGTCACGCCGGAACATCCCTTCCCCTGAGCAGGGAGCGTCTACCAGCACCTTGTCGAAATATCCGGCAAGCCCGTTGCAGAGTGCCTCCGGATGACAGGAAGAAACTACGGCATTTCTGACACCCATCCGTTCCAGATTGGAAAGCAAAACATTGGCCCTGCTCCTGACGATTTCATTGGACCAGAGCAGCCCGCTTCCCTGTAAAAGAGCCGCGATCTGCGTCGATTTTCCGCCGGGAGCGGCACACAGATCCAGCACCCTATCCCCGGGCGCGGGGTTCAGCGCGGTAACTGCGCTGGCCGCGGACGGTTCCTGCGAGTAAAACGCGCCCGCATGGTGCAGGGGCAGGGAACCGATTTTTTGCGCATCCTGCGGGATGTAATAGGAAACCGGAGAAAAGGGCGTCCGCTCCAGAGAAAACGGCAGAGAGGCTTTAAGCGTTTTTTCGCCGCATTTCAGCGTATTCAGTCGGATACCGCGGTAATACGGTTTCTGATAGCAGTCTAAAAGCACCGGATATTCCCCGACCAACATGGCTTCCATTTTATTTTTAAAGCTTTGCGGCAGCTCAATCAAATCCGTCAACTCCTGAATTGGTTTGTATAATTCACGTAAAGATACTAATAATACGGGTGAAGGGGGTGAAAATTTTGGATAATCAGACTTCAAAAACGAACCGCGCTTCCAACAACAGTACAAATGAAAGCACAAACCGCGCTTCTAACAGTACAAACCGTGCGTCAAACAACAGCACAAACGAGAGCACGAACCGCGCTTCCAACAGTACAAACCGTGCGTCAAACAACAGCACAAACGAGAGCACAAACCGCGCTTCCAACAGTACGAACAATAGCAACAATAATAATTACAGCAACAAATCTTCCAATAACTGCAAATAACGGAAAAGCGACAAGTCAAAGATTGATTCACCAATGTGAGAACAGGCGATTCTGTATGGAAATACAAGACCGCCTGTTTTTCATTTTTCATTTTTCTTTGCATTGACGTGCGCAATCAGTTCTTTCAGCGTCTTATCTTCCGCTTTGACCTGACGGAAGCCCTCGCCGGAGATTTCTCCCGCATCGCCGATAATCATAAAGGCGTCGTGATCGTGCGAGCGGACAATGTCCTTCACCTTGACGACCTCGTAACGGCGGACAGCACACAGCAAAACTTCCCCTTCGCGTCCGCTGTACGCGCCGCGTGATTTCAGCACGGTGACCCCGCGGTCCATATCGGTCAAAATATCCTGCGCGATTTCATCATTTTTCACAGACATGATAAACAGCAGTTTCCCGGTCCCGATATCGGTACCGTAGAGGAGCGCATCGATCAGGCGGGTGGAAACAAAAATCGTAATCGTGGCGTAAAGCGCGCTTTCAATATTGCCGTACACAAAGGCGGAGGCAACGACAATGATCATATCCACACAGAGCATCAGCTTCCCCATGGACAGATTGCGCAGCCTTCTGCCGAGCAGACGGGCTACAAGATCGGTGCCGCCCGTGGTTCCCCCGCGCATAAATACGAGAGAAAGCCCGATTCCTTCTATGATTCCGCCAAAAATGGCAGCCAGCATCTTTTCGCCGGTATACGCAGGCACGATTTTTCCGACCAGGTCGATGGCAACCGACACGAATACCGTCGCCGCAATCGTTTTTCCGACGAGCTTGTACCCGATTTCCATGATCGCCCAGATAAAAATAGGAATATTCAGCAGCAGGCCGGTCATACCGATCGGCCAGCTAAACAGATAGTTAATCATCGTACTGGCACCGGTAACGCCGCCAGGCGCAATCTGATTCGGGGCGGTAAAAACATTGACGGAGACCGCGTAAATCAGGCTGCCGGCAACGAAAAACAGAATATCCTTTAAAAGGCCGATTGCTTTTTCCTTCGGAGTTTCGGAAAGCATAACAGCATCTCCCAAATCAAATTAATCGTCACACACAATTTTAAAAATCTCACGCAGGCGGTCAATGTTACCGGAAAGATAAAGATAGCCGAACAGGGCTTCAAAAGCGGTTGCAGCATGATAGTCCTCAACCGCCGCGTTTTTGGGAACATGGTTGGTGTGCGCGTTGCGGCCGCGTTTGAATATTTCCAGTTCCTCTTCCGTCAGCAGGGGAAGAAGCCTCTGGGAAGCCTTTGCCTGCGCGCCGCAGCAGACCTGTTCGACCGACTTTTTATGCAGAGTGTTCACAGGGCAGTTCGCCGCACAAACGAGCCGTTCCCGCACAAAAATTTCAAATACTCCGTCGCCCACGAAAGCGAGCGTCAGCGGGCTTAACCGCTTCGGGTCGCAGTCCGCGTTGAATAACCGTTCCAAACAAAGCGCTCCTCGTCATTGATATATTGGAAAACAATAAGGGAAGATTTACTCCATAAAGTCAAATTCAATATCGTAGATACTAACGGTGTCGCCTTCCTGAACACCCGCCTTATGCAGCGCGTCGATCACGCCGGAATTAATAAGCACGCGCTGAAAATACTGAAGCGATTCATAATCGTCAAAATTGACCGAATTGATGACGGGCACCAGCCATTCGCCCTCTACCACAAACACGCTGTCCTGATTGGTCACCTTTACCTCATTATGTCCGATTTCCTCCGCAGAAATAAGCGGAGCGGGTTCCGGCTCGAACTGCCTGACAGGCGGCAGCTTACTGAGCATCTCTGAAATTTTATTGAGCAGCGGGTCGACCTGATAGCGGATCGCCGCCATAATCGGGAAAAACTCATAGCCCAGCTTCTCCACATAATTTTTGAAATCCTCAATCTGCTCGTCCGTCGCGAGATCGCATTTGTTGCCGGCAACAATCATTGGCCTTTCGGCTAAATCGGGATTGAATTTTTTCAGCTCTGCGTTGATGGTCTGAAAATCCTGTTTCGGGTCCCGGCCTTCGCTGCCCGCAACATCAAAGATGTGTACGAGCATCCTGCAGCGCTCCACATGCCGCAGGAACTGGTGCCCCAGCCCCGCGCCCTCCCCCGCGCCCTCGATCAGCCCGGGGATATCGGCTACAACGAACGATTTGCCTTCGCCCATGCGGACAACGCCGAGCACGGGGGTAATCGTCGTAAAATGATAATTGGCGATGGTGGGTTTTGCCTCGCTGACAACAGAGACAAGAGTCGATTTTCCCACATTCGGATAACCAATCAGCCCCACATCCGCCAGAAGCTTTAATTCCATCAAAAGCTCCATGGACTCACCCGGCATCCCCGCTTTCGCAAAGCGCGGAGTCTGGCGTGTCGCGGTTGCAAAATGGGTGTTGCCCCAGCCGCCCCGACCGCCTTTTGCAATCATCTGCGGCTCGTCGGCGGACAGGTCCGCAATCAGCCTGCCGGTCGCGGCGTCCTTTAACCTGTCTCTTATACACATCTCCGAGCCCACGAGACATGCGCAGATC
>ENA-OXEN01000216-OXEN01000216.1-human-gut-metagenome-genome-assembly--contig:-NODE-216-length-13835-cov-16.672569_pt1 | contig 13835 bp, 8 predicted proteins | sample MGYA00249358_ERZ652249 | MGnify/ENA primary metagenome ERZ652249 (study PRJEB26925, sample SAMN05826761) | human gut metagenome | biome: ENVO:2100002; feature: ENVO:00000062; material: ENVO:00002003... | reverse complement strand
GCAGAAGCACCCATACGATCGCGTCTCCCAGGCCGGCGAGCGGTCCCATCAGACCGGTGCGGATATCCACAGCTGTTTCCGTTGCCATTTCATCCTTGGTGGATTCAACCGCAAGACAGGCCATCAGGATCAGATTGCCGAACCAAGGGTTGGTATTGAAAAATTTGAAGTAAGACTTATATTTTTCACTGAGAACATGATCGTCGCCGTAAATCTTTTTCATTGCCGGATGCATGGACCATACCCAGCCCCCGGACTGCATGGTTTCATAATTAAAGCAGATCTGCCGCGCAAGAACATAACGCGTCAAAGTTTTTGTCAGATCTTTTTTGGTCAGCACTGAATTTGTCTCACTCATCTTCGTCGTCTCCTCCCGCGGTCGCTGCCGCCATTTCACGCTTTGCACTTTCTTCCTTCAACTGGAAAATGAAAATGCAGAACACCGTACCCAGCATCGCAATTGCCAGAATGCTCAGCTTTAGGTAAGCGGCCAGAACAAAGCCCAGCAGCATAAAATAACCGTATTTCCTGATAGGCATGTATTTCAGCAGAATGGCAAATCCCAACGCGGGGAGCATCCCGCTCGCGACGCTCAGGCCGCTCGACAGCCATGCCGGGAAATTAGTGACCAGTGTCTGCACGTAGCCGGAGCCGACGGTCATGAGCAGCAGCATTGGCAGCGCGCACAGACCGACAAACGGAATCTGGGACAGCCAGATCCATTTGCCCATTCCCTTCCAGTCCTGCCGGTCGGAGCAAGCCATCGCTTTATGAATAAAATAAGAGCCGGACATCTTTCCCACAACGTCCAGCTGGACGCTCAGGGCTGCGACCGGAACGCCGATTGCCAGCGCGGTTGCCAGCGCGGTTTCGCCGCTCTGTCCCATCCCAATGGCAAATACCGTACCGGCGGCCGCTCCAAACTGATAGTCCGGAACGGAGGAACCGCCGTAAGCGCCGATTCCGAGACTCATCAGACACATTTCACCGCCGATTAGAAGGCCGGTCTGAACGTCCCCCATGACGATTCCAGAAACAAGCCCGACAAAAACCACACCGGCGTACGCAAATATCTGTAGATTGTACTTCTGCCAGGTTAAAAATGCGATGAACAGGGTCATAAAAATAACTTGCAGTGGACTGAACATGTTTTTTCCTCCCTTTTAAAAAATCAGCTTAACTGATCCCCTACTCCTACCTCCGGGTTGTCGGGGCGGAAGCGCACAGTGATTTTTACGCCCGCGTCCCGAAGCTCCTTTAACATCCCCTTTTCTTCGGGAGAAACCCGCACCGTCTTGTCCAGTACGGTTACGTTCTCCTTGTTTTGCGTAACGTTCCCCAGGTTTACCTGTTCCAGAGGAACCCCGGCCTGGAAAAGCGCATAGGCCCATTTAATATAACGGCAGATCACAAAGACCTTCTGGGAACTGTATTTCCCGCTTAAAATATTCGCCGCCGCTTTCTGCGGATCCAAAACCGAGAGGGACACGCCGGCCGGACACGCCATTTTCAGTGAGGAACGCACGATATCGTTTTTCGATGCCGCCTCGTCAATGACCATTGCGCGGGTAGCCCCCGATTTCGGAATCCAGTCCGTCGCCACAATCCCGTGCAGCATCCGGTCGTCCACACGGACATGAATAATCCCGTTTTTCATAAAAACTCCTCCACTTCCATAACATAGACTCAAAGCCTACGGCTTCGTAGTTCGTATTACCTTATTTTGTTCTTTGAGTACAAAATATTGCCTTCTTTGCCGTCAAGACGTTTTCCTGTGGCGGGGTCAATGCTTGCAGCCCGGTAGGCCGTCTCCCCCATGAAATCGGACGCTATGGCGTCGTCCGTTCCGTTCAGAATCCGTTCGCAGGCCTCGATGCAGTCATCCAGTACATGCTTCGTGGATTCGCAGGTTCCATGTTCCCGCAGCACCTTGTCATATTGCGGTTCAAAGCGCTTCAGCTTTAAGAGGCTCTTGTGATATTCCAGAATACTGGTCGATTCCGGCAGGAACAGCAGGACGCCCACGCCGCATGCGTCGCCGAACATCACGGCGCGCTCTTCCCTGACGAGAATAACCATCGTTCCCCGCGTATGCCCCGGTATATGGATTGCCTCCAGAGTGACTCCGCCGAGATCGAAGAGCTGTTCGTCTTCCAGAGGCAGAAACCCGTCTTCCTTCGGAGGAATAAAGTCTTCCTCTGTCAACGTCGCGAAAACCTTCGGGCAAAGCGTTTTCAGCGATTCCTTTCTTGTCTCGATGCCGCAATGCCTGTGAAGCGTTTCCAAATCGGTTTCATTCAGATAAACCCGGTCAAACTGCCCCGCCCCGGACGCGTGGTCCACGTGTCCGTGCGTCAGGATGACGTCATAGGGTTTGTCCGTTAGACTGTCCAGATAGGCCTTTAAATTTCCCAGTCCATAGCCGGTATCGATCAGGGCGGCACGCTTGCTTCCCTCGATGAAATACATGCATACATCTCCTGCGCCCCGAATTCGGCTGATCCTGGGCGTGACCCGCTCCCTTGTAAAATGAACCATTTCTAAAAGTCGCCGCCTTTACAAAAATTACTTTCAAAGGATTCCCCCGGCAGTATCGAGGGGGAATTCTTATCTGTGATCATCATAGCACAAATGGATAATCCATTCAATAAATTTTGAATGAAATATGCAACAAAACGAGGTTGCTTTCATTGTCAATAATACACAAATAATCAATTTTTAGTAAAAAATATTTGTAAACATATTGATTATATGTTACACTTATACTGCAATACAGTTAGATGTTTATTGTCGTTTGAATGGATTATTCATCTTAAACACTGCAAAGAGGGGAGATCAATTGGATATTTTCGATCAAATGGAGCTGCGTAAAAATGATTTTACTCCTCGTGAAAAGCAATTTTACCGGATTCTGAAAAAGGAGCCCGATGTTATTGCGCAGAATACAACGGTGGCAATTGCTTCGCGTTACGGGATTGCGCAGAGCGCCATCAGCCGTTTCTGCCAGAAAATCGGCTTCAACAGCTTTGCGGATTTCCGAATGGCGCTGACTTTGTCTCTTTCCTCCCACTCCTTTTCCGAGGAGCAGGAAAAGGAGCAGAAAGGCTTAACGGACTATTTGTGTGATTTGACGCGTTCTACGGAGAAGGCCGTTCCCAAAGCGCTTTTAATTTCCTGGGCGAAAATGATTACACAGGCAAATTACCGATATGTCGCGGGAACGGGAAGAAGCAGCATTTCTGCGCAGCTGCTGGCGAGCCAGTTGGTTCAGCTTTGCCTGCCTACCTATTTTATTGAACCCGGGCTGGAGGTAGAGGCTCTCCACATCATGCGGAAGGATGATGTGGCGATCCTTTTTTCCGCCCAAAACCCCACGCATAAGGACTTTCTAGCTATGGCGGCGGAGGTGTCCGCATCTCGGCGGCCGCGAACGCTCCTGATTACGCAGTCCCCAAAGCATCCGCTTTACAAAGCGGTGGATGAGGTGGTTTGCCTGCCAACGTGGAGCATTTTGCATTATCCTATCTGCGTCGAGATAAGCACCTCGAACTTTGTCTTTTGCAGCCTGCTTGGAGCGGAAATTTCAAAAGAGCTGAAGGCGTCCGCCGAATCAATCTGATAATTTATCATCATCTAGGAGGAAAAATAATGAAACAATTTTGCTACACTATAAAGGATAAAAACGGAATACATGCACGCCCGGCTGGTACTCTGGTGAAGCTTTGCAAAGAGTTTCAGTCGGAAATCCAGATTACCGGAAAGCAGGGAACGGCATCTCTGAAGCAGCTGTTTGCCCTGTTGGGCCTGAATATACAATGCGGCGACGAAGTCACCGTTACGGCGGAAGGACCCGACGAGGACGATGCGGTAAGAAAAATACGAAAATTAATGACGGAAAATTTTTAGAGAATTCGATTTTGCGATGAGCGGATTCCAACGTCCGCGGCAATCATCGGTAAGCGAAAACAGAAGAGACAAAAAATGAGAACAGGCACATTTGTACAGCAAATGTGCCTGTTCTTTGTTTATCTGCAACGCTCCGCTTTTGTTGAGGGTATCGTCACCCGGCATATGTCTGCGGATAACATTTACGACTTCCGTGTGGATCGTATTACAATTGCAACGGTCAATATCAGCGGAAGCGCCCATAGTAAAATTTTATCGTTGCTGAAAATATAGCCTTGACATTTTGGGGTGGGGTGTCAACGCAAAAAAATTCAAGAAGTTAACATTCTTTTAATGCTGGTTTACAAAAACCTAAGATGTTTCTAACCCTAAAAAGCAAGGATGGAGGTAGACTAGTAAACATTGGAAAAAATATGATGGATGAGAAAGAGAGGAAAAACATGAAGCGAATCAGCAAATCAGTATTGGCGTTTGTATTGACCGTTGCGTTGGCAATATCACCGCTCTCTGCGTTTGCGGAAGCGACAGGCCAAACAGGAGAAAATTCCGATCAGGACAGCGGGTATATGGAAACGTATACTGACAGTGGGGATACTTCGACCGATGCGCCGTTGATTGTAACGGAAGTTGTTTCCACGGGACCTTCAGGGTCACGCTATACCTATACTGAAATTTACAACAACACAGACATTACCCTCAATTTCAAAGATTACCATTTCTTTTACCGGTATCCCAGCGGATCCGGAAAAGATTGGACGACCGGAGGAAAAGATGTTTATATTGACTCCGGAAAACCGCTGGTGCTTTGGCAAAGCAACGGAAACGCGACCGCCGGAGGAAACTCGGTAGCTGAGTTTAATGAGTATTACGGTGTGAATCTTGTGGAGGATCAGGATATTTTCCGTATTGATTACGGCGGAATCCATGCGACACAGAATCGCGGGTTCCTGTTCGGCAAGGATGCGGATTCCATCGTGGCCGAGGCTTGGTGCAATGCGGATAACGTAGCAGATCTTCCTACTGGAAACCCCGACAAGTTGGGAATCCAATATACTTACACGGAAGGTCGCCTGTCCGAGAAAACCTCCATTTCCACAGCGACACCGGGCAGCGTGGACCCTTCGCAGGTCCCGGCCCAGAGAGTACATATTCCGAACGCGGGAATCACCCCGGCGGTGCAGAGCGTGACGGCTCAGGACAGTCTGAAGAATGAGGGGCTGGCGGTTCGTGCGGACCTGTCGATTCCAGACGGGGGTACAACCGAAGGCCTGCAGGTCAACCTGTTTTACCGCCAGAAAAACAATGCAATCGACTATCCTGCCGGCTACACGAAGATCCCAATGCAGGAAGCTGCGGACAGCTCATTCAATGCCACGGTCGACCGCAGTCAGTTTTGGGGCAGCGAGGCTGAATGGTATGTGGAAGCAAGCTACGAGTACGGCGGTACTGCTGAAAGTGAACACAAGATTGCGGCAATCGAAGAACCGGATAATATTTCGGAAGATAAGGCTGCGCCGCTGATTGTTACGGAGGTCAGTCCAAACCCCACCACAGGACAGTTTTCCTATGTTGAAATTTATAACCGTACCAATAAGGATATCAATTTATCCTATTATAAATTCTTTTACTACTACGACTACCCGAACAAAACGGCGGCACAGTCGGGAAAAACCTTCACAGTCGACAATCCCCGGGTGTTTGTCAAGCCCGGTAAAACCATGGTGCTGTGGCTCAGCAGCAATGGCACGACGGTAGACCAATTCAATCAGAATTATGGAACCAGCCTGGTGGAAAATCAGGATATCGTCAACATCAATTACGCGGGACTGCACGCTACCCTGCCACGCTGGATCCGGTTTGGCACCACGGAGGAAGACGCGTTTACCGTCGCCGGATTTAATGAAGATTCCAGTCAGCTGTGTACAAAAAATTCTCTGCAATACTCTTTTCCCAGAACGGAAGAAAATATCGCAATTCCTGTTACAGTCAGCGACAGTACGCCCGGAAACGTTGAGGCATGGCAGGTCCCGTCGGATCTGATCCCGTTTGCGGGGTATCGGGATTATCCGGCCGACGACGGAAACCCGCCGACCCTTCAGCTTTCGGAAGGCTGGTCCGTCCCGAAGTCCATCAATGAAGGCGATCAGATTTATGTGATGTACGATGTGGATTACCTTGTGGGGGCGAGTTCCGCCGAACGGATCGCGGCTATTGAAAGAGACCAGGGGAAGCCCATGCGTCCGTATCTGATTGCTACAACGATCAATTATCAGCTGGATGGAGAAGGAGACTGGTATCAGATTAATCAAAAGACGCAGTGGAGGCTGGGAAAATTCGTCGCTCAGATTCCGTCCGACATTTTGTTCGGCCACGATTCCGTCAAGTTTTATGTGCAGGCTTATACCCTTTACGGAGTCAATCAGACGGAATCAAAGGAAGTAAAAATCAACCGTCTGAATCAGGTGGACGGTGTGCGCCTGAACGTGAGCGACGGGTCCGTGCTTTCGGGCGAAACGACCGTTACCGCGAACGACGGCTCCAATAACACGGACACAAAAATCCTCGTAGATGGGAAAGTGGTTTCCACTGCGCCAATGCTGGAAAACGGGGCTTATTTCTCCGTTCAGTGCAACGGATTAAACAATTATTTTAAGAACGCCCTGACTGCGGCTTACAAAAGCAGTGACCGTGATATCATTACCATTTTTTCGCCTTGGTGTGAATTGCCGGCTTCGCGCGTGGTAAGAATCGACAACAAATATTTTACCCACGAAGACGGCAAGTACAAATTGAAGCTGACCATGTGGGCCGGTAACAGCGGAACACCTTTCGAGGAAATTTATCCGGAAGTTGCCGATGAAAATCACGAAGATTACACAGCGTCCAATCTACAGCTCCGGCTCGCAAACGGGAAGGACTATCTGCCCGTAAAAATTGAACCGGATAATTCCAAGACCAACACCAGTACAGCTTTAGAAGCAGTGCATACCATTGGGGACAGCTCCGGAATGATTCCTTATATGGACATATATTTTGAAATACCGGATACGGATATCAATGCCGTTGGCGCAACGGTGGATACCACCCAGCTATCCGACGGCGCTCATACCATTAAGGCCGCCGCGAATGGAAAAACCGTTACCGCGGAGGTAAAGGTAGACAATACAGCTCCGGTTATTCAAGCTGGAATCGAGGAAAACTCCGTTCAATATCAGCCGTTTACCCTTTCACCAGAAGTAAAGGACAACAGTAAAATCATCCAGCAAATGATAACGTTAGACGGTCAGGAAATCAAAATGCCGGCTGATATTGTTCCCGCGAACCTGACTTCCGGAGAGCACACGATTCAAATTGTTGCAATGGACGAGGCAAACAATATTGCGACAAAGAGAGTAAAGTTTATAGCGGGCTCCACAGATGGGGAAAGTCTGACAGCCGGTCAAAGCGCGATTACCGCAAATTCGGCAAATCTTTCCGTTCAGGTGGGGAATGAGCAGTCGGATGTCGAATTTCTGCAGGGGAAATCTCTGACGCTGAAAAACGGCGGCATCACCGTCAAAAGCAGTGAAAGCGGGGAATCCTCCACTCTGAATCTGGGAGACGGTCAGTCGGTAAATGTCAGCGCACCCGAAGGGGATTTTCCCTATGAGCTGTTTACCGTTAACACCGGAGCGGTTGAGGACGGAGACACTGTCGCGGTCAACTGGAAAGGAAGCGCAAGCAACGCCGATACCAGCCACGCTACTTCTCTGTATGTAAAGAATATGTCAACCGGTGAGTGGGAAAAAGTCGGAACGGAGAAGGACGGCGGAATAAAAGCTTCTTTTCCGGCGGAAAACCACACAGCAAACGGAAAAGCGGTACTGCTGGTACAATGCCGTACAAACGGTACGGAGCCGTCGGTCGGTTCCAGCCTCATCCCGGAAAAAGACGCTTCGTCGAACACTTTGGAGTGGGATGGTACCGGTGTACCGGAGAATTATGATTTTTCCTTTGCGTGGGAAACGGATACGCAGTATTATTCTGAAAGCTTCCCTTATCATTACGACCAGATGAACCAGTGGATTGTCGATAACCGCGAAAAACTGGATATCCGGTATGTGATTCATACAGGCGATATTGTGGATGATGTCGATATGACCGGAGAATGGGTCAACGCCGACCATTCCATGAAAATTTTCGATGATGCCGGTATGCCGTATGGCGTGCTGGGCGGCAACCACGATGTTTTCGCTGGAGCGGAAGGATACGGGAATTACTGGAAGTACTTCGGTGAGGAACGTTTCAAAGACAAACCGTATTACGGAGGTTCCTATAAAAATAATTTAGGACATTACGACCTGCTGACAGAAAACGGTCAGGATTTTATCGTCCTTTATATGAGCTGGGATATTTATACCAATGAAATTGATTGGATGAATCAGGTGCTTGCCCAGTATCCGGACCGTAAGGCGATCATCTCCCTGCATCGTTACACCAATGTGAAAGCGGCCGATAACTTACTGGATTATACCGGTAAGCTGCTGCAGGAAGAGGTCGTTGCAAAAAATAAAAATGTCATCGCGGTATTAAATGGTCATTACCACGGCGCTTCCATTCAGACGGATTCTTTTGACGACAATAAAGACGGGACACCGGACCGTACGGTCTACCAGATCTGTACCGATTACCAATCAGATCCGGAGGGCGGTTCTCAGTATATCAAATTTTTGTATTTTGATTTGAAAAACAATAAGATTTATATGAACTCTTACTCCCCTTACCGCCAAGATTACAATTATTTTGATACACCGCGCCTGGATTCGTATGGACCCGGCACAAAAGCGGTGGATATTGACATCGCGGAGCTGGATGTTGCTTTCAATACCAAGGCAAAGACGCTGCAGACAGAAAGCTGCGAAGTTAATGTAAGGACATCCAAGTCTATAGGAAGCCAAGAGGGGGTATCCGGTACGGTGCGGCAGAGCTGGACGGGGCTGAGTGCCGGTACATCCTATAGCTGGTATGCAAAGGCAGCGAAAGCGAATGGTGAAATTCTCTATACTCCGGTATTGACGTTTACCACGAAACAGAATAGCGGGGGAGAGAGCAAGAATCACAATAAAAATGAAACCGCTCCCACAAAAGTGACTCCCGAGCCATCCCATCCCGCTGCATCCTCCGGCTTGAGCCCGAAGGAGAAAACTCCCGTACAATCCGGGACCAGGCTGCTGTTCACTATCACCTGCGACAAGAAACCGGATGCGGTCGTCAGCGGAAACGGCCTCCTTGTCAGTGTGAACGCACCTGTGACGGAATGGGATCCGGCGACAAAAACGATTACCTACTCTCTGTCCTGTACGGCTTCTTCTCAGCTGGCGGGAAGTGAAGCGGGAATCTATGTTACCATTGACGGGGTTGTTACGAAGGTTGGAACCGTTCAGGTGAATCCGAGTCCGCCGTTTAAGAGCGATACAACAAAGAATGTACCCCTGAAAATAGGCAGCAGTTATGTTTTTAAAATCTCAAACCTGCAAGGCGCGGATTATACATTCCAAACCGCCGACGGCGAATCGCTTCAGACTTCCCAAGTACGAGGGAGTTATCCGGCGCAGGACGGCAGCTTGCTGTGTAAAGTCACGGCTAAGAAAAAAGGCTTTTACGGGGTTTATGCAAAGGTTAAAGGCAATACGTATCGGCTTTTCACAGTAGAAGTCGGTTAAAAGCACAAACAAATTTTGAGGAAGAGTGTCTGCTGTGGGGAAAAATTCTTCACGGCAGATACTTTTGTATGAACAAAAAGAAAGAGGGTATTGATCTTTGAAGGCAAAGTTGACTCCACATCAGTGTACGGCAATAGGGCTGTCTTTATTTCTGGTCGTTTTCATCGGAGTGCTGATTGTTTTCAATGCACAGATTGATCGTGTTCCCCTCAGGCCCAGCGGAAGCACACAATTTGCCAAGGCGACGGTTGTAAAGGTAATCAGCAGTAATATTGGTGAAGATGAGAATGGAGAAATGCAGGGGAATCAGGTCGTTCAGCTGAAAATCACATCCGGCCCATATAAAGGGCAGGTGTGCGAGGCGCAGAGCCCGCACGCCAATCATGCAGGCGCGTACTGTGTCCCGGGTATGAAGGTGATCGCGCTGGTTAATTTGTCAGCCGGGGGAAGCCTTGTGGCAAGCGTTTATAATTATGACAGGGGATTGGTTCTGTGGGTGCTGATCGGTCTGTTCTTCCTGATCCTGTGTGCGATCGGCGGCAGAAAAGGAGTAACATCCTCCGCCGCCCTGATCTTTACTTTTGTATGTATTATGTTTTTGTATATACCGATGATGTATATCGGGATTTCACCCTTTTTTGCTGCGTCGCTCACGGCAGTATTGGTGACATTTGTGAGTATGCTGTTGATCGGGGGCTGGTCGATCAAGTCGCTTTGCTCAATTTTGGGAACTGCGGCCGGCATTTTGACGGCAGGGCTTACAGCACAAATTTTCGGGTACTTCGGCCACATTTCCGGACTGAATGTCGAGGAAATTGAGACCCTAGCCTATATCAGCCAGAACAGCCGGCTGGATGTCAGCGGGATTCTGTATTCCGGCATCTTGATTTCCTCGCTGGGAGCGGTTATCGACGTCAGTATGTCCGTCGCTTCCACAATAGAGGAAATTCATGCGACCAATCCTTCGTTTACCGCAAAACAGCTTTTCCAATCCGGAATCCGTGTCGGCAAGGATATGATGGGTACCATGTCCACCACGCTGATTCTGGCGTATGCAGGCAGCTCCATCAATACGCTGATTATTTTGTACTCCTACAGCATGTCCTACCTGCAATTTATGAACGGGTACGAAATCGGAATAGAGATTTTAAGCGGTATTTCCGGCTCTATCGGGGTTATTCTGGCCGTTCCTTTTGTATCAGCCATTTCGTCGCTGTGGATGACAAGATCAGAAATAAACCGGCCGGACATTCAAAGACGCAGATGATACAGCGGGCTGTTGCAAAACGGCCCCAACAAAAAATAGTGCACAAAAAATACGTCTTGATTGAGCTTTTAAAGTCATTTCAAGACGTATTTTCTTACGCTTCAAACTATTGAATTGTGCAATTTGCTATTGGAAATTCGTTTTGCAACAGCCCCGTATTAACTTTAGACAAACTTTTTTACGATATTGTTACGACTGTAACGGGTTTCTTTTCGAAATTAATATAAAATCCCGAAGACCCCCCACTCTTCAGGGAGTTTTTAGCTTTTCCTTGTCTGGCCACAGCCGATAAAACGGGGCTTTATCCTTTTTAAAAGAATAAATTGTGAGCAACATTCCGATTTTGCTGCGCTAATCGAACATTTTCTTTCAAATGAACAGAAGAATTCTCAACTGTTCTTTCGCTTTTTTAGGGTTTATACTAAAAATGTAGTAAAAAGGGCGGCATTCGAAAGCAATAGGGGAGATCTGTCAATGCCGAAACGCCTACGGAAAGAAAGACGGGTGATTTTCATTAATCGAAGAGCGATTGACATCCTGATGGATATTGCGTCGAAAAAGAAGCATTACAGCTTGTCTACTCTGTCGAAGAAGGAAAACAGGACGGAGCGGACCGTCCGTACGGACCTCGGCGTTATCAACGACTATCTTGTGCGCAGCAGTTTTCCGGAAATCACGGTTCAGAAGGACGGTCTGTTCGAGCTGAAAGCGGAACTGTTTTCGGTTCAGGAACTGATTTCCCATATCGATTTTTACGATTATGCGATTTCCCGTAAAGAACGGCTCCGGATCTCTTCTCTTTTGCTGATTTGTCATGCCGATTTCATTACACTGCAGCAGGTAGCCGTTTTTATGAATGTTTCGCGTTCGACGGTCGCGAATGATCTGGAGGCACTGCATGAGAGCCTCGCCGTCAGTGGTCTGGTGCTGTCTTCGCACCCGAACAGGGGCGTCCGGGTCATCGGGGATGAGAAGAAAGTCCGGCTTTTGTTTTTTCGGCTAATGCGGGAGGATCCGTTGCTTGTCAGAATATTTTTTAATCAGGGCAGTGTGGAGCAGTTCCTGCCAGCCCTCGGGAAAAGTCTGGACGACACGATGCTGGTTATCCGCAAACTGATTACGGAATCCGAAAACCTGCACACCGTTTTTCTTTCGGAGGATTCCTTTATACAGATCCAGTATATCCTTCTTTTCTCCGTGCTCAGGGCGAAAAACGGAAAATTCCTGAGCGGACCGGACTCTCTGCCGGAACAGAAAGACCGGAGGCAGATCGCGATTCATTTATATAAAAACATCATTCAGTATTTTCAGTTGAACTACAGCCCTGGCGAGTTGCGGTTGCTTAATGAACAGATGGCGCGTCTGCATTACATTGAAAGACAGGCGGACAATTCCAATATCGTGGAAGTGCAGACCATCACCAGAAAATTCATCGAAGCTGTTTCGGGCTCACTGGCAGTTAATCTCAACACGGATTACAGTCTGTTCGAGGGTCTTTCCAACCATTTGGGCTCGGCCTTTGAACGGGATCAGAATTTACCGGATTTTCCCGAGGGACACGATATTCTGGAGGAATATCCGCAGGTTCGGGATGTGATCGACGAGCATGCGCATATCATTCAAAAATATATCAACCGGAACCTGTCGAATACCGAAAAGGAATATATCGCGGTCTATTTGTGCGCGGCCATCGAAAAAATGCACAATATTACGGGCATCAATGTTGTGCTGATCTGTAATAGCGGGATCGGAACCTCCCAGCTGCTGAAGGTGCGCATCAAAAAGCTGTTTACCTTTAACATCGTGGGAGTCATCACCTCCTACGAGCTGGGCAAGGTTCGGCGCGGCGAGGTGGATCTGATCATCTCCACTGTGCCCGTCCGGAACAGCCCCGTGGACAGCGTGACGGTAACGCCGCTCCTGAACGACGAGGATTATATGAAGATCGGCCGGAAAATAGAGCAAATCAAGAACCGGGGAACGCCGGCGGACCGGAGCGGTCACAGCATATCGTTCAGCAGTCCCAAGGAAATTATGGAGAAGATTTCCCCGTATCTGAGCAGCAACCAAGAATTGGAGCGGGCAGTCGCGGATACCGTACAGGAGTATTTCAGAAAAATTCCATCGGGTTTTCACCGGGAATGTATGCTGTCCGACTTCCTGACGCAGGATTTTATTCGGCTTGACGTGGACTGCACGGACTGGCAGGATGCCGTGCGGCAGGCAGGCGGAATTCTGCTGGAGCATGAATACATTACCGCCAACTATATTGAGAGCATGATCCAAAATGTAGAGAGAAACGGCCCCTATATTGTCATTTCTCCGGGCTTTGCGCTGCCCCACAGCGGCAAGGACGACGGGGTCAGGAAGGTGGGCATGAGCCTGATTCGTTTAAAACAGCCCGTTTGCTTCGACGTGGGTATTCTGGACCCTGTCCAGCTTGTCTGCTGCCTTTGTGCAATTAACAATACGACTCACCTAAATGCGTTGTTCCATCTCGTCAACCTGCTCGCCGTCAGCCGCTTCAAGCAGGGCCTGTTGCACGCGGAGACAGCGGAAGAAGCCGCGGAAGTGATCGCGGGCTATGAATACAACCTGACCTGACGAAAGGAGAAGCTATGTCTGCTTTAAAAAAATTTCCAAAAATGACTATTATCATGCGGGGAAGCCCGTATGACCAGGTCCGCTGCGTGGCTGAGGCCATGAAAAAGACCGGAATGAGCTCTGTCGAGATTTCCATGACCTCTTCGGACGCGCTGGAGATCATTAAAAAGATTTCGGAGGAATTCGACGGAGACCTTCTGGTGGGTGCCGGTACTGTGCGCAACATGGCAGACGCTGTCGGCGCCGTCCGCGCGAAGGCCAAATTCCTTCTGTCCCCCGTCCTTATGCAGCGGGAAATGATGGAATATGCCCATGCAAACAATGTGCTTGCGATTCCCGGAGCCTTCAGTCCGAGC
>ENA-OXEN01000214-OXEN01000214.1-human-gut-metagenome-genome-assembly--contig:-NODE-214-length-13933-cov-13.048566_pt1 | contig 13933 bp, 15 predicted proteins | sample MGYA00249358_ERZ652249 | MGnify/ENA primary metagenome ERZ652249 (study PRJEB26925, sample SAMN05826761) | human gut metagenome | biome: ENVO:2100002; feature: ENVO:00000062; material: ENVO:00002003... | reverse complement strand
AAGGCAGAGGCCTGCAAAGCCTTTACCCCCGGTTCGAATCCGGGCTTCGCCTCCATAGACTTGCGGTGGACGTCCTGAGGGCGTCCTTTTTTATGGCGGGTCTTCCGCCGACCGCCATCACAACATGTAGGCTTCCTGCGGTTCTTCTGACGGCGCTCTGACCGTTCGCCGACCACAAACGGAGAACTTGTGGATGGCCCCCGCTCGGCGGCGCGCACGTTGTGTGGGATACCTGCAGGTGGGGGCTTCGTGTACGAACCTCCCCGTTCTGTCAAGTTGCACGCCGTCAAATGAGCATGAAAATAAGCACATTGCGCTGACCTGCATAAACACAATATGTAGTGGTGGCTATTAGGGGTCACACCAGATGTTGAGCACAAAATGGCGTATCATACCCATACAGGCAATGACGAGCCTCGATTCCCGTCACAACCGATTGGTCGCGCGGGGTCGGGGCTTTCCTATCCAAGCACGGAAGCACGTACGTTCAGGGTCGCGGAGGAGTTCAATGAAGATCATCAAGCGCAGCGGTTCGGAGGTCACGTTCGACCTTCAGAAGATCATCAACGCCATCAATGGCGCCAACAGCGAGGTGAAGAGCGGGGAGCGCCTCACCGACCGTCAGGTTCGCTACGCTGCCGAGAACGTCGCCGAGCGCTGCGAGACCGCCGGCCACACTGTCTCCGTCGAGGAGATCCAGGACATGGTCGAGGACGAGCTCATGGCCCTCGATCGCTTCGAGGTCGCCCGCCACTACATCATCTACCGCTACGTGCAGGGCCTGAAGCGCCAAAAGAATACCACCGACGACAAGATCTTGTCCCTCATCGAGTGCAACAACGAAGAGGTCAAGCAGGAGAACTCCAACAAGAACCCCACGGTCAACTCCGTGCAGCGCGACTACATGGCCGGCGAGGTCTCCAAGGACCTCACCCAGCGCGTGTTGCTGCCCGCCGAGGTGGTCGAGGCCCACAACGAGGGCATTATCCACTTTCACGATTCGGATTACTTTGCGCAGCACATGCACAACTGCGACCTCGTGAACCTCGAGGACATGCTGCAGAACGGCACCGTCATCTCCGGCACGCTCATCGAGCGCCCGCACAGCTTTAGTACGGCGTGCAACATCGCCACGCAGATCATCGCCCAGGTGGCCAGCTGCCAGTACGGCGGTCAGTCCATCTCGCTCACGCACCTTGCGCCGTTTGTCGAGGTCAGCCGTCAAAAGATCCGCCGTCAGGTCGAGGCGGAGCTCGTCGAGCTTGGCGTGGATGCCCCCGAGGAGAAGGTCGTCGAGGTCGTTGAGGGCCGCTTGCGTGATGAGATCCGCCGTGGCGTGCAGACCATCCAGTACCAAGTCGTGACCCTTATGACGACGAACGGCCAGGCTCCGTTCGTGACGGTCTTCATGTATCTCAACGAGGCTCGCAGTGAAGCTGAGAAGCGCGATCTGGCCATGATCATCGAGGAGACCCTGCGTCAGCGCTACGAGGGCGTTAAGAACGAGGCCGGCGTGTGGATCACGCCCGCGTTCCCCAAGCTCATCTACGTGCTCGAGGAGGACAACGTCCGCGAGGGCTCCGAGTACTTCTACCTCACCGAGCTCGCCGCCAAGTGCACCGCCAAGCGCATGGTGCCCGACTACATCTCCGAGAAGAAGATGCGCGAGCTCAAGCTGTCGAAGGGCGAGACGGAGGGCAACGGCGACTGCTACACCTGCATGGGCTGCCGCAGCTTCCTCACGCCCGACCGCTCCGGCAACGGCTACGATAACGTGGCGCGCGCCAAGAACTACGAGCCTGGCAAGCCCAAGTACTACGGTCGCTTCAACCAGGGCGTCGTGACCATCAACCTGCCCGACGTGGCGCTGTCCTCGCATCAGGACATGGATACGTTCTGGGAGATCTTCGACGAGCGCCTCGAGCTCTGCCACCGCGCCCTGCGCTGCCGCCATGAGCGCCTGCTGGGCACCCTGTCCGACGCCGCCCCGATTCTGTGGCAGTACGGCGCCCTGGCGCGCCTGGACAAGGGCGAGACCATCGACAAGCTGCTGTACGGCGGGTACTCCACCATTTCCCTGGGTTACGCGGGCCTGTACGAGTGCGTGAAGTACATGACGGGCTACAGCCACACCGACGAGCACGGCACCCCGTTCGCCATGGCCGTCATGCAGCGCATGAACGACAAGTGCGCCGAGTGGAAGGCCGCCGAGAACATCGACTACTCGCTGTACGGCACGCCGCTCGAGTCCACCACCTACAAGTTCTCCAAGTGCCTGCAGCGCCGCTTCGGCATCATCCCGGGCGTGACGGACAAGGGCTACATCACCAACAGCTACCACGTGCACGTCTCCGAGGAGATTGACGCGTTCGACAAGCTCAAGTTCGAGAGCCAGTTCCAGCGCCTGTCCCCGGGCGGCGCCATCTCCTACGTCGAGGTACCCAACATGCAGGATAACCTCAAGGCCGTCATCCGCGTGATGCAGTACATCTACGACAACATCATGTACGCCGAGCTCAACACCAAGAGCGACTACTGCCAGGAGTGCGGCTACGACGGCGAGATCAAGATCGTGGAGGACGACGGAAAGCTGGTGTGGGAGTGCCCCCACTGCGGCAACCGCAACCAGGAGACGCTGAACGTGGCGCGCCGCACCTGCGGCTACATCGGCACGCAGTTCTGGAACCAGGGCCGCACCGAGGAGATCCGCGATCGCGTGCTGCACCTGTAGGTGGATTTAGCGTGTGGGGCCTTGCGCTTCCGCTTGATTTGCTTGGACGTGGGTATAGTTAATGACGCAAGCCCCGTGTGACCGCTGGTTTCCATGTCACCGGGGCATCGTCTTATTTTGGAGGTGTAGAGGACTCTGGATATTGAGAAGAGCACTGCGCCTTTGATGTGGATGGAACGCTGGCTTTCTGAGCCACGTCTCAGGAGATATCTTGATGTCTGTCAGGGAGATTTCGCTCGTGCGTTGGAACTGTATGAGTGGAATCTCGATCTTGGCGCAGTGCTCATGAAAGACATCGCGTATTTTGAAGTCGCCCTCCGCAATGCGTATGATCGGATAATGCGTGAGCGATATATTGGGCGGGAATTGGTTGTTTGACGACCAATCTCCCGTCAATCGGGAGTTGTTGCGTAAAACCCGTTCCGGAAGCGTGCGCGATGCCGCATGTGATGGCATGGGATATCCACGATATGGTGTTTGCCGTAGACGGGCGGAGTGTCACCGTTGCATGGACGTTTGTCGCGACGGAGCGGGAATCCTATACATGCGACGGCTGTTCGGTCATTCATTTTGACGAGCAGGGTCGCATCGATTCCATTCGGGAATTCGAGGCGAAACATGAACGCCGCTTCCCACAGCGGCGGAAAGAGGGGGCCGGGCAGTGAACTACGCTGAGATCAAGCATTTCGATATCGCCAACGGCGAGGGGGTTCGTACGACGCTGTTCGTGTCCGGATGCCGCCGGGGGTGTAGGAACTGCTTCAACGAGGTGGCGTGGAACTTCGCCGCGGGCAAGCCGTTCACACGTGAGACCGAGGATGTCATCATCGAGAGCATGCGCCCGGCGTATGTCGACGGCCTGACCATTTTGGGCGGCGAACCCATGGAGCCGGAAAATCAGGAAGGACTTGTCGCCTTCGTCGAGCGCGTGCGCGATGAGTTTCCGCGCGAGAGCGGCAAGACCATATGGTGCTTCACGGGGGATACCTGGGATATGGAGCTCGTGGACGGCGGCCGCCATCATACCGAGTTCACTGATCGCATCCTGAGGTGCGTGGATGTTTTGGTGGACGGCCCCTTCGTGCAGGACCTGCATGACATCACGCTGCGCTTCCGCGGTTCCTCGAATCAGCGCATTATCGACATGCCCGCCACGCTCGCCGCACTTGCCGCGGGGGAGTCGCCCGCCGATGCCGTCCGCCCGTGGGACGACGAGCGGATCTACGCCACCCATTCGATGTAGTTCCATCTGCTGCCATGCCTCGCTTGCGCCCGGCTCCGTTGTGGGGTCGGGCGCTCGTGGTACGATAGCAGCCAAATTGTGAGATACGGAAGGCGAGTTGCTATGGTCGATCAGGATAAGGTGCGCATGGCCGTCAGGCTGCTGCTGGAGGGCATCGGGGAGGACCCGGACCGCGAGGGCCTCGCCGAGACCCCCGATCGCGTTGCGCGCATGTACGCCGAGCTCTGTGGTGGTATGGACCGCAGCGCCTCCGAGCACCTGTCCAAGACCTTCCCCGTCTCCGACAACGGGATCGTGATCGAGCGCGACATCACCTTTTACTCGCTTTGCGAGCATCACATGCTTCCGTTCTACGGCAAGGCGACCATCGCCTACATCCCGAATGGCCGCGTCGCGGGACTGTCCAAGCTCGCTCGGACGGTCGAGGTGTTCTCGCGCCGCCTGCAGCTCCAAGAGCAGCTGACCGCGCAGATCGCCGATGCGCTCATGGAGGACCTTGGATGCGCGGGGGCCATCGTTCTTTTGGAGGCCGAGCATATGTGCATGACGATGCGCGGGGTGCAAAAGCCCGGGACGAAGACGGTCACGCTCGCCCGCCGCGGCGCATTCGCGAGCGATCCCGAGCTCGAGGCCCGCTTCTTCCATATGCTCGGGCGCTAGGGTTTTGATATCTGATCGTGTCTGCTCGCGGGGTCGATCGAAGCGGTGCGCTTGCGCGCCGCGAGCCGTGCGAGGGGCGGAGAAAGGCGAGGACGTGCAGCCTGTTGAGGTCATCGAAGAGGTCGGTTCGACAAATGCCGAGATGAAGGCGCGCGGGCGCGCGGGCGCACCGCATGGCGCCGCCCTTCGCGCATGCGTCCAGACCGCAGGCCGCGGCCAGCGGTCCCATGCATGGTGCTCCCCTGAGGGAGGGCTGTACCTTTCCATCCTCGTCCGCCCCGAGGTTCCTCGAGAGGCGCTGCCCGCGCTCCCCGTCGCCTGCGCCCTGGGGGTGCTCGGGGCGCTTCGCGAGGTCGGCTGCCCGCGCGTGCGCCTCAAATGGCCGAACGACATCGTGGTCGGGCATCGAAAGCTGGCTGGCATCCTCACCGAGCTGGCGACTTCCGAGGAGGGCGTCTTCGCGGTATGCGGCATCGGGGTGAACATGGCCGCGCCCTCGCTGACCTCGCCGTCGAGCTCGCGGGAGGGCGGCTCCGTCTCGCCCTTGCACCCGACGGGCCTGCTCGACGAGCTGTCCGTCACCGCCCAGGTGCCCTGCCTGGATGAGCTGGCGGAGCGCATTCGCGCGAGGGTCCTCGAGGCCGTGGCGGGCTGGTCGGATGTGTATGGGCAAAGCGGTGCGTACCTGGGCCTGCCGAGGCTCGCCGCGCGGACTTCCGGCGTCGAGCCCGAGCGCTGGGTCGAGGACCCGGTGCGCGGCGGCGCGGAGGGCCCCTTGGCGCCGCTGCTCGCCCCCTACAACGCGTCCCTGGCGTTCATCGGCGAGCAGGTGCGCGTCGTCGCCATCGATGGCGAGGAGGTCGCTCAGGGGATGTTCTTGGGCGTGGATGGCTACGGCCGCGCCCTGATCTCGCAGCCGGATGCCGCCGTGGGCACTTTCGATGCGGCGGACGTCTCCATCCGCCCGCTTCCGGGGCTCGGCGCTTAAGAGCGTCGCGTTCCCGTTGCCTGTGCCGCCGTTGGTGTCGGGGCGAATGGCGGGCGTGTCGTCGGTGCCGGGGGGGGCGCCTCGCGCCGGGAGACGATTTGACATATTTTCCCGATGAGCTTGATAATCCGTCAAAAGTGGGAATAATCAATACTGTTAATCATTTCAATCGTCGAACGCCATGCGCTGCGCGGTTTGGGGGCTTATCGTGAATTACGAGGAGGCGGCTCGAAAACTGATCGTGTACTCGGGCGGCCTTGCCAAGGGGTCCTTGGGGACGGCGCGCGCCGCCTCCGTCGGCGAGGGCCCGGTACTGCAATACCTTGTGGACAACAAGGAGCCCATGAATCCGTCCGTGCTGGCCGACACGCTGGGCTACACGCGCCCGCGCATGACGCGCATCCTCGACGCCCTCGTCGCGAAAGGCCACGTCGAGCGCTCGAACGACCCGGACGACCGCCGCAAGGTCATCGTCATGGCGACGGAGGAGGGCAAGCGCCATGTCCAGAGCTCATCGGGCAACGGCGTCGCCGCGGTCGCCAATCAGCTGAGCGCGCTTGGCGATCAAAACGTCATCGAGCTCCTCAACGTTTTAGAAAAGGCGTACAGCATCACGTACGATCGGGAGCCCGAGATAAACCGCTCGAAGAAGAGCTCTAAGCGCCGCGGGCGCAAGAAGGCGGATGAGTGAGTCGCGCCCCGCGTTTCGTCGGCGGCCTGCGGGTACGGTGAAAGACCTGTTCGCAATGGGCGGATGGGGGAGCGTCGGGCGCATTGACCCGGTGGGGCGGCGGGGCGTGAGGCCCCGTCGCCCTTTTGCGGCGCCCGCGCGTCGCCAGTTCGGGCGTGTGGAGGCATCGTCGGCTTGGGGATACCGTCGTGAGCGCATCAAAAATAATAGTTAATACCGTTAAACGACTCTTTTCGACCGCTCGCGGGAATCGTTGAGACCAAATAATAGTTAACAGTAATAATCATTAACGAAGAGAAACGGAGGGGCTCCCGCGGCGGTGCGGGCGCCCCGACGATCGAAGAGGGAGGAAGGGCCATGCGCCATCTCGTTTTGGTAAGCCACGGCACGCTCGCCCAGGGCATGCACAGCGTGCTCAAGATGCTCGGGGGAGATTCCCCGGCCATCAAGGACTGCTGCCTTGAGGACGGCATGGGCGCCGATGCGTTCGTCGCGCGCTTCAAGGAGGTCATCTCCGAGGTCGCGCCGGAGGACGAGGTCGTTCTGCTCGGCGACATCCAGGGCGGCTCGCCGCTCACCAACGCGATGAACGAGCTCGCCGCAGCCGGCCTGCTCGGCTCTTCCATCGTGTTCGCGGGCATGAATCTGCCCATGGCCATGACCGCCTTCATGGGCCTTGCCGCCGGCGACCTCGAGGCCATGCGCGCGAATCTCGTCTCCGAGGCGTGCCAGGGCATCACCGAGATCGTCATCGCCGACGACGAGGACGAAGAGGATTTGTAGACCGAATCCGCTATACGAACTAGGAAAGGAAGCACCATGATTTCATTTGTCCGCATCGACGACCGCATGATCCACGGGCAGACCTGCACCCGCTGGGCGGTCGAGTACCCCTGCGACGGCCTGATCGCCGTGAACGACGCCGCCGCCGGCAACGCGGTCCTCAAGAGCGCCTACAAGAGCGCCGCCCCGGACAAGAAGACGTTCGTCTGGACCATGGAGCACTTCAAGGAGAAGGCCCAGGCCGTGCTCGACAGCAAGACCCGCTACTTCCTCATCACCAAGAACCCGCTCGACATGCGCGAGATCCTGGTCGAGATGGGCTTTGTCCCCAGCGACGTCAAGACCGTCATCGTGGGTCCGTGCAACGACCGACCCGATACCGTGAAGCTCGGCAACAACCAGTCGATCACCCAGGAGGAGGCCCAGGCCTTCGAGGACATCCAGAACGCCGGCTACGAGGTCGACTTCCGCCTGCTGCCCGACAAGGGCATCGGCAAGTGGGAGAAGTTCCGCGGCCAGTTCGGTTTCTAAACGCGCGCTTAAAGGTGGCCCGTCCCCGGCAGGGGGCCGGGGACGGGTATGCAGCTTGACACATAAGCTGATATTGGAAAGGTGGTTCGTATGACAATCCAAATTTGGCAGGCGGCGCTGCTCGGCATCTGCGCGTGCCTCGCGTCCATGCCGGGCCTGGGCGGCACCTCGTTCGGCAACTACACCCTCGGGCGCCCGCTCGTCGCCGGCCTGGTCGTCGGCCTCATCATGGGCAACGTCTCGCTCGGCATCATCGTGGGCACCGCGATCCAGGTCGTCTACATCGCCCTGGTCACCCCCGGCGGAACCGTCTCCGCCGACGTCCGCGCCGCATGCTACATCGGCATCCCGCTGGCCATGATGGCCATCCAGGCGCAGCCCGACCTCGCCGCCAACCCCTCCGGTGCCGAGGCCGCCGCCGTTGCGACCGCCCTGGGCGCCACCTGCGGCACCATCGGCGCCATCCTCTTCTACGGCACCGCCACCATCAACCTCGTGTGGCAGTCCTACGGCTGGAAGGCGCTCGAGAAGGGCGACACCCACAAGCTCTACCTGGTGGACATGGTCCTGCCCTGGATCTCCCATATCATCTGCTCGTTTGCCCCTACGTTCTTCATCCTCATGGCCGGCCAGAGCGCCATCGACTTCGTCATGACCAGCCTGCCCATGGACGGCCTTGCCATGAAGACGCTCTTCGCGGTCGGCTCGCTGCTGCCCTGCGTCGGTATCGCCATCCTGCTCAAGCAGGTCATCTCCAAGGCGACCGACTTCCTTACGTTCTTCTTCGGCTTCACGCTTGCCGCCGTCATGGGCTGCAACCTGATCGCCTGCTCCGTGATCGCGTGCTTCTTCGCGCTGATCAACTTCCAAATGACCACCCTTAAGCAGAAGCTCGCCACGGTGGGTACGGGCGCTGTCCTGACCGCCGCCGACGACGAGGATGAGGAGGATATCTAATGGCTGAGAACACCGCCGCGCAGACCGGCAAGAAGGTCTCCAAGAAGGCTCTGGCCAAGTCGTTCCGCAACTGGTACTACGGCAACCTGACCTGCTTCTCCCAGGAGCACATGCAGACGTTCGGTTACCTGGTCTCGATGCTCCCGATCGTGGAGGATCTCTACGAGAAGAAGGAGGAGCAGTCCCGCGCCCTCAACACCTACACCGCGTTCTTCAACACCGAGCCGCAGATCGGCGCCATGATCGTGGGCGTGTCCGTCGGCCTCGAGGAGGCCCGCGCCAACGGCGAGGCCATCGACGATGAGACCATCAACGGCATCCGCGCCGGCCTCATGGGCCCGCTGGCCGGCATCGGCGACTCCCTGATCGTCGGCACGCTCATCCCGATCCTGCTCGGCATCGCCATGGGCCTGTCCCAGGGCGGCTCCCCGCTCGGCGCGATCTTCTACATCGTGGTGTGGAACGTCCTGGCCTACTTCGGCATGCGCTTCGCCTACTACCGCGGCTATGACCTGGGCGGCGCCGCCGTCGAGGCCCTGGTCGGCCCCAACGCGACCGCGCTGCGCGAGTCTATCGTCATGATCGGCACCATGGTCATCGGCGCCGTGGCCGCCACGTGGGTCAACATCACCACCGCCATGACCCTGCCCGGCGGCGGTACCCTCCAGGGCACACTCGACGGCATCTTCCCCAAGCTGCTGCCGCTCGGCTTTACCCTGCTGTGCTGGTGGCTCATGGCCAAGAAGAAGGTCAGCCCCATCGTGACGATGCTGATCCTGCTGGTCGTCGCGTTCGTCGGTGCCGCCGTGGGCTTCTTCGGCGCCGCCACCATCGCCGCGCCGGTCGCTTAGTCGCGCAGCACGGCACGACGCGCGTATGATTTGAGACGGGTCGCGGCATGTGCTCGCGGCCCGTCTTTTCATATGGGGGCGGGCCTCATGTTCAAAGGCTCGTCCTCTCGTTTGGTTTACGATTGTCCGAAAAGGTGAAGTCATGCCTCAGCCCATAGATACGCAACATTGGACCCGCGCCGACCTGATCAAGGAGGCCAAGATGCAGACCGATGCCATTCAGCGTCTCAAAGTGTGGCTGCGCTTCGGCTATTCGCTCATGGCAGTTGGTGCGATCCTGCTCATCTGGAGCTCGTCTGCGAGCAATGGCACCACGGCGGTTATGGGCGGTGCGTGTTTGGTTCTCGGGATCCCGGTCTCGTTCATCCTTAAGGTGGGGATTACGCGCGCGAAGACGAACGTCGAGGGGATTCTCTCCCAGGCGGGCGTAGACATCAACGAGAAGTAGAAGCGAGGAAGGCCTTATGGAACAGAAGAACGCCGTTGCGTTCGATGCGGTGTTTACCGACGTCGATGGGACGTTGCTCGATGCTGAGCACCGCGTGATCGCAGCTTCTCGCCCGGTGATTCAGGAGCTGACTCGCATGGGCGTGCCATTTGTGCTGGTATCGGCGCGCATGCCCGAGGGGTTGAGCACTATCCAGCATGAAATTGGCTTTGAGGGACCTCTGGTAAGTTACAGCGGTGCATATGTGCTGGACGCCCGGGGTCACGAGCTTTTAAGCAAGCCCATCGGTATCGACGAGGCGCGCGATCTCAAGGGCTTCCTCGACGCCGAGCTTCCCGACATCTGCTGCTCTGAGTACGGCTTTCACGTCTGGGCATGCGACGACGACACGGATCCGCGCATCATGAATGAGGAGCGGATAACCACACTCAAAGCGTTGCGCGCGCCGCTTGACGAAGCGTTCGACGAGAGGGGCGTGCATAAGTTCCTGTTGATGGGCGCGCCGGGGCAAATCGCCGAAGCCCAGCGAAAGATCGCCCGCGCATACCCTGGATTGACTGCTGTGCGCTCGTCCGAGACGCTGTGTGAAGTGATGCGTGGTGACGTTGCCAAGAGTGAAGGGGTGCGGTTGCTGTGCGACAACCTGGGAGTCGACATCGGCAGGGCCGTCGCATTCGGCGATGGGTGCAACGATGTCGACATGCTTCGCGCAGTGCCCAACAGCTACGCCATGGCCAACGCGCCCAAGGAAGTGAAACGCTCGGCCGCGAGAGTGACGCAGCTCACCAACGATGAGAACGGGTTGGCGTTCGAGCTGTTGAGCTTGATGGAGTCTGCGTAGATCGACGCACTCTGGTGTGGGATGCGCCCTTGACGGCGCATATGGCAATTCGCCCCTGGCGCCGGTGGCAGGCATTGCGTCCTGTGGCTGGCGCCGGGGGCGAACGGTTATCGCAGCGGTTCTTTTGCATTGAACGAGCGATGATTTCACATGAAAATGCGGGCGCCCGCGAAGGAGATGCGGGCGCCCGCCGTAGGGAGACGCTATGTCGCGCGGTCTTTACGCCACGTCGATGGAGACGTTGACCTCTTGGACGGGGACGTCGTAGAACGGGTCCTCGCGGCGGCCGAGGAAGTCGCGCGCCTGCTCGGGGAACAGGGCGTAGGAGAGCACGTCCTCCTCAGAGCGGGCATATTGCGCGATCTCCTCGCGCAGACGCGGCATCTGCGGCTCGATCAGGTCGGCGGGGCGGCAGGTGATCACCTCGTCGTCGCCGATGATCTGGCGGCGGATCTTCTCCGAGATGGTCACCGGCGGGCGTCCGTACTGGCCGCGCACGTAGTCCTTGATCTCGGCGGGGACCACCTTGTAGCGCTCGCCCGAGATCACGTTCATGAGGGCCTGGGAGCCCACCATCTGGGACAGCGGGGTCACGAGCGGCGGGTAGCCGAGGTCGGCGCGCACGCGGGGCACCTCGGCGAGGACCTCGGCGTATTTGTCCTCGACGTGCATGTCCTTCAGGTTGGCGAGCAGGTTGGAGAGCATGCCGCCGGGGACCTTGTACAGAAGCGCCTTGGGCTCGACGGCCATGACCTTGGGGTTGAGCCCTCCCTCCTCCAGGAAGCGGTTGCGGATGGGCAGGAAATGCGCCGCCACGGCCTCGAGCTTGTCGATGTCCAGGCCGGTCTTGTAGCCAAGCGCCTCCAGGGCGATCGCCATGGACTCGGTGGCCGGCTGGCTCGTGCCCTCGGCGAAGGGGGAGGAGCAGGTGTCGATGATGTCGGCGCCCGCCTCCACGGCCTTGAGGTAGGTCATCTGGGCGATGCCCGCGGTGCCGTGCGTGTGCACCTGTAAGGGCAGGTCGCAGGAGGCCTTGATCTCGCTCGCGAGCTCGAAGGCGACGTCGGGCGTGAGGACGCCGGCCATGTCCTTGATGCAGATGGAGTCGGCGCCGGCGCGGGCCATCTCGTTGGCGAGGCTCACAAAGTAGCGCACCGTGTGCACGTCGCTCGTGGTGTAGGAGATGGCGGCCTGCACCTCGCCGCCGGCCTCCTTGGCCGCGCGGATGGAGGTCTGTAGGTTGCGGGTGTCGTTGAGCGCGTCGAAGATGCGGATGACATCGATGCCGTTCTCCACGGACTTCTTGACGAGGGCCTCGACCACGTCGTCGGCGTAATTGCGGTAGCCGAGCAGGTTCTGGCCGCGCAGCAGCATCTGCAGCTTGGTGTTCTTGACGTGCGCGCGGATGGTGCGCAGGCGCTCCCACGGGTCCTCGTTGAGGTAGCGCAGGCAGCTGTCGAACGTGGCGCCGCCCCACACCTCGAGCGCCTCGAAGCCGCAGGCGTCGAGCGTCTCCAAAATGGGCAGCATGTCCTCGATGGGCATGCGCGTGGCGATCTGGCTTTGCTGGCCGTCGCGCAGGACGGTCTCCATAAAGCGAATCTTGCGGTTCATGACCTTATGCCTCCTTCGACGGCGGGAAGAGCCGCGCGAGCGCGAGAGAGATCACGTAGATGACGAACATGACGATGAAGATGCCGCCCCACCCCAGGATGAGGATCTGGATGGCGAGGGACAGGTCGGTGGAAAGCCCGAGCGAGGCGATGAAGTCTGCCATGGTCGACACTCCTTTCTAGAGCAGAAGTCCGAGCACGAGGCCGCCGGCGACGACCGAGGCGATCTGCCCCGCGACGTTGGCGGCAGCGGCCTGCATGAGGATGAAGTTGCCGGGATCCTCCTCGGTGGCGAGCTTTTGGACCACGCGCGAGGCCATGGGGAAGGCGGAGATGCCTGCGGCGCCCACCATGGGGTTGATCTTTTCCTTGCGGAAGAGGTTCAGGAGCTTGGCGAACATGACGCCGCCCACGGAGTCCATGATGAAGCCGACGAGGCCGAGACCCATGATGATGAGGGTGTCGAACTGCAGGAACTCGCTGTACTCCATCTTGACGGACACGCAGAGGCCCAGAAGGATCGAGATGAGGTTCACGAGCTCGTTTTGGGCGGAGGCGGACAGCGAGTTGAGCACGCCGCACTCGCGCAGCAGGTTGCCGAACATGAGGAAGCCCACGAGCGGCAGGGACACCGGCGCGATGAGGCCGGCGACCACGCAGATGGTGATGGGGAAGAGGATCTTTGCCGTTTGGGAGACCTGCCCGGGGCGGTAGGTCATGCGGATGGCGCGCTCCTTCTTGGTGGTGCACGCCTTGATGGCGATGGGCTGGATGATGGGGACGAGCGCCATGTAGGAGTACGCCGCCACCATGATCGCGCCCATGTACTTGGACCCGAGCGAGTTGGCCACAAAGATCGAGGTGGGGCCGTCGGCCGCGGCGATGATGCCCGCGGAGGCCGCGTCGGCGATGTCGAAGCCGAACACGCCGGTGGCCACGATGGTCACGAAGAAGATGCCGAACTGCGCGGCGGCGCCGAACAGCAGCAGGAACGGGTTGGCGAGCAGCGGGCCGAAGTCGATCATGGCGCCGATGCCGATGAACAGCAGCAGCGGGAAGAGCTCGGTCTCGATGCCGGCGTCGAACAGGATCTGGAACGGGCCGGGCTCGGTGCCGGTCATGAGCACGCCGGAGGCCGGGATGTTCACCAAGATGGTGCCCAGGCCCATGGGCACGAGCAGCGTGGGCTCGTATTCCTTTTTGATACCCAGATACATGAGGACGCAGCCGATGAGGATCATCGCGATGCGCCCGGGCTCGGCGATAAGCGCCTGCACGCCGTCGAGTAGGATTTCCATAGTGCCTCGTTTCTGGACGAAAACGCCGCCTTGCCGGCGGCGCGTTGGTGGTGTGCGCTTACGCGAGGGTGAAGAGCGTGTCGCCCGGGTTCACCATGGCGCCCTTCTCCACGTTGATGGAGGCGATGGTGCCCGCCTGCTCGGCGACGACCTCGTTTTCCATCTTCATGGCCTCGAGCACCATGACGGGCTGGTTGGCGGCGACGGTGTCGCCGACCTTCACGTGGATGTCGAGGATGGTGCCGGGCATGGGCTGTCTCTTATACACATCTCCGAGCCCACGAGACATGCGCAGATC
>ENA-OXEN01000213-OXEN01000213.1-human-gut-metagenome-genome-assembly--contig:-NODE-213-length-13947-cov-16.319608_pt1 | contig 13947 bp, 11 predicted proteins | sample MGYA00249358_ERZ652249 | MGnify/ENA primary metagenome ERZ652249 (study PRJEB26925, sample SAMN05826761) | human gut metagenome | biome: ENVO:2100002; feature: ENVO:00000062; material: ENVO:00002003... | reverse complement strand
TACGATTGAAGGGGACGGCACCATGAGGATTGCTGCCGGAAACCTGTATGTAACCGGCAGTGTCTATAATGTCACCCTAAAGCTGACCGACAAGACCTTTGCGGCGGGCACCACCGTCTTTAAGGCCGCTTCGGATGCCGTCGATGCGGATGATTTCAATACCTTTGGATTCACACTCGAGAAAACGACGGGCACGGCAATCGATACTTTTAAAGTCGCATCCCTTTCTTTTGCAGGCGTTGCAATCAATAAGGACTCTTCCAGCATTGCCAAGGGCTATTCTGAGACATTTACCGCAGCGGCCTATCCGGCCGGCACTTCCCTTCCCGCCGGGGCCAGAGTGGTCTGGGCGCTTGACGGGGGCAGCAGCGACGTCTTTGAGCTCACTTCCTCCGACGCTTCCGCAACGGTAACGGTAAACAGTATCGATCCGGTTTTCGCGTCGGAAAATAAAACGACTCTGACCGCGGTCCTGTATGACGCAGACGGTTATGAGATGGACGACTATGGGACGGCCAGATGCGAGATTACCGCAGTTGCTAATCCGACCGCGGTTTCCGACACAAACGCCGCTCTCTCGGTCGAGAAGGGTTCCAGCTATATCATGAAAGTGACCGCTTCGTCCACACCTTCCGTTACAGCCGGTACAAGCGGTGTATTCACAGTAGCGCCAGTGTCCCGGAACGGCAATGAATATCTCTACAGGCTTTCTGCGGTCGGCTCCGTCGGCTCCGCGACAGGCATCTACCTGAACGGAAATAGAATCTTTGTCGCGACGGTAAAAGGGATTGCTTTCACAAGCGATACCACAATGGACGTATCCGTGAACGGTTCTTACACCTTCAGAATTACTTCAGCGGTGGCTCCGACCGTTACGGTTGGTTCTTCCTCGTTCCGGCTCTCCTATGTTTCCAAATCCGGCAATGATTATTTCTATAAGATTACCTCCGCCGGTGCGGCAGGTTCGGCAGCCGGAATCTATGTAAACGGCACGAGAATTTTTGTGGCTACCGTAAAGGGAATGCCCTTTGCGAGCGATACGACGATGGATTTGACCGTGCGTGGTTCCTATACCTTCCGGATCACCTCGGCAGCGGCTCCGGCCGTTACCGTCGGGTCCCCGGTCTTCAGCCTTGCTTCTGTCGGTAAATCCGGCAATGATTATCTCTACAAAATCACCTCCTCCGGCGCGGCAGGTTCGGCAGCCGGAATTTATGTAAACGGTACAAGAATTTTTGTTGCTGCGGTGGGATAAGGATTTCCCAGCCGTATTCATCACAATAAAATCGGTCTTACTGCGAGGCATCGGTTCCTGTTTACTCTGAGCCGATGCCTATTTAGATTGACGCATATTCTATTTCAGTTTGCAAATGAACAGGTTCCCTCCCCTCCGCCTTCGGCGGGGGGAGGGAACACAATTTTGTCGCAGAATCAACTGGAAATGCTGTAATTGACTTTTTTTATATTTTATATTAAAATAATAAAATTAACAAAGTCATGAAGGCTTTAAAATCTTCACTTATATTTATTAGCACACAACCATGAAGGGATGCCGTACGAAACGGCTCTTTTCATGGCGTTTTTATTTAGGAGGATTGTAAAGATTTGTTTGCTCCAATGATAACTTGTTAAGGAGACTACCATGAAAAAAACAACGACAGTAAATCTGACCGGAACCGCACTCTGTATCGCGCTCGGAATTCTGCTACCCACCTTTTTCCATATGATCGGCGCCGGACCGACCTTTTTGCCGATGCACATTCCCGTTTTACTTTGCGGATTGATTTTCGGGTGGCCGTATGGAGCGGTATGCGGGTTTATCGTACCGCTTTTCTCTTCTGTTCTGACTGGAATGCCTCCCGTTTTCCCGACGGGTGCGGTCATGATGCTTGAGCTTTGCGCTTACGGCGCGCTGACCGGATTCTTTTATCAAAAGCTCCGCTGGAATGTCTACCCCGCGCTCATTGGCGCAATGCTTGGCGGACGGATTGTATCTGGTCTGGCAAACGCTGTGTTTATGAATATGGCAAGCAAGCCTTACGGCTTCGCCGCATTTTTTTCAGCTTCCTTTGTCGTGGCACTGCCGGGGATTGTGATTCAGGTGATTCTGATCCCAATCTTTATTCTGGCCTTGGAGAAGGCTAAAATGATACGGAGGAAAAGAGCGTAAAAGATGAGCGAATATTTAAATCAGCGAAATGAAATCAAACAGTTCTTTGACGGATGCGCAGAAAATTGGGACAATCATTGTACGTTCGACAAAGAAAAAATCGCATCGATCATTACCTTGTCGGCAATAAAGGTCGGGTCGCGGGTGGTGGATATCGCCTGCGGGACCGGCGTATTGTTCCCCGAAATCCTTTCACGCAACCCCGCTTCTGTTTTGGGGATTGATCTTTCGGGCGAAATGATTTCCAAGGCGCGAAACAAATTTACGGATTCCCGTTTGCGGCTGCTTTCTTCGGATTTGTTTGACGTACATGAGACCGGCTTTGACACGGCCCTGCTGTTCAGCGCTTATCCCCACTTTCCCGATAAACCAAAGCTTGCGGAGCATCTGGTAAGTATGCTGAGGCCGGACGGAAGATTCGTCATTGCCCACAGCGAGGGGAGAAGCGCTATCAATCACTGTCATTCGGGTGATACAGTGAGCCGGATTTCGTGGCCTTTGCGTCCTGCGAAAGAGGAAGCCGAAGTATTTCTCCGCTGTTTTCATGTGGATATGTTAATCGACACCCCTGAAATTTACCTCATTTCCGGTACAAAAAAATCAGATCCGAAGGATTAGGTCATGCACGAACTTCCGGACAATATCAATGCACCCCAAAGGTATTTCGGCATATTTTGCCGTTTGGCCTTTGGGGTGCATTTTATCTTCAGGATGGGTGGTCAGGACTGTTTTTCAATCGTAAAGAGGCAGAAAGAATCGTTCATCATCCGTATGCTTTCCTTCAGCCGGTCCTTCACCGCGACGCTTTTGTTCCCGGTAACAGACAGACCGGTTAACGAGTGATCGCTGATCCAGTTGTTATGCTGCCCGTCAACATAATACTCAGTCAGCAGATAGGTTCCTTTCTTCAGACCGAAAATCTCCAGCTCATAGTCATTGATCTGTGCTCCGGGATTGGCGGCCAGAATCTGGATAGCCCCCTGCCGATCCATGGTTGCTACGCAATTGTCATTGACGTAACCTTCAATCAGAAGTTCCCTGTCTCCAAGCATATGGAGCATTTTCATCACGTGACCGCTCGGGGTCGGAACATACTGATTCTGATCATTCAGGACAAACATCGTGCGCCCAAGCTGCTGATTTGGATTGTGGAAGGAGCACCATGGAAACATCTTGAGATTCTTGCAATAGGAGCCTAAAATCATTCCGGCAATCTCTCCGCTGGCATTTTGAAGGTTGTTCGGTCTTCCCGCGTCGCCCACCCCGGTTCTCAATCCATATTCCGTCATCAGAAGCGGCAGATCAGGCAGGTTCAGTTCTTTGATCTTCGCTTCATGACGGATATAGAATTGAAGAATTCTTCCGGGATTGGTATGATACTCATGCATGGAATAAAAGTCAATTTTACGGTCCTTATCCTTTGCAAGGATCTCTAAAAATTCACCCCAGTATTTCCAGTTTGTCATTCCCGCGGACATCCCGAAACCGCCGACCAGCAGCGGCGTCTCATAGGAATGTTCTGCATTCAGTTGCTTAATCGCCCGATAGGCTCTCTTGTACAGATTATAAAATTCCGGCATAGTCAGTTCGCCGAAATTTGGAATTTCAACTTCGTTACAGCACTCAATATAGACAATATTTGGACACAGGGCTTTATAGTGCTCGACTACTTTTTTAAATACCTCCTCATATTGATCAAACGAAACAAGGCCGTCGGTCACCTCCCGCTCATATCTGCGGATATTCAAAAGGACCGTGTCCGCACAGGCCGAGTGAGACGTCAGATATTCTTCAACATGAACTCCCAGCGGGGAAGGAACGGTCAGAGGCCAGTCGTAATGATAATGATTCGGGTCGTCCTGATAGCGGTTTTCCCCAATCAAATAATTCCAGTGATAGGTATTATCACGGTAGTCCCATACCTCATCCAATGTAATGAACAGGCGAATCATCTCGGGGCGTCCGATATATGCCTCCATTGCCTCCGGAAAACGTTTATCCGGGGTGTACCTTAATGTGGTGTTATGGTACTTTTCGACGTGTGGCCACTCTCTCATGACTCTGTTTGCGTCCACCTTGATCTCCATATTTTTCTCCTTTTACATAAAATTTAATTTCGTTACAGCATTTCCCGTTGATTCTGCAGCAAGGTTGCGCTCCTCTCTCGCTTACGGCGGGGAGGAACGTTGTTTTGCCTCGCAAACTGAGATGGAATTGCTGTAAATAGTATAGAATAGTAAAAATTCAGCCGGTCTATGTGTTTTTGATAGGGAACCGGAACCGGATGCCAGTGCTTGAACGTGATGATTTGAAAGGCAGGCTCCAACCAATTTTCAAAGCTATTATAGCATGGATAGAATAAAATTTCACTAATATATAAAACAAAATTCTATTTTATATGCTGTAAGAATTCAACAAAATAAATCCGTTGCCTTCCTATCCGGGGGACATGGCGGGGAAGAACATAAGCTTCCGGGCACAGCACCCGATGACCGAAGAAAAGAAGTGTGCACAGATGGAACTATGTTCGAATTCAGGAGGAAAATAGCGAGTGGGGAAGAAACAAGAAATCCAAATATAAAACAAAGTTTCATAAATGCATCCCGAAAAAACTGATTTTACAAGACTAATTTTAAAAAATGGACTTATTTAAACTGAAATCTGTGGAAAACGACCAATGGACAAAATAAAATTTTGTTTCAATTCATAATGGAATTCTGTTTCATTAGTTGTTATAATAGATGCGAAGGCGGTTCCCGAACCGATTTTCAATTACATAGTTGTAGGGAGGAAAACATATGGAAGCAAAGACCTTAGCACAGGAAATTCTGGAATGTCTTGGAGGAGCGGCAAACATCGCAGAACTGGAAAACTGTATGACCAGACTGAGGGTAGAGGTTCGGGACGCCGACAAAGTGAAAAAGGATGCGCTACTGAAGATCAAGGGAGTGATGGGGGTCGTTGGGACGCCCGAAGAGCCTCAGGTCATTCTCGGTCCGGGCGTGGCGGACAAAATCTGTACGGAGCTGAAACAGATGGACGGGCTGAATTATTCGGAAGCGAAACAGGATGGAGCACTGATGCACAAGAAAAAGTCAAAAGGCATTTTTGAATTTTTCTCCAACGTATTCGTACCCCTCGTTTCGATCTTCGCCGGAGCCGGTCTGCTTTTCGGTATCAGGCAGATTTTCGTGCTCATATTCACCCTTACGGGTACGGCTGCCTTTAACCCGGCTGCGGTCGCGGACGGCGGCTCCGTATTCATGGCGGCGCTGACGGTTCTGTGCTCCACGTTCTTTACGTATCTGAACATTGCGGTCGGCTGCCAGGCGGCGAAAGTCATGGGCGGCAATCCGTATCTCGGCCTGATCGCCGGCGGCATCGTCACAAACGTAGGGAATCTTGCGGGCGTTTCGATGGGCTTCTTCGGTCTTACCTTCACCAACGGCAAGGGCGGCACGCTTGCGGCGCTCGCGGCCGGTGCGCTGATTGCCGTTGTGGAAAAATGGATTAAGGACCACTGCCCGGATTCCCTGAAAATCCACCTGCCCTCTCTCGGGGCGATTCTGGTCGTTGGTCTTTCTACGCTGTTCATTATCCAGCCGGTATGCGGCGTTCTGACAACCGGCATCACCAATGTGCTGCTGTGGCTGGTAAACAACGCGGGACCGCTTGGCGGGGCGGTGATTGCCTTCACGTTCCTGCCTCTGGTTATGACGGGCATGCATCAGGGTCTTACTCCCATCCATCTTTCCCTGATCCAGCAGCTTGGCTACACACCTATTTACGCCTTCGACTCCATGGCGGGCGGCGGACAGGTGGGTGCAGCCATTGCCCTGTTCTTTAAATACCGGAAGAACAAAAGCCTGCACAATGCCGTAAAGGGCGGTCTCCCCGCCGGTATCCTCGGCATCGGTGAACCGCTGATTTTCGGCGTCAGCCTTCCGCTGGGCCGCGTATTCTTTACGGCCTGCGCCGGCGCCGCTCTGGGCGGTGCTCTCCTCGGCTTCTTCCCCCACTCGGGCGCCGTTACCGTCAGCGTTTCCGGAATCCTCGGCGTTCTTGTCAACACCAATCCATTGGCGTACCTGGCCGCCTATGCTCTTTCTATCGCCGGAGGCTTCCTGTTTACCTGGTCTGTCGGTGCGAAAAAAGAGGCGCTTGACGCGTTCGGCGGAGATCGGTAAAGCCGGAACTGAAATATTCTGTGGCCCAATGCCGGAACGGGAGCCTTCGGGAGCTCCTTTTTCCGGCAGCGGGCTTTCCCGGCAAGCCACTGAAGTTACAGTCAACAACCTGATATCATATTGAATTGAATTTAGAAAGGATTTTGCAAAGATGAGTTTTATGTTCAAACCCCTAGCCTATGATGACCACACCGCAATCAACCGTCCCGACATCCCGGCGTCCGTCAGGGAGGATCTTGTTTTCGGTACCGTGCAGTCCGCGAAGCGTATTGCTGAAAAGGCCGTTTCCCTGCTGGAAAGCGGAAAATCGGGATGTGTCGTGGCCGTGGACGGTTACGCCTCCGCCAAATTCAGCGACCTTTCGGGTGCGCTGTCGCAGGCCGTACGGCAGCGCGGCTACCGGGTGGCCCTGCGCACCATGGACGAGGTTTACAAACCGGTCGAAGAACTGGACGCCATGCTGGCGGAGTGTCTTCCCCTGAATTACGAGGAAGACCCCGTTCTGCTGTTTGGCAAACTGTACGAGGGAAGCTTCTCCGATTTTATCGACAGGGGAAAGGCAGAAAAACTGCTGGAGGAAATGCGGAATCTTCCCGAAAAAACGTTGATGATTTTTACCGGATACGGCAGCACGTCGGAGACCTTCTCGGCTCTGACGGACCTGAAGGTCTATATTGATGTGACCCCGAAAACCGCCGCCATCCGCGCACGCGAGGGAAAACTGGTTAACGTTGGGGACAAAACCCCGCGCCCGTTTGAGGAACTGATGCGCCGCAACTATTTCGTGGATTTTGAAATCATTTTGAAAAACCGCAAACGTCTGCTGACGCAGAATGAAATTGATTTTTATATCTGCGGCGACCATGACGAGGATTTTGTGCTGATGAGCGGCCGGGACCTCGAAACAATCCTGACCGGCCTTTCACGCTATCCGTTCCGCACCAAGCCTGTCTATCTCGAGGGCATCTGGGGCGGCGAATTTATCCGCAAGGTCAGACGGCTGCCTTCCGAATACAAAAATATCGCATGGGTATTCGACATGATCCCGATGGAGGTCAGTGTCGTAGTCGACGCGGACGGCCGCGAAGTGGAGTTTCCGTTCTTTACCTTCATTCAGAAATGCCCTCTGCCGATCATGGGTGAAAAATGCACCGAACGGTTCGACGGCTATTTCCCCATCCGGTTTAATTACGACGATACCTACCACAGCAACGGCAACATGTCTGTTCAGGTTCATCCCTACGAATCGGTCTGTAAAGAATGTTATAATGAAAAAGGCAGTCAGGACGAGGCCTACTACGTTATTGCCACCGGTCACGGGGCGAAAACATATCTCGGCTTCAACAAAGATGCCGACCCCACCGAATTTGTCGCGCTGGCGAAACAGTCCGAAAAGGACGGCAGCGACCTGGACTATGCCAAATATGTCAACCACATCGACTCCGTTCCCGGCTGTCAGGTCATGATCCCCGGCGGAACCATCCATGCCTCCGGCCGCAACCAGCTGATTCTGGAGCTCGGTTCACTCACCATCGGTTCCTATACCTATAAAATGTACGATTATAACCGGAGAGATGCCGAAGGCAACCTCCGCCCGATTCACAGCGCGATGGGTGAGAAGGTGCTTCGTACCGAGCGCACCTCGGATTGGGTACGCGAAAACATCGCCATTGAGCCGATTCCCGATGGGGAAGGCGACGGGTGGAAACAATATATTGTAGGAAAAACCGATTTGATGTATTATCAGACCAAGCAGCTTTATCTTGAAAAAAAGGCGGAATTCTCCAACGACGGCCAGTTTACCGTCCTTACTCTGGTGGACGGCGAGGAAGTAAAGGTCTATTCCAAATCCAATCCGGAGTTCTGCTACCGGCAGAAATTCCTGGATATCGTTGTGGTTCCGGCGTCCATTACCGATTATGTAATTGAAAATATGGGCTACCAGCCGGCTGTTGTCCACAAGACCATGCTCAGAACCGATGACTGAAGAATTCAGAAAGGAACGGAAAATCATGAGGGAAGACTTTATCCGCGAACCGAAGGGAATACAGAAATGGTGGGAAGACTGCGAGCTTTCCGGCCAGAACGTTGTCTGGCGCCAGAAAAAAATCAGCGAGCTGAAGGGCATTTACAAAAATGAGGATGCCCTGGCGGCGTTCGGCGACCAGCTTGCCTACCGCGTAGCGAATCAGAATTTCCACCGCACCGACTACGTCAAGGGCAATCTGCAGTGGGGCATTACTTATCTGGAAGCTTACTGCGTCGACGGGGAGTGCAGCATGACGCACGGACATTTCCACATTGACCGCGACTGCGACGAATATTACTACGGCTTGCAGGGAGAAGGTTTTCTGCTGTTCTGGGACGGCGGGGACGAATTTTACGCGGAAAAGATTTTTCCGGGCTCGCTGCACTACATCAGCGGTAAATACGCCCACCGCATCATCAATTCCGGCGAAGGCGTTCTGGCCGTGGCCGCGTGCAGCCTGCCCGCCACCAAGCAGGACCACGCCGTCATTGAACAGAAGCCGTTTCCTTTCCGCTGCTATAAGCGCAACGGAGAAATCCAGTGGGTCGGGGAGGGCTGAAAAATGGAACCGATTCTTCCCATTCCCGGTTACTGCGTCAGCGTCTGGGGCGGCAGCCGTCTTACAGATATTCGGGGTATCACGCCGCCCGAAGGACAGCAGTATGGAATCTGCCGGGAGGTGAGCGCCTACCGGAACACAACAAGCAAAATTCTCAGCGGCGAATATGCCGGCAAAACTCTTCACGAACTGATCGGCCTCCGACACGGGGAACTGCTGGGCAGGGACCCCGCCGACCAGCTGGTGCGTGTGGCCTACATTGACGCACGGGAGGATCTTTCCATTCAGGTCCACCCCGGCGAAGAGTATGCGAGCCGCGTGGAAAACGATTTTGAGAAGTCGGAATCGTGGTATATCCTGGACTGCGACGAAGGCGCCTATGTGGTGGCCGGAACGACGGTAACGGACAAAGAGCAGCTGCGCGAAGCCGCCGCCGACGGCACTATCGAGCAATATATCCGCAAAGTGCCGGTGAAAAAGGGCGACTTCGTCATGATTCCCGCCGGGATGCTGCACGCCTGCGGCAAAAACATGCTGGCGCTGGAAGCGGGCAGCTTTGGCGGCATCACCTACCGACTGTACGACTATGGGCGCGGCAGAGAGCTGCATCTGGAAAAGGGGTTTGATGTGCTTGACCCGGCCCTGCAGCCTGAGGTGCGGCACTTCGAGCCGGGAAGCAGGCCGGCCGCCGGCGCCAGCGTGCGGGAAGCGATCCGCCACCCCAGCTTCTGCGTGGATATCGTGGATATCGCGGACGAATGGGAGCCGGAAAACAACGGTATCTGCCTGTCGCTTACCGCCGTGGAAGGGAACGCCGTCGTGGAAACCGCCGAAGGGCGGTATCAGATGAATCATACCCACACCGTTCTTCTTCCGTCGGACCGGAAGTCCTGCAAAGTAAAAGGAAACTGCAGAATCCTGTGCTGCTGGCACCCGTTCTGAGAATATCAAAAAGACCGGCCCCGTTCGGGGCCGGTCGTATTCTCGGCAAACAGGACTACTCTTTCAGTCTCAGCAGCAGCGAACGGTAATCCGTAAGCATTTTCGCCGGGTCCTCTCCGCTCTCGTTTACAAAATTCAGGAACAGGATGTCCACAATAAACAGCTGCGCGTACCGTGAAAAAATGGCCGCTACTTTCGTCACCTGTTCTACGTTCGGAACGAAAAGGCAGATGTCGGCGAGTTCGGAAAGGGTCGTGTGGCCGTACCGGGTAATGGCGATGACTTTGCACCCGTTTTCCTTCGCCCGCTGGACGGCCAGATTTACCTCGCGCGTGATTCCGCTGTAGGAGACAGCCACGACAACATCGTCGGGGCCCGCCATGATGGCGTTCTGGGTGCCGAAGTTTCCGTCGATGTTGTAGATACAGCACTTATGCATCTTCATCAGCTTCTGCTGCAAATCCTGTACGATCAGGGAAGATGCCCCGATACCGAAAAAGTACACCAGTTTGGCGCGGTTGATGATGGACACGGCCTCCCTGAATTTTTCAAGGCGGTTGATGTTCAGCGCTTCCTGACACACGCTGGTGATATTGTGAAGAAAGTGCTGGTTGAGATCGTCTTTGTTATTGCCCCACTGAAGAATCTCATTGAAATCGTTTACGGTTTTCACGTCCACGTTGCGCACCAACTCTATGCGCATTTCGTTAAAGGATTTGTATTCCAGATTGTGGACAAAACGCGTTACGGTGGAAGGGGCCACCCCGGCCGCGCTGGCCAGGCCGTATATACTCAGCTTTACGGTCTGCTCGGGATTCTGTGTAATATAATCCGCAATTCTGCGTTCCGCTTTGGTAAACGAATTGTAATATTGACTGATTCGAGTCAGGCAGTTCATAAAGGAAACCTCCGACTGGTCTTTGAATGATTTGACAGCTGGACCATCATTATTGTAACATGTTTTTAACCGGGTGTATACACGGGAATTGTTCTCCAACGGACCTATTTTAAAAAATATCAACGCAGCCTTGTTGCAGAATGAACTGGAAATGCTGTAAACAGGTTTCCACAGGTCTTGAAGGAAAGCGGAAGCCGAAGAAAAATTTATCGCAAGAAAGGAAACAGGAACCATGGAAAGGAAAGTATATTCGCCGATCACCGGCCGCGCTGTCTCTGTTACCGAGGTCCCGGACGAAGTTTTTTCCGGGAAAGTGCTGGGCGACGGCGTCGCCGTTTATCCCGAGTCGTCGTTCGTGCTGGCGCCGTTCGACGGCGTGATCTCCAATATCGCCAGGACCCTGCACGCCATATGCATCACCGGCGACAACGGAATCGAGCTGCTGATTCATCTCGGGATAGACACGGTGAAACTGAACGGAAAGGGATTCACCTGCTATGTGGAAGACGGCAGCCGTGTCCGCAGGGGCGACTGGATTATGAAAATGGATCTCAAGCTTTTCAAGTCAAACAATTTCCGAATGATTTCCCCTTGTATTATCACCAATCTGGCCGACTTTACAAATCCAAAAATCCGGCTGGGAGAAGTGACCGCGGCGCAGTCGGAGATTATTTCCTGCGAATCCGCAGAGGCCGCCGATGACTGATCTCCGCGCCGTTATTACCGATCTGGACGGCACTCTTCTGAACGACCGCGGCTATGTCCATCCGGACGACCTGAAGACGCTGTCCAAGCTTCGGGAACACGGCGTACGAACACTGATCGCGACAGGCCGCCATCCCGATCTGTTCCGTTTCTATCTTCCGCGGCTTGGGACGATGGACGCAGCCGTCGCCTGCAACGGAACCCTGTTGTACGACCCCTCCCGGGATGTCGGAGAGGTTCTGGATCAGTTCACGGCCGGGCAGTTGGAGCGGCTGGATCGCTTTTGCAGACGTGAAGGGCTGTATTTCAATTATTACACTTCCGTCAGCCCGTATTTCTGCCGGCGTGACCCCAGGCTTTCAGCGGACGGCCGGTCGGTGGAAATGCATAAAAATTTTTTTATCCGCTCCGGTATCCGGTCTTATGAAGAATGGAGAGGCCTGCCGGAGGAACCTGTGGTAAAGGCATCGATTCCGACCCTTTTACCGGAGCAGATGGATAGACTGCAGAGGGAATTCTCCGACCTGACTCTGGAGCTCTATCATAGTCCCTGCTGCGTGGAAATGGAACCTCCGGACTGCGGCAAAGGGCCGGGCCTGAAGAAGGCCGCGGAGAAACTCCGTTTTCCGCTGGAAAAAACCATGGTAATCGGAGACAGCAGCAATGACATTTCCATGTTTCGCGTAGCGGGCTTTGCCGCGGCGCCCGCGAACGTGTCCCCGGAAGCGGAACCCTACATAGCCTATCGCGGGACCGATAACAATCATGCACCGATTACGGATATCGTGCGCCATTTTGCGCCGGAGCTGCTGCGATAGCACGGCGGAGACGGCTGGTAAATCGGCAGACGCCAAACGGCTTTTCGCGATCATGAATCTTGGTGTAAAAAAGGGCGATGGAGTCGTCTTTCAGATTGAAGGCGAGGGCGAAGAAACCGAAAGCAGACAGCTTCGGGATTTTTGTGAAAAGAATCTATGATTTAGCGACATTTTTCACAATGATGCCGTTGACAATAGCTCCTCAACAAAATACTGCACAAAAAATGCACCTTAAGCGGGCTTTAAAAACTCGTTTAAAGGCGCATTTTCTTTTTATGAAAAGCGATTCCTTTGTGAAATTTACTGTCATAAAATTCATTTCACAGCAGCTCAGATAATACAGGGGACGGAACTTTGATTGCGAGAGCCGAACAGGTCGCGGCCCTTATTTGTTTTTGTCCACAATCTCCTTTGCCATTGCCGTTAGGTCGGTTTGCTGAAGATTGCTGTCTTTTGCCATTAAAATATAGCTGATCCCGTTATCGGTCCAGACAACGGACTGAATAACGCTGTTCTCTACTGCATCGCTGCCGTAAGTAAACATAATCTCTCCGCTTTCCTGGGCCTTTTTGTCTTGTTCCGTCAATTGATAATCTGCCGGAACAAATCTGTATTTCTGTGAGGAATAAGAAAGGGTCACGCCTTTATAATCCGTGTTTATCGCTTTGGAATCTGATGTTGCCCCGGGAAGCTGTTTATTGACAGTCAGGTTCACTTTCTGATCCTTGCCGGATACATATGTGTAGGCAATAAATTTATAATCGCCCATTTTTTTGCCGTTTTCGTCAATAGGGTTGGTATTGCCGATGACCGCTTCCTGAAAAGTATAGCCGTTTGAAAACGTTTCCAAATTGTTCGGAACAAATCCAAGGTCCTTTTGAAGCGCTTTTTCCGTCGGAAAAGAAGTGTATGTCGGTATAGATGATGATGACATTACATATTGGCTGACCTTTGTTGCCGCGAAAACGGTAACCGTGGTCAAACAGAGAATGGCGGCCAGAATCGCTGCGCTTTTTAATGAAAATCGTTTCTTCATCAGAAAACCCTCCTTTTGGGTCTGTTGTTTTATTGCCTTATTTACATTGAGCCTTAATTGATCGGAAGCCTCCACCTGATTCGAGATCTTTAAGAGCGCTTCTTTTATATTTTCTTCAAATACTTTTGTGTTCTGCATAGGTCTTTGCACTCCTCTCCTGAACGGTTAACAGAATCCAGCCCTGCTTTCAATTTTTTTCTTGCCGAAAAGAGTCTGGACTTTACGGTCCCTTCCAAACATCTGCAAACCTTTGCGATCTCCTTTGTAGAAAGGCCGTTAAAGTAGTACAAAATGACAACTGTTTTCTGCTTTGCCTCCAAGTGGTTGATTTCCGAGTATAAAAGCCTGTTTTCCTCAACTGCTGAATACTGTTCATTTAAAAGATCAAGATTTGACTCCTCGACTCTTTCCGCCATGTTATCCACTGGGATTTCACGGCTGGCTGACCGGCCGAATTTCCAGGCTGTTCTGGTCAATATTCTGAAAAACCAGGCATGGAAACCGTTCGGATTTTTCAGGTCGCCGATATGTTTAAAACATTTGATAAACGCCTCTTGTGCGATATCCTCGCAGATGGACTTTCTGCCGGTAATCAGATAAGCC
>ENA-OXEN01000212-OXEN01000212.1-human-gut-metagenome-genome-assembly--contig:-NODE-212-length-13992-cov-15.914472_pt1 | contig 13992 bp, 12 predicted proteins | sample MGYA00249358_ERZ652249 | MGnify/ENA primary metagenome ERZ652249 (study PRJEB26925, sample SAMN05826761) | human gut metagenome | biome: ENVO:2100002; feature: ENVO:00000062; material: ENVO:00002003... | reverse complement strand
CGGAGCTGTCCGCGTGCTTTTTTATCATGATACCTTCCTCCGCACAGAATGATATGGTCACGAAATATCGGGAAATCGAAAGTCCATATGCAAATGATTTTCATTTACACATGGACTTATTGTAATAGCGGTTTTCTGTTTTGTCAAGCCGCCTGGTCGGATGCACAGGGGAGATGGACAAAGTGCAAAGGCGGTTTTATACCTGCAGAATAAAATGCTGTACCGCCAGCGATGTGACCGAAAGGACCGCCCAGCAGAGGAAACCGAGCAGAATCGGTCTGCCGCCGTTCTTTACCAGCTTTACCAGATTGGTGTTCAGGCCGATTGCCGCCATGGCCATCACAATGACGAATTTGCCCGCTTGAGATAAAAAGCTCCCCATTCCGATGGGCAGGGGCAGAAAGGTGTTGGCGACAGAGGCAAGGATAAATCCCAGTACGAACCACGGAAAAATTTTTATGATGCTGTAGCCGCCCTTGCTGTTTCCGGCTTCCTTTCTGCCGGTGTAAATCGCCAGCACAAGCGTAACGGGGACGATCATCAGCGTTCTGGTCAGCTTAACGATGACTGCCAGATTGCCCGCCGCGTTGCTGAACGTGTACCCGGCGGCGACAACGGAGGAGGTGTCGTTGACCGCGGTACCCGCCCAAAGACCGAAGCTCTGGTCGCTCATACCGAGAGCATGTCCCAGAAAGGGAAACAGAAAGGCGGCGATGACGTTGAACAGAAAGATCGTTGAAATCGAATGCGCGACTTCGTCGTCGTCCGCGTGAATGACGGGCGCGGTTGCCGCAATTGCAGACCCGCCGCAGATGGCGGAGCCGACCCCGATCAGCGTTTTGGTATTGCCGTCCAGCTTTAAAAGCTTACCGGCAAAATAGGCGGTCAGAAATGCCGCCGTAAGGGTAAAGGCCATTAATACGAGCGTTTGCCTCCCGACCTTAAAGACATTGAACAGGTTCATTTCGAAGCCCAGCAGGATGATGGAGTACTGCAGCAGTTTTTTGGAAGTGTAGCCGATGCCGTCGTCGAACCGCTGCGGCCTTTTCCAGAAAGCCAGCAGCATGCCGAACAGGATACCCAGAACGGGGCTGCCCACAACGGGAATGATTTTTCCGATCAGCCACGCGGGGATGGCGATCACCGCCGTCAGGGCAATGCCCGGCAGCTTGTTGACAAGTGTTTTCATTTCACATTCGCTCCTTCGCCGTTTATCATACGCCTTGACTAACGATTAGTAAAATATTATTATCTTATTAATGTTATTAGAAAATGATTATGATTACAGCAATTCCTTCAGTTTGCCGGAGAAACAAATCTTGTTGCAGAATCAACTGAAAATGCTGTCGGGGAGAGAATATGACGTTAAGACATTTTAAAATCTTTGTCGCGGTCTGCGATACCATGAATATGACAACGGCGGCGGAAACGCTTTTTATCTCTCAGCCTGCGGTGAGTCAGGCGATTGCGGAGCTGGAAAACCACTATGGGGTCCGGCTTTTTGAACGACTGTCCAGAAAGCTTTATTTCACGCAGGCCGGGCGGAAGCTTTTGGGCTATGCGCGCCATATGATACGCATGAATGCCGAAGCGGAAAACGATATGAGGGCGCTTTGCCACAACGAAACCGTCCGGCTCGGCGCGAGCGTCACTGTCGGCGCCCATGTCCTGCCCGAAGCCGTTTTAAAGTTTCGGGAAATCAATCCGGCGGTAAAGATGGAAGTGGTCGAGGACAATACGGCGAAAATAGAGGACCTGATTCTAAAGGACGCCGTTGACCTTGGATTGGTCGAGGGCGAAACCGTTTCTCCGGACATTGTCAGCCGCGACTTTATGGACGACGAGCTGGTGCTGATCTGTTCCCCCCGTCACCGTTTTGCCGCTTGCGGCGAAGTCGATCCGCGGGAACTGGGGACGGAAAATTTTATTATTAGGGAAAAGGGAAGCGGAACCCGAAAAACCTTTGAGGATAAAATGGCCGGAAACGGCTTTCCCTGGGAAGCCGCCTGGACCTGCAACAACGCGGATACCATTAAAAACGCCGTGGCGGCGGGGCTGGGCGTTTCCGTCATCTCCGCGCGGGCCGTTCGCAATGAAGTGAAATCCGGGCTGCTGTGCCGCAGGGAGGTGAAAGGTATCCGTTTTCAGAGGCGGTTTAAATTGATTTATCATAAAAACAAGTATCTGACGGAGGCCATGAAGAATTTTATGTCGATGCTGGAGCAGGGGCCGCTATAATTTATTTACGGATACGGAAAGACTGTTCCGGCGGATTCTGGGCGGCGACCCGGAAAAAGGAAGGTTGCGCATTCCTGCTGGAGCGAATAGGAGCTGCAAGGAAAAAAGAAAAGGGTTGAAATGTGCTATAATCAGTACAAAGACTTTGTCAGGAGGAAAATGAGATTGGAAAATGAAGTTTTAAAACAGTTGCGGGAAAGAAAATCGGTACGGGTTTTTGAGAACCGGGAAGTTCCCCGGGATGTCAAAGACGAAATCATCGCCGCGGCGTTTGAGGCGCCTACGGCTGGAAACATGATGTTATATACGATCATTGATGTAACGGACAGCAAAATTAAGGAACAGTTGTCCGCCCTGTGCGACCATCAGCCGTTTATTGCCAAAGCCCCGGTCGTTCTGGTCTTTGCGGCAGATTATGATAAGTGGTATAAAATGTTCAGTGCAGCGGGACTGTCCCCCCGTAAGCCCGGACCCGGCGATTTGCTGCTCGCCTGCTCCGACGCCCTGATCGCCGCGCAGAATTCCGTAACGGCGGCTCATTCGCTGGGGCTTGGCTCCTGCTATATCGGGGATATTCTGGAAAACGGTGGAAAGGTCCGGAAGCTTCTTTCTTTGCCCGAATATACACTTCCGGCCGTCATGGTGGTCTACGGATATCCCACTCGGCAGCAAAGGGAAAGGAAAAAACCCGGACGTTTTGAAAAGGAACATATCGTCCACACGAATTCGTACAGGGAAATGCAGCCGGAAGAACTGCTCCGTATGTACGGTGAGAATGGCTCGCGGGAAAGTTTGGAGGCCTTTTGCAAAAGAAAATATATGTCCGATTTTTCAATGGAGATGAACCGGTCCGTTTCGGAGCATCTGAAAAATTTCATGGACCGCTGAAAATTTTATATTGATAAAAGAAGTCTGGAAAATTCCGCGTAAAATCAGTTACATAATTGTTGCCTCGTGGTCATACAAATTGATAACGAAGGTGATGATGAAGATGTACAAGCAGAACAGGACCGCTTATCTTTTTGTTTTGATTTTATCCATTCTGTTTCTTTACGGAGGCAACCGCATCGCGGAGCAGCATAAACTTAGCATTATTATTCAGAGCAGGGATTCGGAATTGGACGATCAGGTTTTTGCTCAGGTCACAGCAGTAAACAGCACCCGCCCGGATCAAAACGATTCCACAAGAAAAATCGTAACGTTTACTGCAAAAATCACAAGCGGGCAAAATAAGGGACAAATGGTACAGGCTGCCCAATATTCCTATATCGATAATCCGACAATGCCCCCCGCGGTCAGTCAAAACGACAAAGTGGTTCTGGGAAAACTGACACAGGACCAGAGCACGGAATGGGTGTTCGAAAATTATGAGAGAATCGATCAGATCATCCTTTTGTCCGTTATTCTGGCGGCGCTGATCCTGATTTTCGGCGGAAAAAAGGGAGTGCATACCGTCGTTGCCTTGATTCTGACCTGCCTGTCCGTCTTTTATGTTTTTCTTCCGATGATTCTTGCGGGGTTCAATATCTACCTCTGCACGGTGCTGGTCAGCGTGTATGTCATCTGTGTGACGTTCCTGCTGACGGGCGGAATGAACCGGAAAAGCCTGGCCGCTGCGCTGGGCTGCATTGGAGGAGTCGTTTTCTCCGGGGGCATTTATCTGGTGTTCAACCATACCATGAAGCTGACCGGTTTTTACAACGATCAGTCTTCCCGGCTGATGGAGCTGTTTGCAAACCAGCCGCTCAATCTTCAGGCGGTCGTTTTCGCCATGGTTACCATCGGAGCGCTTGGCGCCACCATGGATGTGGCAATGTCCATCGCTTCTTCGCTGGTGGAAATAAAATCAAACAGAGGCAGCCGTATTTCGCGGTATATCCTGATAAAATCGGGACTGACCATCGGGCGGGACATCATGGGGACCATGATGAATACGCTGATCCTGGCTTACGTCGGAAGCAGCCTGGTCACTCTCATCATTTATGCTGCCTCCAATTATCCAATTATGCAGCTTGTGAATCAGGAGGAAATCATCGTTGAGTTCCTGCAGTCGCTGGTTGGCAGCCTCGGCATGCTTCTGACTATTCCGTGCACCACCTTTATCTCGGCAATGGTTTGGTCGGAACCGGGAGCGCCGGACCCGGCGGCACAAAGTCAACGCCGCGGCAGCCCTTCCATGCATAAAAGGATATCTTAAATTTCAGGCTGCTTGTATTTATAAGCGGCCATCAGGAATTCTACAGCAATTCCATTTCAGTTTGCGAAACAAAACACGCTTCTCCCCCGCCGAAGGCGGGGGAGAAGCGTAACTCTGTTGCAGAATCAACCACGTTTTTGTAACTTGGGACAAGAAGAATTTGTATATAAAGAAAGCCCTCTCAGCCGGAAAAAGCTGAGGGGGCTTGAAATTTCGGGAATGTTATGGATAGTTAAGCCGTTACTTGAAGTGCTTAAAACGGAGTCAGCTCCTTATTCCGTTTTTCTCCATTTTAAAAGCAGGGAAGAATTGATAATGACGGCGACTGACCCGACATTGTGAACCAGGGCGCCGACCACCGGATTCAGAATGCCGGTGATGGCAAGGACAATCGCGATGAAATTCAGCGTCATGGAAGCGGCGAGATTTACTTTGATCGTCTGCATTGTCTTTTTTGAGAGCTGTAAAAGGTGGGGAATCTCCTTGATATCGTCGCCGACCAGCACGATATCCGCCGCGTCAATGGCGATGTCGCTGCCGATGCCGCCCATAGCAATTCCCACGTGGGCGGTTTTCAGCGCCGGGGCGTCGTTGATACCGTCGCCCACCATGCAGACCAGCTCTCCCTTTTCCTGATACGCATGGATTTCCTGCAGCTTTTTCTCCGGCAGGCAATCCGCTCGTACATCCTGAATGTTCGCAGCCTGAGCGATATGAAATGCAGCCGGCTTTGCGTCTCCGGTCAGCAGGACGGTTTGGACTCCGGTCCGGTGAATGGCATCCACCGTCCGGGCGGCGTCCGGACGAAGGGTATCGGAGAGGGCGATCATACCAACGGCGCTTCCGTTTCTCGCAAGGGAAATTACGGTACAGCCGTCCGATTTGGCCTTTTCCTCCGCCTGCAGAAGTTCATCCGGAAGAGTGATTCCGTGTTCCGTCATCAGCGTCTCGTTTCCCGCAAAAATGTCCTGCCCGGCGTAACGGACGACTACGCCGCGCCCGGCCAGCAGTTTGAATTCCTCCGGCTGCTCCGGAAGGGTTCCGTGCTTTTGCAGGTAGTCCGCGACGATCGCCCTGCCAAGCGGGTGCTCCGAGCGCAGCTCCGCGGCGGCGGCCAGTTGCAAAAGCGCCGCATCATTCAGCGCGGGATCGATGCTATGTATCTGTGTAACCGCCGGCTTGCCATAGGTCAGGGTTCCGGTTTTATCAAAGGCGATCCGCTGTACCTGCGACAACCGTTCCAGAGCGTCCCCTTCCCGGACGAGGATGCCGAACTTTGTCACGTTTCCGATTCCGGCCATGATCGCGGTAGGGGTGGCGAGTACCAGCGCGCAGGGGCAGAACACTACCAGAATGGTAACGGAACGGATGATCTCTCCGGTGGCAAACCAGGTGATGACGGCGGCCAGCAGTGCGGTCACGACGATCCAGGTAGCCCAGCGGTCTGCGATTCCGACAATTTTTGTTTTTCCGGCATCTGCGGATTCTACCAGGCGGATCATACGCTGCAGGGAACTGTCTTCTCCGACTTTTTGCGCCGCCATGTCAAAGGTACCGAACTGATTGACCGTTCCGCTGAACACCTCGTCACCCTCGCCCTTGTCCACCGGCAGGGATTCGCCCGTCATGACGGACTGGTCGATAGAGGTTTGTCCTTTCAGAATCGTACCGTCCACAGCAATGGTTTCTCCGGCCAGTACACGTAGGATATCCCCGATTTTCACCTGCTCCGCGGAAATGTTTTCTTCCTTTCCGTCCCGAACGACCCTGGCGGAGGCGGGGGTCAGATGAACCAGCTTCTCAATTCCCGCGCGGGCTTTGGCTACGGTCCGTTCCTCCAGATAGCCGCCGATTGCCATGATGAAGGCCACTTCGCCGGCCGCGAAGGTTTCCCCAATAAAGATGGATGCGATCAGGGCGATGGACACTAAAACATCCGCTTTGATATCAAACTTTGTAATCAGCCCGACAAGGGCTCCTTTCAGAATCGGGACGCCGCATAACAGGATTGCCACCCATGCCGCGTCAATCGGAAGATTGCCGATATGAAAAAAACTGATGATCAGCGTGGGGGCGGAAATGCAGAGAAAAAGGATATCCCGTCGTTCCTTATCTTTTAATAGAGTCAAGCGAACACTCCTTTCTATACCTATGGGGGTATGGGTTTATTATACCCATAGGGGTATCAATTGTCAATAAAAAAACAGCCGTTTTATACAAAACAGCTGTTTTTTGTTTCTTTTCATGCCTTCTATGACATCCTTGAAAAATGCTCTATCGCCTTGGCAAAATCCGCAATCGTCTTTTCCGCGTCGCCGTGCTCGATGCCCTCCCGGACACAATGGTTCAAATGACCCTCCAGAACGACTTGCCCCACCTTATGCAGGGCGCTTTTTGCGGCGTTGATCTGGATGAGGACCTCTTCACAGGGGACGTCCTCATCCACCATTTTGTCGATGGCTTTGATTTGCCCCAAGATCTTGTTCAGCCGTCTGTGCAGATTATCGCAATCCATACATTTGCGCATAACCCCACCTCCTTTATACCCATAGGGGTATAAAACACTATACCATCTTTCTTGCTTATCGTCAACCTGCAATCAAATTGCGAGCAGCTGATCCTGCCTGAGAAAAAACAATTCTGAAATTAAAAAAGCCGCTCCGTTTGGGAGCGGGCAGAAGGGAGGGAGGAAAATGAAAAAGAATTTATAGGAAGCCCGCAAGGGGCAATTATTGTTTGTCTGCCACCTTTTATGGTTCGGTATTCCGTCCATACCCATCAGTGTGACAGTTTTTATTTGATGTGCTTATTGTACCCGTTCACTATTAAGATAAAATGAACGTCCTGTCAAAGTTATGTTAATTCGAGGGTGCGAAAACTTGAAGCTTCCAGTCATTGGCATTGCTGTTCTGGTTATTTAATAAGTTCATAACGCAATCTGAACATGCTTTGCCTATGATAGGAAATGAGGTGATAGCAATGACAGAGCGATTAAATGTAATATGGAATGAAAAAAACCAACGGGTTGACGAACCTGCGCTTGTCAGAAAAAACATACAGAGAATCCTGAACGAGTGGAAGCTCTTAAAAAGGCTCCAACTGCAGTCCGGAAAAACAGAGGATTATCCCGAAATCGCTTTTCTGAATAAAAAGATTCAGGAATTTGAAAAAGATTTGCGGACTCTGCAGGCCAATCCATGACGGCGCCCGTTCGCTTTTGCCCGAAAAGATCTCTGATGGCAGGGCAAAAGCAAAGCACCACGGCATCACATAGAAATGTGTGGTGTTTTTTTCGTTCAATATTTCTTTTCAGGTTTCAGGCTGCACTCTCTATGCCCCCCGAGACCGACAGGAACAATTCTATATACTGGAAGAAACCGGTTGAATAAGATGAAAAATCAAAGTATAATAAAAAAAGAATATGCGGTAAATTCAAAAATACGATGGAACAATCATTTATATCGGCGTCGCTCCGTCGGACGGTTTATGAGATAAGGCCTTATCGATCACGACACCGATGATTACCAATAAGATGCCGAGTATTTTGAAAGGGACAATTTTTTGCGTAACGATAGAATCGATCAGCAACCCGGCGCCCAGCTGTCCGACCAGAACGATAACGGTCGAATAAGCGATCTGGCTCTTGTTCATGCCGATCAGGATCAAAACCATGGAGATCAGGCCGAAAAGACCGCCTGAAAGGGATAGCGGAGGAACCGTATTCAGGTAAGATAAATCCAGCAGCCTGGAACCGCCATAGAAAAACAGGACCAGCATGGAAATAACGGTTCCCTCCAAATAATTGATGAGCGTCCCGTTTGCCGTGCCAAGCGTGCGCTTTGCCTGTAAATTAATCATTTTGTTAATGATGTTAATCATGCCATTGAAAATGGCGATTACGATAAAAACCAATATGTCAGCCCCTCTCATGCATAGATCATAATCAATAAGCCGGCGGCGATGATTAGAAAAGCGGGGATCCGCTTCCAGCTGAACAGAACGCGCGGCACATGGAAAAATCCAAAATGGTCTATCACTGCGGAAATAAGCAGCTGCCCGCTTACCGACAGCGCCATCGTCAGGGTGGCCCCGATTTTTGCGGCGCTGATACTGCTCGTGGCAACAAGCGCCACACCGAAGAATCCCACAAAATAAACGTAACCGGGAGCTCCTCCGATGCGAAGCTTCTCGCCTTTTTTAAAAAGGATATAGCCTAGCAGGATGACCGCCCCGATTGCGTGGACAAGGAAACTGATTTCAAATACGTTGAAATAAGAAGCCAACTGGCCGTTCATACTTGTCATCAGCCCCAGACAGATTCCACCCAACAATAAAACGAACAGACTCATTATGTACCCTCCAAAAGCCGGACAGATTCGTTGTTTTTAACTGACTTTTATGTCCTTGTATTGATTATTGCACAAAATGCTCTGCGTGCAGTATGACGGATGTCATAGTTGGTAAGATTTTTATGGACTGGAAACGGAGAATGAAGAGACTATGGAATACTTGCAATCGACCAATTTTCCGGAATTGGAATCAAAGCTGAAATTTCTGCGCCAATGCTTGTCCAAAGAAGTATATGAGCAAATGCATTTTTGCCGCTTTCAAACCGGCGAATATCTTTTCAGGGAAGGAACGGAGTCGGATTATCTTTATATCATTTTAGACGGGAACTGCAAAGTGTTTCGGACATTGGAGAATGGAAAAACGCTCTTGGTATGCTGCTATCAGGATATTCAGCTCTTGGGAGAATTCGAGATTTTCGGTGATTCCGTAGGGAAAACAAATATACAGGCTTTGAAAGAGACCTATTGTCTTGCTATATCCGCCCGCAGGCATAAGGCTTTGCTGATGTCCGACAATCAGTTTTTACAGTTTGCCTGCAGCCAGATCTGTGAAAAAATCGAACGAAATAACAGGAATACCGGAATTAACCTGCTCTATCCGCTGGAGCAGCGGCTTGCGGGATACATTCTTATCATGCAGAATGAAGACGTTTTTTCAGGCAACTATACCATGCTTGCCGAATATTTAGGCTGCAGCCACCGGCATCTGCTAAGAACTTTTCATATGCTATGCGATAAAAATCTGCTTGAAAAAAGGAATACGGCCTATTGGATCAAAGATAAAAATGCATTGGAGCGCCTCGCGGGCGGAGTATATCAGTAATCATAAAACCAGTATCACACATCCGGAAGGGAGATCAGGAACATCGATATCAATCTGAAATATACCATGAAGTATTCGGCTGTCCACGGCTTCTATTGGTCGGTTATGTGCAGCAGCATCGGCTTTGCATCCCTATTTTTATTATCCAAGCATTTCAGCAACAGCCAGATCGGTCTGGTGCTTGCGCTGGCTAATATTTTCGCGGTACTGCTGCAGCCCGCGGTGGCGGCGTTTGCCGACAGGACCAGAAAAATATCGATGAAGGATTTAATCGTCGTCCTGACAGCAGCGGCGGGAGCGCTCGCGGCGGCCCGAGCCTTTCAGGCAGGGAGCTTTTTTGTACTTGCGGTTCTGCTCACGCTTGAATCCGCCATTTTGAATACGCTGCAGCCTCTGGTCAATTCCCTGGGGATGCAGTTCATTAATAAAGAGGTCGGAATCAATTTCGGCCTTGCCAGAGGAATCGGTTCTATTTCCTACGCGGTATTATCCGTTCTACTGGGAATCCTTGTAGACGGCTTCGGTACCGGCCTTCTGCCGGTTATTTCCACGGGCTTCTACATAGCGCTGGGAATCGTCCTTTATACGTTTACGAAGAAGCAATCTGCGGATACCGAAAGTGATACGGTTTTCCCGGAAAACAGGAAACTGACAAGCGAACCGGAAAACGCCGACACAAATCATCTGGTTTCCTTTTTTATTCATAACAAAAAATTTGCCGCGCTGATGATCGCCGTATCCCTTACGTTTTGTTCGCATACCATGATCAACAATTACCTGATACAAATTACCGAAAATGTGGGCGGCACTGCAAAGGAAATGGGAATCGCCACCGGAATTGCGGCGGCGATAGAATTGCCCGCCATGATTTTATTCGGCTTTTTGGTGAAAAAGATTCGATGCAGTTCCATCTTGAAATTCTCTCTTTTTTTCTTTACCCTGAAAGCGGCGCTCACGATGTTTGCAACCAATGTGTGGATGCTGTATGTGGCACAAATATTTCAGTTCAGCTCCTACGCGCTGTTTGTTCCTGCTTCCGTCTATTATGTAAATGAAATTATTTGTAAAGAAGACCTCGCAAAAGGACAGGCTTTTATGACAAGCGCGATCACGCTTGGCGGCGTGGCGGCAAGTCTTCTCGGCGGATTTCTGCTGGATATTTCCGGTGTGAGAGGAATGATTTTTACGGGATTGATTGCTACGGCGCTGGGCTTGGTCATAGGACTTTATGGGATTGAAAGAGTAGAAGTAAAAGGATGCAGATCAGAGCAAGCTTCCTCTCAGGAATCCTCGGTATCATAATATTCTGTGAGATTAACAGACGAAAATATGGCAGCGAGCTTCTGTCGCAGCAGTTTAAGGGCGAAGGTGTTTGGGGAAGATACGGTCAACGTTCTGAAGGTCAACCTGGCGCTTGACGGTATTTTAAAATAAAACGAGGTGGATGGAATGAGCGACGAGCGTCCGACTCCCGAAACTTTGCTGAAAAGGATCAGCGATCATGAGGGGAAAGCCAAACGGGGAACACTCAAAATCTTTTTCGGCTACGCGGCCGGCGTGGGAAAAACCTACGCCATGCTGGATGCTGCCCGTTCCGAACAAAAGGCCGGGTCGGACGTGGTCCTGGGATATATCGAACCGCATTCCCGCCCCGATACCATGGCTCTGGCGCAGGGGTTTGAAGACATCCCCGTTAAAAAGGTCGCATACCGGGGGATTGTGCTGAATGAATTTGACCTGGACGCGGCACTCAAGCGTAAGCCGGAACTGATTCTGGTGGACGAGCTCGCCCATACCAACGCATCTGGATGCAGGCACGTCAAGCGCTATGACGATATCGAGGAGCTTTTGAACGCCGGAATCAACGTTTATACCACGCTGAACGTGCAGCATCTGGAAAGCCTGAACGATATTGTCGCCTCCGTCACCCACATTACGGTGAAGGAAAGGGTACCGGATTTTATCTTCGACAGGGCCACACAGGTGGAGCTGGTCGACATTGAGCCCGATGTTTTGATCGAGCGCTTAAACGCCGGAAAGATCTATAAGGAAACACAGGCAAACCGTGCGCTGCGCCATTTTTTCACACGGGACAGCCTTATGGCCCTGCGCGAGATCGCGCTGCGCAGGATCGCGGACAGGGTAAACAGGGAAGTGGAATCAAACCGGGCGGAGGTTCGGGACACTCCCTATTATACGGGCGAACACATCCTTGTCTGTCTGAGCAGTTCTCCTTCCAACGCGAAGGTAATCCGTACCGCGGCCCGGTTTGCAAGCGCGTTCCACGCCTCCTTCACGGCGCTTTTTGTGGAAACGCCGCACACGAAGGAACTAAACGACAAAAACAGGGTGCGCCTGCGTGAAAATCTGAAGCTTGCCGAACAGCTCGGGGCGAAAATCGCAACCGTTTACGGCGACGACGTGGCATATCAGATTTCGGAATACGCCAATGCCGGCGGCGTTTCCAAAATCGTCATGGGGCGTTCCAACAATAAGCACGGACTTTTTTTTGCCAAACCGAATTTCGTGGAGCGGCTTACCGCGCTGGCGCCCAATATGGACGTATACATTATTCCGGACAATTTGCCACCTCACCGTCCGGAAACGGTCCGAAGACACATTCAGGAGCATTTTTATCTGTCCGACCTGCTGAAAATGGCCGGGATTTTGGCTTTGTGTACTTTTGTCGGAGTTCTTTTCTCCAACCTTCATTATGTTCAGATCAATATCATCACCATTTATATTTTAGGCGTCCTCGTTATTTCCAATCAGACGAATGGAAGAATCTACGGCTTGGGTTCCTCTGTTTTAAGCGTTCTGATTTACAATTATGTGTTTATCGATCCGAGGTTTACCTTTAGCGCCTATGGCCGGGACTATCCGGTTACCTTTCTGATTATGCTGATTTCATCCCTCATCACGAGCTCCCTTACCATGAGGGTGAAATATCAGGCGAAGGCGGCGGCCGTCAACGCGCACCGTACGGGGATTTTGCTGGAGACCAGCCGGAAGCTGCAGCGCGCGAATGAATTCCATGAAATTGTCGAGAAATCATCCCAACAGATATCCAGACTTCTGAACCAGTCGGTCATGTTTTTTGCGGTAAAGGACGGGGAACTTCAAAAACCGTGGATTTACAGCGCCGATCCGTCCCACCCGCTGCCGGCGGAGTATTTCAGCGAGGAAGAATATGCCGTCGCGGTCTGGGTTTACCATAACCGGAAGCCGGCGGGATTTTCGACGGATACCCTTCCAAACGCAAAAGCCCTTTATCTGCCCGTCAAGGGAACGGATTCGGTTCTGGCGGTCATCGGCATTCCGATGTGGAATGAGGAAGGGCTGGAAGTTTTCGGGCGTTCTCTTTTGGAAGGAATGATTTATGAAATTTCCTTCGCAATTGAAAAATATAATTTAAATGAAAAACAAAACCAGGCGTCCATGAAAGCGGAAAAAGAGAGACTGCGCGCAAATCTTCTGCGGGCCATTTCGCACGATCTGCGCACGCCTCTTACCAGCATATCGGGGAATGCGAGCGTCCTTTTATCGGACGGAACCCAAATCGAAGAAGAACAGAAGCACGGGCTTCTCGAAAACATTTACGAGGATTCCCTGTGGCTGATCAATTTGGTTGAAAACATTCTTGCCGTCACCAGAATCGACGACGGACGGCTGAGCATTGAAACGCAGCCGGAGCTGGTACAGGATCTGATTGCGGAAGCGCTGCTCCATACGGACAGGCACAGCACGGAGCATCAGATCAGCACGGTTCTGGAGGATGATATGCTGATGGTCCGGGTGGACGCCCATCTGATCGTCCAGACGATCATCAACATCGTGAACAACGCGATTACCTATACGCCGGCCGGTTCCCGGATCGCAATCCGCGCGTTCCGGCAAAAGCAGTGGGTGGTCGTTGAAATTTCAGATAACGGGAAGGGAATTCCGGATAAAGACAAAAAGCAGATCTTCGATATGTTTTATACGGCCGGTAATGAAATCGGCGACAGCAGAAGAGGGCTCGGGCTCGGGCTTTCCCTGTGCAAATCGATCATCAATGCCCACGGCGGGGAAATTTCCGTCAGAGATCATCAGCCGCACGGTACGGTGTTCGGTTTTTCTCTGCGGTTGGAGGAGGTAGATCATTATGGATAAAACTTCGATTTTGGTTGTGGAAGACGATAAGGCGGTACGCAATCTGCTTACAACCACTTTAAGCGCGACCCATTCGTATTCGCTGCTGACAGCTTCCACGGGGGAGTCGGCAATTTCCCAGGCAGCTTCCAAAAATCCGGATGTCATGATCCTGGATTTGGGACTTCCGGACATAGACGGTATGAAGGTGATCCGGAAAATCCGCATGTGGTCAAACCGTCCGATCATTGTGG
>ENA-OXEN01000204-OXEN01000204.1-human-gut-metagenome-genome-assembly--contig:-NODE-204-length-14175-cov-16.874079_pt1 | contig 14175 bp, 15 predicted proteins | sample MGYA00249358_ERZ652249 | MGnify/ENA primary metagenome ERZ652249 (study PRJEB26925, sample SAMN05826761) | human gut metagenome | biome: ENVO:2100002; feature: ENVO:00000062; material: ENVO:00002003... | reverse complement strand
TCAATGGAATAGTTCAGCCTCTCTCCCAGCCGGACCTTCTGTATTTTCAGATACCGTTCAATATTTTCCATTTCATCCGCTATGGAGATGGAATTTTTGGTATTGATAAGATTATACCGTAAGAACTCCGCAAACAGCGTCACCATTTCATTGGTCTTCGGGGCCTTTTCAATCACGGCCAGATTGGAAATGGAGTTCAGGCACCGGAATAAAAAGGAGGGGTTCATCTGTGACTGCAGCGCGCTCAGCTCAGCGTTCTTCAGGCTGTACTCCAGCTCCATTCTTTTTTTCTTCTCGCCCAAGCTTTCCATTTCCTTGTTCAAAGATTCTTTGAGCATCAGCCTTGACAGTTCCTTTTCGCCAAGCTGGTTGATAATCAAAGAAATCATGTCCGCTATATTGACAAACTGCTGGTAAGACATTTCCAGTATTTTATTGAACAGGTCGCTCTTGCTGATCTTATAGTCCTCTGCGTGGTGCATCACAGTTTCCAGTCTGCATACATTCGGAGGGGCGTCGTTGCACCGGATCTGCCCCCCGATAAAGCCTCCGAGATAGTGCCCCCGGACAATAATCGGGATGGCGACCTCCATCAGTCCGCAGGGACAGAAATACACTGAAGTTTTCTGTGTCACCGCGGCCTGGATTGCTCCAAACGCGTCGGAGGACCAGCAAAGGCGTTTTTCTCCTTCATTTCTCCTGACTTCACGGCAAAATTCGGTAAAAGAAGTCATTTCTGTGACCGGTTCCCCCTTGAAATCCACCGTGACAAACGCCAGGCCCGTCGCTTTGGAAATCTTTTCCTGGATATCTTCTAGCTTCTCTTTCCCAAAAAGATGGTTGATATCAAAATTATTGAACACACGGTCTTCATCCTGAACCAAATCTTTAATTTTGGTATTTAAGAACTCATCCATGAAAGCAACCTCCTAAATCAAGAATATACTATTCTAATATACCACACTGCCCATATTATATAATATATTCTTTGGCTTAGGGGATTTTTAGTGTATTTTTTTCAATAATGTTTCGACATCCTGCACTGTTATTCCCATGGGTTCATTGGAGTACATCCGTCCTGCACCGCATTTTGGGCCACATAATGGACATATTGGTCGATTCTTTTTTGCAATACACCGCACTCGCTGAGGGTAAGCGGCGTATTCATCAGCTTTTTCAGGGAAGGGACCCCGCTTTCTAACGAATGGTAAAGGCGTCCATCAGCGTACATCTTCTCCTTCTTGCGAAATGCCTTGCGGTCGTGGTTCCCTCCCCGGTGATCGTCGCAATGGTGAAGCTGGTGTCGCCTTCCCCATTGTAGCCGATCCCGGCCAGGGAAGAGCCGTTTTTCACGAAGATGGAGGTCTGCATTTTCTTTGCCGCCCGGTTCAGCCGTTCAATGGACTGGGAGTGGATGGTCGCGGTGTGGCGGAATCCTTGTTCGATTTCAAAAGCGGTTTCCAGCGCTTTGTCGAAGTCGGCTACCCTGACAAGGGGAACAACCGGCATCAGCATTTCCAGCGTGACGAACGGATGATGCGGAATAGTGTCAACCACGATCAGCCGGACGGTTTCACTGCAGGGGATTTTGGCCGCCTTTAAAATTTCATCGGCGCTTTTGCCTTCAAACGCCTTGTTGATCCCCATATCCTGTGTGACGGTCACGGAAGTCAGCTTCAGCATTTCTTCCTCGTTATGAATATAGTAAACGCCGTTTTTCTGAAGCTCTTCCACAAATTCATCCGCGGCGGCCGCAACAACGACGATGCTCTTTTCCGATATGCACATGACGTTGTTGTCAAAGGAAGCGCCCTCGACGATATCCCTTGCCGCCTGCTTCAGATCGGCCGTTTCATCGACGATGGCGGTCGGATTCCCCGGCCCCGCGCCGATCACTTTTTTGCCGCTGGCAAGCGCCTCTCTCAGAACGCCGCTGCCGCCCGTAGTTACCACCATGGAGATGTCGGGATGCGTCATCAGCTCGCGGGTCACCGCCATGGAGGTATCCCCCAGCGTGACGACCAGATTGTCGATGCCGCAGGTGTCACGGACGGCAACGTTGATCATTTCCGTGACAAACTGGGAAACCTTGATAGCTCTGGGATGCGGGACATGCACAACGGCGTTGCCCGCAGCCAGCAGGCCGATGGTGTTGTTAATGAGTGTGGCGCACGGATTGGTGCAGGGATGTACGGCGCAGACGACACCGTAGGAGGACAGCTCATACAGGGTCATCCCGCCGTCTCCCGTTTTTACCTCGGTGATCAGATCCTCCACGCCGGGTGTTTTCCGGATGGCCAGAAGGAGCTTTTTAACCTTATCCTCCACATTGCCCATTCCGGTTTCTTCCGCCGCCATTTCAGCAATGACATTCACCAGCGGCAAAAGCTCTTCTTTGATCGCGTCGATGACTTCCTGACGTTCATTCAGCGTAAGCCTGGAATACTGGGTGTAGGCCCCCTGCGCTACCGCGACGGCGTCATTTACCGAACGGAAGACGCCGCTTCTCACCATATCGCTGCAGGTCAGGTATTTCTTAACCAGCTCTCCAATTTGTGCAGTATTCATCTTAACCTCTCCTTCGCCCGAAACCTCAGGCTTTCCGTTAGATAAATTCAGGATATGACACTGCCTGTTTCTAAATATCCATCGTATCAATAATGCCTACAATGGCCATGTCAACGGAGACATTATGCTTTTGAACACGCACGGCCGACCCGGAGCAGACCAGGACATACTCCCCGATGCCCGCCCCCACATAATCGGCGGCAACCTCTTCGCAGCCGATGTTGCGCTTCTGGGAATCGATTTTCTGAATAATCATCAGCTTGAAGCCGACCAGGGATTCTTCCTTCCGCGTCGCAACAACATTGCCCACCACTTTTGCCATATAAATGGTAATCACAATCCTTTCCTGCCCTTAGTTGCTAAGGATTATTTCTCTTTTTTGGCCCTTGGCTTTTTGGGAGGCTGTTTGGAGGTCCCTTTTTCTTTCACTACCGTGTTCTTGGGTCCGGGGCTTCTTGCTGCAGCGGATTTTCCCCTTCCCGTTCTGCCGGACGGTTTGGCTTTGGCTTCCGGCTGGGAAACGGCCGGTTCGTCCGCTGCGGAAAGAGTGCGGGAATTCGTCTGAATCGTTTCCGGCACCGACGCGGGGTTTTCCTGTTCCGTGACAACTGTTTCCGGTTCGGGCAAAGGGACTTCTTCCGCAGACAAAACCGTTTCCGGCTCCGTCAGAACAGCCTCCTGTGCGGGAACTGCCGCCGTTTCCTGTGCGGGCTCCGGCGGAACAGGTTCTTCTGTCTGCGGTACGGCGGGCTCCCGAGCAGGCTCTTTCGGAACTTCCGGAATTTCCGGCGCCGCAGAAACTTCCGGCTCCGGGGCGGGCTCCGGCGTCTTTGGCACGGGAGGTTCCGGATGATCCGGCGGTGTTGTTCCGTCCTCTTTTTTCTCGGTCTGACAAAATACTCTTTCAACGCTGTCCGCAGGTCTGGGAATCACTTTGGAAGAAATATAGTGCTGGAAGGTCTCGCCGACTTGTTTGCCCGCGCTGACGGCGGCGTTTACGGCTGCCACATCGCCCGTGATCTTCACGGTAATCCAGCCGTGCCCCCTTGCTTTTTCGATCTGGATAATCGCCACGTCCGCTGTTTTCACCATGGTATCCGCTACCAGAACGGCCGTTGCCAGTCCCCGTATTTCTATTAATCCCAATGCGTTTTTCATTTTGTCACCTTACTTCTTTTTTCTTCTGAAAATATATAAAATGTAAACAAAATCAAATTTGATTACCTGATTTTCTGCTTTTCAAATTACTGTCTGACGATGTCAATGCCCAGCCGGAACGCTTTCTCCTTCGCCAGAGCGGTCAGAAGATCACCCGGGCGCAGCACGATCCGTCCTTCCTGCGCAAAACTGTCGATATCGCCTTCCGTAATCACTTTCCGCCCGTTGTCCGCACGCGGCGGCTGGACTCGTGTGATTCCGGGATTTCCGGGAACCGGTTTTCCGTCAAAAAGTTCCTCTTTGATTTCAATGCCGTACTGAGCGACGATTTTGTAATATTCCCGTATTCTGGCGGCATACGCCGCGGGTTCCTTCCCCGTAAGCGGTTCCAGACCCGATTTCAGCAGCACGATTTTCTGCCCGTTCGCCATACAGCTCTGTACCCATTTTGTCTCGAAGGTATTGCCGATGCACAGCGCGGTTTTGACTATAAGCTCTCTCGGAGCGGCCGGGAAAACGGTCGGACCGTCCGGCAGCTTTGCCAGATCGGCTTCCTCCTGCCTGAGAATGGTGCCGCAGCCTTGGCATTCCCTGAGCTTTTTCATGTGGTAGTCGTTTGTCATGGAAGGGGGAATCACCGTAACGACCCGGTATTCGCTCCGGTCCCTCAATTTTTCAAAAAAGGAACGGTATTCCTCTCTCCATCCTTCGGTAAGGATGACATACAATTTCTGTTTGGGTACGGAGGAATTGGGCAGCAAATTTTCAGCCTGCATTTTCTGTATCACTTTCAGGATGATCTGATACAAATTGCTTTCATTGATTTCCACGGTACCCCTCCTTTGCTTTCCAGAGCTTTTGATCCGTACTAATGAAAAGGCGGTCATGATCGGAAGGAATCAGGGAAGAGCATTCCCCGACCCTTCCGTACCATTAGCGCCCTACACCGTCACGTGTGGAAGAAGAATTGAGTGGTGATGAATTAGTCCATATGAGGAATAATTTTCTCAGTGTCCGAATGAGGACGGGGAATGACGTGGATAGAGACCACTTCGCCGACCATTTTGGCGGAAGCCGCTCCGGCGTCCGTCGCGGCCTTAACGGCCCCGACGTCTCCGCGTACCATCACCGTTACCAGTCCGGAACCGATTTTTTCATAGCCGACCAGGGTGACGTTTGCCGCCTTAACCATGGCATCGGCTGCTTCAATTGCCGGTACGAGTCCATGTGTTTCGATCATACCCAGTGCATCAGAGTTCATGTGTAAACCTCCTTCATTGTAGCGTTAGTGTTGTTAAATATATGGATGAGTGGTTGATTTCGGCTCGGAGCCCAACGCGCCAAGCAGCTTCAGGCCGACATCTCTGGCCGCTCTGACCGCCTGCCGTACGGCGCCGGAATCTCCCGTAAAGATCAGGATCACTTCGTTCGAGTAGCTGGTTCCGCCGTTGCCCGGAGAGCTGTAGCAGACCACGTCCACACTCGCCGCCTTCACGGCTACATCCGCCAGAACCGTGCCGATCGCAGCAGGGCCCGCGCAGGTCATGCCGAACGCTTTGCCCAGAGGAGACCCGAATGCCTTTTCAAGACACTGGCTGGCTCTTGCCGAATACTGGAACTCCAGATGTCCGGCATCGTTCCCGTAAACATCGCCGAAGTATTTCGGAAGGCTGGCCAGGGCAATTTCCACCGCTCTTCTCGCGTCCGAAACATCCTCCGCTCCGATATAGATCAAATCGCCGTGACCGGCCCCGCCCTTCGTATCTCTGGGCAGCTCGATCGTGATCACTTCCGTGTTGGTTGCTTTGACGGCGTCATCCACCGCCATGATTTGCGGGCCTGCCCCCGTTCTGCCGCCGATAATCCCGATCGAACGGTATTTACCGAGCTTCATCACGTCGACAAGCATCGGGTCCACGCTGGCGATGACCAATCCGATCGTATCGCCTACAGAGGTACCCACAAATTCTGTCACTCCCAGTGAACTGCAAGGTGTGCCGGTTTCCGCTGCTTTTTCCTCAGGTTTTATTTTCAGTTCATCGGCAACCTGCTGCACTACCTTATTGATTAATTGCTGGTCCATTGCCTATCCTCCGTTTCATTCAATTTTTTTAACCGCCGATAATACATTCGAAGCCCTGCTCTTCAACCACGGTTTTTAATGCCTGTATTTGATCAGGAGTCAGTGTCTCCACGTCCTTCAGCAGATAGTCCCTGCCCAAAAGCTCGTATTTGTTTTCCCCGTAGGTGTGATACGGAAGCAAATGGATTGTCTTGATATTGTGTAATGTTTTCGCAAACCTGCTGATTGCAAGAATGTCCTCTTCCGTAGCGTTTACCCCGGGGATGGTGGGGACCCGGATCACTGTCTGCGTGATTTCGGATACCCGGACGGCGTTTTTCAGAATCAGCTCGTTGCTTACCCCCGTGTATTTTTTATGCACTTCCGGATTCATTGATTTGATATCCATCAAAGCCAAATCCACATAGGGAAGCACCTTTTCAACCGCTTCGCCGTCCGCATACGCAGTCGTTTCGATTGCCGTATGCCATCCCTGCTCCTTGCAGGCTCTGAGCAGTTCCATTGTAAAATCGGACTGCACCAGGGGTTCCCCACCTGAAACGGTGATTCCGCCGCCGGAGCGCCGATAGGTCGTCGCGTCCTTTCTCAGCTCCTGCACCACCTGCTGCACGGTCATCCCAGCGCCTTTCAGCACCAGCGCGCCCGTGGGGCAGACATTGGCGCATTCTCCGCATCCAATGCAAAGCTCCCGGTTGATCAGGCCCTTGTTGTTCGGATCGATCGCTCCCTGCCTGCAGGCTTTGATACATTTTCCACAATGAATACAACGCATTTTCTGATAAGTAATCACCGGTTTCAGCTTTTGGGATTCAGGATTACAGCACCATTGGCATGACAAAGGACATCCTTTTAAAAATACGATCGTGCGAATACCAGGACCATCATGTACGGAAAACCTCTGTATGTCGAAGACAAGTCCCGATGCGCTATAATTGATAGAATCCACCACCTACAACTCCCTTAGTTACATTTCATCAGCGCATGGAGCAATCTCTCCGCAATCAGAAGGTCTGCTCCGTGCGGCTGATGATATCGTCCTGCACCTCTTTTGCCAGCACGACAAACTGTGCGCTGTATCCGGCAACGCGTACTACAAGGTCCTTATACTGGTCGGGGTTTTTCTGGGCGGCCAGCAGGGTATCCCTGTCGACAACGTTGAACTGCACATGCATGCCCTTGTGGTCGAAGTAGCTTCTGACAACGGAGGCGAAGTTTTGCAGCCCCGTGTCCCCTGCGAGTGCGGAGGGCAGGAATTTCTGGTTCAGCAGCGTTCCGTTCGACGCGAGGAAATGGTCCAGCTTGGCGACGGAATTCAGCGCCGCGGTGGGTCCCTTTACATCCTTGCCCTGCCTGGGCGACACGCCGTCCGCCAAAGGCTGCTTTGCAAGCCTGCCGTCCGGCAGCGCGCCGACGTCTTTCCCGAACAGCACATTGGCCGATACCGGGTAGATTCCCGCCTGAAACCGGCCGCCGCGCGGATTGGTGTACTTCTGAACCTCTTCGCAGTAGATTCTGGCGATCTTGCGGGAAACCATGTCGACTTCGTCAATATCGTTTCCAAAGCTTTCCGTGTTGTCCATCAGCCGGAAAATATTCTCATAGTCGCCGCCGCAGGAGGAGACCGCGCAGGTATCCTTTACGCCGCACATCTTCTGCAGGTCGGCAATATCGATATTGCTGGAATTGCCGAGAACCTTCCTGACGGCCTCATAGATCTTCTGCTCCGTAAGGGCATCCGCCGTGTTGCTGCAGGGATCCGCTCCGCCAGTTTTGGTGCCGACCGGGCGGCCGAAGTTCGCGTCCACAGCTTCCTTCAGCTGGGCGGCGGTGATGTCTCTGTCGCGGAACACGTGCTTATCCAACGCATAGACGGAGTCGCCGGAATCGGCAATACCGAACGCCTGCGGGCCGGTGAAGTTGTAAATAGCTCCGCCTTCCTGTACGGACCTGCCGCGCTTGATACAGTCGTCAACCATAGCCGACTGGAACGGGAGCGGGCATCTTTCCGCATGGGCCAGGTCGACGCAGTTGTCGGCTTCCGCCAGATGCCGCACGAAGTAAGCCATTTCCTTCTTGAAGGCATCGTAGAACTCGTCGATGGATTTCCACTGGCTCATATCCGGGACGACCGGGCCGAGCTGTTTGTCGCCGGCCTTGCCGCCGTGGATGGTGATATCCAGAACCTTGGCGACATTGAAGAACGCGGCGTCGTGCCAGCCCTCGGTCTTGTGCGGGCACTGCGGCTCCACACAGCCGATGATGCAGTAGTTGCGGGCGTCTTCCAGAGATACGCCCCTGTTTTCAAGCGCCGGAATAATCACTTCGTCATTGTACATTGCGGGGAAGCCCAGCCCGAGGCGGGCAAGCTCGCAGGCCCTGTAGAGGAATTCGTCCGGGGTTCCCTGCCACACGCGGATGGAGAAGGAAGGCGCCGGCAGCTTTGTCTGAGCGCACGCTTCCATCATCATGTAGGAAACGTCATTGGTGGAATCCAACCCGTCCTCCGTCTGGCCGCCGGCGCCGATGTTCTGGAACACCGCGTAGCCTGCGAACGCCTGAGCGGAAATTTCGTCGCGGGTCTTGTTGACGTCGTTGAGCTTGATCCAGATGCAGTCGATCAGCTCCTGCGCGAACTCCTTCGAGATGTTCCTATCAGCGGCAAGATACGGATACATATACATGTCGAAGCGGCCCGGGGAAATGGAGTGTCCGCTGGACTCAATCTGCATCATGCTCTGGATAAACCAGAAGGACTGGCAGGCCTCATAGAAATTGCGGGCGCCGTTTTCCGGCACTCTGTCGCAGTTGGCGGCAATCTGCAGAAGCTCGGCCTTCCTTGCGGCGTTTGTTTCCGAAGCGGCCAGCCTTCTGGCTTCATCGGCATATCTGTGGGCGAAATTGATGGCCGCATTATAAGTAATAATCAAAGCATTGTAGAACTGCTGTTTCTTTATGTAGCTGGGGTCCGACAGGTCCATCTTCATCATGGCGTCGACCACTTCTGCAATGATCCCGCGGAAGCCTTTTTCCAAAATCTTGCCGTAGTCCACGCACACATGGCCTACGCCGCCGTAGAAGTAATTGCCTACCGTGAATACGCCGGCTGCCTGGCAGTCCTTTGTTTCCTGGGACATGTAGGAAGAAGCAAGCTCGCTTGTCGTCTTTCCGGGCCAGTACTTGAAGGCCTCGTGCAGCTCCTGGGCGGTTTCCTTCGGAATCACAAACGGATCCGCCAGCCTTGTGGCCATGGTGTCGAATTCCTTCTCAACCCAGTCAAAGGAAAACTCGGGGCAGATTTCCGTTGAGCGGGGATGCTTGGTGATGGCGCCGACGATCAGCTCGTCGTCACGGATGGTAACAGGAAGATTGTTAAAAATCTTCTCGTCCGCCTTGGCGCGTCTCATAATCGGGGGAAGTCCTTCCGTTTCCTTATAAGACTCCGTAACCAGAACCGCTCTTTCCGACTCAACATAAGGGGTTGCGTCCAAAATCATTTTCTTTAGCTTTTCAACCCTTGCCGTTGGTTTGGAAAATCCTTTTTCTATCACTTTAAATACCTCCTTAAAAAAAATTGATCGACGAGTTTTTAAACACCGAAGTCCGATTTCTTATTTCATTATATACCCGCCTCTGCTTGACCGCGCAACACTATTCAGACTCAAACAGCGTAAAATTAAAACCAAAATATTTTCTAAAATAAGTACATTTTATGAAATATCCATAAAAATTTCGGGATTTTATCGTCTGCAAAGCCTTTATCGCTTTTCAGAAAAATCTTTCTCCTTTCAATAATGTGATATGGAGCAGGAAAACGAAATTCCAAGCAGATCGACAAAATCCTTCAAAATAGCCGTATTGCCGGGCCACGCGGGTGAGGTCACCAGGTTGGCGTCCGCAACCGACTCGTCCGCCTGCTTTTCGATATAAATCCCCCCCGCCATTTCCACTTCCGGCCGGACCGCCGGGTACGCCGTAAGCCTTCTGCCCCGCACCACGTCCGCCGCGGTCAGAAGCTGGACCCCGTGGCAGATGGCGGCCACCGGCCTGCTTAGCTTCATAAAATACCGCACAATGTCCAGCACCTCGTCGTTCAGCCGCAGATACTCCGGAGAGCGCCCTCCCGTCAAATAGAGCCCCGCGTATTGCTCGACCTGCAGCTCGGCAAAGGTGGCGTTAAGCACGAACCGATGCCCCGGCTTTTCCGTATAGGTCTGGTCGCCCTCAAAATCATGGATGGCCGTTTTAATGAATTCCCCGGCCTTTTTGCCCGGGCACGCCACCTCCGCTTGAAGCCCGAACACGCCAAGGGTCTGAAAAGGAACCATCACCTCGTAGTCCTCTGTAAAATCCCCCGCCAGAATCAGTATTTTTTTCTGAATTTTGTCCATATTTCTCTCCTCTCGGCCGACAGGTAAAATCAAGACTGATTTCCTGCAAAATTAAGACCTTCTTCCCACGGCAGAACGTCGCCGGGTTCCCTCAGATGGTTTAAAATGTCCGGAATTCCTTCCCCCGTTACGGAGCTGACGTGAAAAACCGTTTTGCATCCCGCTAGCCTCAGCCAGCTTTCCGCCAGATCGGGCCTCGCGCCCTCGGTGTCGATCTGCGTGACGATCCCGACCACCTCTCTGGTCGCCCCCGCCACGATGTTGGGACTGTACAGCGAATAATTCTCCCTGGCGTTCAGCAGCATGCCCACCACGTCCGCCTCATAGGAATAAATAATCAGCGCCCGCGCCAGCTCCCTGTTCTCCGCGTACTCGCCGGGCGTGTCGATGATAACGTCGTAACGGTTGACATACTGCGTTTTATGGTACCGTATTTTTTCTCCCCTGAGCGCCTGCGTCAGGCTTGTCTTTCCGCAGCCGGTCCTGCCCACCAGCATGATTTTTTTCACCTTTGCGCCTACGCTTTCGTCAGGTCGCACACGGTAAAGCCCATGACATTTTCCGCATAATCCAGAACGGCCTCCAGCGCGGTGGTCACGTCCGATATTTTCCCGGTAATAATCAGCGTGCCGCTGAACCGGTCTATAAAACCGATATCGATGCCGGATTTTTTCAAGGCGATGTCCGCGGCGATAATAGAGGTTTCGCTGGGAGACATGGTCAGAATGCCGATTGCCGCCTTGGCGTAGTCGATTCTGGGGTCCAGTCCCAGTTTTTGATAGATCACCATATTGGGGCTCGCAATCACATGCGCCATGGTAATCTGCTTGCCCGGCACAATTTCCTGCACGATCCGCATCAGCTTGCCGTTGGATTGCTCCAAATCAACCAGTTTCACACAAAGTCCTTCTTTTCAAACGAAAATGGAAATTCTATAAATATATACTATCATGGAGCAAAATGTATCCATAACACAAAACAAACCAATTCCCAGTAAATTTAAAAGGTTCCGGATTCTGTTTCCGAAAGCTTTCCTGTTGTTTTGCAAAAGCAGCAAATCAGTGCGGCCGGAAAGAGACAAAAATGCCTTTCGCCGCAAAAAGACAGGGCCGTTTCAGCATTGCACCGAAACGGCCCCGCGGGAGATTTTGTTTATTTTACGTCTTTGATCGCCCGCTCGGCAAAAGAGGTGTTGATCAGCTTGTCGTACGGAACCGTTTGCTTCAGTTCGCCGGCCTGGGTCATAACCTCCTGAAGAAGGGAAAACTCTTCCGGCTTTAAAATCGGATTGGGGCTCCAAGCCTCGATCTCCTTATAGTTTTTTGCGACCGTGGTCAGCAGCTTGACGTCCGAATCCGGGAAGGAGGGCGCGATTGCCTTTGCGATTTCCTCCGGAGTGTGCGAGTAGACCCATTTCTGTCCCCTGTAGACCGCCCTTGTAAAACGGGCGATCAGGTCCGAATTCTTTTCGATATAGCTCTTCTTGGCACAATAGCCCGTGTAGGGGATCTCTCCGCTCTCCTTGCCGATGGAAGCGACGATATATCCCTTTCCCTGCGCTACAATCTGGGAAGCCGCCGGTTCAAACATCGTCACATAGTCCCCTGTGCCGTTGGTAAACGCCGGCCCCATCAGCGCATACTGGATGCTGTCGTCCAGCTTGGTGTCCTTCTGCGGGTCCAGCCCGTTTTTGCGGATGACATACTGCAGAGTCATGTATGGCACGCCGCCCTTTCTGCCGGGAAGCACCACCTTGCCCCGGATCTTATCCCAGGTAAAATTCGGGTCCGGCTCGCGTCCGAGCAGGAAAGAACCGTCGCGCTGCGTTACCAGCGCAAAAATCTCCGCGCTGTCCGCCTTTCCTTCGTTGTAAACATAGATGGCGGCCTCCGGCCCGGCCAGACCGATGTCGGCGTTGTTGGACAGGACCGTCGACATTACCTTGTCGGTTCCCTCCGCAGTGGCCAGTTCAAGGTCGATTCCTTCATCCGCGAAAAAGCCGAGGTTGATTGCCGCGTACTGCGGCGCGTAGAAAACGGAATGAGTCACTTCGCATACCCTTACTTTTACCTTCTCCTTATTTTTCGTCGCGGCCTTTCCGCATCCCGCGACCGCTGCCAGCATGACCGCAAGGCAGAGTGCGACGGCGGACCATTTCAACACCTTCTTCATACTCTTTACCCCTTTCGTAAACTGTATTCGGGGAAATTTCCCCTTTCCTATCGAATAATCTGCTTGATATCAGATTACGGTATTCGTTTAATGGCCGTACCAGTTCAGGACCAGCTTTTCCAGAAGCGCCACCGCCTCATACATCACGGCCGCAACAACGGAGAGAATAATCACGCTGGCCATCACAAGGTCCAGCTTGAAAACCTGGCCGCCGTAGACGATCAAATAGCCCAGCCCGGCCTTTGACACCAGGAATTCACCGGCAATAACGCCCACCAGGGAAAGGCCGATATTAATTTTTAAAGAATTAAATAATGTGGAAATATTGTAGGGAAAGACCACTTTCGTAAAAATCTGCTTTTTGTTCGCGCCAAAGGTTGCGGCCATCCGGATATATTCGTTATCGGTATGGCGGAATCCGTTGAGCATTTCCAGCACGGTGACAATCAGCGAAATGGCCAGCGCCATAAAAATAATGGCCCTCGTCCCTGCGCCGGCAATTACAATGATCACCGGGCCGAGCGCGATTTTCGGCAGGCTGTTCAAAACCACCAGATACGGTTCGCTCACCTTGGACGCGAAACTGCTCCACCACAGAGCAATCGCCAAAAGGGTGCCGAAAACGACCCCCAGCAGAAACCCGACCAGCGTTTCATAAACCGTTACGCCCATATGCATAAACAGATCGTTCTGCGCCATGTTTAAAAAGGTCTGCCAGATGCGGGACGGCTGGCTCAGAATAAAGCTGTCGATCCAGCCCAGCCTTGCGGTGATTTCCCATTGGGCAATAAAAATGACCAGAACGGCGATCTGACAGAAGCGGATCATCCGCTGTCTGCGTTTCTTTTTCTTCAGGTATTTTGTACGCTCTTGAGAAAGGATGGGTTTATTCATCGGCTGACAGCTCTTTCCATATATGATCGAAATACACTCTGAATTTCGGGTTGTTTCTGCAGCTCAGGGGCGTTCTGTTTTCGTCCTCAAAATTGACTTCAAGAATTTCCCTTACCCGGGCGGGCCGGGCGCTCAGAACCATGATTTTATCGCCCATGCTGATGCTTTCGGGAATGTCGTGCGTCACCATAACGGTCGTAACCTTTTCCTTTTTCAAAATCCGGTAGACGTCGTCGGTTACAGTCAGCCGCGTCTGGTAATCCAGCGCGGAAAAAGCTTCATCCAGCAATAAAATATCGGGATTAATCGCCAAAGTGCGGATCAGCGCCACTCTTTGCCGCATTCCTCCCGACAGCTGCGCCGGATATTTATCCCGGAACTCATAGAGCCCGTAGGTTTTTAAAAGCTGGACCGCCCTTTCCCTGTTTTCGGGGGAGAGCATCTTCCTTACCTCCAGGCCGAACAGTACATTTCTGTAAATGGTCCGCCAGTCCAGCAGATTGTCGCGCTGAAGCATATACCCGATGTGGGGAGAAGTCCCCACGATTTTTTCTCCGTTTACAAACACTTCGCCGGCGGTCGGTTTCAACAGGCCGGCAATAATGGAAAGCAAGGTGGACTTTCCGCAGCCGCTTGGCCCGACAATGCTGACAAATTCTCCTTTTTCCACAACAAAACTGATATTGTCCAGAGCGGTTATTTCTCCATTTTCCGCCTGATAAGTCGCTTCTATATTTTGAACTCGGAGTACGTCCAACGGTATCACCTCATCTTTGCGTTCATTTTTTCAAGGGACATGTGCGCAGTAAAAATAGTTCGCCTTTGGTATAAAATATGTAAAATAGAGAGATTGGTGAAAATATATCTGTCCGCACATCCTCATAAAACGAAGAATTCCCCTTCCGCTTTTTA
>ENA-OXEN01000200-OXEN01000200.1-human-gut-metagenome-genome-assembly--contig:-NODE-200-length-14268-cov-15.098783_pt1 | contig 14268 bp, 11 predicted proteins | sample MGYA00249358_ERZ652249 | MGnify/ENA primary metagenome ERZ652249 (study PRJEB26925, sample SAMN05826761) | human gut metagenome | biome: ENVO:2100002; feature: ENVO:00000062; material: ENVO:00002003... | reverse complement strand
CCCTCGCGGGGGCGGGCAGCAAAAACAGCCTTTCCGAAAAGGGACACGGATAAACGGCTTTTACCGGTTCGGCACGGCCCGAAACCACGTCCGCAATATCAAAAACCTGCTGCTCCGCAACGCCGAGCATATGGTCCAGACATCCCAGACCGGCGTCGCCGTCAATCAGCAAAACGCGTCTGCCCCTGGCTGCCAAAGCAAAACCAAGGCCGGCTGTTACGGTGGATTTCCCTACACCGCCCTTACCCGATGTGATGACTGTTGCGACACCCATATAAAAACCTCGCTCTCATATTACCACAAACATTCCCGGTAGTCAAAGCGTTTTTATTGTCGTAAATATACAAAACAAAACATTTAATATTTTGTTAACAATTTAACTCTGCGGCGCTCAGCCCGCGGAGGAGCCGGGGGAAGACGAAAACGGGTTCCCCGGCGCCGTACCGGAAGCTGTTCCCGAAGAGGCCCCGGAGGATGCGGCGCCGGAAGCGGACGGCATCACAAGGTTGCCGTTGGCGTCGACGGTTTTCCCGTAGAAGTACGCGTCTAAAATATCCTTGGCCACGGCGTTGGAATACATGCTGGTCGCGCCGTGCTCCAGCACCACCGCCACGGCGATCTCCGGGTTGTCGTACGGCGCGAAAGCCACGAAGGTAACGTTGTCGGAGTGCGGGGTCTGTACCGCGGTACCGGTTTTGGCGGCGATGGCAATCCCGTAGTTTTTGAAGGTGGAGCTCGCGGTACCGGCGGTCGCCACGCTGCGCATGGCCTCCTTGACGTAATCGATGTAGGATTGGGAAACCCCGATATTGTCCACTGTTTCGGGGGAGGTCTGTGAAATCACGTTTTTGCGGGAATAGTCGGTCACCTTGCCGACCAGATGGGGCTTCAGCCGCACGCCGTTGTTTGCAATGGTCGCGACGTAGGTGGCAAGCTGCAAAGGGGTGAACTTGTTGTCGGCCTGACCCACGGCGGCTTCGACGGTGTCGGCGTCGTACCATCCGCCGCCGCCCGCAGCGGTACGTTCGGAAGGACCGCCCAGGATTCCGGCGCTTTCGTGCAGCTCAATCCCGGTTTTCACGCCCAGCCCGAAGCGTTTGGCGTACAGGTTCATATTGGTGATTCCCAGTCGGTATCCCACTTCATAGAAAAAGGAGTTGCTGGACTTCTGGATCGCGTAGTTCGCGGTAATCATCCCGTAGTTGCCGATACTGCCCAGGGGAAGGCTCGGAAAGCGTCTATACACGCTGTTGCCTTCCAGCCGGGTGGAGGTCGTAATCGCTTTTTCCTGCAGCGCGGCCAGCGCAACATAGGGCTTGATGATGGAGCCGGGGGTGAACACGCCGTTGAAAGCGCGGTCGATCAGCGGCTTATCCTTGTTGTTGATCAGGGACGTGTAGTAATTGGTATCGTTCAGATATTCCGTCAGGTCGTAGGTCGGATAGGTGGACGCCGCCAGCACGGAGAAATCCTTTACCCGCAGCACCACCGCGGCGCCCGCGACGCAGTCCTCGCCGTGGCCGCTCGACATCCCCTTGTAGCGCTGGGCGGAAAGCTTGCGCCCGTTGGCTTGGGTCGCCTTTACGTTGTTGGCCAGAGAAACGTTGAGGACGCTCTGGATTCTGCTGTCCACGGTCAGGTAAACGGTATCGCCGGAAACCGGCGCGGTCTTTACCGTTTCCGAGGCCAGCGCGCCGGTGTTCGTGGTCTCCACCACTTTTTCCCCGGCCTTGCCGCGCAGCATGCTTTCAAAAGCCTGTTCGATGCCGCTCTTTCCCAGCCGGTCGTTAAACGCGTAGCCCTTGTCCTTCAGCTCGTCGTATTCCTCCCGGGAAATGGAACCGATGGTTCCCAGAACATGCGGCAGAAGGCTGCCGTTCGGGTATTGGCGCACGGTGGTGACCTTCCCCGTCGCGCCGGGCAGCAGGGAGGAATTTTCGCTGATGATGGCGATGGTGTCGCGGCTGACATCTTCGGCAAAGGTGTACGGCGCCGAAATTCCGAAAGCGGATTTTGTCATATTGTAGCGCACGGAAACAATATCGCGCGCCTGTGCGGCGGAGTAGCCGGTGACCTCGTATTTTTCAATCAGGTGGGTCATACACAGGTCCGCCGTGGCATAGGAGTTTACATTTGCGTAATCCGCCGATTTGAGCGTTGCGATTTCTTTGTCCATACCGGGAATAAACTCATACTGTCCTTTGGCGTTCAGTTTGATCGGCAAAATGTCCGTCCATTTTTCCCCCCGCTGGTTCAAAAGCTGAATCAGCTGGTGAATGGTGTTGTTCTGCGTGTCGGACTTCATATAGACGCGGTCGAACACAATGGCATAGCCGGTTTTATTTACGGCAAGGCCCACGCCGTTTGCGTCGAGGATTTCGCCGCGGGCAGCGTCCATGACGACGGAGGAGGTGCTGGTTTTGCTTGCCTTTTCCAGAAAAGAGGAGCCGTTAAGAATCTGCCAGTCCACAAGGCGCAGGGTATAAACGGCCATGATGGCGAAAATAATCAGCCCCATCGCCCAATAGCGGGAATGTTCTTTCAGCTTGTCCAAGACGAAACCTCCTTATCATTCTTCCTTCGTCCGTATCTGCAGGGCGAGCGCCCTGTTGAAGTAGTACGCGACCGGCATAAACGCGGTTGTGTAGAGGAAGCGCGGAATATAATGCGCGGTCAGCGCGTAAGCTGCGTGAGAGTAGCTGAACAGCAGGTAAAAGAAAACCCACTGCAGCAAAACGATACCGGCGGTGGAAATCACCGCAGTAATCATGGCGGTCAGAAAATTTGTCTGGATCAGGTTTGCGGCGATCAGCCCCACGCTGTAGCAGATAACGGAGAGCAGAAGGCCGTGAAAGCCCAGTACGCCGCCCGCACCGAAATCGATCAGCAGCCCGCACAGCAGGCCGAAGGCCATGGCGGCGGTTTCTTTCTCAAACATGGCGATAGAAAGCGCGATGGGAATCAAAAGCACCGGCCGTGCGCCGAACAGGTCGGGAACAAGGCCGGGAGTTTCCTGAACCATATAAAACACCAGAATTTCAATGGTATAGGCGAAATAACGGAGAACCTTGAGCTTTTCCATCTTATTTCCCCCCGGAAGAAACGGCGGAAGAGGACGACGGGGCTGCGGCGGAGGAAGCGGAAGAGCCGCCCTGCGAAAGCGCCTGTCCCTGTCCCTCAAAAGCGGTAATCACCATGACGTCGCGTACGGTTTTCACATCCACAAAGGGCTTGACCTCCGCGTAAAGCGAAACATCGTAGGGGTCGTTCTTCACCTCGTTGACCGTACCGATGGCAAGGTTGCGGGGGAATACGCCGCCCAGACCGCTCGTCACAATGAAGTCGCCGGGCTTTACCGTCGTGTCCGCGGTCAGGTAGCCGAGCTTCAGAACGCCTTTGTCGGCAAACTTGATGTCGCTGCTGATAACCCCGGAATCGCGGTTAACCTTGTCGATGGCGCTGATTTTCGTGTCCGCGGAAAGAATCGTGGTCACCCGGCTGTAGCTGGCGTTTACGCTGGAAATCCAGCCGACCACGCCGCCTTCGGTAATGACGGGGTCGTTCACGGAAATACCGGCAAGGGACCCCTTGTCGATCTGGAAATTATAAAACAGGTCGTTCGGGTCGCGGCCGATGACCGCGGCGGAGACCGGTTTGAAATCCTTGTTTTCGTTTTTCAGTTCCAAAAATTTGCGCAGCTGGGCGTTTTCCTGCTGATAACTGTAGTAGTTGATCAGCTTTTTGTTGAGTTCCTCGATCTGCTTTTTCAGCGCCGCGTTTTCCGCCGCCAGCTCTTCGTTGCTGCGCGTGGCGTTCTGCGCCGCGACGGAGGCGTTGTTGGTGACGACGGTGCTGACTCTCTGCATCGGGGTGGAAATCAGGCTGAGCAGGTTCGCGGTAAGGGAACTGCCGGTGCTCGCCGTATAAAGCATCAGACCGAACATAATGAACACAACGGTGATAAGAACCTTAAATCCTCTGGAATGAAAGAAATCTTTCAACACGGCACCTCCTTTTCAAGTTTTTGGCGCGATTACCTGAAAGTACAAAAAGCGGAGAGCTTTCACCCTCCGCTGAAGTGATTCCTTATTTTCTTCTGTTGTTTTTGTAATACGAGGAGGGCATGGTGATTTCAAGCAGCTTGCCCGTCCCGTCAACAACACAATCCAGCGGGCTTTCGGCAATATGGACGGGCATTCCGGTTTCCTGTTCGACCAGCCTGTCCAGCCCGCGCAGCAGGGCGCCGCCGCCCGTCAGCATAATGCCGTGGTCTATAATATCCGCGGAAAGCTCCGGCGGGGTCTTTTCCAGGGTCGATTTCACCGCGTCGATAATCAGCGCCAGCGGGTCGCTCAGCGCTTCCCTCACCTCTTCGGCGGAAATGGTCACGTTCTTCGGCAGGCCGTCCACCAGATTGCGGCCCTTGATTTCCACCGTGGCGTCCTCGTTGTCCTCGGTCGGGAAAGCGGAGCCGATCTTGATTTTAATTTCCTCGGCGGTGCGCTCACCGATCAGCAGGTTGTATTTCTTTTTTACGTAGGAGATCAGGGATTCGTCAAATTTATCGCCCGCAACGCGGACCGAAACCGAGGTGACGATATCACCCAGCGAGATCACGGCGACCTCCGCCGTGCCGCCGCCGATGTCGACGACCATGCTGCCGGTCGGCTCGCTCACGGGCAGACCCGCGCCGATGGCCGCGGCCATGGGTTCCTCAATCAGCTCGACATTATTGGCGCCCGCCTGACGGGCGGCGTCCTCCACCGCGCGGCGTTCCACTTCCGTTACGCCGGAAGGAATACAGACGATAATGTGCGGGCGGGAAAACGCGTTGGATTTTACGGCCTTGCGGATAAAGTGCTTGAGCATGGTGGCGGTGATGTCAAAGTCGGCGATGACTCCGTCCTTCAGCGGACGGACCGCGACGATGGAGCCCGGGGTACGGCCGATCATTTCCTTGGCCTGCGCGCCCACGGCCAGAACGGTGTCGGTACGGACGTCAACGGCGACCACCGAGGGCTCGCGCATGACGATTCCTTTTCCCTTCATAAAAACCAAAGTATTGGCGGTGCCCAAATCTATTCCTATATCTTTTGAAAACATGAATTATTTTCCCCTTTCAAACCTGGCAAAAAAATAAAATCGTTACATTGTTCAGATAGTATTTATTATAACCTCAAAAGAGTCATTTCTCAACTATTAATTCAGAAAGCGCGTAATATTTATGAATTTTCTTTCGATGAATTTTTAAGCCCGGTCAGAATACGGTTGATTTTGCCGATCGGCAGGCCCATTACGTTGTAAAAGTCCCCGTCGATCCGCTTGACAAACAGCGCGCCGCGCCCTTGTATGGCGTACGCTCCGGCCTTGTCCATCGGCTCCTTTGTTTCGCAGTAAGCGTTGATTTCGTTTTCGCTCAGCGGGTAAAATTCCACCGAGGTGCACTCGTGCCCGCGGATCAGTTCTTTCCCGCTGATGATGCAGTAGCCGGTGTATACCTGATGGACGTTTCCGGACAGGAGCCGTAGCATTGCTTTGGCTTCCTCCGCGTCCTTCGGCTTGCCCAGCACGCGGCCCTTGAAAACGACGACGGTGTCCGCCCCAAGGACGGTGTCCTGCGGGTTGAGCTTTGCCGCCGCTTCCGCTTTTCGGGCGGCGAGCAGCTCGACAATCTGCATGGGAGGGGTTCCGCGCAGATATCCCTCGCTGACATCCGAGGGCGCGGTGGTGAATTCGTAGCCGGCCATTTTCAGCAGCTCGCTGCGGCGCGGCGAAGTAGATGCAAGCAGCAGCATGGGAATCCTCCTATTCCTTCACTTTAACGAGAATCACGGCGATGACCGCAACCAGCGCCAAAATCGACTGCGCCGCGTTGATTCCAAGCCGGATGCCGAAGGTGATTTTTATAATGGAAAGGTCTAGCTCGGTGGTGGACAGTCCGAAGTTCGCCGAGGCGCCCAGCCAGGAAAGATAATGGATTCCGGCGCAGGCTGTACCAATAATCTGCCCCAAAACCACCGCCAATACAAGCAGAATAATCAATAAAATTGTTTTCAAAACGCCCTTTTTCATTTTTGCAGCCCTTTCTTTCCCGTGGAGCCGAAAGCGCCCGCGCCCCGCGCGGTTTCGCCAAGATCGTCGGTTTCTTCCAAAACGGGCAGCAGCACCGGCGTCACCACAAGCTGCGCGCAGCGTTCGCCCGGCTGGAGCGTGTAGGGCCTGTCGCTGCAGTTGGTCATTCCGACCAGGATCTCGCCGCGGTAGTCGCTGTCGATTACACCGACCGCGTTGGGAAGGGAAACGCCGTGGTTGACGCCCAGCCCGCTGCGGGCAAAGATCAGCCCGACCGTGTTTTTATCCGGCAGCGCGAGGGCGATTCCCGTGGGAATCTTGTAAAGCCCGCGCGGCTCAATGGTGATCGGCGCGTCCAGACAGGCGTACAGGTCGAACCCGGCGGCGCCCTCGCTTGCGCGGGTCGGCGTGACGGCGTTTTGCTTCAGTTTTTTCATTTTTAAAATATGGTCAGTCATAAATTACCCCTATTCTATTCCCCTGTAGTAAAGTCCGCGGGTGTGTTCCCCTCCGTCCGGGGAACCGGCCAGATACCGGCCGATGATCTCCTCCGCCTCCCGCGCGGATTCGATGGTAAAGCGCAGAACCCCGAAATCCTGATTGCGTACTTCCCTGAGCCGGTCGGCCATATAGAGAGGAACGGAATTGAGGACCTCGCTGCAGGCGCCGTAACACTGGACGGGGAACCGGATTCCCTTCCGGTCGGTCAGAAACGGCGCGGTTTCACAGTTTTTGCAGCCGCCCGCGTTCGCCGCGGGGCAGTTGCGCGTCAGCATCAGCGGCAGCCGTCCGTAGAGCAGAAGGCCCCTCGGCAGCTCCCCGCCGACGGCGGCGGCCTGCGCGAGCGTCAGCTCAAAGGAAAGCTCCGTGTCCGCAAGACCGAATTCGCTGTGCCAGAGAAGCGCCGCCGTATTGGTGATGTTGAGCGAAAAGCCGCCGTGTACGGTCAGCCCCAGCTCGCGGCCGAGCGCCGCCGCGCCGAGGTTCCCCGCCCAGACGTCGGAAAATCCGACTTCTTTCGCGGCGGAAAGGCGCGCCCGGACGGCTTTTTCCATCCCGAACATGCCGCGCGGGATTTCCAACGCAACGGGATAGCCGTCTGCTTTTAATTTTTGAAGAATATCCAAATCCGTATCGTACGGAAGATAAACGAGTTCACATTGCTTTGCCGCGGGCGGAAGATCGGTGGTTGCAAACCGCGCGCGCAGCCGCAACTTTTTTGCCGTATGGGTGCCCGCTTCGGGAATCCGGCACATTTGGAACGGAATCTCCGCTCGGCCCGTGCGCAGCTGCTCCAGCTTTTCCAGCGCCTCCCGGCGCAGTCTGTTCAAGGAAGAAACCGGGACGGAGAGCCCCTTTCCGATCTCACAGACGATTTCGTCGGCGTAAAACGGAGTTCCGCCCGTCTTTTTGAGCTGTTCGGCACAGCGATCTTCGTCAATCGCGCGGCTGAGCGCGGGCTGGGGTATTTCGCCGAGGGAAACGCGGGCCGTCCGGCCGTCGCGGTCTGCGGCAAAAAGCACCACCGGCTGTCCTTTTTGGATGGTCAGGCGGAAAGAGACCGGAATCCTCTGGTATTCGTGACTGTAAAGGCTGTGCAGTTCGGCGAAAACCGCGCCGGTCGCGCCGGTCACGTCCTCCTTGGAGCGCACGCCGAACATGTCGCGGCCCAGCTTCCCGTCCAGATATCCGGTGGTAAAGCCCGAGCGGGAAAAGACCGCGCCCAGGTTTTTTACCAGCTCCGGGGGAACCGGTTCGCCGTCCGCCGCCAGCCGGCTCGCGCGCGCGGCCGCGGCGACGTATTCCGGCCGCTTCATGCGGCCCTCTATTTTCGCGCTGAAAACGCCCGCGCGGCTCAGCTCGTCCATACGGCTGATCATGGAAAGATCCTTCAAGCTCAGATCGTGTCCCGTTCCGCCGGTAACGGAAAACGGCAGCCGGCAGGGCTGGGCGCAAAGGCCGCGGTTTCCGCTGCGGGAGCCGAGAACGGAGCTGAAGTAGCACTGCCCGCTGACGGACATGCACAGCGCGCCGTGGACAAAGACTTCCAACTCCACGGGAGCCGCCCGGTGGAGTTCCCCGATTTCCCGGAGCGACAGCTCTCGGGAAAGCACCACGCGCTTGATTCCCGCTTCGGAAAGCGCCAAAGCGCCCAGCGGAGTGTGGATGCTCATCTGGGTGGAGGCGTGCAGCCGCAGACCGGGCGCGCATTTTTGCAAAAGCCAGATCAGGCCCGTGTCCTGTACGATCAGCGCGTCCACCGGCAGAGTGCAGGCGTAGGAAACAAAATCGAGCGCTTTTTGCAGCTCGTCCTGCAAAAGCAGGGTGTTGACCGCAAGGTAGACCTTTACCCCGCGGGCGTGGCAGTAGTCCACGGCGAATTTTAATTCGCCGTTGTCAAAGTTTTTAGCGCCGGCCCTCGCGCTGAACGCGTTTCCGCCCAGATACACCGCGTCCGCCCCCGCGCGCACCGCGGCGGTCAGGCTTTCCGGCGACCCGGCGGGGGCCAGAACCTCTATGTTACTGTTCGTCATTTTTCTTTTCAAAGAAGCTCATAAAGCCTTCCTGCTCGGCGGTGATGTCCGGATTCACGCGGGAATAGCTGCCCGCCTGCGGCCTTTGTACAGGGGAACCGGGAACGACCGGTTTCTGCGCGCGGACCTCCTGCGCGGGCTTGTCTGCGGCGGGCTCTCCTTCCTCCGACAGGCGTGCGCGAAGGGTCTGGATTTCCCGTTTCAGGCGCTCGATTTCCCGCCGGGCTTCCTCGGCCTCCATGCGCGCGTGGGAGGAATCCTCCAAATAATCCTTGATCTGGGAGCGAAGGTTGTCCGCCCCGCCGGCGGATTTGTGGGCTTCGTCGCAGTAGCGGAGCGCCGTAATGACGGCCGCCATGGTGATGGAAACACGTTCGTTTTTGCCCGTGACATCGTCCATGGCTTTCTCCACTTCGTCACCGATCGAGCGTACGTAGCTCTCGCTGTCGTCCGAGCTGATGACGCACTCACAGCCGCAAATATTCAATTTTACTCTGTTTTTACTCATGAAGTCATACCCTTTCACACAACAGCGAATTTAGAATTGTTTACATTATAATATATTATAACATAATATGAAAGAGCTTTCATTATTTTTTACGGACCGGCAGGTCGGGATGTGCCTACGGCGGCGCTCTAAGGGGGAGCAAGGGGAAGTGACTCCCTCCGTCGCGCCGGGCGCGCTACCTCCCTCAAAGAGGGAGGCAGGGTGTCCTCTTTCGGCTCCCTCTTTGAGGGAGGTGGCAGGCGAAGCCTGACTGAGGGAGTCCGGTTTCCCGCGAGCTTCACTCCCTTCGGCGCGTCGAATACGCTTTTGTTTTCTTTACAGTTTTGTGAACATTGCATAATTTATAAATGAAAATACGTTGTAATAACAAGAAAAAAATTGCGTGGGGAAAAACAAAAAAATCGGCTCTGTGTCTTTTGCTTTCCGGATTTTTTTGTGAAAGGAACCCTTCCCGACGTTGGTGTTGAAAAACTGCGGATATTGGTATATAATAGACACAAATTCAATATTGGTATATTGCAATCCCAAACGGGAAAATCATCGGCATACCATCCGGAAGCACCGAAATTTTCACGGCGCTTCCCTTATTATGGAGGACATCATTATGAATTACAGACAGCCGGTCGGAAAAATCAAGGAAACGATCCTGTCTACGCTCGACCGTGTTTTCGGCGTCAGCCTTGAAAACGCGACCGACGAGCAGTGTTACAAGGCGGTCGCGCTCACCGTGCGCGATTTGATGGCCGCGGGCCGGAGCGAATATATGGCGGAGGCGGAAAAAACCCATACCAAGCAGGTTTACTATCTTTGTATGGAATTCCTGCTGGGCCGTTCGTTGAAAAATAGTCTGTTCAACCTCGGGATCGAGGAGGACTTCCGCAAAGCGCTGGGCGAGCTGGGGCTGAAGCTGGACTGCCTTTACGAGCAGGAACCGGACGCCGGGCTGGGCAACGGCGGGCTGGGCAGGCTTGCAGCCTGTTTTTTGGACGCCCTCGCCACACAAGGCTACCCCGCCACGGGGTATTCCCTGCGCTATGAGTACGGTATCTTCCGCCAGAAGCTGGTGGACGGCTGGCAGACGGAGCTGCCCGATTTCTGGCTTCCGGGCGGGAAAATCTGGATGCAGGCGATACCGGAAAAAAGCGTGGAGGTCCGCTTTAACGGACATATCGAGGAATTCTGGAACAACCAATACCATGTGGTGAACCATAAGGATTTTACAAAGGTGACCGCGGTGCCCTACGATATGTACGTAGCCGGGATGGACGGGCGCGGAATCAGCCGCCTGCGCGTCTGGGCGGCAAGCTCTACCGAGTTCGACATGAAGCTGTTCAACAGCGGCGACTATCTGCGCGCCATGGAGCAGAACGCTATGGCGGAGGTCATCACCAAGGTGCTTTACCCCGAGGACAACCACATGGAGGGAAAGAGCCTGCGCCTTTCGCAGCAGTATTTTCTGGTTTCCGCGACCATACAGGACATTATCCGCCGCCACCTGTTCAAATACAGTACGCTCGACAACCTGCCCGATCTGGTGGCGATCCATCTGAACGACACCCATCCGGTGCTCGCCATCCCGGAAATGATGCGCGTGATGCTGGACGAGTGCGGCTACGGCTGGGATGCGGCCTGGGATATCGTCACCCGCACCATCGCCTATACGAACCACACGGTCATGAAGGAGGCGCTGGAGTGCTGGGGGGTCGATCTTTTCCAGTCGCGGCTGCCCCGTATCTATCAGATTATTGAAGAAATCAACCGCCGTTTCTGTGCGCAGATGCATGAGAAGGGCGTGGACGGGTATAAGGTGGGACGTATGGCCCCGCTGAACGACGGCTACGTCAAAATGGCGAACCTCGCGGTCGTCAGCAGCCACAGCGTCAACGGGGTGTCCCAGCTCCACAGCAATATACTGAAAAATACCGTATTCAACGATTTTTATACCGAGATGCCGGAGAAATTCACGAACGTGACCAACGGCATCGCCCACCGCCGCTGGCTGAATCAGGCGAACCCCGGGCTTTCAAAGCTGATTACCGGGCTGATCGGCGACGGTTACCTCCATGACGCCGCACAGCTGCAGAAGCTTGTGCGCTGTGCGGACGACGCTTCCGTTCTGGAGCAGATGGCGAAGGTCAAGCGGGAAAACAAGCTCCGCCTTGCGGAGTATATCAAAAAGGAAAACTGTCTGGAGGTGGACCCCGACTCCATTTTCGACGTACAGGTCAAGCGCATGCACGAATACAAGCGCCAGCATCTGAACGCCCTGCATATCCTGTCGGTTTATCAGTGGCTGCGGGAGAATCCCGACGCGGAATTCACTCCCCATACCTATATTTTCGGCGCAAAGGCCGCCCCGGGCTACTACTTCGCGAAACAGATAATCCGTCTGATCGTCGATCTGGGCAATACCATCAACAACGATCCGCGGGTCAATCAGAAGATGAAGGTCGTTTATCTGGAGGACTACCGCGTGACGCTCGCGGAGCTGCTGACGCCCGCCGCCGACCTGAGCGAGCAGATATCGCTCGCGGGGACCGAGGCCTCCGGCACCAGCAATATGAAATTTATGATCAACGGAGCGGTCACCATCGGGACCCTGGACGGGGCGAACGTCGAAATTCACGACGCGGTCGGCGACGACAACATCCTCCTGTTCGGCATGACGGCGGAGGAGGTCGACGCGCTCAAGCCGAACTATGACCCAAGGAAGTACTTCAACGGCAGCCCGGCGATTAAACAGGCGGTCGAGGAGCTGAACACTGGCTTCTGTGACGTAAAATTCAACGATATCGCCGATTCTCTGCTGAATCACGACCCCTATATGGTGCTGGCGGATTTCGATTCCTACGCAAAGGCGCAAAAAAAGGCGGAAGCCCTGTACGGCGACGCGAAGGGCTGGCAGCGCATGTGTTTGGTCAATATTGCGAACGCGGGCCGTTTCGCGGCGGACCGCGCAATCCGCGAGTACGCAGAAAAAATCTGGCACGCCCAGCCCCTGCCGGAGAAAGACGTAAAGAAGGAAGTTCCGGTCAGACGCATACGTCCGGGCAGGAAGGGCAAATAACCGCGAGGCTTCCCGGGAGGAGTATCCATGTTTGATTCCCGCAATCCGGTGTTCCGCGACCCCGTTGGGGCGGTGGCGGACGGCACACCGGTGCATTTTAAGATTACCCTGCCGCGTGCGCTGCGCTGCAGCGCGGCGCGGCTGACGATCAAGGACGGCTTTACAGGAGAAGAAATGGTCCGGGGCATGTTTTGGTGCGGCATGAACGGCGACGACGGCGAGTGGTGGGAGTGCCACTTTACGCCGGAAAAACCGGGGCTTTTCTTTTACCGGTTCCGAACCGATACCGAACGCGGGACCCTGCAGATCACGCGCGGCCGCGGCGGAGAGGGCGTTTTCAGCGACGCGGCCCGCTTCTGGCAGCTGACGGTCTATGACCGGGAATTTGCCACTCCGGACTGGCTTGCCGGCGGCATTCTGTACCAGATTTTTCCTGACCGGTTCGCTCGCTCGGCACAGCCGAAAACCGGCATTCCCGCCGACCGGAAGCTGCACGAAAGCTGGGAGGAACCACCCGACTGGCGGCCCAATGAGGACGGCAGAATCACCAACACCGACTATTTTGGCGGCGACCTGCGCGGAATTGAGGAAAAGCTTCCCTACCTTCAGTCGCTGGGCGTCACCTGCCTTTATCTGAATCCGATTTTTGAAGCCCACTCCAACCACCGGTACGACACGGCGGACTATTCCAAAATAGACCCCCTTCTGGGAAACGAGCAGGATTTTACGAGCCTGTGCGCCGCCGCTGAAAAGGCGGGCATCCGCGTGGTACTTGACGGCGTTTTTAACCACACGGGCAGCGACAGCGTCTACTTTAACCGGCAGGACCGCTACGCTGCGCCCGGCGCGTACCATTCCAAAAATTCGCCGTACTATCCCTGGTACACCTTCCGGCACTGGCCGAAGGAATACGATTGCTGGTGGAATTTTATTACCCTGCCCAGCGTAAACGAAAGCGAACCCTCCTACCGGGAATATATCAACGGCAAAAACGGCACTATCCGGAAGTGGCTTTCCGCGGGCGCGGCGGGCTGGCGGCTGGACGTTGCCGACGAGCTGCCCGACTCTTTTCTGGAAGAACTCCGCACGGCGGCAAAAGTACAAAAGCGCGACGCGCTGATTCTGGGCGAGGTCTGGGAGGACGCGTCCAATAAAACGGCCTATGGTCAAAGGCGCCGCTATCTTTTTGGCAAACAACTCGACAGCGTGATGAACTACCCGTTCCGCAGCGCGATTCTGGGCTTTGTGACCGGGGCGGACGCCGGGGAGATGATGGAAATCATCCTTGGTATTCTGGAAAATTACCCGCCGCAGGTCACCCGCCTGCTAATGAACCATATCGGCACGCACGACACCGAACGGGCGCTCACCATGCTTGCTGGCGAGCCTCTGGACGGGCGCGGCCGCGAGTGGCAGAGCACCGCGCACCTGACCAGGGAGCGCCGCCGCCGCGGCTTGCGCCTGATGCGGCTTGCCTCGCTGATGCAGTTCACCATGCCCGGCGTACCCTGCATTTACTACGGCGACGAGGCAGGAATGGAGGGCTACCGCGACCCGTTCAATCGGGCCTGCTATCCGTGGGGGCAGGAAGAGAAGGAACTGGTGGAGTGGTACCGCCTGCTGGGCAGGCTGCGCCGCAATTGTTCCGCGCTCAGGGAAGGGGATTTTCTTCCGTTCCTTGCCGACGGCTCCTGCATGGGGTATCTCCGCCGGGACGAAGCGGTCAGCCTGCTCTGCGTCGTCAACGCGGGGGCGGAAAGCCGCAGCGTGCCGGTTCCGGAAGAATGGCGGCAGTCCCGCGCGGTGATCGGCGTGGTGCCGGACGGGAACAATACGCTGTATTTGAATCCGGAGGATTGCGCCGTTTTGCTGAAAAAATAAGTTGCAATTCCCTGCCAAATGTGATATGATACTTAGGCGGCTTAAAACAAAGCCGCAAAATGCGCTCGTAGCTCAGCTGGATAGAGTGCTTGACTACGAATCAAGAGGTCGCGGGTTCGAGTCCCTCCGGGCGCACCAAAAATAAGGACAGGGTTTTGCCCTGTCCTTATTTTTCGTCTGCCACGAGGCGAAAACCCCGGTGCAGG
>ENA-OXEN01000190-OXEN01000190.1-human-gut-metagenome-genome-assembly--contig:-NODE-190-length-14494-cov-189.718125_pt1 | contig 14494 bp, 18 predicted proteins | sample MGYA00249358_ERZ652249 | MGnify/ENA primary metagenome ERZ652249 (study PRJEB26925, sample SAMN05826761) | human gut metagenome | biome: ENVO:2100002; feature: ENVO:00000062; material: ENVO:00002003... | reverse complement strand
GCGACGGTATGGCGTATCAATCGGGATGATACGACAAAATACTATCATCCAACACAGAAGCCACTATCGTTAATTGCTATACCTGTTAGAAACAGTTCCAAAAGAAACGATGTTGTTTTGGATCTTTTTGGTGGTTCAGGAAGTACCTTAATGACTTGCGATCAATTGGAGCGTGTTTGTTTTACCCTTGAACTGGACCCAATCTTTTGTGACGTGATCATTGAACGTTGGGAACAAGCAACAGGGAAGAAAGCCGAATTAATTTCATAAAAAAGAGGCCGGTGCGCTAACACCAGCCCTTTTTCCAGGGACACAAGCCCCAAAGACACAGAAACCACACGCGCGTGCTTTTACCACAGTTCTGTGTCTTTTAGCATTCTATCAAACGCGGGGTGCTTGTACAAATGAAATTTGAAGGTATAAACGATGAGAACTTGGAATATGAAATAGAAAAAGCCATAGAGCAGGCAGAATCAATCGAGGAGTATAAAAAGATCATTCGTGTCGCTCTTGGTAAATGGTTAAAGAACCTGCAGTCAGGTGAAATTAGGCTAAACACTGTCAGCGATTTGAAGCTGCTGATTGAAGCAGACCTGATGCTTAAAGATATTGAGAAATAGAAAAACGAAACTCAATTCTATTTGATTGTGAGGTGGTGGTGAATGGATGGCTAGAAAAAGAGACCCAAGGCGTGATCAAGCAAAGTTAATCTGGATTGATTCCAACGGCGAAAAGCTTTTAAAAGATATTGCAGCCGATCTTGGCGTTTCCGATTCTCAGATCAGAAAATGGAAATCTATAGATAAATGGAGTGATGATTTGAAAAGTAACGTTACCAATGACAAAAGTAACGTTACCAATTCAATTGGTGCTCCAGTTGGGAACGAGAACGCTAAAGGGAACCGGGGAAATAGTCGTGCTTCGCCGCCAAAGGGAAATAAAAATGCATTAAAGACTGGCGAGTTTGAAACGATTTATTTTGATCTGTTGAGTGATGATGAGAAGGCCATCTACTCAGCAGATTTTTCTCTCGCTGATCGTTTGAATCAAGATATTCAAGAATTGACCATGCGTAAGTATCGAATGATGAAGCGTGTTAATGAAGCAGAAAAGGGTCTAAATCTTGTTGAATCAGAAAAACTCTATGAGTTGCGAGGACGGAAGCAATACGTTGATTCCGATAAAGGTGGCAAGAAAATATCTATTGAAGTTCCTCAAGTCACTATGACTGAAATGAAAGAAAAAGAAATCCGTAAAATCGAGGATATTCTTCGCATTGAGGATGCTTTGACCAGGATCAGTAATCAATTATCCAGATCAATTAAGCAGCTGGCTGAGCTAGAAATGAACGATCATAGAGCCGACTTATTCGATAAGCAAAAAGAAAAAGCCGAAGCCGAGATTCGTCGCTTGAAGATCCAGAATGGCGAAGTCGAACAGGATGAAATCGGCGACGATGGATTTGTCGATGCGATCAAAGGAATAGCAAATGATCCGGAGGTGTGGTCTGATGGCGACATCGAAACGTAAGCCAAAAATGAAAGTGGTTTTTAAGTTTAAGCCATTTTCAAAAAAGCAGAAGCAAGTTTTGTCTTGGTGGGAAAATCCTAAATACAAAGACAAAGAGGCGATCATTTGTGATGGTTCGGTTCGTGCAGGCAAAACAGTCATCATGTCACTGGCATTCATTATTTGGGCTATGTGTTCATTTGATGAAGAGCAGTTCGGAATGGCTGGTAAAACAATCGGATCACTGCGCCGTAATGTAATTCGACCATTAAAGCGAATGTTGCGAGGTCGAGGATATGCAGTAAAAGACAATCGAACTGATAATATTCTTGAAATAAGCAAAAACGGTGTAACCAATTATTTCTTCTTATTTGGTGGTAAGGATGAAGCATCGCAAGATTTAGTCCAAGGTTTGACTGCTGCTGGTTTCTTCTTTGATGAAGTCGCTCTAATGCCACAGTCATTTGTCAACCAAGCGACTGCTCGATGTTCGGTTGAAGGATCAAAGCTCTGGTTCAACTGTAACCCTGCTGGCCCGCACCATTGGTTCAAACTGGAATGGATTGACAAGCTCACTGAAAAGAAGGCTATTCGAATTCATTTTGAAATGGATGACAATCCATCATTAAGTGAAAGCGTCATTGATCGCTATAAAAGGATGTACTCTGGTGTTTTCTACGATAGGTTTATACGAGGTTTGTGGGTGCTTTCTGAAGGTGTCATCTTTGATAATTTCGATAAGGGAACGATGGTCAAAGAGCCGCCGAATGGTGTTCAACCTTCAAAACATTATGTTTCTATCGACTACGGTACGCAAAATGCGACCGTATTTTTGCTTTGGGGAAAATATGGTGATAAATGGTACTGCATCGATGAGTATTATTATTCTGGTCGTGATGAATCCAGACAAAAGACAGATGCCGAATACAGCAGAGCGTTGAAAGAATTCTTGGGAGAAATATCTGCAAAAGTCATTGTCGACCCATCTGCAGCATCTTTCATAGCTCAACTTAAAGAGGATGGGTTCAAAGTAGTTAAAGCAAAAAATAGTGTGCTTGATGGAATCAGAGCAACCCAAACAGCGATGAACCAAAACGATATATTCTTTTCATCCAAGTGTAAGCATCTTTTTGTTGAATTTGCGTCATATGTTTGGGATGAAAAGGCGGGCGAACGAGGCGAGGATAAGCCGGTTAAGCAGTTTGATCACGCCTGTGATGCACTACGTTACTTTGTTTATACTATCCTGAAATCCAAAGCAAGACTCAAATCATTCAAAGGAGGTTTGTAGATGCTATTTTCAGAATTTACAGGAGGATTCAAACCTCCTGAAATCATGACTCTCGATAAAGACAAAGAGATTACCGAAGAAGTTGTGATGGAATTCATCAAGCAACATAAAACAGAATTAAACCGATACAAATATCTGATGAAAATGTACAAAGGACAAATGGAAATCTTTGATCTTCCGAATAAAGACGAGTACAAACCAGATAATCGTTTGGCCGTTAACTTCACCAAATTTATCACGGATACATTTACTGGGTATTTCAACGGTATTCCTGTTAAAAAGTCACATCAAGATGATTCGATCCTAGAAGCTTTACAAAACTTTGATAATCTAAACGATATTGAAGATGAAGAATCAGAACTGGCCAAAATGGCTTGTGTTTATGGACGCTGCTATGAGTTTGTCTATCAAAATGAGAATGCAGAGACCTGTGTCGTGTACAACAGTCCAGAAGATATGTTTATGGTTTACGACAATTCAATTGATCAGAAACCGTTATTTGCTGTTAGGTATGGCATTGACAAAGAGAATGTTCTTTTTGGAGAAATTTACACGCTTAAATGGAATAAAAAACTAGGTGGCTCCGAATCTGATTTGAAGTTCACTGAGGACATCAAAAAAATATATGAAGACCTACCAGCAACTGAATGGTATGTGAACGAAGAGCGGATGAGCATTTTTGAGAGCATTGTTTCACTTCAAAATGCTTTTAACAAAGCTATATCAGAAAAAGCAAATGATGTTGATTATTTTAGTGATCAGTATCTCGCCTTTTTAGGAGCAGAGGTCGATAAAGGTGATCTTGAAGAAATTAGAGACAACCGGACAATTAATTACTTCGGGGATAGCGAAGATAAGGTCGATGTCAAATTTATAGAAAAGCCGGATAGTGATGCGCAAACCGAGCATCTTCTTGATCGACTACAGAAACTAATTTTTCAAACGTCAATGGTGGCCAACATTTCAGATGAGAATTTTGGTCAATCCAGCGGAACAGCTTTAGCATATAAACTAGAAGCAATGAGCAATTTAGCTTTATCGTTTCAACGAAAATTTCAATCTTCGTTGAATAAACGATACAAGCTATTTTTTAGTTTAGGCACAAATATTCCGCAAGGTCGAAAAGATGAGTGGAAAAACATTGAATACAAATTCACTCGTAATGAGCCTAAAAATATCAAAGAAGAAGCTGAAACAGCTCAAATGTTGATGGGAGTTGCTAGTGAAGAAACAGCTCTATCTGTTCTCTCTGTGATTCCTGACGTGTCCACTGAACTTGAAAAAATTAAGAACAGCGGTATGAGCGATCCAGTATTTGATAAAAACAAGGAATGATTAGATGAAATCCTCCGAGTATTGGCGAAAACGCGAAGAAAAACACATCGACCAAATTATTAAAGATGATAAGAAAATGCAAAAAGAAGTCGCAAAAAGGTTTCAGGAAGCCATCGATAACATCAACAAGGAAATCGATGCAAATTGGCAGAGGTTTGCCGGAAAGGAAGGAATTTCCTTAACTGAAGCAAAGAAGCTTTCGATGGAGCACGACGTCAAATCTTTCAGCCGAAAAGCCAAGAAATACGTCAAAGAAAAGAATTTTTCTGACAAGGCCAATAATGAGCTACGTCTTTACAACGTTACGATGCGAGTGAACCGACTCGAACTTCTTAAATCGCAAATTGGGCTTGAATTAATCGCTCTATCTGACGATTTAGACAAATACACTGCCGATCTATTAACGAGACAAGGTATAGACGAAGCAACTAGACAAGCCGGGATTTTGGGAATGACTCTTTTTGATGACTATAAAAGAGTCGTAGATGCAGTAGTAAATAGTTCTTTTCATTCAGCAACGTTTTCTGAGCGAATATGGGGCAATCTGGAGGCGCTCAAAGCCGAGTTAGATAGATTGATGGTTAGAACAGTTACTCAAGGCAAAAACCCACGAGACGTTGCGAGAGAGCTTCGAAAAAAGTTCGAATCAAGCAAATATGAAGCAGAACGTTTGTTGCGGACAGAAACTGCACGAGTTCAATCTGAAATTCAAAAGCAGAGCTATCTTGAATATTCTATCGATGAATATGAGTTCATCGCTGAACCTACTGCATGTCCGATTTGTGCTGCATTGAATGGCAGGATATTTAAAACTAAAGATATGATGCCAGGGCAAAACTGCAGTCCGATGCATGGTAATTGTGTTTGCTCGACAGCACCGTATATTGACAGGAAACCATTGGAACAGAGCCTGAAAGAAAGAGGGTTATAAAAATGATTAAGTCAGATAAATTCTTGGATGATATTAAGGAAGTGCTGAACGAAATCACAACTGATGACCAGCAATTAGTAGAAAACGCAAAATTTACAATGGATCATTTTGGAGAACCGGATCAATTTGGCAACTTGGGATATATTGTCGGTGGAAAGTTTACTAAGACAGGAAGAGTCGCTAAGTTTATTTTCAAAAAGGAAAATAATCAGTACGAGTATTTGAGTTTTGTACAGGACGAACCTTTTACAGAAATAGAAGGTGATCAAGAATGAATGATTTTAGCGAAGCGGTAATACAGATTAACGTAAGTTCCGATGTAGCTGAAGTTTATAAAAAAGCTATTGAGGCAGAGAATAGTCCAAATGGTTTAAGAGATCATTGGAATGGTAATTATGCATATGTCGCCATTGGTACAAAAGCATCAGGTGAAAACTCAGTAGACGTCACTGTTCAGTTATTATCCCATACATTACCAAACCTAAAAGAAACAGTTAACTGGTATAAGGAAATGGGGGCTGAAGTGATTAGAACGAAATATCGAACCAGAAGTGGATTGGAAGAAACTTATAAGCCTTAAATAAAGTTGGGCTTTTTTATTTTGTCTCCCAAGACGTTAAATGCGAGAGAGACTCCCAAGTCTTAAAATGCGAGAAGGAGGAACTATCCATGCTAAAGAAAAAATTGTTTTTACCTATTAATCTACAGTTATTTGCTGAACCAGCCGAACCAGCTGAACCTGCGCTACCAGGTGCGGATCCGGAGCCAACTCCTGCAGAGCCAGCTGAACCAACCGAACCAAATAATGAACCTGTAGATACAGACAAAATTGTTGAGAAGCTGCAGAAGCGTTTAGACAGTAAAACTAAGTCCGAAAAAGAAGCTAAGTCTCAACTTGACAAAGCTTTGGAACGTATTGCTGAACTTGAAAATGCGGGCAAAAAAGGCGTTAAGGAATTGTCTGAGGAAGAAAAGGCTGCAAAACTTCAACAAGAAAAAGACGATGAAATTTCTCGTCTTAAAACTCAAATCAAGATCGCTGAGTCAACTCAACAAGCCGACGACGTTTTAAAAGAAGCAGGTCTTGTCGCTGGCAAAGAGATTTTGACAATGATCGTCAGTGATGATGATCAGAAGACACTGGAAAATGTTAAGGCATTGATCCAGTACACAAACGATCAGCGTAATGCTTGGGAAGTAGCTCGTAATACTGGAGAGACACCGAAAAAGACTCCAGGCAATGAAGAGCCAGATCCATTTAAAGCAATCGCTGAAAAATACAACTAATTGGAGGAAATAAATTATGGCAATCAAAGTTTATACAAAGGAATATGCAGGATTACTTGCAAAAATTACGGCTAAGAAATCATACTTTTTACGTGCTTTTGGAGGAAAGCTTCAAGTAAAAGATGGTGTTAAGGACAAAGATACGTTTATGTATTTGAAAACATCTGATACACCAGTGGTAATGCAGGAATATAGCGAAGATGAAAATGTAGGATTTGGTACGGGTACTGGTAGCTCGAATCGATTCGGACCACGTAATGAAATCAAGTCTGTTGACACATCTGTTCCTTACGAAAAACCATTGTCAATTCATGAAGGAGTGGATAACTTCACTGTGAATGATGTGCCTGCACAAGTAGTTGCTGAACGTTTAGAGGAGCAAGCTATAGCATGGGCTGAGTATATTGACGGATTACTTGGTAAATCTCTTTCAGAAGCTGCATCAAAAACCCTTGATTTTGAATTGACTGAAGAAGGTGTCACTAAGCTTTTTGCTGGTGCTCACAAAGCTTTTATCAACGAAAACGTTTCTAAGAATATCCCTTGGGTAGCATACGTAAATGCTGATGTGTATGATTTCTTGGTTGATCACAAGTTGGCGACAACTGCAAAGAATTCATCTGCTAATATCGATGAACAATCGATTTACAAATTCAAAGGTTTCTTGCTAGAAGAAATGCCAGAATCAAAATTCCAAACTGATGAAGCAGTTCAATTCTCTGCTGATGGTGTAGGAATCGCTGGGGTTGGCATCTCTATCACACGTACAATCGATTCGGAAGACTTTAACGGTATTGCCATTCAAGGTGCTGGTAAATATGGGAAACATATTCCAGAAAAGAACAAAGTTGCGATCCTTAAAGGTAAGGTAAAAAAAGCGTAACGCCTACTACCGGAATCGTTCCAAGTCAAAAAACTTGGACCGGTAAGGTAGGCGATGCTAAAACATTTACGATCACACCTGAACCAGCAGATGCGACTGATTCTGCAGAAGTGGTTGCAGCTATTACAGCAACTTCTAGCGATGATGCAATTGTTACGGTTACTAAAGTAAGTGATGGCTCTTTTGAAGGTACGATTGCGGGTGAAGGCTCAGCGACTATTAACTTTGTTTCTGGAGCGTTGACAACAACTATCGCAGTAACGGGACAACCTGCAGGATAGGCGGTGTTTTAATGACTATTCAAGAAGATCTTAGAAAGCAGCTCAGCGGATCAATTGATGATCGCTTGGAAGTGATCGAGCGTTACACAAAAGAGCGTTTATCAGAACTTCTTGGCGTTTCAGAGGTTCCCAAAGAGAAAAACTATATTTCTTATGAAGTCACTCTGAAACGCTTTAACCGAATTGGTCAAGAAGGAATGGAATCTTTCTCGCAGGAAGGTTTGTCAATGACATTTCCTGACTCTGATTTCGCTGAGTATTCAAAAGAGATCAGCGATTGGAAAAAGGCGCACGATGAGGATAAAAAGCGAGGGAGGTTTCGATTGTATTGAGATATACAGATGAAATTACTTTCGTAAAAAAAGGAAAGAGCAAGTATGATCCTGATCAAGGAAAGCACGTTGAGCTTGAATCGTCAAAAAAAACTGATACAACTGCAAATGTGACTGAACTTGGAGTTGAAAAATCTATCACACTTTTCGGAAGTATTAAACAGGGGGCACTAGTCATTAGGACTATGCCTCTTTTTTTTGCACCTGAATGGGATCAGATCGAGTACGAGGGTAAAACATATCAGCTTACTAAAGAGCAACATCCAAGCAACCTTCACACTATTATTGTTGAAGAGGTGGTTTCAAAATGAAGGCTCATCTTGAATACAAAGGCATTGATCAACTCATGAAACACCTCAATAAAGCAGTAACTTTGGATGATGTAAAAAAGGTCGTTTTGACCAATGGGGCGGAACTCAATGAGGGGATGCAAAAGAGAGCAGAGTTTAAAGGTCATTATCATAATGGTGAGTTTGTTAAACCGACAGGAGCTACCCGGCGATCAATTACAATGAAAATCCAAGAAGCAGGTTTCTCTGTTTTGGTCATGCCACATACAGAATATGCACCTTACTTGGAAACTGGTACAAGGTTTATGGATGCTCAGCCATTCGTAAGGCCAGCGTTTAATTACCAGAAGTTAAAATTCATGTCTGATATGAGAAGGTTGGTGAGTTGATAATGAATCAACCAGATCAGGAACTATACGATGAGGTGTTCAAAATTTGCGAAGAATTAGGTTATGACACCTATGATTATTTACCATCGGACGGTACAGACTATCCGTTCGTTTACTTAGGAGAATCGCAAGAGCTTCCTAAAGCTACAAAGACAATTATTTTTGGATCAGTGCAGCTAATGGTTCACATTTATGGTTTGCAGACTGAACGAAAGCAAGTTTCAGACATGAAGGGAGCTATTCTTTCGAAGGTACGCAATCTGAGAAAAACAACCCATTTCAACTGGAAGATATCTAATAACCAAACTCAACCGCAAATGATACCGGATAAATCAACAAATACTGCACTCTGGCATGGAATAATTCCGTTAGAGATGCAGTTTTACTAGGAGGAATATTAATGGGAGCAATACAAGGTAAAGACAAGCTTTTATTAGTTCGTCGTTTAGACGAAGCTGATTCTGCAGCTGCGACAAAGCCGCTTTATCAGATTGAACATAAATGGGAATACTCACGCGATAGCAAGTCACAACAGACAAAAGATGGTGCTGTGCCGACATCAGGCGGGTTAGAAGTGTCGCTATCATTGAAAGGATTAGCGTCACGTGATGACGAAAATGAATACATGCTGAGCGCTGTTGAGGATGGCGCTACAGTAGAATTTTGGGATGTTGATTTAAAAGGAGTCCAAAAGGAAGGAAAATACCCTGCTCGATACGCTCGCGGTAAAGTCGGAAAATGGAGTGTTCCTTCGAACGTTGAAGATTTGGACGAAATCGAGACAGAGGCAACAATTGAAGGGAAGCCGGTTAAAGGCTATGCGACTGTTTCAGATAAAGTCATTGAAGAAGCGCAATATGCATTTAGAGATACTACTGCAGGTAGTGAAGAAGAATCAGGACAAGGTTAGGCAAACGCCTAGCCTTTTTATTTTAGGAGGAAAACCATGAATCTTGATATTAACGGAAAAGTTATCGAAGTGAAATTCACCATTGGAGCCATCGAAGCCCTAGACCGTACATACGAAGTCCAAAATGGCGGTGCAAGATTCGGTATGGGAGTAAGTTCATGTCTTGTTTACTTACGTCAATACAACCCGGTGGTTATCAGAAACATAATTATGGCCTTACAGGTTGATAATGCAAAAATTGGTCAATCAGAGGTAGAGGCGTGGTTGATGACTCAAGATATCGAAAAACTATCAGATCAGTTGATTGATGAGTTGGGAAAGCAGGACTTGACCAAAGCAATGGTCAAAAAACTGAACAAACAAGCGGAAAAAGCGGTCAAGGAAGCGGAGAAGAAAAATCAAAAATAAAAAAAACAAGTCGTGAGTTTTACGAAGATTTAGCAGTTAATGCTTTTCGTTTTTTAGGATGCAAGTCGTTCAAAGAAATCAACCAAATGACTCTGCGAGAGTTTGAATTGCGAATGATTGCTTTCAAGCTTTCTCAAGTTGACGAGGATATGAAGCGTCATGAGCAAGCCTTTTTAAATAACTCTGTAAGGGCTAGAGATAGAAAAGGCAACGCGATTTATAAGGAGTTCATCGATTTTTATGATTACGAAGAACGAATTAATGAGGCCTTAGAGGGTACTGATTTTCATAAAAGTAAATTGGACGAAAAACGAATCAATGAATTGAAGCAAATTGCTAAGAACCTTCGCGAGTTTAGAGAGGGGAGGGGGACGATATAGCAGAAACATTTTCAGTTGAGGCTTACCTGAAGGCGACCGATAGCGGATTTGTCCAGACATTCAAGGATGCTCAATCTGCTGTCGAAACCTTCGAAAAAGACTCAAATAGTATGATGATGGCTGTCGGATCTACAATGCAAAGCGCAGGGAAGTCGATGACAAAACTGCTCACAGTGCCAATACTTGGCGCTGGTGTTGCTGCTGCTAAAATTGGTGGAGATTTTGAAGAACAAATGAGTCGTGTAAAAGCGATCTCTGGGGCGACTGGTGATTCTTTTGAACAACTGAAACAACAAGCAATCGATTTAGGTGCGAAAACGGCATTCAGCGCGAAAGAATCCGCAGCAGGTATGGAAAACCTAGCCTCTGCAGGGTTTGATGCAAATGAGATCATGGCCGCCATGCCTGGTCTTTTAGACTTAGCAGCTGTTTCTGGTGGCGATGTGGCTTTGGCATCTGAGAATGCAGCAACAGCGTTGCGAGGATTTGGACTTGAGGCAAGTCAAGCAGGTCATGTTGCGGACGTGTTTGCACGTGCGGCAGCTGATACGAATGCTGAGGTTGCAGATATGGGAGAAGCGATGAAATATATCGCTCCAGTAGCAAATGCGATGGGAATTTCGCTTGAAGAGGCATCCGCAGCGATTGGTATCATGTCTGATGCTGGTATTAAAGGATCACAAGCAGGGACATCACTTCGTGGAGCCTTATCTCGTTTAGCAAAACCGACTGATCCAATGATCGCAAAAATGGATGAGTTAGGTTTGAGTTTTTATGATGCTGAAGGCAATATGAAATCACTGGAGCATCAAATTGGTATGTTGCAACACGCTTTCCAAGGATTAACACCAGAACAACAGCAAAACGCATTAGTGACTCTTTACGGGCAAGAATCGCTATCAGGAATGATGGCATTAATCGAAAAGGGACCAAATGCAATAAATGAATTAACCAACTCATTAAAGAATTCAAATGGTGCTGCTGATGAAATGGCTCGGACAATGCAAGACAACATGAACTCATCTATTGAACAAATGATGGGGGCTTTTGAGTCTGCTGCAATAGTAATTCAAGAAATCATGGCACCAGCAATTCGAGGTGTTGCGGATACAATTGGCGGATTAGTTGAAAAGTTCGTTAATGCACCGGAGCCTATTCAAAAAATGGCACTGGCGATCGCTGCTTTAGTAGCTGCGATTGGCCCTCTGCTTTTTGTCGGAGGATCAATGCTCGTATGGTTCGCAAAGCTTAAAGTTGCAGTTGGATTCCTCTCCACTTCATTCCCAGCTTTAGGTGGGGTATTTACTGCATTAACAGGACCGGTTGGAATAGTAATCGCGATCATTGCTGCATTGGTTGGAGCGTTTATTTTTGCTTGGAACACCAGCGAAGGTTTTCGGAATGCTGTCACAACGATTTGGGAATCTATAAAAAATACAATTTCATTTGCTGTTCAAACCGTATCAAACACGATCCAACGAATTTTTGGCAGTGTCGTTGCTTGGTGGAAAGCTAATAACGAGGAAATCGCTGCTGCAGTAAATACGATTTGGAATGGAAAAATCGGTCAATTTATTCGAAATGCTATGGGTGTGATTCAAGGCATCGTTGTTGGAGTATGGACTGCGATTAAAGGAATAACCGAAGGGATTTGGACAGCAATTTCGGCAGTGATCGAAGGAGCTTTACGAGTAATCCAAGGTTTGATCAAGTTTATTCTCGGTATACTTTCAGGGGATTGGTCGATGGCTTGGGAAGGAATGGTGGAAGCAGCGTCTGGAATTTTATATGGACTCGGCGGAATTGTTGTTGGAGCTTTAGAAGCGGTGATCGGTGTTGTTAGAGGATTTTTCTCCACTTTCAAAAATGCCGGTTGGAATCTGGTCAAGATGATTGCTGATGGAATTTGGTCAGCAATTAGTTTGCCAGCTAAGGCTATCAATGCGGTTGTTTCAAAAGTTCGTAAATATTTACCATTCTCTCCAGCTAAAGAAGGACCACTTAGCGATTTAGATAAGTTGAATTTTGGCGGAACAATCTCAACAGGGATTTACTCTGGACAGGATGAGATTAATCGCGCGATGGCATCAGTTTTAGACATTCCTGCGCTTGCCAATTTAAACGCAAGTCTAGGGGTGAAGCACACTGTCACGAGAAACGAAAACCAGTCAACGAAACAACCAGCTGTAATTAAACTTCGCTTAGGCAAGCAAGAGTTTAGTGCGTTTGTTCAGGATATTTCAGACGAACAAGGAGATGTAGCAGATCTCAACTTACTATTTTAGAAGGAGGATGAAGCGTGGAAGAATGGGAAAATCCAATGTATCAATTTAGAGACACAACGAAACGACCCGCTTACAAATCGTGGATTCCGACTTCTGCGATGATATACGGCGGTACAATGATTGAAAAAATTATTCCCGGATACCAGACACTATTCGTGGAAGGTCGCGAAATGCTGTCACTTGATTTGGAATCCGAGAAGAAGAATGTAGGGGTTCATATATCAGCACAGCGTTTACCTGAACGCTCATTGATAATACACTACAAACTAACAGAGTCTAATCCAGTTGAGTTTCAGCGAAGCTTCAAAAAGCTGATGCGAATTTTATACAAACAAGAAGATGTCGAGATTCATTTTAATGATGAACTCGACACTTTCTATTATGGCCGCTACTCTGCTGCAGAAAAAGTTCCAGGGAATACTGACAGCGTAGTTTCTAGTTACACAATTACTTGTCCAGATCCGCGAAAGTATTCAAGACAATTTGAAACAAACGGAGAAATATTCGAGTATCTTCCTTACGACTCTGTTCCAGATTCAATAAGCTTTACTGCATCAAAAGACAACAGCGTCAAAGTGACGAACGGTCGACAAATAATTAGCATTTCAAATGCAGCCTTAAAAAAAGGGGATCGCGTTGAAATGTTAATTCGTGAGGGGAAAGTTTTAATCAATGGGGAAAATAAATCAAGAGTGCTTGATCTTACTAGCCCATTTAAAAGCTTCACTGTGCGAACTGGAGAAGTAGTCAAAAGTGACAACGGGACTCCTTTGATTAAATATCGAGGGGTGTGGTTATAGTGGGAGTTTTCGACAAAGATGTTTACTTTTTCGATGACAATCAAAAACTGATCAAAGTGGTAGGTGAAGAAAATCTATTTTCTGATATTCAAGAAATGGAAATCACACCTAACAAAGAAGAGTTGATCAATGACAAACTGTCGGTCAGTACCGAGTTTGACGAAGAAATTAAAGATGCAGTTTATATGGCGGTTCGCGAAAGCGAGTCGTCTTTTTCTATGTACAAAATAGCAGGGATTGCTGATCCAGGTTCACTATTAATCTTTACTGGGGTTAATTTCGGACCTGATGAGCTTGAAGGTTACATCATCAATGATATTCGACCTGCGAATGAGTTCTTTCAAAAAACTATCCAACGAATCATTGACTATACGCTAGGAGAGTGGCGTGTTGGTTATTTGGACTCGACGCTTCCTAAAGTCTCAATGAATTTCTATTACTGCAGTGTTCGAGAAGCACTGAAAATGCTCCAAACTTTGGGTTGCGAGATTCTTTTTAAATGCAATCTTACTGGTGAAGGAATCACTGACAAGTGGATTGAAGTACATAGACAAATCGGTGAGTACAGTAATGAACGGTACGATTACGGTGATAAGGCTCTAACGATTGAAAAGGAAGTCGATCGAAGCAATCTATTTACCTCTTTAATCGGGAGAGGCAAAGGGGAAGAAGTCGGAAACGGGTATGGTCGCCGTATTGAGTTTGATCAAGTCTATTGGTCTAAGTCAAAAGGTGATCCGCTCAACAAACCGACAGGTCAAATCAATTTGGAAATTCCAGAAATGACAGCTAAATACGGTATTCCAACCAAAAACGGAAAGCGTCGCAAGCGTGAAAAAGTCGTCATTTTTGAAAACTGCGAGGAACCGACTGAATTGATCCAGCTCACTTATCAAGAACTAGTGAATTGTTCAAGGCCACTCGTTCAATTCAAGTCGACCATTTTTGGCGCGGATAAGTTAGGTAATACTATACGCATTCATCGAGAAGATCGCGGTTATCACTATGAAACGCGAATTTTCAGCGTGAAGATTAATCGTTTAACCGGAAAAGTCGATACAGGATTAGGCGACAATTTGAATAATTCTGCTACTCGTCAAGCGTCTAACGTTCAGAACTCCTTGCAGACTCTGGATGACACCAAAATGACCTTTTATGAATCTACCGAAGTGTCCAAGTTTCA
>ENA-OXEN01000187-OXEN01000187.1-human-gut-metagenome-genome-assembly--contig:-NODE-187-length-14547-cov-13.911261_pt1 | contig 14547 bp, 15 predicted proteins | sample MGYA00249358_ERZ652249 | MGnify/ENA primary metagenome ERZ652249 (study PRJEB26925, sample SAMN05826761) | human gut metagenome | biome: ENVO:2100002; feature: ENVO:00000062; material: ENVO:00002003... | reverse complement strand
CGTTGACCTCGATGTCCACACCGACGGTTCCTTCCTCGTTCAGGCACGCAAAAGCAACGCCCTCGGCTGCAATACGGCCCGCCTTTTTCGTAGCGGCCGCAAGACCTTTCTCTCTTAAAAAGTCGATCGCGGCATCCATATCTCCGTTAGATGCTTCCAGTGCTTTTTTGCAGTCCATCATCCCGCAGCCGGTCTTCTCACGAAGCGCTGCAACATCTTTAGCTGTAAAAGCCATTCTATTTCCTCCGCTCTAAATATTCGTTTTATTTATCATTTGCGCATATCACCGATTATACCGCGGCTACTGCTTCATTCACTTTGGCTTCCTCCGCTTCGGCGGCAGCGGCGCCCATCTGGCCTTCCTTGCCCTCGACGATCGCGTTTGCAACCGTTGCGGAAATCAGCTTAACGGCACGAATTGCGTCGTCGTTGCCGGGAATAACATAATCGATTTCATCCGGATCACAGTTGGTGTCGACAATCGCGACAATCGGGATGCCAAGCTTTTTGGCTTCCGCTACAGCGATTCTCTCTTTGCGCGGGTCAACAATAAACAGTGCGCCGGGAATTTGTTTCATATCCTTGATGCCGCCCAGGAATTTCTCGAGCTTTTCAATTTCAAGGCGAAGCTTAATGACTTCTTTTTTCGGCAGAAGGTCAAAGGTACCGTCTTCTTCCATGGCCTTGAGCTGGTTTAAACGGTCGATTCTGCGGCGGATCGTACGAAAGTTGGTCAGCATGCCGCCCAACCAGCGCGCGTTGACAAAGTAAGCGCCCGCGCGTTCCGCTTCATCCCTCACGGAATCCTGAGCCTGCTTTTTGGTGCCGACAAACAGGACGGATTTGCCTTCAGCGGAAAGGCTGCGGACAAAGTTGTACGCGTCTTCCAACTTCTTGACGGTTTTCTGCAGGTCGATGATGTAGATGCCGTTGCGTTCCGTAAAGATATACGGAGCCATTTTCGGGTTCCATCTTCTGGTCTGGTGACCGAAGTGAACGCCGGCCTCCAAAAGCTGTTTCATTGATACTACTGACATAATTATCCTCCTTGGTTTTTCCTCCGTCCCGCTTTAACAGACGCACCACCCGAAAGCCGGGCACCAAATCGTCATAGCAGAGACGTGTGTTTTTTATTGCGCCGATAATTATAGCATATAAAAGGAGAAAGTTCAAGACTTTTTCAGTTGCCAAAGAATCCGCCAAACCCGCGCCCTCTTTTTTTTGTTCGGCAATAGTTATTATACGTCACCAAAATAGTATCGTCCCCTATCACCTGAATATCCTGCCACTTAATAATAATATCGTCTTCTCTGCCCAGCAGTCCGAAACAGCGCAGGCGGCCGTAAATGACAATAGCGATCACTCTGGCGTCCGCGGTGTCTATTTCCACATCGCAGACACATCCTATCCGGGTCCCGTCCTTTACATTGATGACTTCTTTATGGCGCATATCAATGATCCGGCAATTCACGCTCCCACCTCCCCTACAGATATATGCCGAACTTTGTTATATAATTAATTAATTGATTAATCAATAAGAAAATGGTATAATTATCCGAGAAAAAATCAGGAGGCTATTATGAATATTTGGCATGATATCTCACCAAAAAGAATTAAGACGGAAGACTTTTGCGCCGTCATAGAAATTCCAAAGGGCTGTAAAATTAAATATGAGCTTGACAAGGAAACCGGTTTGCTGCTGATGGACCGGATTCTCTACACTTCTACTCATTATCCGGCAAACTACGGCTTTATTCCCCGTACTTACGCCAGCGATAACGACCCTCTTGACGTACTTGTCCTCTGTTCCGAGGATATCCGTCCGCTTTCTCTGGTGCGTTGTTATGCCATCGGCGTGATTATTATGGTGGACAACGGGATGAAAGACGAGAAAATCATCGCGATTCCGTTTAACGACCCCACCTATAACGGCTATCGTGACATTAAGGAACTGCCGAAACACATTTTTGACGAAATGTCCCATTTCTTTTCCGTTTACAAACAGCTGGAGGGAAAAGTGACGGCGATCGACGAGGTCAAAGGGCCCGAAGATGCTCAGGAAATCATTCAGAACTCCATTGACAGCTATATCGATAAATTCTGCAAATAAATTTCACGCCGACCCCGACCCAAAGAACAGCTTCAACAACAGGAAAACGCACCTTAAAACGGGGTTTTTAAGCTCCCTCAAGGTGCATTTTTTTGCGTTATTTTGTTGAGAAGCTATTTTACAACAACTCCTGTTTTACACCGTAATCTATCAGAGAAAACAGCCCCGGTATAATTGCTGATTGTGAAGGCGGCGTGGCGGGAAAGGAAACAGGCTAAATGTCTTTCTTAATTTTGTCCAGCGCGGCCTTTTCCAGCCTGGAAACCTGTGCCTGACTGATCCCGATCTCCGAAGCAACCTCCATCTGTGTTTTGCCCTGAAAAAAGCGCATGGAAAGAATCCGCTTTTCCCTGCCGTTCAAATCACGAATAGCTTCCTTCAGCGCGATTTCGTCCAGCCAGTTGGAATCGTCGTTGTTGTCGCCCACCTGATCCATCACGTAAATGGTGTCGCCGCCGTCTGAAAAAACCGGCTCAAAAAGCGAAACCGGTTCTACAATAGATTCCAGTGCAAGCACCACGTCCTCCCGCGGCAGGTTCAATTCTTTTGCTATTTCATCGACGCTGGGCTCGCGGTTGTTTTCAGCCGTCATTCTTTCTTTCACCTGCATGGCCTTATACGCAGTGTCACGCAGCGACCGACTGACGCGTATGGAATTGTTATCCCTCAGATAACGCCGGATTTCTCCGATAATCATAGGGACCCCATAGGTGCTGAAACGGACTCCCTGACTGATGTCAAAGTGGTCGATCGCCTTGATCAGGCCGATACAGCCCACCTGAAAAAGATCGTCAAGATTTTCCCCGCGGTTTGTAAAGCGCTGAATGACGCTTAAAACAAGACGCAGGTTCCCGCTAATGAGTTCGTCGCGGGCTTTCATATCCCCTTCTTTCACCCGGCGCAACAGCTGCATTTTTTCCTTTTCGGTAAGTACTTTTAATTTCGAAGTATTGACTCCGCAGATTTCGACTTTATTGTACTGCATGCCGTTCCCTCATTTCCATGGAATAACTTACTACCATTATTACCACGGGCGGGGTGATTCATGCGGAGCCGACAGTAAAAATATTATGGGGAAAGGGAATTGCTTTTCCGTTATAAAGTCGTATATACTATAATCAATCAGTATCCTGTAAAAACAGGAAATAAGAGCAAGCGAGGCGGAGCCATGCAAATTCAGATACCGCCGCAGGTTGAAACAGTTCTTCAAAAACTGACGGTCTCCGGCTTTGAGGCCTATGTTGTCGGCGGCTGTGTGCGGGATTCCATCCTCGGTCTGGAACCGAACGACTGGGATGTGACCACATCCGCCCCGCCAGAGGAAACGGAACGCATTTTCAGCGGCTATCCGTGCGTAAAAACCGGAATTCAGCATGGCACCCTTACGGTGCTGATCGATCATCGGCCCGTGGAAGTGACCACCTTCCGGGTGGACGGACAATATTCCGACAACCGCCATCCGGACAGCGTCCGCTTTACCCGCAGCTTAAAGGACGATTTATCGCGCAGGGATTTTACCGTCAACGCCCTCGCCTATTCTAATGCCGACGGTGTAATCGACTGCTTTGGCGGGATGGACGACCTGAAAGCCCGAATCATCCGATGCGTCGGAACCCCCGGCCTGCGTTTTCAGGAGGACGGGCTCAGAATTTTGCGGGCGCTCCGCTTTTCCTCCGTACTTGGATTTTCCCCGGAGCCGAACACCTCGGCCGCCATCCTGTCTAATTGCGGGCTGCTCCAACAAATCGCCCGGGAGCGCATTCAGTCGGAGCTGACCCGGCTCCTTTGCGGAAATCCGTCCGAGGTGCTCCGAAAATACCGCACCGTGCTGGAGCAGATCATTCCTGAATTTTGCTTCATGACCAAATTGGACGAATGGGAGCACACGCTGAAAGCCGTTTCATCGGTGGAAGCAACGCCCGCTTTACGACTGACTACGCTTTTGTATCACATCCGACAATCTGCCCCATCTGAACAAAACCGAAGTGAAAAAGAATCCATTGACGGTTCCTGCAGCCAAAACGCCGAAGCAGTCAAGGCTATCCTTTTACGGCTCCGGTACGACAACGATACGGTAAAAACTGTTTCCGAATTAGCGGGACTTCAACAGCTTCCTCTTCCCGCAAACGAAAGAAGTCTGCTGAAGCTTCTCCATCAGTACGGCAAAAAAAAGCTGAGTTTGCTTTTCAAATTGCGGGACGCGGATTTGCGGGCGCAAAACCCGCCCGATACCCGTGGACTGGAAGAACTGAAAAAAGCGGAAGCGATATTCCAAAGCATTTTCACACGGGGATTATGCTACTCTCTGAAAGATATACAGATCAAGGGCTCGGATTTATTATCGATCGGCATTCCCGAAGGGAGCGAAATCGGCAGGATGCTTTCCCGGCTCTTAAGCGCGGTGATGGATGGCAAATGTTTAAACCGGTGGGAAGCACTTCTGAAATACGCATTACAATTAAAGGAAGAATACCATGACGGAAACAGTTGAGCATACCTTTGGACCTGTTTATGATGAAAACTCAAGAATATTGATTTTAGGAACGATCCCTTCGCCGAAATCCCGCGAATACGGTTTTTACTACTCCCATCCGCAGAACCGGTTCTGGCGAATCGTATCGGATTTATACGGCCAGAAGCTTCCGGAAAGCAACGCGGAAAAAACGGAATTTCTGCTGAGAAACCGCATTGCGCTTTGGGATGTCCTCAAAAGCTGCAAAATCTCCGGAGCGGACGACGGCAGTATCCGTGACCCGGTCGCAAACGACATCGGGGCCTTATTAAAAGAAACCGGTATCCGCGCGGTATTTACCACGGGAACAAAGGCCGCTGCTCTCTACCACAGGTTTTGTGAAAAAAGCGCGGGGTATCCGGCTTTTGCGCTGCCTTCAACAAGCCCGGCCAACTGCCGTCACTACCATTATGAAAGCCTGAGAGAAGCCTACCGGGTTATTCTGAAATACACACTGGAATAAAGGAAGCGTCGAAAAAGGCGGGCACCACGATGCCCGCCTTTTTCAGCTTACGCGCTCCAGGTCCTTTTTCAGCCTTTCAATAATCCGTTTTTCCAGGCGCGATATGTATGACTGCGAAATACCAAGGGTGTCGGCTACTTCCTTCTGCGTATGCTCTTTCGTGTTGTTCAGGCCAAAACGGAGCTGCATGATTTCCCGCTCCCGCGGAGCGAGATGCGACACGGCGGTCAGCAAAAGATTGCGCTCCACCTCCTGTTCAATGTTGCGGTTGACGGTATCCTGGTCGCTGCCCAGAATATCGGAAAGCAAAAGCTCATTTCCATCCCAATCCACATTCAAAGGATCATCGATGGATATTTCATTTTTTAATTGGGAGCTTTTGCGGAGATACATCAGGATCTCATTTTCAATACAGCGGGAGGCATAGGTTGCCAGCTTAATGTTGCGCTCGGGGCAAAAAGTATTTACTGCTTTAATCAGCCCAATCGTTCCGATCGAAATCAAATCCTCTACCCCGGCGTTACTCGATTCAAACTTTTTTGCGATGTACACAACAAGCCTGAGATTGTGGGTGATCAGGGGTTCCCGCGCGTTTGGAACATTGTTCCGAATGTTCGTCATCACCGTTTCCTCTTCCTTCTTCGTCAGCGGCGGAGGAAGAGTCTCGGGCCCGTTAATATAGTGTACATGCCCGTTTAGACCTAATCGCAGCCATAATAATGACAGCTTATTTCCCATTTCCCTTATCAGCTTATTCATTCCCATTTTCACTCTTTCCCTTTTGCCGCTGCCGCCGCGGCTGAGAAGCGCGCCTGCCTACGGCCAAATTTAGGCTGACGTTTTTTGCAGTAAATCCGGATTTAAGAGCGCGCTGAACGCTCCAAGCTTCGATTTGGTTACCGCTATGTACACCTCGTGTACTTCGATCTTATCTCTTCCTGTCATGACGGTCAGTTTATCCGGTTTAAACGCCGGTAGAAGCCCTTCCCCGGAAACCGCCTGAAACGGCACTAACCGGATTTTCCCGCTTTCGCGCTGCGGAGCGATCCCGTCAAGACAATCCTCACAGACAACGGCTACCGGCGCGTTTGAAAACGGCTCGGTCAGCGTGTTGCCGGTATCCACCTTTGCGGCACAGGAAACCGACCTTCCGTTAAAATCGATCTGAATCCGGCAAAAAAGGTCTTCCGGAGCCTGACGGCCCGTAATACGGTGAATCAGACGGATGATAAAATAGCACACGATTGTCAGAATAATCAGAAGAAGCGGTGAAACATTGAAATAAACCACCGAATTTTTGATGATAAGCCCCTGCGGAGCAATAAAATACCACAGCGCGAGCATGAACCCCGCAAAGGCAAAGCTCATGATATAAAAGGCGGCCAGTTCTCTCAGAAACTGCTTGATTCCGTAATAGGGATACGCAAATAAAACAATCACTCCCGATACGGCCAGCTTAAAAGCCAAGGATAAAAAGAGATTGGTTTCGGGCAGCAGAATAGAAAGAGAAGCGGCCGCACCTAGGGCTGCGGCTGCAACCATTCTGGAACGTTTTACCGGCAGCGAAAGAAATTTTGAAACGGCAAGCAATAAAAAATAATTGATAAATAAGTTGATACCAACCAGCACGTCTATGTAAATCGTCTGCTTCAAAGAGATCCCTCCCTGCGCTAAAAATAATTATACCGGCGCAGGGTCAAACATTGTGTCATAAATTGTATCCGATTCAGAATTAAAATTGTATGTTTACGATAAAAACGCCGGTTCCCACAAGAACCGGCGTTGCGTTTTATTTGATTCACATTTTGATGCTTCTGCTCCCCCACTGGGTTTTCTGCTGTTCCTCTGCGGAAAGACCACTTCTCTTTTTTTGTTTTATTCTTATGATTCTTACAGTCAATATAAAATTTACATATTTTTATTGATTTCAGGCAACTCTATGTAGCCTCTCGTTCCTCTTCGTCAAGATCAAGGCCAAAGCTGATAGATAGAGCCTGATTGACCTGTGTCATTGCCGTATTATCAAGGCGCCCCATGCGCTCTTTCAATCTGTGTTTGTCGATTGTACGAACCTGTTCAAGCAGGACAACGGAATCCTTTGCGAGTCCGGTGGTCTGGGCATTGAGCATAATATGCGTTGGAAGGTTTGCTTTTGCCCGCTGGCTGGTGATTGCCGCGGCAATCACGGTTGGACTGAACCGGTTTCCAACATCATTCTGAACAATCAGCACAGGTCGGACGCCGCCCTGCTCAGAACCAACAACCGGGCTCAGGTCGGCATAATAAATATCGCCTCTTCTAATGTTCACATTTTTCACGCTCCGAATAATTTATGATATAGGGTCTGCGATTATTGTTGACATTCTCCAGACGATTTATTCGCATGCAGTCCCTAACACATAATATTATTTAGGCGCGGGGGTTGACATAAAATTAAATAGAAAAAAGGGTGCAACTGCTGTCACACCCTCATTGCGTATTATCACGCATCTGCACTTTCAGTTTTTTTTGTGGAATAGAAATGCTTTGAATCTGCCCTGTACTTCTGTCGACGGTCATTGTGAAATCAATGCCCTGCACAGTGCCGGAAAATTCATCCCCATGCGTTCTGGTAAGGGAACCGCCTTTCTCCGCATAATCCAGAACCTGCAGCAAAACGACCGTAAAAGAGGTGTCCGGCAAAACGCACTCGTCGCTTTTGGCGGAAAGTCCGCTGTAGGAAATAGAAAATCCTTCGCCGCTCCAATCGTAGGTCAGGCCGTTCATGTCCCCGGAAAGGAACTGCACGTTCGCCCTTCCGGGCGCGTCGCGGCTCAATGCGCATTGTATTTTTTCACCGTTGTAATCAATATCGGCCGTGCAGTGAAAACAGAAAACGATGTCTTCTGCTTTTATTTCCTGCGCCGCACAGGCAGAAAAAGAGAAAACCAGAAAAAAAGAAAACAGGCATATCGCTGTCCGGCGCATAGCTTTCCACTCTCCGCACAAAAAATACGGTTTTACCGCTCAAGCTCCAGAAACAGCCCCGGAAGCATACCAATCATGTCCGTCGGCAGCATGGCACATTGGGAAAACGCTTTCGCACAGCGATCCCCCGCCTCACCGTGAAGATACACCGCGCCGACCGCCGCCGCCGCAGGGTCAGCCCCCTGTGCAATAAAGGAAGCCGCCATTCCCGCCAGAACATCCCCGCTGCCTCCCTTTGCCATTCCGGGATTTCCCGTTGGATTCAGGTGTACCATTCCGTTCGGCTCCGCGATCAATGTACCGGCGCCCTTGAGCACGAGGATGACATGGTGCTTCTCCGCAAAGCTCCGGGCATATTCAAACCGGTGGGCCTGCACATCCTTTACGGTGGTCTTCATCAGACGGGCCATCTCCCCTGGATGAGGAGTCAGCACAACGGGAACGCGGGCTGTTTCTAATACATTTATATTCTCCGCAAGGATGTTTATGCCATCCGCGTCAATAATGAGGGGAACCTGAGAATTGGAAACGAGGCCGCATACGACCCGCGTCATCTCTTCCCCGCGCCCCAGCCCGCAGCCGATCAGGCACGCGCTCGCTTTGGACAGGGCATCCTCCAGCGCCTTATGTCCGGCGGGAAGCATCGTTCCGTCCGGCGCATAGTCAAGCAGTGTAAAAACCGGCTCCACAATTTGGGAAGCGACGATCGGGTAAATGGTGCGGGGGAGCGCCGCATCCACAATACCGGCCCCACAGCGAACAGCCGCCTTGGCGCTCATTACCGCCGCTCCGGCCATTCCGTCGCTGCCACAGAGGCACAGCAGCCTGCCGTAATTCCCCTTATTGCTGAGCGGATCCCGCGGCCCCAGCAGAGATTGTGCCGCCGAAAGCTCCGTCACCTCAAACGTCGACTTCTGGCTTGCGATGAGATCCGCACCGATCCCGATCGGCGCCACGGTCACCTGCCCGCAGTAATCCTGCGCGGGCTGAATCAGATGTCCGTTTTTCAGGGTGGAAAAGGAAACCGTATAGTCCGCCTGGATGCATTCCCCGTCCACCGCCCCGGAATCGCAGCCGGCACCGCTGGGAATATCCAGGGAAACCACCACCGCGGCGGAATTTCGCACCGCGTGAAAGACCGGAAGGATTTCATCCGGAACACGGCCGTGAAATCCGGTCCCGTAAATGGCGTCAATGATGAAGTCGGCAGAGGCAATGACGGGTTCCGCGCTCCCATTTTCCCCACCGTCCAGAATTTTTACCGTTGTATCCTTCAGACGCAAAAAAACGGTCTTTGCAAGGTCTGTGCGGGGAAGGCCGTCGGTCATCACCACGGTAACCGGCACGCCGAGCTCAAACAACTTACGCGCCATTACATAGCCGTCCCCACCGTTATTCCCTTTCCCGCAGAGGATCACGACTTTCCGTCCGGACAGGCTGAACTTTTTCCGTAGAAAGCGGACGGCCGCGGCACCGGCGTTTTCCATCAGCTCCAAATAGCTGATCCCTGAGTCGACGGCTTTTTGTTCAAGCTCCTTGCTCTGCTCACAGTTTAATACCTTCATTTTCAGACTCCTCCCCGACCACGACCGCCGAAGCGTATTCTTTTGTATGGGTCACGCTGACCTGAAGAACAATTTTTCTTTTCTGCACGATTTTTAGCGCGCTGCCGCGCAATTGAAAATATGGCCTGCCATTTTCCTCTCTTAACAGCTCCACCTCGCCGAGCGAAAAGCCGCGCATTCCCGTACCCAACGCTTTGGAAAAGGCTTCTTTTGCGCTGAAGGTGGCTGCGACGCTCTGAACGGGAAATCCGCGCAATTTAAGCTGAGCGTACTCGGCAGGGCCAAGTATCCTCAGTAAAAAGCGCGGATTCTTCATGGATTTTCTGATTCTTTTTATTTCAACGAGATCAATTCCTGCCAAAAGCATTGACTGCTACCTGCCTTGAAAGAAATGGTTTGATCGCGGTCAGGACTTTTTCGTTCGGGCTGAACAGCACCAAAACCCTGCCCTTCTGGGGATGGCGCGCCGCAAGGTACCAGGCGTCCCTGCCGTTTTCATATTCCGAAGCGTTGAATCTGGCCGAATAGGACTGCTTTTGATGATCTTCCTTCCGATACCTGCCTAAAGCTTCAATGTCGTGCGCATCAATGGAAATCACTTTTTTTCTGCTCCGGCGGCTGATGATTTTATCGATCGTAAGATCACTGTTGGTCACACTGTATTCGTATTCCAGACTGCGCGAAGAAATCAGATAGTAATCCAGAACAAAAACGCCAACCATAACCGGCAGCAAAAGCATGGGTATGTACACCGCCAAAAGCGCAAGGACCAAACAGCTTACCGCGAGGACCCCGGCAAATACGAACCAATCGTTTTTCCCCATTCTTTTTCTGATCATTTGTTCAACAAAAATATCCATTTTCAATCTCTCCAACCGAATGCTGATTTATTGGTTATTGTAACATATCGGTTTGTGCTTTACAAGGGATTGCACCCCTGACAGCGGAATTGTTGGCGGATTCCTTATCACATTCCCCAGATTTGTATGGCATATTCCCTGACCGCCCTGTCGCTCGAAAAATTTCCGGCGCCGGCTGTGTTCAAAAAGCCTTTGCGGGAAAATGCCAGCCGGTTGCTGTAATCGGTAATTGCCCGCAGCTTTGTCTCACTGTAAGAGAGAAAATCATACAGGACAAAGTAATGGTCCGGCTTGTGCCAGCTTGCCCCGTCAAGCAGGGAATGGTACAGCTCCCGGAACATTCCGGTACCTCCGTCGTCAAACATACCGTTAACAAGAGTATCCACCGCCGCCCGTACCCTTTCGTTCTGATCATAAATCGTTCTCGGGTTGTAGGAGTCCGCAATTTTTTCAAGCTCCTCCACGCGCGCTCCGAAAATATAATTGTTTTCTTTCCCCGCCTGTCGGATGATCTCCACGTTCGCTCCGTCCAGTGTTCCGAGCGTTACCGCGCCGTTGAGCATCAGCTTCATGTTACTCGTACCGGAGGCCTCCGTCCCCGCTGTCGAGATCTGTTCGGAAATATCGGCGGCCGGCATAATTTTTTCCGCATAGGACACGTTATAATTGGAAACAAAAACGACTTTCATCAAGCGGTTGACTTCCGGATCATTATTTACCTTGTTGGCTATTTCATTGATAAATTTAATAATCCCTTTTGCCCTGAGATACCCCGGGGCCGCCTTACCGCCAAACAGAAAAGCCGTTGGGTAAAAATCCTTAATTCTTCCGTTCTTTATGCCGAAATATAAATCAAGAATGGAAAAAGCGTTTAAAAGCTGACGTTTATATTCGTGCAGCCGTTTCACCTGTACGTCAAAAATAAATTCGGGATTCAGTCTGATTCCGTCATGCTTTTCAATATAGTCGGAAAGCTGCTGCTTTTTTATCTGTTTGATTTGCGCAAACTGGCGGATAACGTTATCGTCATCCTTATATCGTTCCAGATTCCTGAGCTTTTCCAAATCCGTAACCCAGCCGCTACCGATTTTGTCGGTGAGAAACCCGGAAAGCTCCATGTTGGAAAGTGCCATCCAGCGCCGCTGTGTGACTCCGTTGGTTTTATTGTTAAACCGCTTTGGGTAAATCCGATACCATTCTTTCAATACGGAGTTTTTCAGTATTTCCGTATGGATTTCCGCCACACCATTCACGGAATGGGTAGCGAAAACGGCGAGCCGCGCCATATGAATCACCGAGTTTTCGTCAATAATCAGATACGGTTTTTGCGATTCCTCTGTCGTAACCCCCATACCGGACAGTTCTTTGAGCAGGGCTTTATTGATCATGACCACATACCGGTAGACATTGGGAAGCACGCTCTTGAACAGCTTTGCATCCCATTTTTCCAGCGCTTCCGCCATAATGGTATGGTTGGTATAGGCAAACGTCTGTCTCGCGATTTTCAGCGCCTTACCGAAGGACACCCCCTCCCCGGAGACCAGAAGCCGGATAAATTCGGGGATGGACACCACGGGATGCGTATCGTTCAGCTGGATTGCGTACTCCGCTGAAAAATGCGTGAAATCATTTCCGTATCTTTTTTTATAAGTTCTGATCAGGTCCTGCAAAGACGCGCTTGTAAAAAAATATTGCTGCTTCAGCCTGAGCTTTTTCCCCTTGTCCGTCGTGTCGTTCGGGTACAGTACGCTGGAAATCGCTTCCGCGTCGTCCCTTTCCCGGACGGCAAGTTCAAATTTCTGATCGTTAAACAGCTGAAAATCAAACGGGACTACCGGCTCCGCCTGCCAAAGGCGCAGGGTGTTCACTGTGCTCGCTCCGTACCCGATGACGGGTGTGTCGTAGGGAACCGCATAGACCGTCTGGTTTTTGAACCTGACCTCTACTTTGTCCTCTTCTTTACGCTGAGACCACGGGTCGCCGAACTGCTGCCAGGTGTCCGCGGTTTCTTTCTGGAATCCGTTCTCAAAATACTGCCTGAAAAGGCCGTATCGGTACCGGATTCCGTAGCCGTTCAGGGCGATCCCCTGTGTGGCGGCCGAATCCAGAAAGCAGGCGGCGAGCCTGCCAAGTCCTCCGTTTCCGAGCGCCGCGTCTTCGATCTCTTCAAAAACGGCTACGTTTATATTATTTTCATGAAACAGCTCGGAGAGCTGGTTCAGAAGCCCTAAATTCTGTAAATTGCTGTAAATGAGCCGCCCGGTTAAAAATTCGGCGGAAAAATAGCACGCCTTTTTACCGGCGTCCGGTGCTTCCCATTTGAAATTCACCTGCTTCATTGCCGCCGTCGAAACCGCGTGATACAGTTCCAGAACATCCGCCTGATGGATCGTTTTACCGTTTTCCAATTCCAAAATGGTTATCACATCGCTCTTAAATGTGTTCATAAAATCCACTCCTTAAAATACAGAGACCTATCTGCCGTAAATTCTCGCCAAGCTGCAGAGTTCTTTTGAAATTTCGTCGGTAAGCTGACCCTTTTTCAGCCTCCACCGCCAGTTGGAACCCACCGTGGAGGGATAATTCATCCTGGCCCAGCCAGGCAGAAGCAGGATATCCTGCGCCTGAAAAATCACCGTATCGGCCACGCTGGCAAAGGCGGCGCGAAGGACCGCCACCGGCAGGTCTTTTTTCCTTTTGACATTAAGGTATTCTTTTGCGTACTTTACATTTTTTGCCGGCATCCTGCTGAAAAATTCAACCAGCGTGTCATTATCGTGCGTCCCTCCGTAAACGACCGTATTGCTTGTATAATACATTGGGAGATGCTGATTAGAAGGATTCCCGTCAAACGCGAACTGCAGGACTTTCATTCCGGGATATCCGTTGATTTTCAGGAGCTTTTTCACCTGGGGAACAACAACGCCCAGATCCTCCGCAATCACCTGTGCTTTCCCGATGGAGCCGTTTATCGCATCCGTCAGTTTGCGGCCCGGACCGGGCTGCCAGCTGCCGTTGATCGCCGTCGTTTCTCCCGCGGGAATGGCATAGTACCGGACAATGCCGATAAAATGGTCAATTCTGATTATGTCGTATCTCTTTGCGGAAAATTCCATCCGTTTTTTCCACCAGTCAAAATGACCGCGTTCCATGGCCTCCCAGTCATACAGAGGATTCCCCCAAAGCTGTCCTTCTTTTGAGAAAAGATCGGGCGGGACCCCGGCGACCTTCGTTGGCCTGCGGCGGGAATCCAGCTGAAAAAGTTCGCTGTTTGCCCAGACATCCGCGCTGTCAAGGGCGGCATAAATCGGAATGTCCCCGATCACCCGGATTCCGCGCTGATTTGCATAGGCTTTTACCCGATTCCACTGCCTGTAAAATTCAAACTGGCAAAACCTCCAGAAATCCATTTCCGCTCTCAGCTTTTCCGAATACCGACGTACAGCCGCTGGGCGGCGGAAGCGGATATCCTCAGGCCAGAGCAGCCACTCTTTATTTTCAAATTCAAATTTCAAAGCCATATACAGGCAATAAGCTTCCAGCCAGTACGCATTTTCTTCACAGAACTGCTCATACTCCGCAGTGTCTGCGTGTCTGCTTCTGGAGAAGGCCGTGCGAAGCACCGGAAACCTGGACTGAAAAAGCGCGGCATAATCCACACTGTCCTCATTATCCCCCCAGAAAAAAGAGGCGGCTTCACCGGGCTTCAAAAGCCCTTCCTCCGTCAGAATGTCCAGATCAATAAAATACGGATTCCCCGCAAAAGCGGAAAAGGACTGATAAGGGCTGTCTCCATAGCCGGTAGGACCAAGGGGAAGCACCTGCCAGTATTTTTGTCCGGCATCCTTCAGAAAGTCGATAAATTGAAATGCCTGACCGCCAAACGTTCCGATCCCGTAGTCGGAAGGCAGACTGCTGATTGGGAGCAAAACACCCGAACCGCGAACAAACTTATTTTTAACTGGCAATATTTTCCACCTCACTACGAAAAAACACGAAAATATGACAATATAATATCAAAGGACTGTCTCTTATACACATCTCCGAGCCCACGCGACATGCGCAGATCT
>ENA-OXEN01000186-OXEN01000186.1-human-gut-metagenome-genome-assembly--contig:-NODE-186-length-14563-cov-15.159636_pt1 | contig 14563 bp, 8 predicted proteins | sample MGYA00249358_ERZ652249 | MGnify/ENA primary metagenome ERZ652249 (study PRJEB26925, sample SAMN05826761) | human gut metagenome | biome: ENVO:2100002; feature: ENVO:00000062; material: ENVO:00002003... | reverse complement strand
GGGCCTGCCCCTGTTCATTCACGGCCGCGAGATCACCAGCTTGTCGTTCACGGCGCTCGGCATCGGTCTGGTGGTGTTCGCCATCATGCTGGCGCTGGCCGCGATGGTGATGCTGTTTCGCCCCAACAAGGAAGAGGACGCGAAGGAAGCGCGCAAGCAGGACGCCCAGTGGGTGATGCTGCAAGACAAGAAGAAGCTGGAAGCGTGCCTGGAAAGCCAGGCAGCGTTCAGGAACCGCGCCCGTGCCCAGCTGGACGCCGCGGGCTTGGCCGAGGCGCAGGGATCGCTGCGCCGATCGCGCACGCTGCTGGACGAGGCGAAGGACGCGCGCGCCGAGAACAACCTGTTCCAGCAGCGGTTGCAGGCGCTCGTGTCGCGCCGCAGCGCGCTGGAGGAGAGCCTGGCCAGCGCGAAGCGCCAACGCCGCCGCCTGTACGAGCGAATCGACCTGCGCGCCGAGCGCACTCTCGACGCCGTCGACGAGGCTATCGCGCAGAAGTCGCAGCAGCGCATGGGGCTTATGGAGGCCAGCGAAGGCCTCAACCGCCGCTACGGCGAGCTCAAGCAGGAGCTTTCCCATGCCCAGCACCTGCGCGACTTCGACGAGTACAAGCTGCTGTACCAGCAGATCCGCACGCGCCAGGACGAGAGCGCGCAGGACTACGCGCGCCTGCTGCTGGCGCGCCGCATGCTGGAAAGCGCCATCGCCACTTGGGAGAGCAAGAGCCAGCCGGAGGTGTATCGTCAGGCCAGCCGCCTGTTGTCGTTGATGACGGACGGCCGCTGGACGAAGGTGAGCCTCACCGCCGAGGGCCGCTTGCAGGTGACCGACGCGGTGAAGACCACGCGCGATCCCGGCCATCTGTCGCTGGGCACGTGCCAGCAGCTGTACCTCGCGCTGCGCATCGCCCTGCTGATGACCGCCGACAACGTGGGTCGCGCCGTGCCCATCCTGGCCGACGACATCCTCGTGAACTTCGACACGTCCCGACGTGCGGGCGCCGCCCGCGCGTTGGCCGAGCTCGCCCGTATGCGCCAGGTGATCCTGTTCACCTGCCATGAGGAAGTGGTGGAGGCGTTGCGGGAGGCGGACCCGACCTTGAACGAGGTCGAACTGTAGTCTGCACGCGCCTGGGTTGCGTTCTCCTTGCGCGCGTCCTGTTCTCGCTTGGATTCTTCCCTCGTTGCTTCCTGTTCTCTTCCCGTCCGACTCGAGCGCTTTTCAATTTGTCGAAAGTTCACTCCCGGCGCAGCCGCTATTGCCGCGCCCGTCGGGATGTTTCACGTGAAACATCCCGGATGCCGCGGGATGCTCTCGCAGGCTCTTTCTGCGTTGGGCGCAGCATGCGATGCCCTGGGCGAGCCCGTGTCGATACCGGTTTTCCGACCGCTTGCGACCGCGTTGCCCGATCCCTTCCTCTGCCTGCCGCGTCGGTTGGCCCTCTGCGTGAACGCCTCACCCGTTGCCGTTGTGCGTCTTTGGCGTCGGCGCCCTCCCCGCCGTCCGGCGATCGAACCCTCCGGAACTCATGTGGAGACCTCGAAAAGAACATGTGCAAACTCCATTTGCCTTCCAGATTGATATACTGTAATTCTGTGGTTCGAACACCGAAAGGAAAAACAGACATGCCGAGCACGGTTCTGATTGGCGCCCAGTGGGGCGACGAAGGCAAGGGCAAAGTCACCGACCTGATCGCGCGCGAATACGATTACGTGGTTCGCTACCAGGGCGGCAACAACGCGGGTCACACGGTCATCCACGGCGACAAGAAGCTCGCGCTGCACCTCATGCCCTCCGGCGTCATGTACGAGCATGCGGTTCCAGTCATCGGCAACGGCGTGGTCGTTGATCCCGGCGTGCTCATCAAGGAGATGGCCATGCTGGAAGCCGAAGGCATCTCCTGCAAGAACCTCAAGATCTCATGCGACGCGCATGTGATCATGCCGTACCACAAGGATTTCGACGGCGCCGACGAGAAGCGCCTGGGCGAGAACAAGATCGGCACCACGAAGCGCGGCATCGGCCCCTGCTACCAGGACAAAGTGGCCCGCAAGGGCATTCGCATCCAGGACCTGCTGGACGAGAAGATCTTCCGCCTTAAGTTGGAAGCGGTGCTTTCGCAGAAGAACCCCATCCTCGAGAAGATCTACGGCCTGCACACCTACACGGTGGAGGAGATCTGCGAGGAGTACCTGCCCTATGCGCGCATCCTCAAGCCGTACATGGCCGAGACGGCCCAGCTGCTGAACGAGGCCGTGCGCGCCGGCAAGTCCATCCTGTTCGAGGGCGCGCAGGGCACGCTGCTCGACATCGACCACGGCACGTACCCCTACGTCACGTCCTCGTCGTGCTGCGCCGGCGGCGCCGCCACGGGCACGGGCGTGGGCCCCACGGTCATCGACCGCGTGCTGGGCATCCAGAAGGCCTACGTCACGCGCGTGGGCGAAGGCCCCTTCCCCACGGAGCAGCGCTTCCCCGAGGACGGCGGCGAAGGCGAGGAGGCCGAGGTCGGCGAGCTGCTGTGCAAGGTGGGCCACGAGTTCGGCGTGACCACGGGGCGCAAGCGCCGCTGCGGCTGGTTCGACGCGGTCATCGCGCGCTACGCGGCCGAGGTCAACGGCCTCACCGACGTGGCGCTCACGAAGCTCGACGTGCTGTCGGCCTTCGACACCATCAAGGTGTGCACGGCCTACGAGTGCGAGGGCAAGGTGTACGATTACTTCCCCATGCAGCAGAGCGTGCTGTTCCACGCGAAGCCCGTGTACGAGGAGCTTCCCGGTTGGAAGGGCGTCGACATCACCGAGTGCCGCACGTTCGAGGAGCTTCCCGAGAACGCCCAGCGTTACGTGGAGTACCTGGAGAAGATCACCGGCGTGCCGGTCAGCATCATCGCTGTCGGCCCCGACCGCGACCAGACCATCATGCGAGGCTGGGATCGGTAATGTTCCGCCGTTCTGTCGAACGGCGGAACGACTCGACGCTGCGAAGCGCCGATGCACCCGATCTCGCGGCGATGCCGACGGCTCGCGTACCGAAGTATCCCCTACGGGGACTTCCTTCGGGGCGCGCTTCGCCCTCGCCATCCCCGCGATCTCGGGCACCTCGGCGCTTCTCGCTGACGTATGGGTTCGACCTGCAAAGCGACGAAACGTTTCACGTGAAACACTTCGTCGCAATGACGTGCGACATGGGAACAAATGTTTCACGTGAAACAGTGGCAACACCAGCAGCACTGAAGCGCTTTTGCACGACGTAAGTAGTTTGAGGGTTTGAAAGGACCTGACATGAACATCTTGGTATTGGGTGGCGGCGGTCGCGAACATGCCATCGCGTGGGCGCTGGCGAAGTCCCCGCGTACCGACAGCCTGTACGTAGCGCCGGGCAACGGCGGCACGGACGGCATCGCCCAGAACGTACCCGACCTGAACCCCGAGGACGGCCAGGCCGTGCTGGCGTTCGTTCGCGAGAACGCCATCGACTTCGTGGTCATCGGACCCGAGGCTCCGTTGGTTGCGGGTGTTGCCGACGTGCTGCGCGCCGCGGGGGTTCCCACGTTCGGGCCGGACGCCCAGGGTGCCCAGCTGGAAGGCAGCAAGACGTTCAGCAAGAAATTCATGGACGCCAACGACATCCCCACCGCTCGCTACGCCAGCTTCACCGACCTCGAGCCTGCGCTTGCCTACGTGCGCGAGCTGGGCGCGCCCATCGTGGTGAAGGCCGACGGCCTGGCCGCTGGCAAGGGCGTCGTGGTAGCCGACGAACTTGAGGACGCGGAAGACGCCGTGCGCTCCTGCTTCGACGGCGCATTCGGCGACTCGGGCAAAACCGTGCTCATCGAGGAGTGCCTGACCGGTCCCGAGTGCTCAATGCTGGCGTTCGTCAGCGACGGCAAGGCGCACTGTATGGCCACCGCCCAGGACCACAAGCGCGCGTTCGACGGCGATCGCGGTCCGAACACGGGCGGCATGGGCGCGTACTCGCCGGTGCCCATCGTGACGCCGGACGAGCTGGCGGCCATGCACGACATTATGGAGCGCGCAGCGGTTGCCACCGCGCGCGAGTTCGACAACGATTACCGCGGCGTGCTGTACGGCGGCTTCATGCTGACGCCCGAAGGTCCGAAGATCATCGAGTTCAACGCTCGCTTCGGCGACCCTGAGACGCAGGTGGTACTGCCGCGTCTCGAGTCCGACCTGGCGGATATCATGCTGGCCGTTGCCGAAGGCCGCCCCGACGACATCGACCTGCGCTGGTCCGAGCAGTGGGCCGTGTGCGTGGTGCTGGCCAGCGAAGGCTATCCCGGATCGTACGAGAAGGGCAAGGTCATCCTCGGAATCGACGAGGCCGAGCAGATCGAGGGCGTCACGGTGTTCCATGCCGGCACCGCCAAGAATTTCGACGACGAGCTGGTCACTGCGGGCGGCCGCGTGCTGAACGTGGTGGCGCTGGGCGACTCGTTCGACGACGCGCGCGAGAAGGCGTACGAAGCGTGCGATCTTATCAACTTCGAAGGCAAGCAGTACCGCAGCGACATCGGCAAACGCGCTGCGGCCGGTCGTGCCGCTTGGGAGAACTAAATGCTTTCAGAACGCTTGCTCACGTCCGTTGTTCGCGAATGCACGAAGAATTACCTGCGCCTCGAACCGACGCAAGAGCGACGCGTGCCCGGGCCGAAGCCCGGCCAGAAGTACATGCTGTACATGCATGTGCCGTTCTGCGAGCGGCTGTGCCCCTACTGCTCGTTCAACCGCTTCCCGTTCGCGGAGGATCGCGCGCGGCCCTACTTCGCCAACATGCGCAAGGAAATGCTCATGTTGAAGGATCTCGGCTACGACTTCGAAAGTCTGTACGTGGGCGGCGGCACGCCCACCATCATGATCGACGAGCTGTGCGACACCATCGATATGGCGCGCGAGACGTTCAGCATCGGCGAGGTGTCCAGCGAGACGAATCCGAACCACCTGATTCCCAGCTACCTGGACAAGCTGCAGGGCCGCGTGCAGCGTTTGAGCGTTGGCGTGCAGAGCTTCGACAACGACCTGCTGAAGCAGATGGATCGCTACGACAAGTACGGCAGCGGCGAGGAGATCCTCGAGCGCATCGGCGAGGCCAGCCCCTGCTTCACGTCGCTCAACGTGGACATGATCTTCAACTTCCCGGCGCAGACCGAGGACGTGCTGTTCAGCGACATCGAGCGCGTGGTGGAAAGCGGCACGAGCCAGACCACGTTTTACCCGCTGATGGCCAGCCCCAGCGTGGCGCGCTCGCTGGCGCGCACCGTGGGCAAGGTTGATTACGCGCGCGAGCAGCGCTTCTACGAGATCATCTCCGAAGTGCTGGCCGGCGGCGAGAACCCGCTGTTCGAGCACGGCAGCGCCTGGACGTTCAACAAGCGCGGCACGGGCGCGGCGGGCGAGGGCGCGATGATCGACGAGTACGTGGTTGATTACGAGGAATACCCCGCTATCGGCAGCGGTGGCATCACGTATTTGGGCAACAACCTGTACGTGAACACGTTCTCGGTGAACGACTACAACGACGCCATCGAGCACGGCCGCATGTCGCTGATGGGCAAGGCCACGTTCAGCAAGCACGACCAGATGCGCTACCGCTTCATGATGCAGCTGTTCGGATTGCGCCTGGACAAGCGCCAGTTCAAGAAGGACTTCGGCGTGTCCGTGGAGCGCGGTCTGCCGGTGGAGATGGCGTTCATGAAGGCCTCGGGCGCGTTCGACCGCGACAACGCCGACGAGCTGACGCTTACGCCGAAGGGCCGCTACCTCATGGTGGTGATGATGCGCCAATTCTTCATCGGCGTGAACAACCTGCGCGATCAGGCGCGCGCCGCCCTGGTGGGTGAGGAACGCGAGCTTATCTTCGGCGACGGCAAATAACCGTCTGTCCGCATCCGCTCGAACACCGAAACGCCTGCGCATCTGCCGCGGGCGTTTTTCGTGTGTGCCGAGCCGCGTCCGGCAACGTGTTCCGGCTCGACTGCGGGCTCGGGTGTCCGACTGTTTCACGTGAAACGCGCTTGTTTCCGTGTTCCGCGGAGTATCCAACGTAGACGTTTTCATCGGCGGGCGCGCGTTTCGGCATTCCTCGGCAATGTACGTGCTATGATACAAAACCACAACGAGGGACGTTCTATTGCCTGATAGGAGGAGGAAACGGCATAGACATGGCCAAGAGGGGACGGCATACGGAGGGCTTTACGCTCGCCGAACTTCTGATGAGCGTTGCCATCATACTCATTCTTGCTGCCATCGCCTTTCCTTCCATCGTGTCGGCGCAGAACAACATGCGCATGTTGGAGCTGAACAACGCCGCCCAATCCATCGCGAACGCCGCCCAAGCCCAGATGACAGCCAAGAAAGTATCGGGCACGTGGGTGGATGCCGTGAAGGACGGCGATTCGTATCGCGCCTGCTTCCCCGCCGCGCGCTCGGCGGATGTTTCACGTGAAACATCCGAGGGCTCGTCCCGCTCACAGGGCGAAACGGAACATGTTTCACGTGAAACACTCGGGTCCGACGAGGTTGCTCCTCCCTCCGCTTCTGCTGCGGAGTCTTCCAAACGTTACATGACGGCGGACACCGCCCGCGAGCAGGGTATCGTCCCGGCGCTCGCTGTGGAGGAGGCTGTGCGCGACGCCGACTATATCATCGAGTTCGATGCCGACACGGCGCAGGTGACCGGCGTGTTCTACGCCGACGGAAGGTCCGGCTTCTTCGGATCGACCCCTGCCTCCACGAACGCCGCGAAGACGTATTACGAAACCGAGGGCGCCTCCACCGATCAGGCGGCGCGCATGGGCCACGACCCCATGATCGGCTACTATGGCGGCACCCCTGCCGGCGCCACGCCCGAGAAAGCGCTCGCGAACCCGGTGATCTGGGTGGACGAAGCAACGGGCTGTCTGATGGTGCAGGACCCCAACATTGCCGCGGACGGAAGCGCGGGCTCCACCACCTCCACGGTGACCATCGAGAACACCAGCAAGAGCGTGGCGTTCGCGATTTCCGGGTTGAGCAACGGAACCACCATGGTGTCGTTGTCCACGGCCGATGACGGTTCGGAGTCGGTTGGCTTCACCAACTTCGCCGCAGCCATCAAGCAGCAGACGCGCGACAGCGCGAACGTGAAGGGCAATGTGTGGGCCATCGACCTCAACGCCCTTTCGCAGCTGGTGACGAAGGGGAACGACGGCAAGCCGACGGCGGATGACTCGCAGAAAGCGACGCTCAAGCAGGTGTTCGACGCGTGCGTGGCGGGCGACGCCCTGACGGTGTCGGTGGAGACGAAGGACGCCTCGCGCAGCTGCGTGCCGGGCACGGCCACCGCCCATGTGGAGTGGCCGAGCCCTGCGGGCAAGCTGACGATGCTGATAACCAACCCGTACTCCGCCGTCGTGGCCGGCGAGAAGAACGGAGCTTACACCGAGCCGCAGGTGCGGTCGACGGTCGCGGACAGCGCGCATCCTTCCATTGGGGCGGGCTCCGGCAACGGCGACGGCGTGGTGAAGGACGGGCTGACGGTCACCCCCTTCTATGAGGATAAGGATAATCACTTCCGCGTTTCCAACGCGAACACGCAGTTGAAGCAGGAGAACCCGCAGGCCGGCTACCAGTCGTACGCGGGAGGCTGGATAGCCTCGTCGTCCGTGCGCGACGACAGCACGTACCGGCTTGAGGGAACCGTGGGCGCATACAACGATCATGCGTACCAGATCTGGGAGATGTGGATCAAGCGAGCCGACACCGGTGAGTGCATGCGCGTGGGCTACTTGAACGATGGCAAGTGGGAATGGGGCGTGTTCAGCCAGAAGGGGGTCAACTACGACTACCGTTTTCTGAACGACTGCTTTACCTGGTACGGAACGAATGAAACGGGCGATGCTTCGGGTACCCTTGCCGGAACCGATACCGATGCGAACAACGTCATATCCCTGCGCCTCGATGTGCGGAAGTTCTACGCCGAGGCCGAGAACCATAAGAACCACGGCTTGGCCGACGAGGACGGCAATGCAACGGTGTACGTGCGCACGGCTCCGAAGGCATCCGAAGTCCAGGCGTACTTCAACAAGCTGGCGGTTCCTGAACCGGCTTCGGTTGAGAATCCGTTGAAGGCTGCCTATCTGAGCGGCAGCGCCCGGGAGACCGGCTCGCGCACCGCGGATACCCCGTCGGTCACGGCACGCACCGCGTTCGAAAGCGAGTTCGGCGCCTCGTCGTCCGACGTGTCGTGGGCGGTGTCCAAAACCACGGTCGCCGGGTTTTCCCAAGGTAACGAATACCTGAGCACCGCCGGCACCGTGCCGGTGCGGGTGTACTACTCCATCGCCCCCGGGGTTGGTTTCGCGAACATCAGATCTTACGATAACGGCAACGGCAGCGGGTACCTAAGCGGCGTGCTCAGCACGCGCTTGACCAACGTCTCGCTTTGGCTGTACCGCGGTCCCTCTATCAACGATCTTGCCGTTATGCCGCCCGCCCTTCTGAAGAACTACAACGGGTTGGAGTTCTCGTGCCGTCGAGGAGATGCGTACGACTTCAAGATAACCACCCAAGAAGACTACCGCTTCTACCGGGCGCTGCTCTACTACACCGAGCAGGGTGTTGGAAAACCCGATTATGCGGTTCAGTATGTTCCGTATTCGTCGATCGAGTCGGAAGTTGTTCTGGGTGAGGTCGACCCTCCTGCGAAACCCGAGACAGACGAGTTCACCTATCGTTTCGTGGGTTGGGAAACGGTTGATGTTCGCGATGCCGGATCGGGGTCGATCGTCTGCGTGCCGGGCGATACGGTCGGAAAGTACGACGGCCAGCTGGCATTCAAGGGAACGACGTTCGTGGCCAAGTTCGACGAGATACGCAAACCGAAGGTGAGCCTCGGTTTGGCGTATATCGAACTTGATGCCAACGGTGCTGCGACCAGCTGGTACGGTTATTACGGAACCGACGAAGGCTCGTTCGTTAATCAGCTTCGCACAGACAACGCCATCGACGACTGGGGATACTTCATCCTCGTTGGGGAGGGCACTGAGAAGTCAGCCATCACACAAGGCAAAGGTAGCCAGTACAAAATCAAGGATGAAGAAGCTATAACGGTTTCTTTGTCTGGGACGACGTATTCTGCATATCGCATCGTTGCGTCGGGAGATGTTGCGCTGAAGAATCAATCTACACCGGTGGAAGTGTTCGTGAACAAGTCCCAGCCGAACGAGTTGACCGCAACCTACCAGGTCAACTTCAATTTTGCCCGCGCCGTGACGCTTGATGGCGATGTTGCGAAAACCTGGGGAGAAGATGCTTCGCCCTGGAGCGTGCGCCATGCTATGCAGTTTCCTGGTTCATTGAAATGGTTTAACAATGTCAACGGCGTACAGTATGCGTACATGGGAGATGCCTTTATTCAAGAACATGATCTCGATATGAAGAACATCGTTGACGGGTACAAGTTCAACAACATATTCACAGGGGCTTACGATGGCGGAAGCTACCGTATCTTCAATTTCGGACGAGCGACGTATGCCAGCCTTGGCGATACTAGCGGCTTTTCCGTGCTGAACTCAGCGAAAGAGTACGAGGGTGTTGGGCAGGGGCAGGGTCTCTTCCCTTGGGTTCTCAGTGATGGAACTTCGTCTGCGGTTATAAAGAACGTGAGGCTTGTCGTTGACGGCAATTCGTATGCCGCCGTCGGTACGAACTCGAACTCGAACTTCGGTTTTCTGGTGGGCAATGCTGCGAAGTCCAAGATTGTGAACTGTACGCTTGAGGGTGCTAGCGAGAACGCGACTGCTGTCGTGGACAGGCTTTCCTACGGAACCCATGCGGTGTCACCGCTCATAGGGTATGCGGAAGAGTGCGACATCGAAAAGTGCAAGGTTTTCGATGTCGATGTCCGAGTCTCTTGGAGGGATACCGGGACGGTCGATGGATTGTCGGCGGGTTTGATCGTTGCTCGAACAAGCCAGGTGAACCTATCATCATGTTCGGTGACCGACGTCGTCTTCAACATTGAAAACAAAGTGAAGCCCTCCTCGGTCGTTTGCTTGGGCGGCGTTGTCGGTAGTGCCGGGTGGTCTCTCAACGAGAGTTACTGCACGGTGAAAACAGTGTCGTTCTCGTTTCCGGAGAACCAGCAGGTGCTTACCCGGCTTTCCGCCGGTTCGGTGATCGGCGGTCAAAGCGGTGCGTGTTCGGCGCACTACAACACGGTCACGCAGCCTGTTCAGTACTCTTTGGGTGGCAGCGCATGGGTTCCCATCGAGGCGGAAGTTGGTGGTTCCCTATGAAGCGCGTGAGGATACTTCGTGACACTTCCGGGGCCTCTATCGTCATTGCGCTGGTGTTCTTTCTTATTTGCGGCATCATCGGGTCGGTGGTGATGACGGCTGCCTCGGTGCAGGCCAAGGCAGCGCAGACGCATGTGGACTTGCAGCAGAAAGAGTACGCGATGCAGTCGGCAGCGAAGCTGATGGCTCAGCAGCTGGGCGGCGAGGATGCTGTCTGGGAGGAGAAATCGGTAGTCGTGAAAATCGCCTACGATACCGCAGGTGAGGCGAGTGTCGATACGAATAGCTTGCGTTCGATGATCGGTCAGAGTTTCTGGACCGAACGGCGCACGAAGGACATCCTCGCCGCCCGCGCGGAGGGGAAGGATTACGTGCTGGGAAACTCCGCATCTAACCGGTTGCTCATCGACCCTCCAAGCGAAGCGGAGGGTCTCGCCCCGGTGTACGGCTGCATCACGGTGGATCCCGACCTCAACATCACCGTGGAGTTGTCGCTCGATTCCGCTTTCGCGGCGGATTCCCCCTACAACACCACCATCTCCATCCAATGCACGCCCACGTTCGATAGCCAAGGCCGCGTGACGGTGATCGAGTACGGCGACAACACCACCGTGAAGAAGACGGAGGCGGCGTGATGATCGGTAAAACGACGCGCGCGCTGCGCGAGAAACTGCAAGATTGCCACGGCGACACGATGGTGGAGGTGCTGGCGGCAGTGTTCATCGCGGCGCTGGGCGCCACAATGCTCGCCACGATGGTGACGGTGTCGGCATCTGCCTCGGCCCGAAGCCAGCAGGTGCTGAACGCCTCGTATGCCTCGGAGAATTCTTTATACGATTCGTCTTCCTACGGGCCTGTCGTGTCTGTAACGCTTCCGGACTCTTCGACCGCAGTTCCCATCAAAGTGAGCGTATACCAGTCGGGCGGCTATGCATACTACGAGGAGGGTTGGTAGCATGACACCCCTTCTCGACAAAGCGTCGCTTCGATCCCGCCTGCGCGACACGCGGGGGTTCATGATCGCGGAGCAGCTGACCAGCATAGTGTTCATCGGGCTTCTTTGCGTTGCGGTGGGCGTCGGGCTGCAGGTGGCCATGAACTCGTACGCCTCCATCACCCGGCAGGCGCAGGCCGACGCGCTGCTGCAACAGGCGGTGGAGGTAGTGAGCGACGAGCTGACGTACGCGCGCGACGTGGAGGGCGAGGGAACGCAGGCGCCCGATAACCCGCTGTACTTCACCAGCCCCACGCGTCACGAGCCGGCGGTGCTGCAATCGCGCGATGCCGGCGAAGACGGCATCGAAGACGGCATCTGGCTGAACGCGGCCGGAGAGCAGTCGCAAATCGTGCCGGCACGCGACGGCCTCGCGCCCAAGCTGGCAGAGCTTTCATACAACGCGGACAACGAGACCTGGAGTTTCCGCATCACCATCGCATCAGGTGAGGACGTGGCGGCCGAAACCGCCATGACCGTGAAGAGGATAGGATCGTAAATGGCGTACAAACGGTTGGGAGACGTGCTGATAGACGCGGGCCTCATCACCGAGGACCAGCTGGGGCACGCGCTCAAACAGCAGAAAGAGACGAAACGCCGCCTGGGCGACGAGCTTATCGCCGAAGGCGTCATCACGGAAGCGGGCCTCATCGAGGCGCTGCAGATGCAGCTGGGCGTGGAGTTCGTCGACCTTTCGGCGATCGACCTCGACCCCGAGCTAAGCCGCGTGATCAGCAAGAACGTCGCACGCCAGTACAACGTGGTGCCCGTGCGCACTTCGCCCGACGAGGTGTGCCTGGCCATGAGCGACCCGCTGAACTTCATGGCCATCGAAGCGGTGAAGAACGCCACTCGGAAGCGCGTCATCCCTATGGTGACCACGCATGATTCGCTGATGCGCGCCATCATGACGCTGTACGGCAACGAGGGTGCCGCCCGCGCCATCGAGGAGATGAAGCGCGACGCCCGCACGACAAGCGCCGACGACGCCTCGACCGGATCGTTCCAAACCTCCACGCTGGGCGACGACGCCGACGCGCAATCGGCTCCCACGGTGCGTCTCGTGAACAGCATCATCGAGCGAGCCGCCACCGAGCGCGCCAGCGATATCCACCTGGAGCCGCGCGAGATCGACCTGCATGTGCGCATGCGTATCGACGGCGTGCTGCGCACGATCCTCACGGTGCCGAAGGAGCTGCAGGCTTCGGTCATCTCGCGTTTGAAGATCATGGGCGGCATGAACACCTCGGAGCGCCGCGTGCCTCAGGACGGCCGCGCAAACATCCGCTTGAAGAAGCAGGACATCGACCTGCGCATCAACACGCTGCCCACCATCCACGGCGAGACGGTGGTCATCCGCCTGCTGGACAAGAGCGAGGCGCTGTTCGACCCGGCGGGCATCGGCCTGGAGGGCGACAACCTGGAGAAGTACCAGCGGCTCATCGGCTCGAACAATGGCATGGTGCTGATCGTGGGCCCCACCGGCTCGGGCAAGAGCTCCACCATGTACACGATGATCCGCCAGCTGAACACCGATTCGGTGAACCTCGTCACGCTAGAAGACCCTGTGGAATACAACATCGACGGCGTGAACCAGGTGCAGATCAACGAGAAAACGGGCATGACCTTCGCCAGCGGCCTGCGCGCCATCCTGCGCCAGGACCCCGACATCGTGGCGGTGGGCGAGATTCGCGACGGTGAGACGGCCGAGATCGCCATGCGCGCCGCCATCACCGGCCACCTGGTGCTGTCCACCGTGCACACCTACGACGCGGCGTCCACCATCGACCGTCTCATCGACATCGGCGTGGAGCCGTACCTCATCGCCAGCGGCGTGCGCGGCGTCATCTCGCAGCGCCTCGTGCGCAAGGTGTGCCCGCATTGCCGCGAGGAGTACCGTCCCGACCCCGAGGAATTCGAGGCCGTCGGCCTGCCCTACGACCCCGGCGTGAGGTTCTACCGCGGATCGGGCTGTCCGATGTGCTTCGGCACGGGGTATCGCGGGCGCACGGGCGTGTTCGAAATCCTGGTGATCGACCGCGCGCTGCGCAGCCGCATCACGGGCGGCGCCACGCGCGAGGAGCTGAAGGACGCCATCGAGCGCACGGGCTCGTTCAAGACGATGGAGGACAGCTGCCGCGAGCTGGTGCTGACCGGCGTGACCACCGTCGAAGAAGCCCGCAAAACCATCACCGCGCTGGAGTAAGGAAGAGGAAGGCGGATGCCAAAAGCGCGGCGATAGCAGCAAACCGAAAGAGAAGGACCACGCATGAACGTTGAGCACATCATAGACATGGCGCGCCAGGCAGGCGCTTCCGACGTGCACCTGGTGTGCGGTCTGCCCGTGAAGTTCCGCCTGGCCGGGCGCCTTGAGAACGCGGGCGTGGACGGCGATGCGCCGTTGTCGCACGATGATTGCGAGCAGCTGGCCCGCCGTTTGGCCGGAGACGATTTCGACCGCATCAAGCGCATCGGCGAGCTGGATCGCGCCGAGACCATCGGGGGCGTGCGCGTGCGCATCAACCTGTTCCGCCAGCAAGGCCATGTGAGTGCGGCTTTGCGCCTGCTGTCCGATCGCATCCCCGCGCTGGAGACGTTGGGCTTGCCGCCTGCGGTCATGGACTTCCCGCGCATCCAGCGCGGCATCGTGGTGGTGACGGGCGAAACCGGCAGCGGCAAGTCCACCACGCTGGCGGCGCTCATCGACAGCATCAACCACACGCGCGCCGAGAACATCATCACCATGGAAGACCCCATCGAGTACGTGTACACGCCCGACCAGTCCGTCATCTCGCAGCGTGAGATCGGCCAGGACACCGAAAGCTACAGCAACGCCCTGCGCGCCGTGCTGCGCGAAGACCCCGACGTCGTCCTTATCGGCGAGATGCGCGACCTCGACACCATCCAAACGGCGCTGACCGCCGCCGAGACGGGCCACTTCGTGCTGGCCACGCTGCACACGAAAAGCGCTGCCGACTCCATCGACCGCATGGTGGACGTGTTCCCCGAGGGCTTGCAGCGCCAGGTGCGCATGCAGCTGTCAACCACGCTGGTGGCCGTGCTGTCGCAGCAGCTGCTGCCGCGCCGCGACGGCACGGGACGTGCGCTGGCGTGCGAGCTGATGATGGTGACGCCCGCCATCCGCAACCTCATCCGCGAGGGCAAGACGCCGCAGATACCCGGTTCGCTGGCCACGTCGGCCTCGGCGGGCAGCGTGACCATGGACAACGCGCTGATCGCCCTGGCCCGCAACCGCGACATCACGTCCCAA
>ENA-OXEN01000184-OXEN01000184.1-human-gut-metagenome-genome-assembly--contig:-NODE-184-length-14588-cov-15.840707_pt1 | contig 14588 bp, 15 predicted proteins | sample MGYA00249358_ERZ652249 | MGnify/ENA primary metagenome ERZ652249 (study PRJEB26925, sample SAMN05826761) | human gut metagenome | biome: ENVO:2100002; feature: ENVO:00000062; material: ENVO:00002003... | reverse complement strand
TAAGACCATGAGCCAGCTGGAAAAATACGCCAAATCGCTGCAGTCCGGCCTGCAGAACGTAAAGACCGATATCCAGTCCGACCAGCTTTCCAGCGAGTTCAAGAAAACCTCGGAGGACTTTACCGATTTTCCCTCGCTGATTTACGACGGCCCGTTCTCCGACCATATCAGCCAGATGAAGCCGATGCTGACCGAGGGGCGCGAACAGATCGCCCAGGGCAACGCGCAGAATATCGCGGCGGAATTTCTGGGGGCCACGCAGGATAAGCTTGCGCATACGCAGGACACGGCGGGGAACCTGCCAACCTATAATTTCACCGCAAACAACGGCGGTATCCGCATCTGTGTGACAAAGGCGGGCGGGTTTGTCTCCAGCATGGAGAATTCGCGCGACGTGACCGCCGAAAACCTCAGCTACGAGGACGCGTCCAAAAAAGCCGCCGCCTTTTTGAAGGACCGGGGCATTTCGAATATGAAGCAGAGCTACTACGTCATTAACGACGGCATCTGCACGATCAACTACGCCTATTATAAAGACGATATTATCTACTACCCCGATCTGATCAAGATTTCCGTCGCGCTGGACGACGGGGAAATCGTACTGTTCAACTCTACGGGCTATATCATGAACCACCACGACCGTACGGTAGCCGCCAAAATCACCGCCGACCAGGCGCAGACTTCCGTCAGCAAAAAGCTGACGGTCAAAAAAAGAGGGCTGGCTTTGATTCCAACCCCCGGTCTGAGCGAAGTGCTCACCTATGAATTTGTATGCAGCGGACAGAATAACGAACAGGTTCTGGTCTATATTAACGCAGCCACCGGGCTGGAGGAACAAATTCTGATCCTGCAGATTTCCGACAGCGGGATGCTGACCAAATAGCTCTTATTTCCCGCCCATCAGGCTGACCAGCACGGCTTTCTGCGCGTGCAGACGGTTTTCAGCCTCGTCAAAAATTTCCTTCGCATGTTTTTCAAACATTTCCGCAGTGATTTCTTCGCCGCGGTGCGCGGGCAGACAATGCTGGACAATGGCGTCGCTCTTGGCGGCGGACATGATGTCCTCATTGATCTGGAAGCCCTTGAACGCATCGCGGCGTTTTTGCGCTTCCTCCTCCTGTCCCATGGAGGCCCACACGTCGGTAATCACCACGTCGGCGCCCTTTGCGGCTTCCTTCGGGTCGGTGGTCATGCTGAACGCGGGATGCGTGACCGCAAAATCGAGGACTGCGGCGGCCGGCCGGTATTCCTTCGGACAGGCGACGGCAACCTCCATCTTCATTTTCAGTCCGCCCACGATCAGCGAATTCATCATGTTGTTTCCGTCGCCGATGTAGCACAGCTTCAGCCCGTCAAGGCTGCCCTTGTACTCGCGGACGGTCATCAGGTCGGCCAGCACCTGGCACGGGTGGGAAAAGTCGGTCAGCCCGTTGATGATCGGAATGGTGCCGTTCTGCGCCAGCGCTTCGACCTCCGACTGCTTGAAGGTGCGGATCATGATGCCGTCCAGATAGCGGGAAAGCACGCGGGCGGTGTCCTGTACCGGCTCGCCGCGGCCGATCTGAAGATCCTTCGCGGAAAGGAAAATCGGCAGCCCGCCCAGCTGGTACATCCCGACTTCAAAGGAAACGCGGGTTCTGGTGGAAGCCTTCTCAAAGATCATTCCCAGCGTTTTCCCCGCCAGATGCCGGTGTTCAATGCCGTGCTTCTGCTCGTATTTAAGCTGGTCGGCAAGGTTCAGAACAGAGGTGATATCCTCGCTGGTCAGGTCAAGCATTTTCAGCAGATGTTTCATAGTTGCCCTCCTAAAATCAAATGTTACAGCATTTCCAGTTGATTCTGCAACAAGGTTGTGTTTCTTCCCCGCCTTCGGCGGGGAAGAAACATGCTTTATCTCGCAAACTGAAATGGAATTGCCGTAGTTTACCGTTTTTCTATCTTCCTTTATTCCAGGGTCCGGATCACTTTTTGCAGGACCGCGAGACCCTTGTCAATCTCTTCACAGGTAATCGTCAGCGGCGGCAGGAAGCGGAGCAGCTCTTTTGCCGTCAGAACCAAAAGGCCGCTTTCTGCGCATTTCTGCGCGGCCTCTTTGGCGCTCCCCTTTTTCAGCTTCGCGCCGAGCATCATGCCCAGCCCGCGGACAAACTCGATTTCCTCCATGGCGGAAAGCTTTTCCGTAAGGTACGCGCCCTTTTCACGTACCTCCTGTAAAAAGTCCCCGTTCCCGACCACGTCCAGCACCGCGAGCGCTCCCGCGCAGACGACCGGGTTCCCGCCGAAGGTGGAACCGTGCGAGCCGGCGTCCATCACCCCGCCGAGGCGTTCGGTGCAAAGGCACGCGCCGATCGGCAGACCGCCGCCGAGTCCCTTCGCACTGGTCAGGATATCCGGCATGATCCCGTAATTCTGGAAGCAGTAAAGCTTCCCCGTACGGCCCACGCCCGTCTGCACCTCGTCGACGATGAGCAGGATATCCCGCTCCCCGCAGAACGCGGCCAGTTCCTTTACAAATTCGGCTTCCAGCGGCAGAACGCCGCCTTCGCCCTGCACCAGCTCGATCATCACCGCGCAGGTGTCCCCCGATACGTTTTCCTTTACGCTGCCCATATTGGGAAACGCGTAGGAAAAGCCCTGTGTCAGCGGAGTGAATTTTTCGTGGAACGCGTCCTGCCCGGTCGCCGCCAGCGTAGTGAGTGTGCGGCCGTGAAACGAATTTTGCAGGGTGACGATCCGGTACCGGTTCTTACCGTATTTATCGGCGGCGTATTTCCGCGCCGTTTTGACCGCGCATTCGTTTGCCTCCGCGCCGGAATTCCCGAAAAAGACCTTTGAAAACCCGGTCAGGGTGCAAAGCTTTTCCGCCAGCTTTGTCTGCATGGGCTGATAGTATAAATTGGAGGTATGCTGCAATGTCGCCGCCTGCTTCGCGACGGCCCGCGTCCACCGTTCGTCACAGTAGCCCAGCGAATTGACGCCGATTCCGCTTGTAAAATCGATATACTCTTTTCCGTTACAGTCCACCGCGGTCGCGCCGTGGCCGGAAACAAGCGCCACGGGGAACCGCCCGTAGGTCTGCATAAGATACCTGTGGTCCTGCTCCTGAATTTCTTCCAAGGTCATTTCTGTCACCCCTATTATTACGTTTCTGTTTACGGCATTTCCGGTTGATTTCGCGACATGTTTGGGTTTCTCCCCCGCCTCCGGCGGGGGAGAAACCTGTTTTGTCTCGCAAACTGAAATGGAATTGCTGTAAACGGCATTCCCCATTCGTTTGATAATCAGCAAAACATCGTGCCGATGCCCTCGTCTGAAAAAAGCTCGATCAGAATGGAGTGCGGGATACGCCCGTCGATGATGTGCGCCCGGCTTACGCCCCGCCGCACGGCTTCGACGCAGCAGTCGATTTTCGGGATCATGCCTCCGCTGATGATGCCCTGATTCTGCAGCTTCGGCACGTCGCTGACGTTGACGACCGGAATCAGGGTGCTTTCGTCTTCCTTATTGCTGAGAAGCCCTTTGATGTCCGTCATCAGGATCAGCTTGATCGCGCCCATTTCCGCCGCGATGCGCGCCGCGGCGATATCCGCGTTGATATTGTATACTTCCCCGTTTTCGCCGCCGGCGACGGTCGCCACGATCGGCACATAGCCGTTTGCCGTGGTCTGGGAAACGATTTCGGTATTCACTTCGGTAATTTCGCCAACGAAGCCGAGGTCCTCCCCAGCCGCGAGCTTTTTCGCCTTCATCATGCCGCCGTCCAGCCCGCAAAGGCCGATAGCCCGGCCGTTGTGCCGTTCCAGAAGCTGAACGAGATCTTTATTGACCTTGCCCGCCAGCACCATCTGCACAACGTCCACGGTTTCCGCGTCGGTCACGCGCAGCCCGCCGACAAAACGGCTTTCCTTGCCGATCTTTTTGAGCATTGCGCTGATTTCCGGCCCGCCGCCGTGCACCAGCACCACGTTGATGCCGACGAGCTGCATCAGAACGATGTCGCTCATGACCGCGTCCTTCAGGTCTTCGTTCACCATAGCGTTTCCGCCGTATTTCACAACGACCGTCCTGCCCGCGTATTTCTGTATATACGGCAGGGCCTGAACCAGAACCCGCGCCCGGTCTGCATTGCTGATATCCATACTGTTCCTTCCTCCGTCCGCGTTCCTCAGCTCCGGTAATCCCCGTTGATTTTTACGTAATCGTAGGTGAGGTCGCAGCCGAACGCACAGGCGTGGAACTCTCCGCCGTTCAGCGCCACATCCACATTGATTTCCTCCTGCGTCAGGATTTTCTTCGCCTCATCCTCGTCAAAATCGATTCCCGCGCCGCTCTTACAAACCTCTATGCGGCCCGCCTTCGATTCAAACGCAACGTCCACCAAGCTTACGTCCACATCCGCGTCCGCGTAACCGATCGCGCACAAAACGCGTCCCCAGTTTGCGTCCGCGCCGAACATCGCCGCCTTGAACAGGCTGGAGCAGATCACGCTTTTGGCAACCAGCCGCGCGTCCTTTTCGCTTCTTGCTCCCGTTACCCGGCAAACCAGCAGCTTGGTCGCGCCCTCGCCGTCCTTTGCGACTTTTCTCGCAAGCGCGGTGCAAAGGGCGGTCAGCCCCTGCACAAAAAGGCGGTAATCTTCGGAGTCCCCCGTGATTTCCCCGTTCCCGGCGAGACCGGAGGCAAGGACGGCGGTCATGTCGTTGGTGGAGGTATCGCCGTCGACGCTGACCATATTGAAGCTGACGTACACCGCTTCCTTCAAAGCGGCGTTCAGCGCACAGGCTGAAATCGCGGCGTCCGTGGTCAGAAAGCAGAGCATGGTCGCCATATTTGGATGAATCATGCCGGATCCCTTCGCAATGCCGCCGATATGGACGGATTTTCCGCCGATATTCAGCTCGACTGCCAGATTTTTCATTTCGGTATCCGTCGTCATAATCGCCCGGGCGGCGTCGCCGGAGCCGGTGGGTGAAAGCGCCTTTGCCAGCGCGGGAGCAGCCTGTTCGATCGGCTCGATCGGCAGCACCTGACCGATGACCCCGGTGGAGGCGACGACTACGTCCTGCGGCGCGATTCCCAGTTCCTTCGCGGCGATCTCGCACATTCTCCATGCCTTTTCCTCGCCGTCGGCGTTACAGGTATTGGCGTTGCCCGAATTGCAGATCACCGCCTGCGCTCTGCCGTCGGCGATATTTTTCCGCGTCACCACAACCGGCGCGCCTTTAACTAAATTCTGCGTATAGACGGCCGCGGCGGAACACGGAACCTTTGCATAAATCATCGCAAGATCCGGCTTTGATTTATTTTTGCGGATTCCGCTGTAAATTCCCGCTGCGGTAAACCCCTGTGCGGCGGTAACGCCGCCCTCAATCCATTCCATTTTCACTATCCCCTTAAAATGCCGGGGGCAATGCTTTCAGCCCGGCTGTTTCCTCTATTCCAAACGCAAGATTCATATTCTGGACCGCCTGCCCCGCCGCACCCTTGACCATGTTATCGATCGCCGAAATAGCGATCAGCGTGCCGGTACGGGAATCAACGTGGAGCGAAATATCGCAGAAATTGGAATATCTTACATTTTTGATGTCCGCTTCTACGCCTTTCGGCAGCAGCCGGATAAAACATTCCGAATCGTACGCGCCGTGATAAGCTTTTTGTATCTGTTCCATGGTTGCTCCCGCGGCCAGCTTCGCGTAGCAGGTGGCGAGAATTCCCCGGTTGACCGGCAGCAGATGCGGCACGAAGGTCAGCTTGACCGGCGCGTCCGCCACACGGGAAAGGCTCTGCTCCATCTCCGGCGTATGGCGGTGACAGGCGACCTTATAGGCACTCATGCCCTCGTTCAGCTCCGGGTAATGGGTGTTCTGGCTCGGTTTTCTGCCCGCGCCGGTCACGCCGCTTTTGCAGTCGGCAATGATGCCATCCTTTTGTATCAGGCCGTTTTTCAAAGCCGGCGCAAGTGCGAGCGGTACCGCGGTGGTGTAGCAGCCGGGGTTCGCGATGATTTTTTTGCCCCTGATCTGTTCCCGGAAAAGCTCCGGCAGAGCGTAAACGGCGAGCGCGTGAAGGTCGGGATGCAGGAATGTCCCACCGTACCACTCGCGGTAATCCTCTTCGTTTTCCAGCCGGAAATCCGCGCCGAGGTCGATAAAGACCTTTCCTTTTGCGAAGCATTCCGCGGCCAGCTCCTGTGAAAGGCCGTGGGGCAGCGCGGCAAAAACCGCGTCGCTTTTTTCAACGACCTCGCTCTGGGTGCCGCAGACCATGTCGCATACGCCGCGGTAAGCCGGGTAGACGTCCGAAAGGGCCTGCCCTTCAAAGCTGACCGAGCTGACCGCGGAAAGCTCCGCCTGCGGGTGCCCGCTCAGCAGCCGGCAGAGCTCCGCTCCCGCGTAGCCCGTCGCGCCGACCACGCCCGCCCGGATCATGGCCGCACCCCCAGCTTTTTCAGTACTCTTTCCGCCTGTGCGCGCACATTTTCCGGAGCCGGGCCGCCCAGCACCTTTCTGCCGTTCACGCAGTTTTCCAGCGAAATCGCGTCAAAAATCCCGCCGTCGAACAGCCCGCTGAATTCTTTGTACTTTTCAAGCGGCACGGTTTCGAGCGTCAGCCCGTTTTCAATGCAGTACGCCACCAGCTCGCCGGTCACTTTATACGCGTCGCGGAAGGGCATTCCCTTTCCGACCAGATAATCGGCGCAGTCGGTCGCGTTGATAAAGCCCTTCGCCGCCGCTTTCCGCATGTTCTGAGGCAGCACCCGCATGGTGTCCACCATCGGGATAAAGGCGGTCAGGCACATATGCAGGGTGTCCACCGCGTCGAAAATCGCTTCCTTATCCTCCTGCATATCCTTGTTGTACGCAAGGGGAAGGCCTTTCATCATCGTCAGCAGCGTGGTCAGGTCGCCGATGGCGCGCCCGCTCTTGCCGCGGACCAGCTCCGCGATATCGGGGTTCTTTTTCTGCGGCATAATGCTGGAGCCGGTGGAAAACGCGTCATCCAGCTCCACAAATTTAAATTCCCACGAGCACCAGAGGATGATTTCCTCCGAAAACCGGGAAAGGTGCACCATGGCAATGGCGATGTCCGCGGCAAGCTCCATGCAGAAATCCCGGTCGGAAACGCCGTCAAGGCTGTTATTCGTCGCCCCGGAAAAGCCCAAAAGGGATGCGGTCATTTCGCGGTCCAGCGGATAGGTGGTCCCCGCCAGCGCGCCGGAGCCGAGCGGGCATTCGTCCATGCGCTTTCCAGTATCCTCCAGACGGGACAGGTCGCGCTGGAACATTTCCGCATAGGCCAGAAGATGGTGTCCGAAGGTAATGGGCTGCGCGCGCTGCATGTGGGTGTAACCCGGCATGACCACGCCGCTGTTTTCCAGCGCCTTTTTACACAGCACGCCGATCAGCTCTTTGATCTGCCCATGCAGCAGGGCGCACTGTTTTTTCAGATACAGCTTCACATCCACCGCAACCTGATCGTTCCGGCTGCGCGCGGTGTGCAGCCGTTTGCCCGCGGCTCCCAGGCGCGCGGTCAGCTCGCCCTCCACAAAGGTGTGGATATCCTCGGCTTCCCCGTCGATGGAAAGCGTTCCGTTTTCGATCTCCGCGAGGATTTTTTTCAGTTCCGCACAAATTTTTTCGCTCTCCGCCGCGTCGATTACCCCGCAGGCGCCGAGCATGGTCGCGTGGGCAATGCTGCCCTCTATATCTTCCCTTGCCATCCGGCTGTCAAAGGAAATGGATGAATTAAAATCATTGGTTTTCTGATCAAGTTCCTTATGGAATCTTCCCGCCCACAGCTTCAAGTCACACACACTCCGTTTATTGAAAATGTGGGGCAGACCGTATGCCTGCCCCAAAATGGATTATCCCTTATTTTTCTGCTTTTTCAGCGCTTGTACCTGAATCGGCAGCCCGAACAGGTTGATAAACCCGTTGGCGTCCGCCTGATTGTAAACCTCGTCCTCACTGAAGGTCGCAATATCCTCGTCATAGAGAGAATACGGGGAAGTGACCCCCGCGTCGATGATATTGCCCTTGTACAGCTTCAGCTTCACTTCGCCGGTCACGGTTTGCTGGGTGCTTTCCACAAAGGCGGAAAGCGCCTCGCGCAGCGGGGTGAACCACTGGCCGAAATAAACCAGCTCCGCAAATTTATTGCCCACGCCCTGCTTGTAGTGATAGGTATCCCTGTCAAGGCAGAGCTCTTCCAGCTTGTTGTGCGCGTGGTAAAGAATGGTGCCACCGGGGGTCTCGTACACGCCGCGGGACTTCATCCCCACCAGCCTGTTTTCCACGATATCCGCGATGCCGATGCCGTTTTCCCCGCCGATCTGATTCAGCTGCGCAATCATGTCGACCGCACAGAGCTTACTGCCGTTGAGGGACACCGGAATGCCCTTCTCAAACGTAAGGGTGATGTAAGTCGGCTTGTCGGGCGCCTGCTCCGGCGAAACGCCCAGCTCCAGAAAGCCCGGCTTCTGATAGGCCGGCTCGTTCGCGGGGTCTTCCAGATCGAGGCCCTCGTGGGAAAGATGCCACAGGTTTTTATCCTTGGAGTAGTTCGTCTCCCTCGTAATGTTCAGCGGAATATTGTGCGCCTCGGCGTAGTCGATCTCTTCGTCACGGGATTTGATGGACCACTCCCTCCACGGGGCGATGATCTTCATCTTCGGCGCAAACGCCTTGATGGCAAGCTCAAACCGCACCTGGTCGTTGCCCTTGCCGGTGCAGCCGTGGCAGATGGCGTCCGCGCCCTCGGCCTGAGCGATTTCCACCAGCCTTTTTGCGATCAGCGGCCTTGCAAAGGAGGTCCCGAGCAGATATTTGTTCTCGTACACTGCCCCGGCCTTGAGTGTCGGCCAGATATAATCTTCGGCGAACGCCTTTTTCAGGTCGGCGATATACAGCTTTGACGCGCCCGTCTTTTTCGCCTTTTCCTCAAGGCCGTTCAGCTCCGCGCCCTGCCCGACGTCCGCGGCGACCGCGACGACCTCGCAGTTGTTATAATTTTCCTTCAGCCAGGGGATAATAATAGAAGTATCAAGTCCGCCGGAATAGGCGAGAACTACTTTTTTAATCTTGTTTTCCATTGCATAGGCCTCCCGTTTTGTTTTGTTGTGTTTTATTATACACTATTTATACGGAAATTCAAGCATTTTGTGCATAAATATTCATTTTATCTTTAATAGATAAAAACAGCCAAATAAGATTATTTTTGATTGTGGGATATATCCAAACGTGATAAAATAAAATAGAAACAAGGACCAATTTTACGGAGGTGTTTTTGATGTTTCAACAAATCGACATTACAACCATGAATTTTAATCCATTCACCAAAATCGATAAGGAGTGGATGCTGATTACCGCGGGCAGCCGGGAAAAGTGCAACACCATGACGGCCAGCTGGGGCGCTCTGGGCGAGCTTTGGAACCGATACGTTTCCTTTATTTTTATCCGTCCGCAGCGTTATACTCTGGAATTCATCGAAAAAGAGGATTTTTATTCCCTCTGCTTCTTTGACGAGTCGCAGCGCAAGGCCCTGAACTACTGCGGCAGCCGCTCCGGCCGCGATACCGACAAAATCAAAGACGCCGGTCTGACTCCCGTTTACGACGAAGCCGCGCCTTATTTTGAAGAGGCAAAGCTCGTTTTCATCTGCCGCAAGCTGCACGGTCAGCCCATTGACCCCGCCTGCTTGATCGACCCCGCGATCGACGGAAAATGCTATCCCCAGAAGGACTACCACAAAATGTTCGTCGGTGAAATCGTAAAGGTACTGGAAAAGGCGTAGCTTTGAAAGCTGAGGTGAGCGCAGTGCTGCCATGGAACCGCAGAGAAGTCTATCTGGGCTTTTCCGAAAAGGGGTTCGCCCATGTCCGCGAGGTGCTTTCCGCCGCGGGGATTCCCTGTGAAACGCGCATTGTCAACGCGCGCTGCAGCGGGACACGGGGCAGGCTGAGCTCCTTCGGGATGGATCCCGCCTACGAAAACCAGTTTTATGTTTACGTACGGAAAAGCGATTTTGAAAGGGCGAACGCTTGTCTGAAAAAAGGAGCATAAAAGGGGCTGCCGCAAAACCAGACTCTCAATAGCACGACGCACAAAAATGCACCTTGGGCGGGCTTTAGAGCCCCGTCTCAAGGTGCGTTTTTTAGCTGTTGCCTTGTGCCATTTGCCGCCGCAAATTAACTTTGCAGCGGCTCTTTTCATTCAATGATATATTTGCCGATGGAACCGTCTAGAGTCGACGGGACCTGTGCCGTCAGCACCAGTCCGATGTCGGTGTACTCCTCGTTTTCCACCGTTCCCTCGCGGCGAATCTGCGCCGCGAGGCCGCTCTGCGAAAACGGAAGCAGCAGCTTCACCCGTTTGCTTTTGACCGGCAGATTCTCTTCGATTGCGCTGAGCAGCTTATCGATTCCCGCGCCCGTCGCCGCGCTGATCCGAACGGAATTGCCCATAAACGGAATGATATTGGCCGCGGAAAGAAGGTCGCATTTGTTGAACACGGAGATCACCGGCCTTCCCTCGCAGCCGAGCTCCGACAAAAGATCCTTCGTAATTTTCAAATGCTCCTGCGCTTCCGCGCTGGAAGCGTCGCAGATATTCAGGATAATGTCGGCGGTGGCGGCCTGTTCCAGCGTGGAATGGAAAGCCTGCACCAGATGATGCGGCAGGCGGCGCACCAGCCCGACGGTGTCGATCAGCATCACCGTGGCGCCGTTCGGCAGCTTCAGCGAACGGGCGGTGGGGTCCAGCGTAGCGAAAAGCTTATTTTCCGCCAGCACCCCGGCCTGTGTCAGGGTATTCATCAGCGTAGATTTTCCCGCGTTGGTATACCCCACCAGCGCAACGGTGACGACCCCGTCCTTCTGACGGCGGCGGGTAATCTGACTGCGGTGCTTTTCCACTGCTTCCAACTGCTCCCTAAGCGTGTCAATCCTCCTGCGGATATGACGCCGGTCGGTTTCCAGCTTGCTTTCGCCCGGGCCGCGCGTGCCGATTCCAGCACCGAGGCGGGAAAGCGACGTTCCCTTTCCGGACAGCCGAGGCAGCAGATATTTCAACTGGGCAAGCTCCACCTGAAGCCGGCCCTCCTTGCTTTTCGCGCGCGCCGCGAAAATATCCAGAATCAGCATCGTGCGGTCCACGACGCGCACCTTGCTGATTTGTTCAATATTCCGGATTTGAGTGGGAGAAAGTTCACAGTCAAAAACAAGCAGGTCGATTTCATGCTTTTCACAGAAATCCGCTATTTCCTCCATCATCCCCGACCCGACACAGGTAGCGTTGTCGTAAGCGGGCCGGTTCTGCGTGATTGCGCCGAAAGGTTCCGCTCCCGCGCTGCCGACAAGCTCGTACAGCTCAGCCAGCGAAGTCTCCGCGTCATATTCGCCCGTATTGACTTCCACCAGCAGTGTGCGCTCCGGGTTTTCTTTATTTTCGTACAGATCCAGTTCTTTCATCCCCTTCAGTATCATCCGCCTTTTTGCGCTATTATTTTATCTCAAAACCCGAAATAATGCAAATTCTATCGAAAAGCGACATAGAGATAACTCATCGTATCACTATTTAGATTATTAAAGAAACCCCCGGTTTGTGCTTTTTGAGTCTGGTACACGGTCAGCTTGCCTTCGGAAAGAAAAACGCCCTTGCTGCTCCCCGTCTGGGTAGCGACTGCAAAGCTGTTTTCGTTATATCCGCCGCCCGGAAAATAGTCGTTTGCGGGCATCCCTTCCATAAAAACCAACACAAACCCGGGCGCAAACGGCAGTGTAATCACCTGCGCGGCTTCACCGTTTCCGCAGTAGCTTCCGACGGCAAACGCCTGCGTAAGCAAAGTCCGGTCCTCCGGCGACAAATGCATCTGCGTATTTTCGAAATGGGCAGCCAGCAGTGAATCCAGCAGCGTGTTGTCCGCCACAAAATCGCTGCGCATGGGCTTGTCGGTCCCCACCCAGTTGTTCAGTCCCAGGGATGTTTTATTGTTTGTAGGCATTGCTTCCTCCTTCAGATTTTTACCACTCCGCCGCCGAAATCGTCGATCGCATCCCATGTGTAGGAAAAAGCGTCTTTTGTGTCAAACGTCTCGTCCGTACCGTCAATATTGTTCCATGAAATGCTTCTAAAATCCAGTTCCGCGTTCAAATGTGCGGGAAGGTAGTTTTTGGCAGTTTGCAAAACGGCTTCTTTTTTTTCTTCCGTGGTCGACGCGTCCATGCAGTTTACATAAATGCATTGATCGGCAAACCGTTCACAGATTCGGGCGTCAAGGCCCTCCATCGCAAAAATCCGCTCCATATCGCCCACGGTAAAATCGTTCGGCGTAACGGCGCAGCGCTTCATGACGGCATTGCGCCGTTCTTCCTCGTTTTCCTGCGCTTCGATCCGCAAAAGCTTCTCCGCATTTTCAAGTCCGTAATCCGACGCGGTGGCGACAAAGCTTTCCCGCTGCAGCGTTTCCAGCTCTCCGCAAACCATGTCAAGCCCCTGTGCGTACGCCTGCAGCTCATAGTCAACGGTGGTATTCCCGCTGAGCGAATAGATCTTTGCCGCTTTCATTTTCGCGGTCATCGATTCCAAAGCTTTCATTGCCCAACCCCCGCGTAGTACCCCACATGCACCGTGCCGCAGACCGCCAGCTGGTTCGGGCCGATTTTCCTGTCCATGGTCACGGAGGTGTTAAAAAGATAATTTTTGATCTTTCCCGTCGCGAAAACCCGTACGCCCAGCGCGGCCACAATCACCGGTTCTCCAACCGACAGCTCATCAAAATACGCTTTGACCTCCTGTTCGCAGGCGGCCTTCGCATCCTGCTCGGAAACGGCGTCCGCCGGGGTAACGGCAATGTCGATTTCCACCGGGACGGTCTGCGCCGCCGCAGCCTTCACATCGACATTCACTTCGCGCAGCAGGTTCAGATCATTCTGCACCTGGCCGATGATTTCCGGCAGGGGAGCCGCGCCCCTGCCGCCAAGGTAGAGTCCGACCGTTCCCGCTCCGTTTTCGCGCGGTACCACGCCCACGGAGTAGACGCCGTCGTACTTCAAAGCGCATTCGCGGTAAAAGGCCGCGTTGGTGCCGTTGGAAATGCTCGCGTAGCTTTGCATCAGACGGACGCGCAGCTCGCTGTCGCTTTCGCCGTCCTCTCCTCCGGTGAAGGCGGACGGATTCGCCGCGCTTTCTATGGCGGGCGGCGGCGTGACCATGACGGAGACGGTACCCGGCTGCGTATTCCCGCTTTTCCCGCCCTGTTCCGCCTTGGCCGGGACCTCAACGCTCAGCTCGCCGTTTTTCAGCAGAGCGCTTTCGGTCGTGACATACCGTACCGGCTCGTCGCCGGAAGTCGCGCAGACCGTTCCCGCGGGAATCGGGACATCGTACCAGAGCGGCGTGGCGCGCCGAAAGGCAATGCGACCCCGGGCCGCAACCGGCTGCTTGCGCTGAAGTCCGCGTTCCTGCGCACGCAGCTCAAGCTGCTCCCCCTGCGCGCTCTGCGCGAACGTCTGCATTTTCAGCCAGTCCACCGCGCTGCCGATCGAATAAAGCTCCCCCGCCAGCACCTTCATGCGGATGCCGATGTCCGAAGCGTCGTCCGGGGCATATCCGGCAAGAGACGTAAACTGATCCTGCATCCGCGTCAATATTTCCTGATAGCTGTACACTGAATTTTCACCTCTATCTCCGCTTTCTCCCCGCCGCAGCTCAGTGTGATCACCGCGGCCGGCGGGTCCCCCAAGCATTCCGCACGCTCCACCGTGACCTGCGGCAGAACCCGGAGCGCTTCCTGCGCCATGGTAAGAGCCTTTTCGTTCAGTCCGCTGCCGCCCGGCTTCAGTTCATACAGCCGACTCCCTAAGGAAGGGTCGTACACGAAGCCGCCGAGCGGTACGGTCAAACGGACCGCGGCGCGCTGCAAAAGCTCCCGCGCGCCGCCGATCTGCTTTGGACGGCCGTTGGAACCGGGCAGAAAATCCCCTCCGATTAACGCCGTATCCATGCTAATCCTCCTTCCGGGCGGCAAAAACCTGTCCGTTAACGACGATTTCTCCGCTGTTTTTCAGGTAAATGCTCGCGCCGCCGGACGAAAACAGCAGCAGCTCGCCCGGGGCGATTCCTTTTTCCTCCGTCACCGCGCCAATACAGGCGTTTCCCGCACCGGTGCCGACAACGACCGTCTTCGCCGCGTTCGGCGGCAGATAGGCGATGCCCCACGGCCCCAAAAGCGGAATACTGCGGTATTCGTTTTCTCCCTGCATCACCGCCGCACCGGTCACTTCCGCCACCTGTGCGGCGGTTTTCCGGTTCTGCGCGGCGATCACCTGCTGTGAAAGCCACATGGTCCTCACCTCCTCAAAATAAACCGGGTGCTTTCCCCGTTCGCGTTCAGCCGGTACTCCGTCTGTGAAACATACAGCTTTTCCACCGTGCCGAGCACCGGGTCCCGCACCCTTGCGGCTGTAAAAAGGGCGGCCTCGATTTCTCCCGGACAGTCCGCGGTCACCCGGTACGCCTTTTTCTCCGCGGCGCGGATCAGTTCCTGTCTCTTATACACATCTGACGCTGCCGACGAATTAGACGGTGTAG
>ENA-OXEN01000182-OXEN01000182.1-human-gut-metagenome-genome-assembly--contig:-NODE-182-length-14654-cov-16.168299_pt1 | contig 14654 bp, 13 predicted proteins | sample MGYA00249358_ERZ652249 | MGnify/ENA primary metagenome ERZ652249 (study PRJEB26925, sample SAMN05826761) | human gut metagenome | biome: ENVO:2100002; feature: ENVO:00000062; material: ENVO:00002003... | reverse complement strand
ACGATGAGTGAGTTAAACACCGAAGATTTAATCGACGAGCTGTACGATATGGTAGAGAAGGCCTGGAGCCTTCCCCTCAGCCGTGGACGCGCGGTGCTGGACGGCGACGAGGTAAAACAGATCCTTGATGAAATCCGCGAAAGCCTTCCGCAGGAAATCCGGCAGGCAAAGGCAATCTGTGCGGACCGCGCGCAGATCATCAGCGACGCAAAGCGCGAGGCCGAGACCGTCGTACGTGTGGCAGAGGAACGTGCCAAGGCGATGGTGAATCAGGATGAAATCGTCAAACAGGCACAGCAGAAGGCCAACGACCTGCTCAGTCAGGCGCAGGCGAAATTCCGGGAAATGCGCAAGGCCTCCAACGATTACATAGACGATCTGATGAAACGCACGGACGACGGTCTTGCCGCCAACCTTGCGGAGCTTCGCCAGACCAGGCAGAATATTAAAGCGTCCCAGCGTTCCGGTCAAAATTAAACAAATTTTTCCAATTACTCATAAACCACGGTACAAGATCTTGTATCGTGGTTTTTTTGCTGCACCAATATAGGATTTTATATGCGAAAACAAGGGAATTTGGTTGACATAATTAAAAAAATAACAGTTGCATTTTAAAAATAAATACGCTATAATCAAAACACAAGTGGTGAAAGGTGGGGGCAAGTAGCACAAAGTGGTTTTCAAGATGTGCTTTTGCCCGAAAAGTGGCTTGCAATGTTGATCGGCGAGTACCAACATAATATAGACGCGAAAGGCCGTGTGATCGTTCCGGCCAGATTCCGTGAGGATCTGGGCGAGCATTTTTACATCACAAAAGGGCTGGACGGCTGTCTGTTTGTGCTTTCACCCGAGGAGTGGACAAGGCTTCAGGAAAAGGTAAGGGCAATGCCGATTTCCAAAGCGAGAGGCCTTCAGCGTTTTTTCTTTTCCGGCGCGGCGGAAGTCGAACCGGACAAGCAGGGGCGTATCCTCATTCCGCAGGTCCTGCGCGACCACGCGCAGCTTACAAAGGACGTGACCTTCATCGGTACGTCAAGCCGGGCGGAAATTTGGGACAGTAAACGCTGGAATGACTTCAATTCCAATTTGACAGAAGAAAGCATAGCCGAGGCAATGGATATGCTTGAGCTTTAAGCGGGCGGTATCAGTATGGAATTTCTTCATAAGCCGGTTTTGTTTGATGAAACCATTGAAAGCCTCAATATTCATCCGGATGGCATCTATATTGACGGGACCGCGGGCGGCGGAGGGCATTCGCAAGCCATTGCGGACCGGCTGATTACGGGAAGGCTCCTTTCCATCGATCAGGACCCCGATGCGGTCAAAGCCGTGACCGAAAGGTTGAAATCTTACCGCTGTTCCACTGTTTATCAGGCGAATTTCTCCGAAATGGCCGAAGTGGCGGCAAGCCTGAAGCTTGTCCCCGCCGACGGTGTTTTGCTCGATATAGGGGTGTCCTCCTATCAGCTGGACAACCCAGAGCGCGGGTTCTCCTACCATTCGGACGCGCCCCTTGATATGCGCATGAGCCAGACGGGTGTTTCCGCCGCGGATCTGGTCAACGGTCTTTCGTGGCAGGAGTTGGCGCAGATCATCAGCCGTTACGGCGAAGACAGAAATGCGCGCGGCATTGCAAAGGGAATCGTAAAGGCCCGGGAGCAGCAACCGATTCAGACGACCCTTGAGCTTGCGGAGGTCATTAAAGAGTCCGTTCCCGCAGCGGTCCGCCGTGAACAGGGGCATCCCGCACGAAAAACCTTTCAAGCGCTCAGAATCGCGGTCAACGGGGAGCTGGACAGGCTGTCCGAAGGGCTGGATGCCGCGTTTTCCATCTTGAAGCCCGGCGGAAGGCTCGCGGTCATTACGTTCCACTCGCTGGAGGACAGAATCGTCAAGCAGCGCATGGCTTCCTGGTGTACAGGCTGTACCTGCCCGCCGGATTTTCCAATCTGTGTGTGCGGTAAAAAGCCGAAGGCGGAGCTGCTCTGCAAAAAAGGGCTTGCACCGGGTGAGGCGGAGCTGAAAGAGAATCCCCGCAGCCGCAGCGCAAGGCTACGCGTCTGCATTAAACTATAAAAAATACATTCTGAATCAATTATATGACAGGAAGTGAAAATATGGCTTCTCCAAACAGCAACGAAGCGTATGATTTTGCATTGTTTGAACCCAAACGACAGCAGCAGGAGCCCGTCAGAAAAAGCAATATTATAGAACTTCCCAAGGAAAAACTGGAGCAAAACAGAAGGACAAAGACCAACTTCTTCCGCGCCGTATCCACTTTCCTGACCTTTGCCATTATGGTCGGCATTGTGGGAACCATGGTTTACGGGCAGGTACAGCTGACCGAGCTGACCGAGGACCTGAACGCCGCGACAAAAACGCTCAACGAAAGCGAAAGCGTCTATACGCAGCTTCAAATGAAATCCGACTCCCAGCTTTCCCTGCAGACGGTGGAAAACTATGCGACCAATCAGCTGGGCCTGAAAAAAATCGAACAGAATCAGGTGGAGCCGATTTCCCTTTCCAAGGGGGATAAAACGCAGGTTGTCCAGAAGAGCGGGGATGAAAGTTGGCTTACTTCGCTTTGGAACTCTATCCTGCAATTATTGTCATAAAAAAAATAATTGATAAATAAGTATTACTATCCAAATTTGTTGAGACGTTTGGCTTGGTATGCGAACAAGGAGAGTTGAGAGCAAATCTTGACTCTCATTTTTGTAACATAGTTTTTTTGGAGGAACAGCAATGGCAAAAGGGACGACAATCAGAATGTGGCGCCGTACGATCTTTGTGTTGGTCGTACTGATCGCCGTCGGCTTCGGCGCGATTATTTTCAGTCTTGCCAGACTGCAGCTGGTGGAAGGGGAAAGCCTTCAAACCCGCGCGGTCGACCAGCAGCTGAAGGATACCTCCATCAGCGCCCAGCGCGGCACGATCTATGACTGCAATATGAAGCCGCTCGCCCAGAGCGCCACCGTGTGGAAGGTGGTGCTGGAGCCTGCGTTCATTACGGATAAGAACCGGGAAAAAATCGCGGACGGCCTGGCGAAGATTCTGGACATGGACAAAAACGAAATCATCGAGCGCAGCAAGAAAAAAACATATTACGACGAGCTCAAGCGCAAGGTGGAGACGGATGTAAAGGATGAGGTCCTCAAGTTCAAGGCGGACAATGACATCGGCAGCGGAATCCGGCTGATCGAGGACTACAAAAGATATTACCCGTACGGGGCGTTCGCGGCTTCCGTTTTGGGCTTTACCGGTACGGACAGTCAGGGCCTTTACGGCATTGAGAAGCAGTACGACACCTATCTGACCGGCGTGCCGGGAAAACTGGTCACCGCAAAAAACGCTATCGGGACGGATATGCCCTTTCAGTATGAACAGAAGGTGGAAGCGCAGAACGGTTCCAGCCTTGTGCTGACCATCGACGAAGTGGTACAGCACTTCCTTGAAAAAAATCTGCAGGAAGGCGTTATCACCAGCAAGGTCGGCAACCGCGCCTGCGGCATTGTCATGAATGTAAAGACCGGCGCGATATTGGGAATGGCGGTCAAAGGGGATTTTGATCCGAACAATCCGTTTACCGTGGCCGACCCGACGGAGGCCGCTCAGATCGCCGCAATGCCCGAGGGGACGGAAAAAAATGCCGCACTAAAAGCCGCGCGGGAAAAACAATGGAGAAACAAGGCGGTCAGCGATACCTATTATCCGGGCTCCGTTTTCAAAATGGTGACGGGTTCCTCTGCAATGGAAGAGGGCGTGGTCAATGAAAACTCGACCTTCTTCTGCAGCGGTTCTATCAAGGTGTCCGACAGAACGATTCACTGCTGGAGGTCGTACGGCCATGGCAGCGAGAACTTTGTGCAGGGACTCTGCAATTCCTGCAATCCGGTTTTTGTGCAGCTCGGCGAAAGACTGGGCCCCGACAAATTCTTTAAGTACTTTACTGCGTTCGGCCTGACTGCCAAGACGGGCATCGATCTGCCCGGCGAGTCGCGCAGCATCTATTATACCGCCGCGCAGCTGAACCCTGTGGAACTTGCTACGGAATCCTTCGGGCAGAACTTCAGTATTACGCCTATTCAGATGATTACCGCGGCGGCTGCGGTCGCCAACGGCGGTTATATGGTGCAGCCCCACGTGGTCAGCCAGATTATCGACGCCGACGGCAATATCGTGAAGTCTGCCGATACAACGCCGAAGCGTCAGGTGATTTCCACCGACATTTCCCAGCGCATGTGCAAAATTCTGCAGACCAATGCCACCATCGGCACGGCGAAAAACGGTTATCTGCCCGGCTACCGCGTCGGCGGAAAGACCGGTACGTCCCAGAAGATGGATGTGTTCCAGAAGACCGGGACCATGCAGTATATCGCGTCCTATCTGGGGTTTGCCCCCGCGGACGATCCGCAGGTAGCCATGCTGGTGTTCTTTGACGAACCGCACGGCGACAGCTACTACGGCGCCGCCGTAGCCGGCCCTGTTTTCTCCAGAACGATGGAGGAAATCCTGCCGTACCTCGGCGTGGAACGCAAATATACCGATTCGGAGCTGGCAAAGCTTGACGTAACCGCTCCGGACGTTGTGGGAAAGACCATTACAGCGGCCAAAGCGGAGCTGACCAAGATGAAGCTGACGCCAAAGGTTTACGGAAGCGGGGACAAAGTTGTTTCCCAGGTTCCGGAACCGAGCAAAACGATTCCGCAAAATGGTACGGTGGTGCTGTTTACGGACGATTCGGGCTCCGGCAAGACGGTTACGGTGCCGAAGCTGACCGGGCTTTCCCTTTCCGCCGCCAATAAGAAGGCTGCGGATGCGGGAATCAATATCAGTATTTCCGGTGCGGCGCTGACCAACGGGACCAACCCGATATCCAATTCTCAGAGTATTGCCGAGGGCACCAAGGTGGCGCCCGGAACGGTGGTAACCGTCGGATTTATAGAGCCGAATCAGGTGGAGTAATCATTTATAGCAGGGAGATGACAATTTTGGCAAACTTTCATTCAGCGAAAAAGCTGATCGCTGTAAGCGATAAAAAAGGGCATACTATTTCGGTGCTGAACGATATCCTGACTTTCTGCGGTCACGAAAACTATTTGCTTGCGCCGGTGGGGAAAAGCGTTCCGGGAGATGCGCAGCCCGCGGTTCTGCTTCTCTGTGACGCCCAGAGCCAGACCCCCGACGGCTTTGCGGTCTGCGTGGCGGACTACGCCTTTTCCGCCATGCCTGAAATCGCTGCCCTGAAGCCGCTTACTTATTCCACGGTCAGCGACAGCGCGGACTTTACGGCGAGAAATATTCGGAAGCTTCCGGAAGGATTTGCCGCCTTTGAAATGATCGGGGTCGGCGTGATCGGCCGGGTCAGGCTCGCGGCCGATAGCCTGGACTGGGTCGGTCCCGCGCTTGCCGCGGCGGCGGCGGCGATTGCCTGCGGAATTTCGTTTGCCGAGGTGCTCGACGCGCTGAACAGCCTTAAAATCGGGGATTAAAAAAACAGAAGAATTATGGTATAATATAATGCTTGTACTTGCGTGCGGGCGACAACGATAAAAAGGTGGAGTCAGAACATATGAACTCGGTTTGGATCATTTCCGCGGTTATTCTTTCCTTTGGAATCACCGCTCTGTTAGGCAGATGGATGGTACCTTTTCTGCACAGAATCAATTTCGGACAGACGATCCGTGAGGTCGGCCCCAAGTGGCACCGGAAGAAAAACGGCACCCCGACGATGGGCGGCTTTATGTTTATCATCGGGATTGTCGCTGCCGTTTTGGTTTGTGTACCGCTTTATTACAGCGTGACCGAAAAGAATTCTCTGGAAATGATGATGAGGACGAAAGTTTTCGGCGGTCTGCTGATGGCGATCGGCTTTGGGGCGGTCGGATTTTTCGACGATTATATCAAGGTTGTCAAAAAGCGCAACTTGGGACTGAACGTGCGGCAAAAGCTCGTTCTGCAGTTTATCATCGCGGCTGCCTATCTCTATTCGCTGCGTCTGGCCGGAAGCACCTCCGTTACGCTGATTCCGTTTGTGGGCAGCGTCGATTTGGGCGTTTGGTACTGGGGCATCGCGCTGCTCGGCATTGTCGGTATGGTGAACGCCGTCAATTTCACGGACGGTATCGACGGGCTGAACGCCACGGTTACTTTTTTCGTAAGCATCTTTTTTATGCTGATCTCCGGTATGATCGGTATGCACGGGATGAGCATTTTCGCCGCCGCAGCAGCGGGCGGGTGTCTTGGCTTCCTGGTCTGGAACATGAACCCGGCAAAGGTCTTTATGGGGGACACCGGCTCGCTATTTCTGGGCGGAATCGTGTGCGCTCTCGGTTTCGGGCTGAACCTTCCGATTTTGATTTTGCCGCTCGGTATTATTTATATCTGCGAAATTCTTTCCGTTGTGCTTCAGGTGTCTTACTTTAAGGCAACGCACGGAAAGCGGCTCTTTAAAATGAGTCCGATTCATCACCACTTTGAAATGTGCGGATGGGGAGAGCTGAAAATCTGCCGTGTGTTCGGCCTGGTGACGGTGCTGTTCGGCATCGGTTCCGCCCTTCTCGTATATTATGGATTTTGACCGAATATTTTCGTTGTGCGTGAGCAGTATTAATTATGACAAATATTTTGTTTCGCATATGCTTAAATAGACTGGAATGCACACCCTGAGATGGAAAAAGGGGGATACCATGACGAGAACAAAAGAAAAAGACCATATCGCCCCCCGCGGTTCCCGGAAAAAAGAAGAGGACACCAGGGAGTCGGCAGCAAACGGAATCCGGAAAAAGTTCCGGATCTTTTCCGTACGTTCAGGCATGGATATGCCCTTTTTGTTTTTGATTCTCACCCTGCTTGTCATCGGTTTGGTGATGCTCTTTTCGGCGAGCTATGCCAACGCGTACTACCGCCATGGAAGCAGCTATTTCTTTATCAGCCGTCAGGCTGTTTTTGCGGTTCTGGGCGTTACCGCCATGATTTTTATCTCGTATTTCGACTATCACCATCTGCACAAGTTCGCCATTCCCTTTCTGCTTCTGTCTTTTCTGCTTCTGGCCCTTGTACTCTTTATGCCCGCAATTAGCGGCGTTCACCGCTGGATCGAATTGGGGCCGCTTGGGCAGTTCCAGCCGTCCGAGCTCGCCAAATTCGCGATGATACTGGTGTTTTCTCACCTGATTTCCCTCAATTTTAAACGGATGGATACCTTTCGGTACGGCGTTCTGCCGTATATTTTAATTCTTGGCGCCACAGTCGGCCTGCTAGTGCTGGAACCCCATATTTCCGCGACGGTCATCATGGTGCTTCTGGCCGGGGTAATGCTCTTTATCGGAGGGGTCCGCCTGCGCTGGTTCGGGCTCGCGTTCGGCGGCGCCGGAGCGGCGGTCGCTTATCTGGTTCTGTTCGCGAAGAAATTCAGCTACGCCAACGACCGTATCGTCGCCTGGCTGGACCCTTTTTCCACGGCAAGCAAGGCGATTATGGAGGACACCTGGCAGACGCGGCAGTCGCTTTATGCCATCGGCTCCGGCGGCCTGCTCGGGCTGGGGCTCGGCCAGTCAAGACAGAAATATCTGTATCTGCCCGAACCGCAGAACGACTTCATTTTTGCGATCGTCTGTGAGGAGCTGGGCTTTATCGGTGCGCTGATCATCATCATCCTGTTTGCCATGCTGGTCTGGCGCGGCATCACCATTTCGCTCAAGGCCAAGGACAAATTCGGCATGCTGCTCGGGATCGGGCTGGTCGTTCAGGTCGGACTTCAAGTGGTTCTGAATATTGCCGTCGTGACCAACACCATTCCGAACACCGGTATCAGCCTGCCGTTCTTCAGCTACGGGGGTACGTCGCTGGTTATCCTGCTGGCGGAGATGGGAATTGTGCTTTCCATTTCGCGAACGTCGGCGATTGAAAAAACTTAGCACCCGCCATTGGCGGTCAATATAAAAGGGGTATTGCCATGAAAGTTCTATTTGCCGGGGGCGGCACCGCGGGGCATATCAACCCGGCGCTTGCCATTGCCGGGTATCTTCGTGAAAAAGAGCCTGACGCCCAGATTCTTTACGTCGGCGCGAAAGGCGGGATGGAAGAACGGCTGGTTCCCGCCGCGGGTTTCGATTTTGAAAGTATTACCATTTCCGGCTTTCAGCGCAAGCTGAGCTGGAAAAACATCAAAAAGAACGTAAAGACCGTGGTCCGCGTTTTTACTTCGAGCCGGGAGGCCCGCAAAATCATCGGGGGGTTTCAACCCGATCTCTGTGTGGGTACCGGCGGCTATGTGGCGGGGCCGGTCCTGCGCGAAGCGATGAAAATGAAAATTCCGGCGGTCATCCACGAGCAGAACGCGTTTCCGGGCGTAACCAATAAAATGCTTTCCAAGCATGCGGACAGAACAATGCTCGCGGTATTGGACGCTCAGAAATATCTTGATCCGACAGCCAGATGCGTGCTTACCGGCAACCCGGTAAGACAGGCCGTCATTCGTGCGAACCGGGAGGAATCCCGCAAAGCGCTTCATCTGGACGAGCGTCCGATGATCCTTTCGTTCGGCGGAAGTCTGGGCGCCCGTAAAATCAACGAGGCCGTTGCCGACCTGCTTGTCAAGAGCGCCCGGACGGACCGTTTCCAGCATATCCACGGCTACGGCCAGTGGGGGGGATGGTTTCCCGATCTGTTGAAAGAAAAGGGGCTGAATCTGTCGGAGCATCCCCGTATCGATGTCCGGGAATATATCAATAATATGCCCGAATGCCTTGCCGCCGCGGACCTTGTGATCTGCCGCGCGGGAGCAATTTCTCTCAGCGAGCTGCAGGCGCAGGGGAAAGCGGCTATTCTGGTTCCGTCGCCCAATGTGGCGGAAAATCATCAGTATCACAACGCAATGGCCATGGTCAGCCGCAAGGCGGCCGCCATTTTAGAGGAAAAAGATCTTTCCGGCCCGGCCCTGTGCAAAATGGTGGACGACCTTTTCCGGCAGCCGGAAACCATCCGGTTGCTGGGGGAAAACGCGCACAGTATGGCGATTCTTGATACCAATGAACGAATTTACAAAATTATGAAAGAGGTATTGGCGGGTACCTGAGAAAGCAATTCACAGCAGAACAAAAGACCGCATAGTATGTGATTAGACTATGTGGGGGTGTTGTTATGTCAGAGCTTTTAATACAGGGACCGAATAAATTACAGGGTGAAATCCATATCCACGGCGCAAAAAACAGCACATTGCCTCTTATGGCGGCTTCTTTACTCTGTAGTGGCCAATGCATACTACATAATTGTCCTATTTTGTCGGATGTGGACACATCCTTAAAGATTCTGCGATACCTCGGCTGCCATGTGGAACGCTCCGGCAGCGACGTGACCATTGACCCGAGCAGCGCGAATGAATATGAGATTCCGGACCTTCTGATGCGTGAAATGCGCTCTTCCATTATTTTTTTGGGCGCGATCGTCAGCCGGATGGGCAAAGCGGAGCTTTCCTTCCCCGGCGGCTGTGAGCTTGGCCCCAGACCCATTGACCTGCATCTTTTGGCGCTGCGGAAAATGGGAGTCATTATCAACGAAGACCACGGCTGCCTGAAATGCAGCGCGCCGAACGGGATTCAAGGGGCCTGTATCAATCTGTCGTTTCCAAGCGTGGGGGCGACGGAAAATATCATCATCGCGGCCAGCCGTGCAAAGGGGACTACGGTCATCACCAACGCGGCGCGCGAACCCGAAATCTGGGATCTGGCCGATTTTCTGAATTCCTGCGGCGCAAAAATCCAGGGAGCCGGAGAAAGCACCGTAATGATTGAAGGAGTCACAGGCCTGACCGGGTGTGAACACAGCGTGATTCCGGACCGCATAGCGGCGGCAACCTATTTAACGGCGGCCGCGATCACCGGCAGCACGCTCACGGTTGCCAGTGTGATCCCCGAACATATTTCCCCCGTGATCCCCGCTTTTGAAGAGTGCGGGTGCCAGATCGATATTCTGGATCGCAACATCAGAATAACGGCGCCGAAACGGCTGGGAAGAGTCAAGAGTATCCGGACGATGCCCTACCCCGGGTTCCCGACCGACGCGCAGGCGCCGGTAATGGCAATGACCACGCTGGCGGATGGCACCAGTATTTTTGTTGAAAATATTTTTGAAAGCCGCTATAAACATGTCGGAGAGCTGATGCGCCTGGGCGCTAACATTAAGGTGGAAGGGCGCGTCGCGATCGTCGAAGGGGTCAGCCGGCTGTCGGGCGCACCGGTGGAGGCCGCGGACCTGCGCGGCGGGGCCGCCCTGGTTGTAGCGGGACTTGCGGCGCAGGGGACCACGCTGATTTCCGGTTTGAAGCATCTGGACCGCGGCTACGAGAGCATTGAAAAGAGCCTGGCTATGCTGGGAGCGGACATTAAAAGAATTTAATCCCACTACCGGAGGAATTACAAATGGACAGGAACCGAAGAAACAGGAAGGATGCCATCCCGCGCGTCTACGACAAGAAAAGCGGGGAATACCGTCCTGTCTCTGAATGGGAAAAACAGGGCGCGCGCGGCGGCGCAAAATACGCTTCGCCGAAACGCAGGGCGGATAACCGGAAAAGGCGCCGGCGACGGTTTCTTCTGCTGTTTTATATTTTCCTGTTCCTTGCGGTGATTGTGGGGGCGGTTGTCGTTTCTCTGACCGTCCTGTTTAAAATAGAGACCATAGAGGTTGCCGGGACCTCCCGTTATCCGGCGCAGGCGATTGTGCAGGCGGGAGGAATCCAAAAAGGGGAAAATCTTTTCCTTGCCCGTACCGGAAGCGCGGCGGCCGCAATCGAGCAAAAGTTGCCGTATATTGGTACGGCCAAGGTTTCCCGGCGCCTTCCCGCTAAAATTGTGATCGAAGTAACGGAGGAAACCGTTTCCGGCGCAATCGAGTACAAAGGAAAATACGCGGTGGTCAGTGCAAACGGCAAGGTGCTTGAGTTGGCGGAAAAGATGCCGGAAAAATGCACCGCCATCAAAGGGCTTTCGCTTTCCAAGGCCGAGGTGGGAAAAGCGGTCGTTTACGCGGATGCTTCCCAGAAAGAGACCTTTCAGGAGCTTAGCGCCGCCATCAAAGCCAATCAGTTTGACAAAATCACGGAAATGGATTTTAGCAATCCGTATAAAATCCAGATTGTCAACGATGGACGCATCATTATGAATCTTGGCCTGTCGTCCGATCTGGATTATAAACTACGCTTTGCAAAGGGGATTTTCGATGAAGGAAAAATTAAGGATAACGAACGGGGTACGCTGAATCTTTCCGTAGTAGTGGAAGAAAACAACGCCTTCTTTGATCCCAATTACTCGGTTTCCTCTCCCGCATCCTCTTCCACAGCGAGTCAGGCTCCACAAAATAGCAGTGGATAGTTCTTATAATGAATATTAATATTCATGAATTATACTATACTGAATAAGATAGAATTTTATTGAAATTATGACCGATAAGTGTTAAATTACTATTATATAAAAATGATAATGTTTGCAGCCGCGGCAGCCCGCCGGGCGCGAATGATAGACGTATATTAAGGGGGATGCAGCACATGTCTTTCGAGATTGACAATGACTTTGATAACATTGTGCAGATTAAAGTTATCGGTGTGGGCGGCGGCGGCGGAAACGCGATTGACCGCATGGTCACGATGGGCGTCCAGGGCGTTGAGTTCATCAGTGTAAATACGGACAAGCAGGCGCTTTACCGTTCCAAGGCCACACAGAAAATACAGATCGGAGAAAAAGTCACGCACGGAAAGGGCGCGGGCTCCAAGCCGGAAATGGGGCAGAAGGCCGCGGATGAAAGCCGTGAAGCCATCGCAGCCGCCATCAGGGGCAGCGATATGGTTTTCATCACCGCCGGTATGGGCGGCGGGACAGGTACCGGCGCTGCACCGATTGTCGCAGAGATTGCGCGCGACATGGGCGTGCTGACCGTTGGAATTGTGACAAAACCCTTTGATTTTGAAGGCCGGCGCCGTATGGAGCAGGCCGAAAACGGAATTACCGCCCTGCGCGAGCATGTGGACTCCCTTGTTGTCATCCCGAATGAAAGACTGAAGCTGGTCAGCGAACAGCGCATCACCCTTATCAACGCATTCTCCATTGCCGATGATGTTCTCCGTCAGGGCGTACAGAGTATTTCGGATTTGATTAAGCTGCCCGGCCTTGTCAATCTGGACTTTGCGGACGTCACTGCGGTCATGAAGGATGCCGGCTACGCGCATATGGGCGTGGGCAGGGCTTCCGGCAAGGATAAAGCGGAAACCGCCGCCAATATGGCGATTTCCAGTCCGCTCCTCGAAACCGCCATCAACGGCGCCAAGGGCGTTATTATCAATATTACTTCTTCGCCGGACATCGGTCTGGATGAAATTGAGACCGCTTCTTCTATGATTGCCGAACAGGCGCATCAGGATGCCAATATTATCTGGGGCGCGGCGTTCGATGAAAATATGGACGATGAAATGAGCGTTACAGTCATCGCTACGGGCTTTGCCACCACCAACGGAACGGTTCTTCCTTCGGACAAGCCGGAGCAGGACGCCCGGGACGAGCCCGCAAATCCGGTCAGCAAGCCCAACCCGATCGACGACGAGGACTTTACCGACATTATGTCTATTTTCAACCGCAAATAAGTTAAATAGTACATAGCGACCTTCCGGCGGATACGTTCTCGTATCCGCCGCTTTTTGATTTCTATCCAAAATACACGATAAAATCCGATCGGAATTTCCCTAATTCATTCAAAATAAGCCATGTAGAGCATTTTAGAACAGATTTGAACAAATATTGCTCAAAATACCCCGATTGCTCTTGTAATCTCCTGATATTGTGTTATAATAGCCTTTAGAATAAAGATATCCAAATTTGAACATACTGGGGGTGGCATTGTGAAACCTGACCCTTTAAGTCGACACTTCATTCAATTTCATAAAGGAGATGAGCGCAATGCTATCCTATTACAAGACGATCAACGGTCACATCTCGCCGATTCCTTCCTGTGAACCCGGGTGCTGGATCAACTGCGTGGCGCCGGACGACGAGGAAATCAACAGCCTGATTGCCGACTTTCAGATTGAACCGGATTTCTTCCGCGCGGCCATGGACGAAGAGGAATCCTCCCATATCGACAAGGAAGACGAGTGCACGCTGATCATCATCGATATCCCGGTGATTGAAAAGGCTGGTAAAAATATTACGTACACCACCACGCCGGTGGGCATCATTCTGACGGAAAAAAACGTGATCACCGTTTCCACTAAGGAAAACCCGATAATCAATGAATTTTCGGAGGACGTTGTTAAGGGCGTTCAGACCAACATGAAAACCCGCTTTGTCCTTCTTTTTATGCTACGCGTCGCATCGCGGTATCTGCAATACTTAAAACAGATTGATAAGATCAGCAACTTTGTGGAACGGGAGCTCCGCAAATCCATGAAGAATTCCGAGCTGATTCAGCTTCTGGATATTGAAAAATCCTTGGTGTACTTTTCTTCTTCGCTCAAGGCGAATGAAATTACTATTGAAAAAATCATGCGCGGCCGCGTCGTGAAACTTTACGATGAAGATCAGGATCTGGTCGAGGATGTGCTGATAGAAGTAAAACAGGCAATCGAAATGTCGAATATCCACCTCAATATTCTGTCGGGTACTATGGACGCCTTTGCTTCCGTGATTTCAAACAACCTGAACATCGTCATGAAGGTTCTGGCTTCCCTTACCCTCTTGATTTCCATCCCGACTGTTATTTCCGGTGTTTACGGAATGAATGTGAGCGGGATTCCGCTGACGAATTTCTGGTTCCCGGTATCGCTTTCTTTGGTCTGTATGGGGATTGCCTATTTGATACTGAGGAAGAAAAATATGTTTTAATTGATTCCGGTATATGCTATACTTAATAAGAATAAGAATGGGTAGGGAACTGTAGTACAGTTCCCTATTCTGATAGTGGTGAGGTTAGCATGGACAGACTGCAAATTCATACGAACGATATGGCACAGGCTGCCAAAACGCTGCGCGCGGGCGACAGGATTCTGTTGAGCGGCACGGTCTACACGGCGCGCGACGCCGCGCATAAGCGGCTGTTCGCCATGCTTGACAAGGGGCAGCCGCTCCCGTTTGAGCTGAAAAACGCGGCGATTTATTACGCCGGGCCGACACCCGCGCCAGATCACCTGCCGATCGGCGCGTGCGGGCCGACCACTTCCTCGCGCATGGATGTGTTTGCGCCCCGCCTGCTGGACCTGGGGCTGAAATGCATGATCGGCAAGGGCGGTCGTTCCCCGGAGGTGGTCGACGCCATTCGGCGCAACCGGGCGGTGTACCTGTGCGCGATCGGGGGCGCGGGGGCGCTTGCGGCAAAATGTGTCCGTTCCGTCAAGGTCCTTGCGTTTGAGGACCTTGGCTGTGAATCCGTGAAAGAACTGCAGATAGAGGATTTTCCGCTGTTTACGGCAATCGACTGCTGTGGAGGCAGCCTTTTTGAGGTGTAGTTATGTTTCAATTTTTGATTCGCTTGTTTGTGAAGGATTATCAGAAAACGGATGACAGCAAGGTGCGGGAACGGTACGGAAAATTTTCCGGCGCGGTCGGGATTGTGACGAATATCCTGCTGTTTCTCATGAAGATCACGACGGGGATTCTTTTTCACAGCAT
>ENA-OXEN01000180-OXEN01000180.1-human-gut-metagenome-genome-assembly--contig:-NODE-180-length-14725-cov-14.714110_pt1 | contig 14725 bp, 13 predicted proteins | sample MGYA00249358_ERZ652249 | MGnify/ENA primary metagenome ERZ652249 (study PRJEB26925, sample SAMN05826761) | human gut metagenome | biome: ENVO:2100002; feature: ENVO:00000062; material: ENVO:00002003... | reverse complement strand
TACACCGTCTAATTCGTCGGCAGCGTCAGATGTGTATAAGAGACAGATAAAGTATAGGATAACCTAAATATTGCCCGTTCAAGGTTTTTACCCGATGATAAAGGGAAAGGATTGGAGGGATAGGAAGTGAAGCAAACGATACCGTTAACACAGATACGCCCGGGCCGGCGGGCGACCGTCTCAGATCTTTCGGCCAAAGGGGGGCTGCGCAGGCGGCTGCAGGATCTGGGTCTTGTAGAGGGCCGGGAAGTGACCTGTGTGGAATCGAGCCCTCTGGGGGACCCGACCGCCTATGAAATCTGCGGGGCGGTCATTGCCCTGCGCAGAGAGGATTCCGATAAGGTCCTTGTTTTGGAGGAGGCCGCCGATGCCAGCGCTTAAAGCCGCCGCTGAGCTCAACTCCTCCTGTGCGGGGCTTGTAATTCATAAAAAGGAGGCCGGCGACCGGGTCGTTGCGCTGGCGGGGAATCCCAACGTGGGGAAATCCACCGTGTTCAATGCGCTGACCGGTATGCGCCAGCACACGGGCAACTGGCCCGGAAAGACCGTGGCAAATGCCCAAGGGTACTGTGCCCGGAACGGACACGGGTACGTTCTTGTCGATATTCCGGGCAGCTATTCGCTGATGGCCCGTTCGACAGAGGAGGAAGTGGCCCGCGATTTTAGCAGGGAAGCCTGCTGGAACTGGAAGGTCCCGCGCTGATGCAGCTCTTCGTTCAAAACGGCTGGACGTGGACGACCGCCGTCAGCACTATCCTGTTTTCCCTGATGCACTGGCCCTGTGCCACAACAGTACTTACCATCCGCAAGGAAACCCAAAGCCTGCGGTGGACCGCCGTATCCTTTCTGGTCCCCACCGTATGCGGCATCACCGTTTGCTTTTTATTCAACACCATTGTCCGTTTGTTTCTCTGACACAGAAAGAAGGCGCAACCGATATGGATGAATACGCAAAACAAATTCTCCTCCGCAGGCTCCCGGCGCTGGCGGTAACAGCGCTGATTCTGCTGTACGGATGGCTCCTCGGATGAGTGAAAAACGCCGAATATGCGCATAAAAGCAGCCCCCCTTTTTGCTGGAAGGAGGGCTGTTATGTTATATAGAAGGTCCGTATGCAGATATCCCGGACTGCGGGACCGTTCCGGCCGCTTTCAGCGGGTCATTCATCCGGTTCGACCCGGATTTTTTCAGCGGCCTTTCGGCTGATTTGCACCGGATGCCCGTCCAGAAGGATTTCCAGCGGGCCGTCGTACGCTCCGAACGAAAGGACGGTTGCGCGTGAGCCGATTTTCATGCCCAGCCCCTCCAGATAATCCAGCAGCTCCTTTTCCTCCTCAACCTGACGGATTACGGCGGTCTTTCCAACCGGCTGGAAGGCAAGCGGGCTCAATTTCCGCTCCTGCGGAATCCTTTCCATGCGCGGAATGACCGCGCCGTGGGGACAGACCTCGGGGTGCTGCAAAAAGTGATCCAACCGCTCCGCCAGCCGTTCCGTCGTCGCGTGCTCGAGAAATTCCGCGTCCTCGTGCGCTTCGCTCCAGCTGTAATCCAGATAGCGGACGAGAAACACCTCCCACAGCTCATGACTGCGGACAATACCGATACAGGCCCGCAGCCCCTTTTCCGTCAGCTGAGAGCCTTTATACGGTTCATAAAGGATCAGCCCTTCCCGCGCCAGCCGCGCCAGCATTTCCGTTACGGAAGCGGAGGCAATTCCCAGCTGTTCCGCGATTGCCTTTGTTGTGGCGCGTTCGTTCAGCCCGCCGCTGTGATAAATTGCTTTCAGATAATCTTCTTTATTTGTGGTCATAATGCTCCTACCTGTCCGGACTTGTTGATACGTCCCGTTTTTCCGGCTGATGTACTCGCCGCGTGGCCGCAGTACTTGATTTCTGATTACAGTGTAACACGAAATTAAGCGGAATGGCAAGAGGCTACCCGCCTTGTGCCTTGCTCCGGTTGCTCTTTTTTTGGTTTTGTGATATATTTGTGTTAGTTGAATCTAACCGGCGCTTGCAGCGCGGAGCTGTCAGAAGGACTGCTTGCAAAAGAGCGCAAAAAGTTGGAATCCTCCGGCTCGCGGCAGGGGAATCGGAATGCCGTATTGCCAAGAGCGCTGCTCTATGAAATATACAGAAAACAGAAGGAGGTCATGTCCTATGGAGATCAGGGAATCTGCCGAGGATTATCTTGAAACAATGCTGATGCTGAAGGAGGAGTACGGCTACATCCGCTCCGTCGATATCGCGGACAAACTGGGGGTTAAAAAACCGAGCGTGTCGGTCGCGACGAAACGGCTGCGCGAAAACGGGTACATTACTATGGATAAGGAGAGTCTCATTACGCTGACGGAATCCGGGATGAAAATTGCTTCCAGCATTTATGAAAGGCACCGTCTGCTGACGAAGTTGCTGATCAATCTGGGGGTGGATGCGGAAACAGCCCGCAAGGATGCGTGTAAAATCGAACACGACCTGAGTGCGGCCACTTTTGAGGCGATTCGCAGGCATGTGGACGGAAAAAGCTCCGGCTGCTGACGAAAATCCGTTTTGCCTGCGCGTGAAATGCAAAGAACGGCTTGGGAGGGGTGTGGTATGATTATATTTCCGTCAGAAGCGGGGACGTGGCTGTCAATAATCTGTGCCCGGAAACCGGCTGCTGCATTCTTCTGTCGGCGGGATAGAGGACAGCTTGTAACAGCGACATGACGATCGGCCGAAAAAAGGGCGCCCCTCTGGTCGGGGGCGACAAAAACACCGCTGGTTTGGACGGCCTGAAGGAATTTTAAGGGTTGAGCGGCTGCTCTGCTGAACAGCGGAACGGCCGTTTTTTCCGTAATACGTCAACGCGAGGTCTTGACAAAAAAAATTTTTAGCTTTATGATAACAGTGTTATTCAATAACAAAGTTATCTTATGGGAGCTTGTCATGAAACTGATGAATCAAAAGCTTGCGGACGACCTGCTTGAGGCCGGGAAGAAGGAATTTCTTGCCAAAGGCTTTCAGGGCGCGTCGCTGCGCGATATTTCCGCTTCCCTGGGCGTTACCACCGGGGCGATCTACCGTTACTATTCGGACAAGGAAGCTTTGTTTGAAGCGCTGGTGGAGGAACCGACCCGTCAGTTGGTGGACCGCTACCGCGAGATTCAGCAGTCCTTTTCAGAGCTGCCGCTCGAACGTCAGCTTGCCGGTCTGCCGGCGGTTTCGGACGACGGACAGATGTGGATGATCCGGCATATTTACAGCTATTTCGACGCGTTCAAGCTAATCAGCTCCTGCGCCGCCGGGACAAAATACGAGCACTATATCGACACGCTGATCGAAATCGAAGTAAACGCGAGCCGTACCCTGATCGATCGGATGACAGCGGCGGGGCTTCCGGTCTATCCCCTTGACGACGGGCTGATTCATATCCTAGCCAGCGCCCTGTTTTCGGGGATGTTTGAAACGGTGCGGCACGACATGCCTTTTGAAAAAGCCGTCGTCTACATGAACAGTCTGCGGGAGTTCTATTCCGCCGGCTGGTTCAAAATACTGGGGCTGCCGAAAACGTAAGCCCCTATCTTTTTGCTATAAAGTTAGCAGTGACTAACTAAAGGAGATGTTTGTTGTGAAAGAAGAAAAAGAGAAAAAAGGCCCCGGTTCCGCCGCCAGACTGTGGGTCTGGGCCGCGCCCTATCGCGGAAGTTTTGCCGGCTCCGTGGTTTTGGCGGTTCTGGGGGTAGCCGGCGGGATGGTCCCCTATTTTTGCGCGGCGTCCGTGATCGGGCTGCTGCTGTCGGGGCGCGCGGATTGGAATTCCTGCCTGATGTGGTGCGGGATCGCTCTTGCCGGGTATCTGGGCAAGGTGCTTTTCGGCAGCCTGTCGACCCTGATTTCCCATACCGCGACCTTTCACACCCTGCGCGACCTGCGCAAGGCGCTGACCGCGAAGCTGGCACGGGTTCCGATGGGTACGGTGCTGGACACCCCCTCCGGCCAGTACAAAACCACCATTGTGGACCGTGTGGAAGGGATGGAGCCCACCCTTGCCCATCTGATTCCGGAGCTGACCTCCAACGCGCTGGTGCCCGTCGCCATCTTTGTCTACCTGCTGGTCCTCGACTGGCGCATGGCGCTGATTTCCCTGATTACGCTGGTGATCGGCCTGTTTCTGGTGTCGCAGAGCGGAAAAACCTATGCCAAGCGCTGGGCCGGGGCGGTGGAAACCGGGCGGCGGATGAATAACGCCATCGTGGAATATGTCGGCGGGATTCAGGTGGTCAAGGCGTTCAGCCAGTCCGCCGGTTCCTACCGGAAATACGCCGACGCAGTCAGGGCGAACGGACAGTATTATGTCGACTGGTTCGGCGAAAACCTGAAATACATGTGTGCGTGGGGAGCTGTGATTCCGGCCGTGCTGGTGTCCGTACTGCCGGCGGGCTTTGCCTTCTGGGCGGGCGGCAGCCTTTCCGTCGAAAGCTTCCTGACCATCATCGTGCTGTCTTTGGGTTTGACCGGGCCGATCATGGCGGCGATGACCTTTATAGACGATCTGGCGGTCGTCTCCTCCAATGTGGCGGAAATTTCAGCAATTCTGGAGTCCCCCGAGCTGGAGCGCCCGCAGACGCCGGTCAAACTGAAAAATCCGGAGATTGCGCTTAGGGACGTTTCATTCTCCTACGGCAAGGACAACGAGGAAGTGCTTCACAAAGTCAACCTCAAAATCCGTCCCGGTACGGTGACGGCGCTGGTCGGGCCCTCCGGTTCGGGAAAGTCCACCATTGCCAAGCTGATCGCGGGCTTCTGGGACGTGACGGGCGGCGGAATCAGCGCCAACGGAACGGATCTGCGAAAAATCCCCCTGCGGCAGTGGACGGAGCAGATCGCCTATGTTTCACAAGATAATTATCTTTTTGACCGGTCGGTGCGGGAAAATATCCGCATGGGACACAAAGGCGCGACGGACGCGGAGGTGGAAGCCGTGGCGGCGGCAGCCGGCTGCGGGGAATTTATCCGTCGGTTGGAAAACGGCTTTGACACGGTCGTGGGCAGCGGCGGAAGCCGCCTTTCGGGCGGGGAACGCCAGCGCGTCGCGATTGCCCGCGCAATGCTCAAGGACGCTCCGGTCGTGATTCTGGACGAAGCCACTTCCTCGATCGACCCCGAGAACGAGGCCGCTATCCAGAAGGCGATTTCCGCCCTGACAAAGGGGAAAACGCTGATCGTCATTGCCCACCGGCTGTCCACCATTACCGACGCCGACAACATCGTCGTGGTTCAAAAGGGACGGATTGCGGCGCAGGGCACACAGGAAAAGCTGCTTCGGGACTGTCCTCTTTACGCCGGAATGTGGGCGGCGCATATAGGCGCCCGGGATCAGGGTTGAGGGAGGAGATAAGAAATGTTTCATGTATTTCAAAAAATAGCCGCTTTTTCCGGCGAACGCCGGGGGCAGATGTGGAAATCCATCGCGACTTCCTTTGTCGGATCAGCATTCTCCGCGCTGCAGTTTTATGCGCTGCTTTTGGTGCTGCAGGCGCTGACAACGGGAAACCGGGACGCGAAAACCGCTTGGACCGCGCTGGCCGTCATGCTGGTCTCTATTGCCGGAAAAGCCGCCGCTTCCTTCTTCTCCAATATGCAGCAGACGCAGATCGGCTATTTTATGGTATCCGATAAACGCATCCATATCGGGAACCGCCTGCGCTATATCCCCATGGGGTATTTTAATCAAAACAGCCTTGGCAATATTACCGGGGTGGTCACCACAACGCTGGGCGATGTGGAAAACTCCGCCGCCCGGTGCATGGTGAGCATTCTGGGCGGGCTTCTCACTTCCGTCGCGCTGGGGCTTGGCATGTGCGTGATCGACCGGCGCATCGGGCTGATTGTTTTAGCGGGCATGGCCATCTATCTGCTGGCGACCGAGGCGGCGCAGCGCGGCGTTTCAAAAAGCTTTCCGAAACGCCAGAGGGCACAGGAAAGCCTGGTTTCCGCCGTGATGGAATACCTGCAGGGCATGAGCGTGGTCAAGGCCTTTGGGCTGGAAAGCGACGGTAATCAGGAAATCAGGAAATCCATTGATGAAAGCTGCACCCAGAATCTGGCGGTTACCCGGAATGTCATTCCGTGGGATATTCTGAAAGGGGCGGTGATCCGCGTCGCGAGCATCGCCATCCTGACCGCTACACTGGCGTTCTACCTGAACGGGGAGCTGCCGCTGGTAAACTGCCTGCTGCTGCTCATCGCTTCCTTTATGGTTTACAGCGAACTGGAGTCCGCCGGAAATATGGCCTCCGTGCTGCAGATGATGGACGCCTCCATGGAAAAGGCAAATTCCGTCGACGATACGCCGACGATGGATACCGAGGGCAGGGAGCTGACCCCGAAAGTCTCCGGCGTCGTGTTCCGGGACGTCGGCTTTTCCTATGGGGACCGGAAGGTTCTGGACGGCGTCAGCCTGACTATTCCGGAAAAAACCACGACGGCGGTCGTCGGCCCGTCCGGCGGCGGAAAAACCACGCTGTGCAGCCTGATCTCCCGCTTTTGGGATGTAGACAGCGGCTCCATCACCGTCGGCGGACACGATGTGCGGGAATATAAGCTGGACAGCCTGATGAGAAATATCGCCATGGTCTTTCAGGACGTCTACCTTTTTAACGATACGATTGAAAACAATATTAAATTCGGAAAGCCGGACGCGACGCATGCTCAGGTGGTCGCCGCAGCGAAAGCGGCCTGCTGTGACGAGTTCATTTCCGCGCTCCCGCAGGGCTACGGTTCCATGGTCGGCGAGGGCGGCTGCTCCCTTTCGGGCGGGGAAAAGCAGCGGATTTCCATTGCCAGGGCCATGCTGAAGGACGCGCCGATCGTCATTCTGGACGAGGCGACCGCCAACGTAGACCCGGAAAACGAGGCCGAGCTGCAGAAAGCGATCGACGCGCTGACGCACAACAAAACGATTATCATGATTGCGCACCGCCTGAAAACAGTGGAGAAGGCCGAGCAGATTCTGGTTCTGGACGGCGGGAAAATCGTGCAGAGGGGAACCCATAAGGAGCTGGCGGGGCAGCCCGGCATCTATTCCGAATTCCTGAATGCCCGCAGAGAGGCGATCGGCTGGAAGCTGGCTTGACGCGAACCGCAGATTCTTTGGGTGTCATTCATAAAAACTGGGATATGGAGTTGTTCCATATTCCTGTAGTATTTTGATCGGGCTTTTATCCTATCAAACTCCGTTGTGTTTTCTTTTTGATAAACACGAAATGATCGTCCGGGCCATCTTGCACAGTCCATGCCCCGCAGGGCGGAAAGCAGGGGCGAGGTAACGGAAGGATGCAAGATCAGGCATTGTTACAACCGGCGGCGTTTCTGCCCGGTTCAGGTGATTTTCCACCCTTCCGCAGACTGACGGATGGAAACAAATTTCCGGTAAATCCCATCCTGAGCGATCAGCTCGGCATGTGTTCCGCGCTGGGCCACACGTCCATCGTCGATCACCAGAATCTGGTCGGCGTTTTCAATGGTGGCCAGCCGGTGGGCGATTACGATGATGGTCTTTCCCCGGGTCAGGCTGGAGATGGCCTGTTGGATCAGGTGCTCGTTTTCCGGGTCCACACTGGCGGTCGCCTCGTCGAGAATAACGACGGGCGCGTTTTTCAGGATGGCCCTGGCGATCGAAACGCGCTGTTTTTCCCCGCCCGAAAGCGTGGAGCCCCCCTCGCCGACAACCGTGTCGTACCCGTCGGGCAGCGCGGAAATAAACTCATGGCAGCAGGCCGCCTTTGCCGCTTCCACCATTTCTTCCTCGGTGGCGTCGGGTTTGCCGAAGCAGATGTTTTTCCGGATGGTGTCATGGAACAGATAGACGTTCTGGAACACCATGGAGAGATTGGAAAGCAGGCTGTCGCACGTAAACTCGCGCACGTCGCGGCCGCCTACCGTAACGCTGCCGCTCCACACGTCGTAAAACCGGGCGAGCAGATTGCACACCGTCGTCTTGCCGCCGCCGGAAGGCCCCACAATGGCGGTCATGGTATTCTGCTCAATCGTAAACGACACGTGTTCGAGGACCTTTCTGCTGTCGTAGCCGAAGGAAACGTCGTGAAAGCCGATATCGAAGCTTTTCAGCCGGATATCTTTGCCTGCTTCGTCTATGGATTCCTCCGTTTTCAGCCTATCGAGCTGGTCCATTGCCTCGTCGATCACGCCGAGAATGTGCGCCGTATCGGCAATCGGCTCCACCCCGCCGAAAATGGTAAAGGAAAACAGGCAGAACATCAGCATAACGGAAAGCGGCATCTGTCCGCTCATCCCCAGATAGGCGGAGGAAAGGACCAGAGCGGCCGACGCCAGCCGCAGCGCCAGCAGATGCCCGCAGTTGTTGGGGATGAACCCGCACTCGATTTTGAGGCGGACCCGCTTGCTGTCACCGCAGGCCTTTTTCATGGAGGCCAGCGCCGCCCCGCCCTGCCCGAAAGATTTTACCACGGAAAGCCCTCTCGCGTATTCCACGGCGGCGGTCGCCATATCCCGGTCCGCTGCGGCTGCGGCGGGCGCGTTTTTCACGCTGTAATGGGAAATGCCGAGTAAAAACAGAAAAGAGAGCGCGACCCCGGCAGCGGCGATCAGAGAGACAAGCGGGTTGAAAACCGCAAGGCAGAGAAAGATGCAAAGGCAGTTGAGGTACCCGCCGACCATCGTGTCGATCATGCGGATGCCCATATTTTCCAGCGTGTTCAGTCCGGTCGTGACCGCGTTCAGGATTTCTCCCGTGCTGACCTTCTGGAAATATCCCAGCGAGACGCGCTTTAGGATGCTTCCTACGGCGAGGCGGTCCCTCGCGGCAAGCTCGTAGCTGATGCTCTCCTGAAATTTCGCGCGCAGATAGTCGAACAGGAACCGCAAAAATACGAAGACGACGATCAGGACCAGAGAAAGCCAGACCCAGTTTTCGTCGAACTCCGGGCCGCCCCGCGCTTCGTCGATCAGCAGTCCGATCGTATAGGCCGCGATCATGACGGGCGCGGCGGAAAACCAGGTGGAAAACAGCGAAACCGCGAAGCCGGCGTATAAGCGCCCCTTCAGCTCGCCGCACCAGCGGATGATTCTTTGAATGCTCTTAAACATGAGCGCCCGCCTCCTTTCTCTGCGAAACAGTCCATGCTTTGGCGCCGATATGCGCTTTCCACATTTCCCGGTAAAGCGGGCAGCCGTTCAGCAGCTCTTCCTGTCTGCCCTGTGCGAGGATGCCCCCGTCTTTTAAAACAATGATGTTATCCGCGTTTTTAATCGTGGAAAGCCTGTGGGCGATGACAAGCAGCGTTTTTCCTTTAGTCAGTTCGGAAATCGAGCGCTGCATCTTACCCTCGTTTTCCGGGTCCGCGAAGGCCGTGGCCTCGTCCAATATAATAATGGGCGCGTTTTTCAGAATCATCCGCGCAATGGCGATCCGCTGCTTTTCGCCACCGGAAAGGCGGCTCCCGGCTTCCCCCGCCGGCGTGTCGTAGCCGTTTTCAAGCTTTGAAAGAAATCCGTCGCACTGCGCCGCTTTCGCCGCCGCCCGGACCTCCCCGTCCGTCGCGCCGGGATTCCCGATGCGGATGTTTTCCAGCAGGGAGCACTGGAACAAATAATTGTCCTGTGTCACAAAGCTGACAAGCGACGAAAGCTGCGAAAGCGGCATCTTCCTGATGTCGGTGCCGCCAACGGTAATGCTTCCGCCCGTAACGTCCCAGAAGCGGGCGATCAGCTTCGCCACGGTGGATTTTCCGCCGCCCGACGGCCCGACCAGCGCGGTAAAGCCGCCCTGCGGCAAATGCAGGTCGATTCCGTGCAGCACCTCGTCCTTTTCCTTTCCGGTATAGGAAAAGCGGACGCCGGTAAGCCGGACGTCAAAGCCGTTCAGCGGGGCGGGCTCTGACGGCTGCGGAAGCTCCGGCATATCCAGAAAGCTCTGCGTGTCACGGATGATGAAGCCCATCTGCTTGATTTCGTTCATGAACACCTCCAAATGGGCAAGCGAGCCGACCATGGACATGGCGATCATGATGCAAAGGCACAGCTCCGCCGGAGCGAGGGCCCCCTTTACACAAAGCAGCAAGCCCACGGGAAGCACGCCCAGCAGCGTAGACGGGAACAGCGCGACGCAGAGCTTCATGGTGACCCAGGTTGAGGACATCCAGTCGAGGATAAACCGGCGATAGTCCACGATCGCATTTGAAAATTTCTCATAGGATCTGCCCGACTGCCCGAACGTCTTGATGACCTGAATCCCTTCGATGTATTCGACGATCACGCTGCTGACGGTGTTGCTGGATTTCATATACTTTTCGTAGTTGTTCCCGCTGCTTTTCATCAGCATGGAAAAGGGGATCATGGTCAGGGGAACCGTAACCAGCGACGCGAGCGCCATCCTCCAGTCGATCGTGGCAAGGAGCAGGATGCTGATCAAGGGGAGCACCAGATTGCCGGACGCCTCGGGGATCACATGCGCCAGCGGCGGTTCGATGCTTTCAATTTTATCTACGATCATGTTCTTGATCTCCCCGATGGGCTTGGCGGTGACTTCTCCGAGCGGCGCGCGCAGGAATTTGTCCGCGACGAGAAGCCGCAGCTTTTCCAGAATGACATACGCGCTGACATGGGACAGTGCCGTGGAAATCCCGAAAAACAGCGTCTTGACCAGATACGCTCCGGCGGCGATACCCGACCATGTAAAAATCGTTCGCGTATCGATTTGATTCTGAATAAACGCCTCCAGAATTTTATAAACACTCAGATAGGGTATCAGCCCCGCCGTAACGCTGACTACGGAAAAGATCACGGAAGCGATGATTTTTCCCTTGCAGTATGCCGCAAAAGACAGTAGACTGGAAAACCAGCTTTTCTTTTTCAAGTGGATTCCTCCTGTATAAAAATTGGGCGGCCGGTTTCCGGCCACCCATATCATAAGAGATTCCGACTGCTTTTTCCGCTCCGTAAGGACGATACCAGCCCGGATGGACTATTTTTTCGTACACCGGTCGGGCTAACGGGGGTTTCTGCGGTACTCCAGCGGCGTTTTGCCGATCACCTCCTTAAAAGCGGCCGCAAATTTGCTGGGACTGTCGTAGCCGATCCGCCCGGCAATTTCGGCGATTCCGGTACCCCTTTCCTGCCGTAGAAGCACCGCGGCACGGTTCATCCGGAAAACGCGCATATAAGTGCCGATCGGGCTGCCGTACACGCTTTTAAAGCAGCTTTTCATCGGCGTCAGCGGAATGTTGAACCGTGCGGAAAGCTCCGCCATAGTATAGTGCCGTTCCGGATGCTCCGCCATTAGGGCGCGTATGGACTTTATTTTCTCCACCTGGGACTTATAAAAATAAGGCCGCTCTTCCCGGTTTTTCGGAAGCTCCAGAGCGTCCAGGTACAACAGCAGCTCCAGAACCTTGATTTTAAAATAGGCCCGCTTGATTTTTTCGGGGACGGCGTACAGCTCGTCAAAAATATGGTCGATGGAAGGCGCGCCGTGCAGGACCATCGGGCTGTTTCCGGCGCAGAATTTACGCTGGATTTCGTACAGGTCCACGGGAAAGCCCCGAAATTCCTCCGGCAAAGCGCGGGCGGCTTCCGAAAGCTGAAAGGAGACCGTGATTCCGTGATAATGGGAGAGCGGAAACGAAAAGCGGCCGGTATGCTTGAGCCTGCGGTCAATTTTCAGATCGCCCGACTCCACGTAGGAATAGGCGGCATCCTTTGCGGGATATTCCAGCCGCCCTTCCCGGCAGTGGTCGATGCAGAGCAAATCCTCCTCCGTCTGAAATTCCGAAAAGCAATTCTCCATATGATAGTCGTTGTAGGCCAGCATGACGCCGGGGAAAATATCGTAAACGGTCATGGTGCCGTCCCCGGTTCCGTTCTTCATCTGATAGACGCAGCACCCGTCGCTTTGGGCCAGCAGCACCAGCCGGCTTTTTTTCAGAATCTGATTTTCCAGCATTTTATAAATCCTCCTCCTAAAGCTCCAGCACCCACAGGCGCAACAGAGAAACAAAACACGCTGCCCGTCCCGGCCTGAGCCGGAAATTTCGGATAGTTTATGATTGCCTGCCTGTAGTTTGCCATATTTGCATTCTCATTGTATAATAAAAAACATAATTACCCGACTGCGCAGCTCTTTCTCTGTTTTTCTGCTCTTGAGCGCATCCCGTTGTTTTCGTCTTATCATCTTAAGGAGAGTATGTATGACCGAAAAAATTACGCTGGACAAACTGCAGGCGAACTTGGATTTTTTTCACAAAATGTATGATGCGGTCCGTCTCGTGGACCCCGTGCGGAAAAGGGTTATGGAATACCGCAATAACGGTACGGCCGAAACGTGCGAGGCGTGTTACGCCTATTGGAGCAGCGGGCGCATCTGTGAAAACTGCGTGTCGATCAGGGCGCACCGGGAACAGAAGAGTTTTATGAAGCTGGAGCACAGTCCCGATGGGATTATGCTGGTCACAGCTCTGCCGATCGACTCCGAGGAGCGGCCCGTAGTGTTGGAAATTCTGAAAAACGCGACGGAAACCATGATGATCGGCACGGGCGAATACAATAAGGGTCAGGTGCTGTTTAACGCGGTCAGGGATATCAACGATATGGTCATCCGGGATGAGCTGACGTCTTTGTATAACCGCCGGTTTCTGGACGACCGTCTGCCCGCCGATATTGTCGGCGCGATGGTGGGCCAGAAGCCGCTGTCGGTTATTTTTATCGATATTGACAATATGAAGACGGTCAACGATACCTTCGGTCATGCGGCCGGGGACCAAGTTTTAAAATTCGCGGCGGGGACGATCCAAAAATGTATCAGGAACGAGACGGACTGGGCGGCCCGATACGGCGGCGACGAGTTCGTGATCTGTCTGAACAATACCGGCAGCGAAGAGGCGCACCGCGTTTCACAGCGGATTTATCAGGATTTTGAGAAAGCGTCGTTCTCCCTACAGAGCAGCGGTATTGGCATTACGGTATCACAGGGAGTGGTAACAATGCCGGACTCTGGCTTAACGGCGGAAGAAATCATCAAGCTGGCCGATAAAAAAATGTATGAGGCGAAAAAACGCCATAAGAGAACGGAAAGATAAAGGGTAAGCCGCGGCGGATAAAACGCAAATTGCCTATTGACTCTCCCATAATGGTATACTCTATACTGTAACTGAGCTCAAAAAAGCACACGTGTGTGAGGTGTCAACCATGCTGAAAATAGGTGATTTTTCGAAACTGTCAAGGATCAGTATCCGGATGCTGCGGCATTACGACGAAATCGGCCTGCTGGTGCCCAAAAGCACTGATTCTTTCACCGGCTACCGCTACTACGGCGAGGATCAGCTTCCCGTGGCCGGTCGGATCAATTCTCTCAAGGATATGGGGTTCGGCCTGTCCGCTATCGGGGAAATTCTAAAAATCTATGATGATCCGCAAAAGCTGGCGGAATTTTTGTCCGTAAAGCGGGCCGAAGTAAAGGCGGAGGCCGAGGAAACCGCGCACCGTCTGCTGCTCCTTGAAACAGCCATTAAACGGCTGAGAAAGGATGGAACCGCAATGAGTTACAATGTAACCTTAAAAACGCTGCCCGAACGCTATGTCGCCAGCGTCCGGCAGATCATTCCCGCGTATGACTACGAGGGCAGACTCTGGCATATTCTCATGAAGGAAACCAAGCCTTTGAATATGCAAGACGGCGAGCCCTGCTACACGCTGGCGATTTTCCACGATGCGGAGTACAAGGAAACCGACGTGGATGTGGAAGTTCAGAAATCCGTACGGGGCAGCTACCCGGACACCGAGCATGTGGTGTTCAAAACCGAGCCGCCTGTTTTGATCGCTTCAGCCACCTACAAGGGCGGCTATGACAAAATCGACGGGGTCAGCGAGGCGGTTGCCAATTGGGTCCGCGATAACGGCTACGATTTTAACGGGCCTTCCTTCAACATTGACCATGTCAGCCCTCATGAAACGCAGAACCCTGACGAATGGGTGACGGAGGTTTGCTACCCTGTGAAAAAGAAATAAACGCTATCAGTAAAAAATACCGTCTGCAAAAAAAGCAGGCGGTATTTTTTCGTCAGCAATCTCTCTTTTTGATAGGAGGTGTCCTCTCAATAAAAACAGAGGTCAGGCGTCTTATTTTTTCCCGCAGATCAGCCCCATTTCCCCGGCGACCAAAGACGTTCGCAGCAGCTTCGGAACAAAGCTGTTCTTCCGGGTGTCCACGAAGCGGATTTCCGTTACCTCTTTCGACAGCGCTTCCACCAGCGCATTTAAATTCGGATAATTTTTTCGGGAGAAAAACACATCTTCAAACGCGAAGGGCGCGCCGGGCTTCAACACCCGCAGAGCCTCCCGGATCAGCGCCACCTTATCCGGCTGGGTGCGTACCTCGTGAAAGACAAAATTGCTTACCGCGGCGTCGAAGTTCCCGTCGGAAAAGTCCAAATGCGCCGCGTCGCCCTTTTGAAAGGACATGCGTTTGGCAACCCCCTCCAGCTTCGCGTTGGTTTCGCACTGCTCCTTTGCGTAGTCCCACATTGCGCCCCAGTAGTCCATGCCGACGCAGCGGGCCTCCGGGTACTTTTTTGCGGCCTTGATGGTCAGCGCGCCGCTGCCACAGCCGATGTCCAGAAGCGTACCGTGCCCGTCCCAATCGAGATAGCGCAGTACATTGTCCAGAATTTTGCCCTGTACGCCGCCGCCCTCATAAGAGAGCAGCCGGC
>ENA-OXEN01000176-OXEN01000176.1-human-gut-metagenome-genome-assembly--contig:-NODE-176-length-14835-cov-15.047023_pt1 | contig 14835 bp, 11 predicted proteins | sample MGYA00249358_ERZ652249 | MGnify/ENA primary metagenome ERZ652249 (study PRJEB26925, sample SAMN05826761) | human gut metagenome | biome: ENVO:2100002; feature: ENVO:00000062; material: ENVO:00002003... | reverse complement strand
TCTCAAATTATTACGGGTTCCTTAATTCTATCGTTGTTTAATTTTCAAGGTCCTGGTCGAAAACTCCGCTTCCACTCTGCGTTTCCGCCGCTTCCGCTTTGCTTTCTCGCTTTGCGTCTTTTGTAAGGCGCTTGACTATAATACCAAATACATCCCCGTAAGTCAACCCTTTTTTCAAAGTTTTTTTAACTTTTTTTAAAAAGGGTTGTCCCCGGCCCATTTTGCCTTATAATCCGACGCCTTTCAGCCCCGGGCCCGCCGAATCGCAAACGCGATTTTCGCGGCCTGAACCGCCTGCGCTACATCGTGGGCGCGAACCATATCCGCGCCGTCCGCCACGGCGATGCTATGGGCGGCCAGCGTTCCGGCAAGTCGCTGCTCATAGGGCGGGTTGCCGCACTCGGCGCCGATCACCCGCTTGCGCGAAGCCGCGATCAGCAGGGCGCAGCCGTCCACACGGAGCCGGCCCGCGTTTCCCAGCAGCCGCAAATCCTGCTCTTGGGTTTTTCCGAAGCCGATACCGGGATCAAAGCAAACGCGTTCTTTGCAAATACCCGCATTTGTTAGGATATCCAGTTTTTCCATAAAATATTGATTGACATCCTGAATAATCTCTTCTTTTGTTTCGCGGTGATGCATGACAATACAACCGCAGTCGGAACGCGCCGCCGCCGAAACCATTTCCGCGTTGTCGAAGCCGTTAAGATCCCTGAGAACGGACACCCCGTATTTCAGTACCTCCGCCGCCACCTGCGGATAAAACGTATCCACGGAAAGGGGCACGGCAAGACGGCCGTTCAGCTGCATCAGCACCGGCAGAAGCCTTTCCAGCTCTTCCGCCGGAGAAAGCACCGTGCCGCCCGCGCGCGCGGACTGCGCCCCGATATCAATGATATCAGCGCCCTGCTCCTGCATTTCCAGCGCCCGGCCCGCCGCTTTTTCGGGTGTAAGGAAGCGGCTCCGGTCAGACAGGGAATCCGGCGTGACATTCAATATTCCGATTACATAAACTTTTTCACCCAGAGAAAAACGATGTTTTCCCGCCCAAAACAGATCCATCCGCATATTCCTCCCTTTCCCGCATACCGTGATTCACGGTTCCATTTTTCCTACGTTTTTCTTTTCCTTATTAAGTTAAGGATATTCCAAAATGACCGTCAGCCCGCGGCATTTGTCCGCCTGGACATAATGGATTTTATCCTCGTTGATCCGACTCCCCGCTTTCAGGGAACGGTTTGCCGTTTGAATATAATGAAAAAGCTGATACTTCGGCGCGCCGATCATCTGCAGCGACCGCAGCCGCGGCCTTTTTGTTGTTTTCGGAAGTAAACCCGCTGACAGGGATTCCCCTAACACGGAAATAGTATGATTATTATAGCACGCCCAAAAATAAAATCAATTGACAAATAAAGGGCCCGCAAGACAACCTTGCGGACCCTCTACCCTTTGTGCCTTCTTATTTATATTTCAGGAAAAGGGTAATGCCCCGGTTCACTTTATCGCCGAGATACTGCAAATTATCCGCATCAATCCGGCTTCCCGCCGCCTGTTTGCTGTTCACCGCATTGACGCACTTCAGAAGCTGATACGGCGAACTGGTCGTCATCCCGGCCATTACGGTTTCAAAGTCAACGCTTTCATCAATATAGAAGGAAACAGACGAGCTCTTCGACTGTACGGCAGAGGTCAGCGCGGCTGTCACGGTGCTGTCCTCCAAGCTGCTGCTCACCTTCGCGGCCTTCGTCCTGAAATAGTTGGCGGCGGTTGCGGTACAAGCCGGAACAGTCAGATTGCATTTCGCGGCTTCGCCGCCCACCGTACCGTCTATCTGATCGTCAGTCAGGGTGGAAACGCTTGGGAAAATGGTACGGCTCTGGGCAATTGCCGCATCGTTCAGATTGAAATAGTTGTATACCTCCGTATCGCTGTCGCCCCACGTCGTATCCAGATGATACCAATTGCCGTCTATTTTGATAACGTTCCACATGTGGTTGACCCCGTTGCTCTGTCCGCTCAGCAGCATGCACTGCAGGCCGGCATAGCTGGAAAGAAGTTGCATGGCTCTGGAATACCCTTCACAGACCGCGGTTCCGTCGATCAGCATGCCGTAGGAGGAAAATGCCTGCCAGATGCTGGAGTCGGAAACGGCGGCATTATTATAGGTACAGTTCTGCGCTATATAATGAAAAAGGTATAATTCACGGTCAAGCTCGCTTAACCCCTTCGGCATTGCGCTGATCACCGCGCTCACCTTCTGGTTCATCTTCTGAATCATCGCGGTGCAATTGGGCTGTGATACGACGGAATAAAGCTGGATATAGGTGTTGTTATTGGAGTACGCATAGGAATACGCGTTCGCAAGCCAGAAAACCTGTGGATTGTCGTTGAGGAACGCAAGCAGAATCACGCGAAGCTGCGCCTCGGAAAGATGGCTGCCGGACACAACGATCTTCTGTGTCGGATAGTAGCCCTCGGAAGTGGTAGCGGCCGATATTTTATAGGCGCTTTCAAAAATCTGTTTATATACGGCACGGCTGACGAGGTCGGGCAGGTAATTATAGCCCTCCCGCTGATCCACGTAGGTATAGCCCGATTGGGCTGCAAAGCTTTTGGGCACGCTGAATTGTACGCCGTTGTCCGCCAGCGCGTCGCCGGAAGTCTTTTTGAGCGTCTGTCCGTCCGGCGCCGTCTGTGTTTCCGGCGGCGCCGCCGTTGTTTTCCGGCCTTGCTTCGTTTCAGAAGAAGGCTTTCCCCCGGCGGGAGAGGCGGGGTCCGTTTTTTTCGCGCTCTGCCCAAAAGTCTCCGCTGAACCCGACGGATTTTTCTTTGGAGCGGGATTGTTCGTTACCGCGGAAGCTTTCGTCCGTAAGGACGAATCGGGAACGGCAGCCGTTTGTGCACACCCGGCGAGAGGCAGCGCCAAAATGACTGCGGCCAGAAATCCTGCAAGGACTGTATGTAAGCGGCTGTGTTTTATAAAATTCATATTTTCAATCCCTTCCAAATAAATCTTTATACTTATTATAGCATGTCTTTGTGATATTTTTGTGAAAATATTTAGAAAAAAATGGAAAAGTTTTTTATTTATGAAAATACAGAAGCGATCGCCGACCAAAGCTTTGTAAATACGCTGCGGATTCTGTCAAGAACACTCGAACCGTCCCCCTGCTGCTCCAGGTCTTTTTCGCCCTGATTCCCGTCGTCCTTGCTGATTTCCTCCGTCCGCAGGATGATCTGGATGCTGGACGGGGATGCGTTTTTCAAAGACGTGAACGAAATCGGCTTTGCCTTCGCGTCAAGATTCAGGAAATTGTTTTCATTCTCAAACTTGTCGAGCTCCTTGTCGACGGCGCTCTTAATCGTCTGATTCGCGTTTTTGACAGTGGAGGTATCGTCGATCTGCCCCAAAGCCTTCTGCAATACCGAAATCAGTCCGTTCAGAGTCTGGCGGGTACCGTCGTCCAGCTTGTTCCCGCTGGTTTTCGCAACGGTTTCCAGAGAGGTCAGGAAGGCCTGGGCGCTGGTAAGCGAGCGGGCCAGGCTACCGACCAGATTTTCCATATCCTTCAGCGCACCGACCGTGTCATCCTTGTACTGGTTCATGGTTCCGTTCAGCGCCGCGATATTGTCGGTGACACTCTGTGAAATATTGAGGAGGTCCTTCAGATTTCCGCCGGCCTGATTCGCGTGACGCAGCAAATCATCCGCCGAATCCGTCCCGTCGTCGAGCACGTCCAGATAGGAATCCACTACGCCGACGGTTTTCGCCCCCGTATCAAACAGGGTATCCGACTGTCCGAGCACCGCTTTCAGCGCTGTTTCCAGCGTTGCGGAGGATTTTTGAGTGGCCTGCAGGCTGGCTCCCACCGCCTGAAGGCTTGCTATTAATTCCTGAGTGGAAGGATCCGTCGGATGGGCTTGTGCCACCGCCGCCGCGGCAGCTTGAAGCGCCCCCATATCCTTAGCCAGCTGCGCGGAACCGTCGTCTATTTGTGAAAGCAGCGCGGCAAGCTGTTTGGCCGTCGTTTTGGCCGTGCCGAGCTGCGTATTCAGGTCCTTGGCCAGTGCGGCGCGCCGACCGGACGCGTCGTCCGCGTCGTCAAGGACATCCAGCAGGTCGTTCACGTCGCTGCGCACCTTGCTGATGGTAGCGGACAGCGAAGCCATGCTGGAACCAACAATGGTCACGTTCTGCACCATGGTATTCATTGTGGTGTTGACGTCCTCCACCAGCTGCTGGCTTTTCTGCAGATGGGGGATCAGCGCCGAGGTCTGCGTCGCCATTGCGGACAAATCCGCAAGCGCTTTGTCCGCGCTGCTGTACACGCCGCTCTTGGAGGAACTGACGCTCTGACGGGCGCCGTCCAGCGCGGCAAGGCCGGACTGGGTCTGCTTGAGTCCGCCGGACATGCTTTCCAGCGCACCCAGAATTTCGTTCGCGCTGTCGCTGATGGCGTCCATGGAGTCCTTGACGGTATCCTTATCTTCTTTCAGATCCTTGATATCCTGCATCTGCTCCAGCGTACCGGGCACCATCATCATAACGACACCGATCGATTCAAAGCTGTTTGTGCCGATGCGAATGACGTCCGTCGTCTCTTCCCCCGGCAGCCCCGCGAACAGAATCGCCTTATAGTCGCCCAGAGACTGGACCTGCGCTCCGGGAGCTTCCACGCTCAGCGTGTCCTTCATCTTTACGGCCGTCCCGACCTGCAGCAAAAGGTTGTTGCGGTAGTACTCCGGAGCACCTTTGTCGGGCGTCGTTTTGATATCGATCTCCACCAGCCCGGACGCTCCGGCCAGTTTGTCCGCCGCTGTGGGAACGCCGTTCAGCTTGTAGGAAACGTCGAAATTCCACGGAAGCTTAACCGTCCCGTTCTTCGGTGTACATTCATAATAGAAACGGCCCGTGCTCTGGGGAAGTTTCCAGCTGACCGAATCCCCCGAGACGGCGGGCTGTGCCTCATTGGTCATATTGGTGACCTTTTCGTAAGAGCCGTAGTCCGTAAACTGGCCGACACCGTTCAGATCGCAGCCCTTGACAATGTTGACTTTCTGCGGTTTTCCGTAATAATCCAGATTGACGTAAACCGCCTCGTCCGTGGAAACGGACGGCGCCGCGGCCCGCGCGGTAGTGGACAGGGACGGGACCAACACCGCCGCCGCGAGAACCGCAGCCAAAACTCTATGTATTTTTTTCATGGGAAGATACCTCCTTGATTGCTTGTTTTTGTCTGTCAGGCCGCGGGGTTCGCGTGGTTTTTGTGAAACGCGGGCAGCCTTTCCCGCGCTTTTTCGCGCAGGTCCCGCATCCGCTGGGTATGGCGTGCAATGGGTTTGTCAAAGAAGTACAGCAGTGCCGGCAGTGCAAAAACCACCAGCGCGAGGCTGAACAGAGCGCCCCTGCCAATCAGATGTCCTATGTCCGCTATGGCGCTGATGGAGGAAGTGAAGTACAGAATATAACCGACGCCCGCCAGAATGGTGGCGGAGGTAAGGAGCGGCGGGGTCGTCATGGCAACCGCCTCGATCGTCGCGCCCTTGCTGTCCAGATGCTCCCGGCTTTCCAGATAGTTGTTCGTCATCAGGATGGCGTAATCCACCGTAGCGCCCAACTGAATACAGCTTACAATAATATAGCCCATAAAAATCAGCTGGTTGCCCACCAGATACGGGAAAAGCATATTGATAAAAATGGCGACTTCGATCGGGATCAGAATCAGGACAGGAATCAGCAGGGACCGGAAGGTGATCATGACGACCAGAGCCACGCTGAGCAGCGACAGCATATCGACAAAGTCGTAATCGCTGGTGATCGTCGTCTTAATATCCTGCGTAAACGGAGTGGTTCCGACCACATAGGCGCCCTGCGGATAATATTTTTTCACAATGGACTGGATTTCGTCCGAGCACTGGAAAGCGAGCTTGCTTTCATCCTTTGTTTTTATGTAGATCAGAATACGCGAATATTTGTCCGTGTGAAGCTTTCCCGTCACGCTTCGGGGAAGGATGCTTTCCGGGATGCCTTCCGGCAGGGTGTTCGCAAGGGAGGTCACGCTCTTGGTGTAGCTCAAGTCCTCCAGCTTCTGCGAAAGCTCCCGTTCCTTTACCACGCTGGTGTTGGGAACAATGGCGAGCAGCATATTGCTGCGACCGAACTTCGCGTTGATCGCCTGTTCATCCTCGTACACCTTCGTCCCCTCGCTGGCGCCGACAGCCTGACTGCCGTACACAAAATCCGTCATTCCTTTTCCGATATAAGCCGGGGCGGCGACAATCAGCACCACGGCCAGAACCGCGTACCGGCTTTTAAACACGCCGCGGGCAAACTTATCAAAGGGCGGCAGGAACGGACGGTGAGCGGTTTTTTCGATCAGGCCGGACCAGCGGATGATCAGGGACGGCATCAAAAACAGCACGGTCAGCACACTGATAAGAATTCCCTTTGCCAGAACGATTCCCATGTCGAACCCGATGGAAAACTTCATTAAAGCCAGCGCGATAAAGCCGAAGAAGGTCGCGACACCGCAGGCCAGAATCGATTTGGCGGAGTGCCGGATCGCGTTGGCGATGGCGGTCGTCAGGTCCAGCCCCTTTTCCCGTTCCGCCGTAAACGAATGGATCAGGAAAATAGAATAGTCCATGGCCACCGCCAGCTGCAGGACGGAAGAAACGCTGGAGGTCAGAAACGAGACCTCGCCTAAGAAGATATTCGTCCCCTGATTGATGATGATCGCGATTCCCATAATCAAAAGGAACAGTATGGGTTCAAACCAGGACGTGGTGGTCAGGCAAAGAAACAGGATAATCATGGCGACGCAAATAACCGTCGCCCTCGCCATTTCCTTTTTTAGGTTCTCGCTCAAAGACTTGTTCTGAACGGCGGCCCCGACAAAATGCCCCTTGTCGCCCGTGATTTCTGTAATCCGGTCGATGGCCTGCGAGGTGCGCGTGCTGGTATCGCTTTCGTCAAAGGTAATGTCCATCACGGAATAGCCGTCTTTATAATAGTCCTCAATATCTTTGTATCTGATAAACTGGTCGGCCTGATAAACGTCGGTCGCCGTGTCCGTCCACATCACCATGTCGACGCCGTCCACGGCTTCGATTTTATCCTTGTACGCCTTGGCCTGATACAGCGAAACATTGTCGATCATCACCCGCGCCGTGCCGGGGTAGCCGAATTCCTTTTTCATAACGCTGATTCCCTGCTTGGCGGGAGTGGTCTCCGGCAGATATTTCGTCAGGTCGTAGTTGATGCTGACAAACGAGTTAAAGAAAACGCTGACCACAACCAGGACGATAAAGACGATTTCGATTTGTTTTCTGCGATTGATAATCAGGTCTACTACAGAGTGCGAGTCCTCCCGGGTTCCTGGCAATTTCATTCCCGATGCTCCTTTATTGTTGTATTTTATAAAAAGTACTTTCCATCGGTTTGCTTCGCCCGCAGGGCTCAGCAGGCCAATATTTCCTTGATCGACCGGTACAGTTCCCCTTTCACGCTGTCGATCGGATAGGGCATTTCCAGAACAATGGAGTTGTAGCAGACGGCCCCAACCATGGAAACGACAATGTACAGCCGCTGTCTGGCAACCTCGCTGTCGCCCCCCGCGGTGATAAAGTGCTGAATAAAGATTCGCTTTGCCCCTTCCATTTCGCCATAACCCAAAGCCTTCTCATACAAATCCCAGGACAGATTTTTATAGATCAGGGATAATAGTTTTTTATTTTTTTTGAAAAACTCAATTAGATAATCCACGAAAAAGATCACGCTCTGAAGAAAATCCATTTCCTTGATCTTCTGACGCTCCGCAACCGCTTTCATCGCCTCGTCAAATACCGCCGCGCTTTTCTTTAAAATGATTTTATCGACCAGATCATATTTGTCTTTGCAGTACAGATAGAACGTTCCTTTTGCAACGCCCGCTTTTTTCACAATATCGTCTATAATCGTGTTGTGCACGCCGTTTGAAGTAAACAGCTCGTAAGCGGCGTCATAGAGCTTTGTCATTTTCAGCTTTTTGTTTTCCAGAATCTTTGTCGTCTTCAATTTTCGTCATCCCCTCGCCCTTTTTCTGTTAAATCATGGAAAATGACTATTAGTCAATATCCGTATTATAATCTTGCCCCTTCCGTCTGTCAAGAAAGGAAGTATACAAATACGGTATAGATTCTCGCGTTGAAATTGTGTAAAATGAGGCCCCGGAGGACAAAAAAATACCCAGGCACTCCGCCTGAGTATTTTAACCGCTTAACTGCAGTAACTTTTATAATACTGTAAACCCGAACTGTTCGCTGAAAACCTTTTTCAGCTGCCGGACAAAGTCCCCTTTTCCCATCACACCGGTTTCCTGGTAGCCCTGATTCCGGAATTTCCGCGTCAGCTGCTCCGGATGCTCCGTATACAGGGGCCGGTTCAGCGTCCGCTTTGACGCCGCGCAATCATCGCCGCTGTAGAAAAGGCGTCCCACACTGCAGAAAACCCGTCCTTCCTGCATTTTACAGGCGATCAGCGTTACCGGGAACAAATCGCCGCTTTCCGGACCGCCGATTTCCTGCAGCCGTTTAAAAATCAGATCGATCGGTACGCTGTAGGAAGAGCTTCCGTTCGCGGCGGAAAGGAAATTCTTCATCATGCCGTTCAAATGCTGCGCGTCACACGGGAAATTTCCCCGTATGCGCTCTCTGGCCTTGAGGATTCGATACTCCGGATTGAAAACGCGCAGAGCCGCAAGCTCCGGAACAAGATCGGCGGAACCGTCTCCGTCATAGGTGCAGTCCGTAAACAGACTGCACAGCGAACGCCCCCTCGCCGCACGTCTGCCGTAGTCTCCGCAATAGGAATCACAGGCGAATTCTGCCGTGCTCATCGTTTTCCTCCCCTTTCCTTCCACAACTGTCAGAAAATTCTTGATCCTTCTTCTGATAACCAGTATAATGATAATATCATCGATTATCTATCGGAATTTTGCCTATTTTTATAACAATATTATCATCATGGAGGACAGCGCCATGAAAAAATTAATCCTTCGGAAAAACCTCTCCGAAGAGTCGCCGCACGGGGATTACGGGTTCCCGTTTTTCCTCAGCCACGAGATTCTCTCCGAATATGAGCACGCGAGCTTTGAGGTCCACTGGCACCCCGATCTGGAATTTACCGTTGTTCTGGAAGGAGCGATGGAATATCAGGCAAACGATACCGTCTACATTCTTACGGAGGGCTGCGGGATGTTTGTCAACGCAAACGTCCTGCACACCGCGAAATCGTACGAAGGGCAGGACTGCTCGTATCTGGTCATTACATTTAACCCCGTGCTGGTCTTCGGGCATGAAAACAGCACGATCGAAAACGCCTATGTGCTGCCGGTCATCCAGTCGCAGAACTGCCCCTCCCTTTACCTGAGCCAGGAGGTTCCCCCGCAGAGGCGGATGATGCAGCTTATCAGGGAAATTAACCGGGCGTACACGGAAAACGGCCTTTGCCGGGAACTGCAGATCAAGGGCAGGCTGTGCGAGCTGTGGACTCTGCTTTTCCGGGAGCTGCAGGGCGTGCTTGCTGAAAAGGACAGCGCCGGTTCCAAAGATATCCTTTATTTAAAGCAGGCGTTAAACTATATCCACAGCCATTACTCTGAAAGGCTCACGCTGGAAGGGCTGGCCGCCTCCTGCAACATCAGCAAAAGCGGATACTGCCGTTTTTTTAAAAAGACCATGCGCCAGACCCCTTTTGAATATCTTTTGAAATACCGGATTGAAAAAAGCATCCCGTTCCTTTTAAGCGGGGAGTATAACGTCACCGAAATCTCCGAAAAGGTCGGCTTCTCCGGCGCGAGCTACTATTCGGAAAATTTCAGGAAGTACATGAACTGTTCCCCGACGGAATATCGGAAAATGCACGCATCTTCATAAAAGCCACGCATTGGCAGCCCTTTCACAGCTTACTGTCAAAGAGTCTCCCGCAATAATACTAGGAGTCGTTTTTTTGAAGAATGTGTGCATAGAAAACCCCGGACAATAAAAAACAGGTTAAAGAACCCATCCAACACGTTAAGCGAAGGATGGGTTCTTTTTATGAAAGAAAAGCATGTATCAAAGAGCGGTTTGCATCATTGCGGTTGAAATGCATCGTTCCCCTGTGCAGTCTGAGATAATCCGCTAGATGGTGTACTTCGTGAAGATATCCTTGGAAAACAGGATAAAATCCCTGAGATATTTTGCTAAAAATTTGTCTCTGCTATACCGTAGGATCACTTTGTTGTTCGGAAAACAGTCAAGAACGGGGAACGCATTGATCGTCTCATTGAAGTAGAATTTATTTTTTATAAGTACAGAAAGCGGCATTTGGGGAATGAAAAATCCCACATGCCCCTCAAGGCAGAGCGGGAAAAGAGGGACACAGTTGTTCGACTCGATCAAAATATTCGGTTTGATGAAATGTTCTTCGTAATAGTTGCAGATGACCTCTTGGACCCTACTGCTTTGGGGTTTAAGCATATAGGGAGCATTTTTAAAATCCAAAAGATGAATCCCCTTCTGAAATTCTTTTTTACATTCGGGGAAAACATCCGGAAAAAAGCGCTGAAGCAGAATATCTGAGATTACCAGATAGACCGGCTCATCCATCATAACGATGGTTTTAAACCTTCTGTCCGCCGTAGGATTCTCTCCCATTGAAATTCCGATCATGACATCTATTTCGTTACTCAACAGATATTGCTCCAGGATGGCGGAGTGCTCCTCCTTCAGGATAAACGATATGTTCGGATACTTTTTCTTGAAGATCGGCAATATGTACGGGATGAATGCGTGCGACCGGGAGCGCGGGATTCCGATCCTGATTTCCCCTTTGTCCTGATCGACAATGTAGCTGAATTCCGCCTGAAGATTCATTTCAATTGAGTTGATAGAGAGCGCGGCCTGCATCAGCTGTTTCCCCGCATAAGTGAGTTGGAGCTGGGGTTTCCTGTCGAAAAGAGGAGTCCCATAAAATTCTTCCATGCTTTTAATGCGGTGGCTTAAACACTGCTGTGTAAGATAGAGCTTTTCTGCGGCTTTGGTAAAATTCAGTTCTTTGGCCAGAACAAGAAAACAATGATAATATTGAAGGTCCATCTTACTTCCTCCCAACAACAAATCAGATTTGTTGATAACACAATATTTAAGTGTTTTACATTGTAGCAGATCTATATTACCATAATTTCAGAAACAGTCAATATTTTTTTTAAGGAAGCCGTAGAAATACTGTAAATTTTCACAACAATCCGCTGCTTTCTTAAAGGAGGAGATTTATGGCCGATAAGAGCGACGTTGAGGACCAAATGCAACCCAAAAAGAAGAAAGGAGTAACGAACCCATGAGTAAAACGAATATTAACCCGTATCCCGAGCTTTTGCCAGAAGAAATCATCAGGAGGGCTGGCCTCCTGTCGAGCGCAAATCTATGCGATGGAATGAAGGGACTCCACATTCCTATGGACGGATGCATGGACGCCCGGATTCATCCGCTCGTTCCTGACATGAAATTTGTCGGCACAGCGATGACGGTGGAAACACGCGACGGCGACAATCTTCCGATTCATCTGGCACTGTACACCAGCAACCCGGGTTATGTCATGGTGATTGACGGAGCAGACTGCGAGGACTATCCATATTTCGGCGATTTGATGATGTCTACAGCTAAGGCAGAGGGATTTCTTGCCATGGTGGTGAACGGATTTGTCAGGGATTATGACGGAGCGGTCGCGCTGGGCCTGCCGGTTTTTGCAAAGGGCCTTATGCCCAGAGGTCCGAGAAAGAGTGATCCGGGAACAATCAACGGCACGATCATCTGTGGCCGCGTAACTGTTCACCCCGGCGATCTGGTGCTAGGGGATTATGATGGAATTGCAGTTGTTCCCAGAGAGCAGATCGAGCAAGTGTTAGCCAAAGCGGAAGAAAAAGTTGACTATGAAAAAAAGCGCAGGGCCGCTATCCAAGACTATGCCGAAGCCTTGCGGGAAGGGAAGGAGCTTCCGAACCTCATGCCGAAGTGGGTAAAGGAAATGCTCGAGTAAGGATATGGAGTTAAGGCTTTTTGAATCCAAATATAGCGGAGGAATCATGTTATGCTGGTAAAGAGGGAAAAATTGCTTCAAATAGCAAAATCTGCTCTGATCCATGTGGGGGAAAGCGAAGAAAACGCGGGGATTGTCGCTGAAAGCATGGTAAAAGCGGATATGCGCGGGGTAACGACCCACGGGACTTATTTGATTGATGGAATCAAAAAGAGAAAAGAAGGCAACCAGATAACACTGCCGACCGTTGTCTCCGTCGTGAGTGACAGCGGCGCGACGGCAGTGCTTGACGGAAACGACGGTATTGGGATGGTTGCCGCACATAAGGCGGCCGATCTTGCAGTAGAGAAGGCAAAGGCGTTTGGAATCGGAATCGTTCTAATCCGCAATACCAATAATGTCGGAACCCTGTCCACTTATACCCAGAAGGTGACAGACCGCGGCATGATTGCATTCCTGTGCGGGAATGCTGCGCCGAGCGTAGCTCCCTGGGGCAGCTCGGAGGCAATGATCGGGACGAATCCATTGAGTATCGGTTTTCCGATACCCGGCGGCATCTTCAATAGCGACATGGCCACAACCGTAGTTGCAAGAGGGAAGATTCGGAAGGCCCTGCGCAACGGGGAAAAGATTCCTGACAACTGGGCATCCGACGAAGAGGGAAAGCCTACAACGGATCCTGCCGAGGCTATGAAGGGTACGCTGTTTCCAATCGGAGGAGCAAAGGGCTCCGCGATTGCACTGTCCATTGATCTTCTTTCCGGTCTGCTGTCCGGATCGAGTTATGCAAAAGACGTAAAGTCTTTTCATGTGTTGGAAGGGAAAACGGGAGTGGGGGCGGCCATCATCGTCATTGATCCTCAAAGATTCATGGGTGCGGAGGAGTACGATAGGAAGATCGGGGAATATGTTCAAAAAATCAAGGAAGCAAAACGGGCCCCCGGATTCGATAGGATTTTGATGCCGGGCGAAATTGAAGCTGAAAAAGAGAAAAAAAGTGCCGAATCAGGCATAGAGATCGACGATGCCCAATTGGAAAGGTTGTCCGAAATCTGTGGGGACTAATGCCGCTCCAGAGTTCTGGATATTTGGTCTATAATAAAGGAGGAGGACATATGTTAACCGTCTTAGCGTATGGGATGATCATCGCCTTTGTCATACTGGTTGTCACAAAGAAATTGTCCGCGTTCAACAGTCTGCTTTTGACATCGCTGATCGGTGGGGCGCTCGCCTGCATCATAACGAAGAAGCCCGTTACAGACATTTTCTCATGGATCAAATCCGGTCTGTTCTATTCGACGGATCAAGCGGGAAAGGTGTCCCTTGGCACCATAAATTCCGCCGTAATGATCTTGTTTGCCATTTTGTATTTCAGCATGATGATGAATGTGGGCCTTTTTGATCCCCTGATCACATTTCTGATCAGAAAAGCGAAGGGCGATCCGCTTCGTGTGGCGGTTGTCACGGCCTTTGTCGCTTCCGTCGTCACCTTGGATGGGGACGGAACCACAACGGTGCTAATTACAACCGCCGCGTTTGTCCCGCTGTTCCGGCAGATGAAAATGAAGATGTCCTATCTTGCGGTTTTGATTATGCTGCCGGCAACTCTTGGGAATCTGCTGCCGTGGGGCGGTCCGCTTGCACGCGTGGGAGCGGTCATGAATCTCGATGTAGGCATGCTGTTTTCAACCCTGCTTCCAGTACTGCTCGTTTCCGAGATATATATTCTTGCTTTGTCGTATTTCATGGGGAAAAAGGAAAGAAAACGCCTTGGATATAAGGGAGAAAAGGAGGCAGTGATCACACAGGAACAGATTGAAGAAATGTGCCAGGCAATTGTCGACCAAGATAAAGAATTTAAAAGACCCAAGATGTTTTTTTTCAACCTGATCCTGACGATTGTGATGATTGCAGTGTTGATAATGGGATGGGTGAGCGGCGCCTATGTGTTTTTAATTGGGACGGCAATCTTCCTTGCTGCCAACTACAATTTCAGGGAGCAGAGGGAACGGTTGTCAGCCGTCAGCGGAGACGCCCTGGCGGTTGCGACCGTCATTATTTCCGCAGGAGCGTTGTTGGGAATATTAAATGGGAGCGGAATGTCCACTTCAATTGCAACGAGCCTTATCAATATCATTCCGAAGTCGTTGAATAGTCATTTTGCATTCATATTTTCCTTTATTGGCATACCCGGCCGCTATTTTCTGACGGTGGATTCCTACTATTTCGGGATACTGCCCGTCATAGCGCCCGTAGGGTTAAGCCTTGGATTTACAGCAACTGAGATTGCCATGTCTTCCGTAATGGGACAGGCGACAGGGTACGCGAGTCCGGTCAATCCCTGGCTCTATCTTCTGCTGGACAGGACAGATGTTTCTCTGGGAACTTATCAGAAAGAATTCTTTAAGTATTCCATCCCAATGTTTTTTGTTTTCGTTCTTACCGCATTGCTTTTTGGGCTTTTCCCTTTATAAAGAGGAAGCTAGCCTTGGCTTACCGCCGAAATATAGAATTTTAAATTTTACGCGACTTTCTGAACATAAAAAAGACACAGTACCATTGTCTTGATACTGTGCCTTCAAGCTGAGGCAAGCCTCAGATTATTTAAGAACCCATCCTTCGCTTTCTACGTCGGGTGGGTTCTTCGACGATATTTTTATCTTACACCAATGGTCCGCCGAATATCCGAAAGTGTACTCTACGATAGGAACTCTTATATTTCCTGTTGGCTCTATAATAAATGTTGGGGTAAAGAATAGAGCTTTGAAAAAAAGAGTAAA
>ENA-OXEN01000171-OXEN01000171.1-human-gut-metagenome-genome-assembly--contig:-NODE-171-length-15075-cov-15.058921_pt1 | contig 15075 bp, 14 predicted proteins | sample MGYA00249358_ERZ652249 | MGnify/ENA primary metagenome ERZ652249 (study PRJEB26925, sample SAMN05826761) | human gut metagenome | biome: ENVO:2100002; feature: ENVO:00000062; material: ENVO:00002003... | reverse complement strand
TCCTGAAAAGCACCCGTATTTCGTCTGTAATTTCAAAATCGTATGCCTCCTATTCACAGCTTATTTGGGTAATGATTATCCTTGTTTTTCCTTCTGCCAGTTTTTCCGTTCCCAGGTTCAGATTTTTATTCTGTACAAGCGATTCTATCCATGGGGGAAGATGTTCGCAAATCAGATCCAGCCGAAAAAACGGCGTCCCTAGTAGAAAAGACTGAAGCGCCATTTTAGAGGAAATCCCGGGACTCTGCTTTTGCAAAGCAATCAGATCAAGAAAATAAACCCCGGGAACATCCGTCTCGACAGGACCCGTAAAAGCGCGTTCCTCTCTTTTTCCGGATTTGTTGTGAACATCAGATAAAATTTGGTCCAAAACCACAGGGCTGAATGACTCGGCTTCAAAAATATCAAACCCCATTTTATCAAATATATGGTATGTCAAACCGGATATCGATCTTCCCACAATAATCTTACAGTCTCCCAATTCAGAAGCAAGCTGTATCAGTTTCTTCCGAAGCTCCTTTATATTTTGAAACAGGCCGAAATCGATGGAAATGTTCTTTACAACTGTCCATACAGTATTCCTTTTTTCAAACACAGAAATAACTGCGTTCTCCATAATTGAATCTATTTCTCCGAAGTTATTCATAATTATTGAAATTTTATCCATTATATTCTTTTCCTCTTTAAAAAATGAAATATTTATATATTGATTATTCATTAAGTATAGGTTTCATTCTTCTGATAGTCAAGTGAAACTATCAAAATTGTTTAGATTGGATATAAATCCGTTTAATTATTCTTCAGAATCTACGATTTGATGTATTGTTGAAATAGAAAGTATCACGTATACTTGTTAACAAGATGAAACAAAAAGTTTCTTGCAAATCAGGCAAAGGAGCCGCGGCCCTCGAACAAGGGTTTGCGGCTCCTTTGCTATATGAGAAAATGGAGGTATACGATATGAGACAGGTAGCTATCTACGGAAAGGGCGGAATCGGCAAATCCACCACGACTCAGAACCTGAACGCCGGTCTTGGAGAAATGGGAAAACACATCATGATTGTCGGCTGCGACCCTAAAGCAGACTCGACCCGTTTAATTCTTGGCGGACTTGCGCAGCAAACCGTGCTGGATACCCTTCGCGAAGAGGGGGAGGATATCGACCTTGATTTTGTCTTAAAAAAGGGGTATAAAGATATAAAATGTGTGGAATCTGGAGGGCCGGAGCCTGGTGTAGGCTGTGCCGGACGCGGAATCATCACCTCTATCGGCTTGCTGGAGCGTTTGGGGGCCTACACCGAAGATCTGGATTATGTTTTTTATGATGTACTGGGCGACGTTGTATGCGGCGGATTCGCAATGCCAATCCGCGAAGGAAAAGCACAGGAAATCTATATTGTGGCCAGCGGAGAAATGATGGCGCTGTATGCGGCAAACAATCTTACAAAAGCAATTAAAAAGTACGCGGGCACTGGCGGCGTTCGCCTTGGCGGTATCATCTGCAACAGCCGCAAGGTGGACGGTGAAGCGGATTTGGTTGAATCCTTTGCAAAAGAGCTTGGCTCGCAGATGATCTACTTTGTCCCCCGCGACAATATGGTGCAGAGGGCCGAGATCCATAAAAAGACAGTTATTGAATTTGACCCCACCTGCAATCAGGCGGACGAATACCGCAACCTTGCCAAAAAAATTGATGGAAACGATATGTTCGTCATTCCAAAGCCACTGTCTCAGGAAAGATTGGAAACGATTCTGATGGATCACGGAATTATGGATCTGTAACCCAGATTAAGGAGGATTTGTACCATGTTGTTAGTAAGAGCGATTATCCGGCCCGAAAAAACCGGGATTGTTTTATCCGAACTGCTGGCGGCCGGTTTTCCCGCAGTGACCAAAATGGATGTATACGGACGCGGCAAACAAAAGGGGATTACTGTTGGTGAAGTTCATTACGATGAGATTCCCAAAGAAATGCTGCTGATTGTAGTCAACGATGAGGATAAGGATGACTGTGTCAAGACGATTATGAGAAACGCGCGAACCGGAACGGCCGGTTCCTACGGCGACGGAAGGATCTTCATCAGTCCGGTGGAAGAAGCCTACACCATCAGCACAGCGAAAAAAGGATTGTAGGAGGGCTGCTTTATGAAAGAAGTAATGGCTTTTATCCGGTTAAACATGGTGGGTCCCACCAAGGAAGCGCTTTCCAAAGCCGGATTTCCATCCTTTTCCTGCAGAAAATGTCTGGGGCGCGGGAAAAAAAGTATTGATCCCGATATTTTGAACAAAGTACTGGAAACCGGTGAAATTCCTGTTTCGCCGGTCGGAGAATATTTTACGGAAGGTTCCCGGTTAATCCCAAAGCGCTTTTTCACATTGGTCGTCAGCGACGAGCAGGTGGATTCCGCCGTAAGAATCATTGTTGACACGAACCAGACAGGCAGCCCGGGTGACGGAAAAATATTCATCATTCCCATTATGGAAACCTATCAGGTGAGAACGGAAGAATCCTCTTCCGTCTCCATAGAATAACACGGTTCTGAATCTACTGCCGTCCGGCAAGGCGAAAGGAAGGATTTTCATTGGATGAACGTACAAGAATTTTAGATAAATACAGCGCCAGAGTCTATAAGAACCGTAAGGAGCACATGATTCAAATCGAAAATGCTCCAAGCAGTCAGAATATTATGGCAAATTCCCGATCTGTGCCGGGTATTATGACAAACCGCGGCTGCTGTTACGCAGGCTGTAAGGGCGTGGTTCTAAGCCCGTTAAAGGATGTAGCAATTATTACTCATGGCCCCATCGGCTGCGGCTTTTACACATGGGGGACCAGACGGCACAAAGCAAAAACAGAAGAAGGCGGCAAAAACTTTATGGAATACTGTTTTTCCACCGATATGCAGGAATCCGACATTGTCTTCGGCGGAGAAAAAAAGCTGAAACAGGCAATCAAAGAAGTTGTAGAACTGTTTTCACCAAAGTGTGTGATGATTTGCTCCACTTGTCCCGTCGGTTTGATCGGCGACGATATTCACGCAATCGCCTCCTGGGCTGAAAAGGAATACGGCATTCAATGTCTTGCGTTTAGCTGCGAAGGCTACAAGGGGGTCAGCCAGTCCGCTGGACACCATATTGCCAACAACGGTTTGATGAAGTCAATTATCGGCACCGGCGACGCCGCACCGACAAAGAAATTCTCCGTCAATATTCTCGGTGAATACAATATAGGAGGCGACGGGTGGGAAAACGCCCGTATTCTGAAACGAATCGGCTATGATATTATTTCGGTATTTACCGGCGACGGCAGTTACGAGGATATTAAAAATGCCCATACGGCCAATCTGAACCTTGTGCAGTGCCACCGCTCCATCAATTATATTGCCGAAATGATGAAAACTAAATACGGTATCGACTGGATGAAAGTAAATTTTATCGGTCTGGACGCAACCATTCAGTCCCTGCGGGATATGGCGGAATATTTCGGCGATCAGGATTTAATCGCCCGAACAGAAGCCGTCATTGCCGATGAACTGACAGAAATCACAGACGATGTGGAGTATTATAAGGGCAAACTCAAAGGAAAAACCGCAGCCATCTTTGTCGGCGGTTCCCGAGCACACCATTATCAGAATCTGCTTGCGGACTTTGGTGTAAAAACCATTATAGCCGGCTATGAATTCGCACACAGGGACGATTTTGAGGGACGTGAAATTATCCCTAATATCAAAGACGACGCTGACAGTAAAAATATTGAACAGCTGAACGTGGAACCCGACCCGCAGAAATACCGCGCAAGTTTGACTCCGGAACAATACGAACAGCTTAAAAACGTAATTCCGCTGGAAAAATACTCCGGCATGATCAAGGATATGAGCAACAACAGCATTGTTGTCGATGATTTCAATCATTATGAAACGGAGGAACTGCTCCATTTGTTAAAACCGGATTTCTTTTTTTCCGGGATCAAGGACAAATACATCCTGCAAAAATCCGGAGTCGTTTCGCGGCAGATGCACTCGTACGACTACAGCGGCCCATACTCCGGTTTTCGCGGAGCGGTCAATTTTGCACGGGATATTACCATGAGTCTGTACGCACCCGCGTGGGGTTACATTACCCCCCCGTGGAAAACAGAGCCCATTTTACAGGGAACCCTGACGGAGGTGAGCAAAAATGCTTGATTTGACGCCAAAAGAAGGTAAGGAACGCACGGGCCTTAAAATCAACCCCTGCAAAACGTGTCAGCCTGTGGGCGCAATCTATTGTGCGCTCGGTGTTCACAAATGTATGCCCCACAGTCACGGCTCACAGGGATGCGTGTCTTTTCACAGAATGTTTTTAACCCGGCATTTTAAAGAACCCGCCATTGCTTCAACCAGTTCGTTTACGGAAGGCGCCTGTGTTTTTGGCGGCGGCAGCAATATAAAAACCGCTGTAAAAAATATATTCGACATCTATGACCCTGACATTATTGCCGTTCACACCACCTGTTTAAGCGAAACCATTGGAGATGATCTGAACGCCTATATTCAGGAAATGGATATTCCGGAAGGGAAGCATGTTATTCATACCAACACGCCAAGCTATGTCGGCTCGCATATCTACGGCTTTTATAATATGATGAGCGGGTTTATCAAATATCTGGCTAAATCAACCGGAAGAAAAAACGGTAAAGCGGCTCTCTTCCCGGGGTTCGTCAATCCGGGAGATATGCGGGAGATGAAGCGGATCGCACAGCTGATGAAAGTCGATTATACCATGTTTCCCGACACCAGCGGCGTAATGGATTCCCCGATGACCGGCACCTATGAAATGTACCCCAGAGGCGGCACTAAAATTGAGGATATTATCGCGCTGGGCGATTGCAATATGGTTTTCGGACTTGGCCAAATTACTAATGAGCAGCCCGCAAAGGATTTGGAACATAAATGCAAAGTGCCCTACAAGCTCCTTCCCTCCCCAATCGGAATCGGGGCAACAGACGAATATGTTTTAGCACTTTCCCATTTTTCAAAGACGGAAGTTCCTTATGACCTGGAGGAGGAGCGCGGTCAGGTCATCGACCTGATGCTGGACGCACACTCTTATTTCTATAGAAAATCAGTCGCCGTTTACGGTGATCCCGACACGGTGCTGGGGATTACCAGCCTGGTCCTGGAAATGGGAATGGTTCCGAAGTACGTGATTACCGGAACGCCCAAAGAAGATTTTACCGGCCTTGCAAAGGAATTGTTCGCTAAATTCGGGACCGAAAACTGTAAAGCAAAAGCCGCGGCAGATTTATTCGAGCTGCACCAATGGATAAAAAACGATCCGGTAGATTTGCTGATAGGCGGCACCCACGGCAAATACATAGCAAGGGCGGAGGATATTCCTCTGGTTCGTGCGGGCTTCCCCATTATCGACCGCTACGGACATTCCTACCAGCCGATTGTCGGCTACAAAGGAGCAATGCGTCTGATTGAACTGATCGCTAACGCGCTGATGGACCGGCGCGACAGGGACGCGGCGGAAGAAGATTTCGAAATGGTCCTGTAAGATCGCAGCAACGATACATGAATATATCAGAACACCGCAAAGGAGCGATTCCGCCTTTTGTGGTGTTCTGCGTTTTAGGGGGTTTTTCAATGCAGACGACCAGAATTCTGGAGGAACGGAAAGGTTCCATCCTTTCTAAAAGCTCCTGCTGCGGCGACGGCATTCGCTGCGAAAAGGCAAGTGTTTCCGGCTCCGTGAGCCAGCGGGCCTGTGTCTACTGCGGCGCAAGGGTAGTGCTGAATCCGATTACCGACGCGTTTCACATTGTTCACGGTCCTATTGGCTGCGCAAGCTACACCTGGGACATTCGCGGCAGCTTGTCGAGCGGCTCGGACATCTATCGCAACAGCTTTTCAACCGATCTGCGCGAACAGGATATTGTGTTCGGCGGAGCGAAAAAACTTGCCGCGGCGGTGGACGAAGTGGTCGAAAAATACCGTCCAAAACTGATTTTTATTTACGCCACCTGCATTGTAGGCGTCATCGGGGACGATGTGGAAGCTGTCTGCAGGGAGGCGGAAAAGAAATACGGCATCCGGGTGATTCCGGTAAAGGCGCCCGGGTTTTCCGGAACAAAATCATTGGGATATAAAATGGCCTGCAATGCCATTATGAAGCTGATTACTCCGTATGTGAGCCAGCCAAAGCAAAAGGGCGTCAATATTTTGGGCGACTTTAACCTTTCGGGTGAAATGTGGATTATCAAGAACTATTTGGACCGGATCGGCGTCAACGTCATTTCCACCATAACGGGGGATGCGTCCCACGACACGCTGATACAGGCTCCTTCCGCGGAACTGAATCTTGTGCAGTGTGCCGGTTCCATGGTGTACCTTGCCAAACGCATGGAAGAGGAAATGGGCATTCCCTTTATCAAGGTCAGCTTTTTCGGAGTGGAAGACACTTCGGATTCGCTGATGAGAATCGCACAGGCGGTCGGCGGCGAAGAGAGTATCCGAAAAGCGGAAGCGTTCACCTGTTCGGAAAGCGCCCGATTGCAAGAATTTTTAGATCGCTACCGTGACCGCTTTGCAGGAAAGAAAGCGGCAATCTATGTAGGCGGCGGGTTTAAGGCCATTTCACTGATTCGCCAGTTCCATGAAATGGGAATTGAAACTGTGGTCGTCGGTACGCAAACAGGCAAACCGGAGGACTACGAAATCATTGAGAGACTGGTAAGTCCCGATACAATTATTCTGGACGATACGAACCCCACCGAGCTGGAACTGTTCATGAAAGAGAAACATGCGGACATTCTGGTGGGCGGCGTGAAGGAACGTCCGCTTGCCTACAAACTGGGGATTGCGTTCTGCGATCACAACCATGAACGCAAACACGCTCTGGCCGGATACGAGGGTGTGGAAAATTTCACCCGTGAAATCAATTTATCCATCAACAGCCCGGTATGGAGTTTTATTCAATAACCGGGTTTATCCATAAAGTAAAACGCTGAGGAGGGATTACGATGGGAGCCAATCTCGTTCAATTAAATGTAAATCCCTGTAAAATGTGTATGCCCATGGGCGCTGTATCCGCATTTTACGGCATTAAAAAATGTATCACTATTCTGCACGGATCACAGGGCTGCAGCACCTATATCCGCCGCCATATGGCGACCCATTACAATGAGCCTGTCGATATTGCGTCCTCCTCGTTAACGGAACAAGGGACCGTTTTCGGCGGCGCGGACAATTTGATAAAGGGGCTTGAAAATATCATCAAGCTGTACGATCCGCAGGTGATCGGCGTGGCAACGTCCTGTCTCGCTGAAACGATCGGTGAAGATATTCCCGCCATTATCCGTGATTTTTACAGGAAGCACCCTGAAATCTCTGTTAAGATTATTCCCGTCGCTTCCGCCGGATACTCCGGCACGCAGTATGAGGGCTTTTTTCGGGCGCTGCTCGCAATTGTCTCATCCGTGGAAATGAAGCCGCAAAAAAACAATAAAATCAATATTATTACCGGGATGATTACTCCCGGCGACACGCGCTATTTAAAATCCTTACTCGACAAACTCGGGCTTGACTATATTCTTCTGCCCGACTTATCCGAAAATCTGGACGGTGTGCATACGGAAGAATACAATCGCCTGCCGGGCGGCGGTACTTCCCTGGAAGAAATATCCATGATGGGTGGAGCCAGAATGAGCATCGAGCTGTCGTCGTTCATTCATCCGGAAAGCTCCCCCGCCCGATTTCTGAAAGATCGGTACAGTGTGCCGTTTATCAGAAGAAACCTTCCGGTCGGATTGAGGGATACGGATGCTTTTATCGCGGAATTGGTAAAGCTCGGCGGCACGGTTCCAAGAGAACTGACCATGGAACGCGGTCGGTATGTCGACGCAATGATTGACTCCCATAAGTACAATGCGGAAGGGCGGGCAGCGGTTTACGGGGAACCGGATTTTGTGTATTCCACCGTGCGCCTTTGCTGTGAAAACGGCATTGTTCCCGTAGTGGCGGCGACTGGCTCCGCCTGCCGCACGTTTCGGGAGACGCTCAGGCCCCAGATTCAGCAGGCGGCAGATTCCATTTTCGTTGAAAAGTTTGATGCTTTTGAGGATTTGGATTTTGACACGATCGAAAAGTACATCGTTGAATACGGCGTCAATCTCATGATCGGAAATTCGGACGGGCGACGAATCGCCGAAAAGCATCACCTTGACCTGATACGCTGTTCCTTCCCCGTGCATGACAGAATCGGCGGTCAGCGCCAGCAGATGCTGGGCTACGAGGGTTCCCTCCAGCTGCTCGATAAAATCACAAATGCGCTGCTGGCAAATAAGGAGCATCGCTTCCGTGCGGAGCAGTACCAAAAATATTATAAGGATCCGAAAACAGAACAGTCCCAGATGATCGAGAAAAAAGAAATTGATGTGCCGGAAACACCTGTCAAAGCCAATCCGTCGGTCAGTATAGAGGAAAAAACGGCGACCCATCCCTGCTATAACTGCGGTGCGGGAAAATACGCCAGAATCCATCTTCCCATCGCACCGAAATGCAACGTGCAGTGCAACTACTGTGTCAGAAAGTATGACTGTCCGAATGAAAGCCGCCCGGGGGTTACAACCGAAATTCTGACTCCGCAGGAGGCCTTTGAAAAATATGTGATTGTAAAAACAAAGATGGCAAACCTGAAGGTCGTCGGCATTGCCGGTCCCGGCGACTCCCTCGCTAATTTTGAGGAAACGAAAAAGGCCTTGACCCTGATCAGGGAATATGATCCGGACGTGACGTTCTGCCTTTCCACCAACGGGCTGATGCTGCCGTATTATGCGGAAGAATTGATCCGGCTGGGCGTCTCCCATGTGACCGTCACCATCAACGCCGTTAACCCGCAGATCGGCGCAAAAATTTACAAATATATTGATTTTATGGGCACACGCTATACCGGCGAAACCGGAGCGGCCATTTTGCTGGCAAACCAGCTTTCCGGTCTCAAATACCTGACCTCACACGGCGTGGTCTGCAAGATAAATATCGTCATGCTCAGCGGGATCAACGAAGACCACATTGAAGAAGTTGTAAAAACAGTGAAGAAAATTGGCTGCTACATTACCAATATCATGCAGCTGATTCCTGTGAAAGGCAGCGCTTTTGAAAGCCTTCCGCTGGTAAGCAATAAAGAGATCACGAAAATGAGAAAACACTGCGAGGGAATGATGAAGCAGATGTACCATTGCAGGCAATGCCGGGCGGATGCCGTCGGCACTTTGGACAATGACCTGTCCATTGAATACCGCGGCTGCACTGGCTGCGGTAAAAAGGAACCGGAAGCACCCATCTATCGGAAATTCGCGGTTGCAACAAAAAGCGGGATTCTTGTTGACCAGCATTTCGGGCACGCCAATGAATTTTATATTTATGAAAGCGACGGAAATACCGTCCGATTTTGCGAAAAGCGCAAGATTTCCCAATACTGCACCGATATTAGCTGTACCGATGAAGACGGAAAAATGGACGGCATTTTGAGTGCCGTAGAAGACTGTGACGGTATTCTGGCCCTGCGAATCGGTTTTGCACCTTCCCAAAAACTACAGGCAAAGGGAATCAAGATTTTTATGACCTATGACAAAATTGAAGCCGCGGTAAAATCCGCCGCCCGGCAATCATAAAGAACAGGAGTAGAAGCGATGAACAGTCCGAAATATCATATTTTTATTTGCACGAGCTGCCGTATTAACGGTACACAAAAAGGATTTTGCTTTTCTAAAGATTCCGTTAATCTGATCCAGCGTTTCATGGAAGAAATTGAGGAACGGGATCTTTCCGGCGACGTAATGGTAACAAATACCGGATGCTTCGGCGTATGCAGTCACGGCCCCATCGTGGTTATTTATCCAGAGGGTACCTGGTATGGGAATGTGACCGAAGAGGACGTTGGGATCATTATGGAACAGCATATTGAAGGCGGACGTATTGTAAAAGAACTTCTAATTTAGGAGTAACCGGTATCAAAGGAGGGATTCCGATTGATACGAATTACGGATAGAACCTTGAGTTGCCTGGATGATTATGACGCGACGCCTCGGCAGCTTCGCGCTCTTTGCGGATTACTCCTGAAGCTGGGTGTCGATTTTACGGAGCTTTCCGTAGATGCTTACCGAAAGATAGGTTCTTTGCCTGAAAACGGAAAATACATTCTGAGAGTGGAGGACGTGATCGAAGCAAGGGAGTACCCCGGGTTTGACCGGTACATCTGCCGTCACAGCGGACTTGTTACACCGGTTGAGGCAGTAGCCGAAATGCAGGTCAATGATGTCAATGAAATCCATCTTCTAAAACAGTACCAGAATCTGGCAAGCGTCCGAATCACCGGGCTCGACGACATCCTGTGTCATGATTATAAAATCGCTTTCCAGCAAATCAAAAAAAATGTTACCGGAAAAATAGAAATATGCCCCGAGAACCACTATTTCTGCGCTACCGCGATTGCGGTGGAGTGGATTTTATCCGGCGGTAAAAATATTGCAGCAAGTTTCGCGGGTATCGGCGATTTTGCGCCGCTGGAAGAGGTCTTGATGGCGCTCAGGCTGGAACTGCGGTATCAACCCAATCGGGACTATTCGGTATATCCGCAAATTAAAGCGCTTTTTGAGCAGATCACGGGGAAAAAGATTCCGGCGCACAAGTCAATTATCGGCTCCAATATTTTTGACGTGGAGGCAGGTGTCCATGCGGACGGGATTTTAAAGGACCCCAATATCTATGAGCCGTTCAAACCGGAGTTGGTCGGCGACAGACGATGCCTGGTACTGGGGAAACACTCCGGAAAAGCGGCAGTCATCATGAAGCTGAATGAACTCGGCATTAAGGAAGACGAAACTGAAATTCCGGCAATTCTGGACGCAGTCAGGCGGAAAAGTATTGAGAAGCAATGCAGTTTGACCGATGAGGATTTTATTGAACTGATTAAGGCCATGTAACGGATAAGGGGGGTACGGCAGAATGAAAGATGTAAAATATTTGGTGGATACCACCTTGCGGGACGGGGAGCAGAGTCCGGGATATGCCCTGACAAAGGAGCAAAAGGTTGAAATAGCCGCTATGCTGGATATTGCCGGCGTGTACCAGATTGAGGCCGGAATTCCTGCAATCTGTTCTTATGAAATCGATACTCTCTGTGAAATCTCCCAAAATAAACACAGCTCCAAAATCTCAGTTTGGAACCGGCTGAATGAGGACGACATTAAACGTTCGTTTGACTGCAATCCCGATATTATTCATATCGGTGTACCTGTCTCCTATATACAGATTTATACAAAGCTTCATAAAAACAAAACATGGATCGCGAAAACGGCGGCGCGCTGCGCTGATATGGCCATGAGCAAAGGGTATGAAGTAACGGTCGGGTTTGAGGATGCCTCCCGCGCCGACCCCGCTTTCATGCTGGCGCTGGCGTATTCCCTGAAAAGCATAGGAGTAAACCGTATCCGGTTTGCAGACACCGTCGGCGTACTAAGCCCGACCAGAACCTACGAAACCATTCGAGATCTGATCGGCTTTACCGGTATTGAGGTGGAAATGCATGCGCATAACGACCTTGGAATGGCAGTCGCCAACTCGCTTGCCGCCGCAAAAGCGGGTGCCAATTATATTGACACCACTATTTTCGGAATCGGTGAAAGAACCGGAAACTGTGATTTTAAAAAGTTTATTTCCGCATCTGAATTTGCTTTTACTGTCAGCCCTACTCACTCTGCCGCCCTAAAGGTGGAGGAGAAAGCTGCAAAGATATTAGTAAGAGAAAGAAAGGATGGTTACTATGAAAAAAAGATGTAAAAGTTTGCTCGCAATTCTGGCCGCAGCGGCGCTTTCCCTCTCAATGTTCGCCGGCTGCGCTTCAGCACCCGCTGCCTCAGCGCAGGAAAACAGTACCGCCGTCAGTGTCGTTTCCACCGCAAGCGAGGCGGTCTCCTCACAGCCCAAGGAATCCACGGAGCTGTTTATTTCTGCTGCCGCAAGTCTTACGGATGTGTTGAAAGAGCTTTCCACTGCGTATGGCGCCAAAGAGCCCGATGTAAAACTGACCTTCACTTTCGGGGCATCCGGCGCTCTTCAGACTCAAATTGAGGAAGGAGCCCCTTCGGATATTTTTCTTTCTGCCGCGCAAAAGCAGATGGATGCACTCGATAAAAAAAGCCTTTTGCTGGAAGGTACCAGAAAAGACCTTCTGATTAATAAAGTAACTTTAATTACGCCGAAAGAAAGCACCAAGGATATAAAATCATTTGAGGATGTCAATACAGACAAGGTGAAAAAAATAGCCCTCGGCGAACCGAAATCCGTTCCTGCCGGGCAGTATTCCGAAGAAGTTTTCACCTACTTGAAATGTCTTGACGCCGTGAAGAAAAAAGCGGTTTATGGGTCCGACGTTCGCCAGGTGTTGACCTGGGTTGAATCCGGCGATGTTGACTGCGGAATTGTATATGCAACGGATGCCGCAACATCCGATAAAATTCAAGTGGCCGCAGAAGCGCCGAATGGAAGTCATACGCCGGTTGTTTATCCGGCTGCCGTTTTAAAATCCAGCAAAAATGCGGATGCCGCAAAAGCATTCCTTGCCTTTTTGTCGTCGGATGAGGCAAAAACCCTTTTTGAGAAATACGGTTTTCAAATGAGTGAATAAATTACAAATGCCACGGAACGGCGGAAGATCGTTTCGCTATCCTCCGCCGTCACGGCAATTCCACATCCGGACCGGGTGCCAAGGAGGAACACTATGGACTATTCTCCGCTGATCATTTCATTGAAAACCGCCTTTCTGGCGACCTTCATCACTTTTTTTCTAGGGCTATACGCGGCGCACAAGATAGCAAAAGTGAAACACTGTAAAGGATTGATCGATGGGATATTCACACTCCCGATGGTTCTTCCCCCCACTGTCGTGGGCTTTTTTTTAATTATCATCTTTGGAAACAATAGTTTTGTAGGCATTCTTCTTGCAAAGATCAACATTACGGTCATGTTCAGCTGGCCTGCTACGGTTTTATCCGCATGTGTCGTCTCTTTCCCTCTCATGTATCGTACGGCGCGCGGTGCATTTGAACAAATCGACACCGATCTGGTTTATGCCGCCCGAACGCTCGGAATGTCGGAAGAAGCTATTTTCTGGAAAGTGATTTTCCCCGTTTCGTGGCCCGGCATCGCTGCGGGTACTGTGCTGTCATTTGCGCGCGCGCTTGGGGAATTCGGCGCCACGATCATGATTGCGGGCAACATTCCCGGCCGTACGCAAACCGTGTCGACGGCAATTTATACTGCGGTTCAGTCAGGTGACCGCGCAACCGCTTACACTTGGGCGGGGATCATTGTCGTTATCTCATTCGCTACCATGATAATGATGAATTACTGGTCGGCAAATCAGAAGAAACTGATTTCCAGCCGCACGGAAAAACGAGGTGGTTAATTGGCTGTTTTCGTGGATATAAAGAAGACCCTTGGCGATTTTAAGCTCAATGTACAGTTTGAAACGGGTAATGAAATTTTAGCTTTGCTCGGCGCTTCCGGCTGCGGAAAGAGCATGACGCTCAAATGCATTGCCGGAGTGGAAACACCTGACGAAGGCAGAATTGCTTTGGATGGCCGCGTACTGTTTGATTCAAAAGAAAAAATCAACCTGTCACCGCAAAAACGCGGGACAGGTTACCTGTTTCAGCACTATGCGCTGTTTCCCAATATGACGGTCGAAGAAAACATTGCCGCCGGAATTCAGCTTTCCCGCAGGGAAAAAGGCCGGATCGTACAAGATAAAATAAAAACGTTTTATTTGGAAGGACTTGAAAAACGGTACCCGTCGCAAATTTCCGGCGGTCAGCAGCAGCGCGTCGCGCTTGCACGAATTCTTGCTTCACAGCCAAAGATTTTAATGCTCGACGAACCGTTTTCTGCTCTGGACAGCTATTTGCGATGGCAGATGGAACAGGAAATCGGCAGCGTTTTAGAAAAGTTTCAAGGAACCACACTGTTTGTTTCCCACAATCGTGACGAAGTTTACCGGATTTGCAATAAAATAGCGGTAATATCCGACGGCCGTCTGGAAACAGTCAGCGACAAATGGGATCTTTTCAATAACCCCCGATCTCTTGCCGCCGCTCTTCTGACCGGCTGTAAAAATATATCCGCCGCTAAAAAACTATCGGATTATTCATTGGAAGCTACCGACTGGAACGTAGTTTTAAATACGGAACAAAAGATTTCCGATAGTCTGAAATATATTGGGGTCCGCGCGCATTATTTTATCCCGGCCATTGGAGAAGGCCAGATCAATACGGTGGCAGGAACCATTTCCCATATAATAGAAGACACCTTTTCCTTCATTGTCATGGTACAGTGCGGCAGCGGGAAGAGCGGTCAGATTCGCTGGGAATGCAGCAAAAATTCTTTTCATGGGATAAAGGAACCCGGTCAGCGGATTTATCTTCAGATTCTGCCAAAGGATATCTTAATATTGATGGAATAAATTTGTTGTTGATGCAGCACTATTGCTTTATGAGCAATTCGGAGAATTGAAATAAAAGTACCCGAACCGAGAATTTCTATAACAATTCCCTTTCAGTTTGTAAAACAAAACGCGTTCCTTCCCCGCCGAAGGCGGGGAAGGAACGCGACCTTATTGCAGAATCAACTGAAAAAAATCAATCATACGGGGTCTGTGTAACTGACAGGCCAGAGGGGCCAGCGCAGCAAACTTTTAGAAATTCAAGATTTGGGGTTGACAATGGGATGGATAGAATGATATAATAATTCTCGCTGAGTCGCGCGAGTGCTGGAACTGGCAGACAGGCACGTTTGAGGGGCGTGTGTTGTATGACGTATGGGTTCAAGTCCCATCTCGCGCACCAATAAGAAACCCGGAAGGCCGCAGGAATGTTGGCTTTCCGGGTTTCTTTTCTCCATAAAATTCCCAATGGGCTTCTATAATAGGCTCAATGTCAATAGTTGGGGTAACCCCAAACGGAAAGAGGAATAGAGTGGCGCTATGCCGCTCCATTTTGCGTAGAACGGGAGAACATGTGCAGGATGCGGTTGC
>ENA-OXEN01000168-OXEN01000168.1-human-gut-metagenome-genome-assembly--contig:-NODE-168-length-15090-cov-15.472697_pt1 | contig 15090 bp, 12 predicted proteins | sample MGYA00249358_ERZ652249 | MGnify/ENA primary metagenome ERZ652249 (study PRJEB26925, sample SAMN05826761) | human gut metagenome | biome: ENVO:2100002; feature: ENVO:00000062; material: ENVO:00002003... | reverse complement strand
AGATCTGCGCATGTCTCGTGGGCTCGGAGATGTGTATAAGAGACAGTTCCTACACTGTTAAACGGTGGACCCAATTCATCCACGATATCTCATACCGCTTAATTATACTCATAATGCAAATACGAAACAAGGTAAATTATCAATCGAATATCCCGCTTGGTCAAATTACAATTTGGTTATTTTGACGGAAATTGTTGCGAAATTTTAAAGTTTTTTTCAAATATTTATTACATTGACAAAAAAGCGGCTGACTATAGTATAATGAATTTCATTAAGATTAATACACGGATGGGGATAAATTCATGATGGATGCAAGCAAAATTTCCGGGCTTTCGGAAGAAGAAGTGGAGGCGCGGCACCGGCAGGGGCTGGTAAACGGTACAGAGGAAATAAAAACAAAAACGGTCGGACAAATTATTCGCGGCAATCTGGTCACACCCTTCAATATCATAAATGCAATTCTCGCGGGCTTGATTTTAATGGTGGGCTCCTACAAAAACCTGCTGTTTATGGGCGTCATTTTTTCGAATATCCTGATCGGAACCACTCAGGAAATCAAGGCAAAAAAAACGATTGACCGGCTGAAGCTGATCGCCGCGCCGAAAGCGCATGTCCTGCGCGGCGGCGTCAGGCAGGATCTTCCCGTCGGCGAGCTGGTGCTGGACGACATCATGGTGCTTTCCTCCGGAAATCAAGTCTGCGCCGACTGTGTGGTCGCGGACGGCGAATGCGAGGTCAACGAGGCGCTGATTACGGGCGAAACCGACCTGATCGTCAAAAAAAACGGCGACCATCTTCTGAGCGGAAGCTTTATCGGGAGCGGAAGCTGCCTTGCACAGGTTGAACATATCGGCGCCGAAAATTACGCGGCGAAAATTACGCAAAGCGCCAAATACCTGAAAAAACCGAATTCCGAAATCATGACATGGATCAATAAAATCATTAAATACACCGGGTTTTCCATTATTCCGATTGGCCTTATGCTGTTTTACAAACAAATCTATATTTCGGGACAACCCTTCAACCGCGCGGTCGTCAGTACCGTGGCCGCGCTGATCGGCATGATTCCGGAAGGGCTTGTCCTTTTGACCAGCGTTGTGCTGGCGGTGAGCGTGCTTCGCCTGGCCCGCCACAAGGCATTGGTGCAGGACCTCTATTCCATTGAGACCCTCGCCCGCGTGGATACGCTCTGTTTGGACAAAACAGGAACCATTACGGAGGGAACCATGCAGGTGGACGCCGTTGTCCCCCTTTGCGATATTTCCCGGCAGGAAGTCGAAGAAGCGATCGCCGCGGTGATGCAGGCGGTCAATGACGACAATCCGACCTCCAATGCCCTGAAGGCGCTGGACCGCAAGCCCCCCGCATGGAAATGCACAAATACGGTCGCGTTTTCTTCGGCCCGAAAATGGAGCGGGGCAAGCTTTCAGGAATCGGGCAGCTTTCTTGTGGGCGCGGGCGAGTTTGTCCTGAAGGACGGCTTTGAGCAGATCAGGCCGGAGGTCGAAAAATATTCCTCCCGGGGACAGCGCGTGCTGCTTCTGGCCCACAGCAAGCACCCGCTGGACGGCAGCGGCGTACTGCCCGCCGACATTTCTCCCCTTGCGCTGATCCTCCTGAGCGACAGAATCCGCAGGAACGCCAAAAAGACCCTGGAATACTTTTCTTCCCAGGGCGTCGATCTGAAAGTGATTTCCGGCGACAACGCGGTCACGGTCGCCAATATCGCCAAAAAAGCCGGGCTGAAAAAGGCCGACAGCTATATTGACGCGACCACGCTGAAAACCTATGAAGAGCTGAAAGAAGCGTCGGCGAGATACGCCGTATTCGGGCGCGTTACGCCGCAGCAGAAGCTCGACCTGATCAAAGCGTTAAAAGAGCGGGGACGGACGGTGGCCATGACCGGCGACGGCGTGAACGACGTGCTCGCCTTAAAGGAAAGCGACTGCAGCATTGCGATGGCTTCCGGCAGCGACGCTTCCAAAACGGTTTCGCAGGTGGTTCTTCTGGATTCGGATTTCGCCAGCATGCCCCGCATTGTCAACGAGGGGCGCCGTTCCATCAACAACCTGCAGCGCTCGGCCTCCCTGTTTCTTGTAAAGGCGATCTTTTCCGCGATCATCGCGGTGCTGTTCATCTTTTGCAGCTGCGACTACCCTTTCCAGCCGATTCAGTTTACGCTGATTAACGCCGTGACCATCGGATGCCCGTCATTCATCCTTGCGCTCGAACCCAACCGGGAACGGATCCGGGGCAGGTTTATTGTCAACGTGATCAAAAAATCGCTGCCGGGCGCGCTGACAATGGCGCTAAACATCGTTCTGCTCGTGCTTCTTTCCGACTTTCTGAATTTCACACAGGAGCAAATCTCCACGCTTGCCGTGATCATTACGGGATATACCGGCCTGATGACCCTGTTTAAAGTCTGCATGCCGTTCAACCTGAAGCATACCGCGTTATTTTCCGTTATGACCTCCGCTTTTATCATCGCGCTGGTTTTCTTCCAGTCGTTTTTTGCCGTGGTGAACCTGACCCTGCCTATGCTGCTGGTGCTGGTACCCATGTTCCTGGTGGCCACAAGCCTGATGACCGCCATCCTGCATATGATCGAAAAAGTCATTATGAAAAAAATCGGGAATTAGGTCCTCAGTCCAGTTTGATTTTCCGGAAGTATGCCTCCGTCGTGACTTTACCGGGCCGGAGGTACCTGCCGAGCCCGTAGAGGCATTCCGGGTCCGCCGTAAGGTAGTTCATCCGGCTTTCGCAGGTCAGGCTGGCTTGAAAGCCGAGCTTCCGAATGATCGGTACGGACGCGCCGCTGATGGCGCCGAACGGATAAACAAACGCAGTGGGAGTATCGCCGGTATGCTCTTTTACTTTCTCCTGCATTTTGCTGAGGTCCTCTGTCAGAAGCGACGTGTAGCTGCTGACGCTTTCTCCCCGTTTCATCCCCGCCCCGAGCCGGCCGTTTTTGTTTTCATGAAGATTATAGGTATGATTCTGAATTTCCACCCGGCCGGATGCGATCATTTCATTCAGTTCATCCCAGGTGCAGTGTGAATAATTGGCGTGCTCCGCGCTGACGCTGTCGGAAAACAGCTCGGTATAGTAGCCGATCGGGGAAAGCACCATTTTCATATTGTATTTTTTAATAAGAGGATAGGCGTAAAGATAATTGTTGTAGTACCCGTCGTCAAATGTAATCATCACGGGCTTGGACGGCAGCGGCTTCTTCTGATTTACATAATCCAGCAAATCCTGTACGACAACCGCCGTATAGCCTTTTTTCCGAAGATACTGAAGATCTTTTTCAAAGATCTCAGGTGAAATGACATACACCCCTTGATAGGATTTATCTTTCAGCATACTGTGATACATCAGAACAGGCAGCTTGATCCCCTTGCCGTTATCCGTCGCTTTGGCGGGATTCACCGCGCCGAAGGCGATGATCAGTACAATGGCCGCCGTGGTAAATAGCATCAGGGACAGCTTGCGGTTCATACGGACAGTTACAAACATAGGAATTCTCCTCCTATGGAAATATATGGAGCGCGACCGGCAGATATCACAAAAGGACAGGGCAAAGTGTTAGCTTTGTCCTGTCCTTTTGGAGTTTATTCTTTTGTTACGGACAGAAGAAAATTCTCTATGTCACCATAAACCTGCTGCTTATTGGTTTCGCTCAGCAGCGCGTGACGCGCCCCCGGGTATAGGACCAGACGGACATCGTGGCCGGTTCTTCTGAGCCTTGCCGCAACCTGTTTGACCCCTTTGCCAAAATCGCCGACGGGGTCTTTTTCGCCCGACAGCAGCAAAATGGGGATTTTCGGCATCTTCTTAAACCAGCGGGAAGAACTGATCTCGGCCTGCAGATAAACGATATCCCGATAGCCGGAAACAGTCAGGTCAAACCCGCAGAGAGGGTCTTTCGTATACTTCTCCACCTCGGCATCATCGCGCGAAATCCAGTCGTTCGGCGTCATAAACGGTGCAAAGGCCTTGTTGTATTTTACGGTGGAAAGCTTTGCAAAAAGCGGATCGTGGCTTTTTTCGCCCTTCTTTTTGACAATGGCGTCACCGAGCCGTTTCTGGGCGGTAAGCACCCCCGAGCCGGGACTGCCGCAGGTACCCATATAAATCACCCCGTCCAGCTCCTCACTGTATTGGGCAGCGTAGGAACGGGCCAGAAAAGAACCCATGCTGTGCCCCATTAACACATACGGCACATCGGGATAATCCTTGCGTATCAGGGCATACAGCTTATGCATGTCTTTTACAAGGTTCTGACAGCCGCCCCTGCCGAAATAGCCGTACTCCCCGCCGGCCGAAACCGACTTTCCGTGGCCCAGATGGTCGTTGATGGCCACAGCGTAGCCGCTTTCAGCCATGTGGCGTGCAAAATCCATGTAAAGAAGGCTGTGCTCCGCCATTCCATGAGCAATCTGCAGCACAGCCCTGACATCCGCCTGATCGGCAGGTTCCATAATCCGTGCAAAAATTCTTTCGTCATCTGCACAAGAATCAAAAGACATCTGTCTTTCAATAATATCCAATTGCGTCACCTCTCCATGCTGCGAATTATGTATTCATTATATCGCAGAAAGAGAGAAAAATGTAATACGATTTGTAAACAAATTTATACGGAAATATGATAAATGACCAAATAATGAAAAATCGTTCCCCCAAGCACAAATAAATGCCACACGGAGTGCATATATTTGACTTTTTTCCCCACTCCGTAAATCAACGCGCCTACCGTGTAAAGTACGCCGCCGGCAATCAGGTTAAAAATGGCGCCCGGGTCAAGGTGTGTGAGCAGCGGCTTGAAAAAGAAGATCACGAGCCACCCGAGGGCCAGATAACAAACCATAGAAAACGTTTTGAAGCGCTTGAGATCGATCGCGTTGAGCACGATGCCGACAACGGCCACCGTCCAGACAATCGAAAACATGACCCAACCCGTGACGCCGCCGAAACACAACAGTGAAATCGGCGTGTAGGTTCCCGCAATCAGAAGAAAAATGGTGCAATGATCCAGTATCTGGCAGATTTTCTTCCCGGGGCAGACCCCGAGCGCATGATAAAGCGTGGAAACCGTATAAAGCAGGATCATGGTTACGCCGAAGACGGAAACCGCGCCAAGCGTCAGCGGATCGCGGCGCCCGTTGATCAGAAGCGCTATAAAGCCCGCAATCGCAAGACCGACCCCGACTCCGTGTGTGGCAGCGTTGATCACTTCCTCCGCCACGGTATAGCTGGGGAGTTCCAGCTCTTCTCGGCGTTTGGATCTCCATTCGGATTTGCTCATGCTGTTATCGTTCATAATATCACCATCTATTCAAAATTATTTTATGTAGTATTAAAAACTATATAACAGTTTACAACGACATTTATCGTTTGTCAAGAGGCTGTCTGTCCAAAACCCCTTCCAGATTAAAAGGAGGAATAAAGCTCCGGCTGGCCGATTCCATCTCCTGCACGAAGCCGTCCAGATTCAAACGGAACAGATGCTCCTGAACCTTTTGGTACTCCCGTTTTGTGATTCTGCGGTTGATTTCGGGGTAATCCGCCGCTTTTCCGCAGGGCACATACTGCGCCATCAGGCTGACAAGCACCCCATCCGGCAGATTTTCGCCCAGCCAGTCCAGAACAGCAAGGGAATTGCGCGTATTGCCCGGCAGAATCAAATGCCGCACGATCGTGCCGCGCGTCATCAGCCCTTCGCCGTCAAATTGGGCCGGGCCGGTCTGCCGCGCCATTTCCAGCACGCAGGCTTTCGCGCGCTCCGCATAGTCCGGCGCACCGGAATATTTCAGGGCAATCGGGTCGTCCGCGTATTTCAGATCGGGAAGATAGATGTCAATCAGGCCCTCCAGCAGCTTCAGCGTTTCCAGGCTTTCGTAGCCGCCGGAATTATACACGACCGGAATCCGGGATTTCCGGAGCTGCAAAGCCTCGATGACGGCGGGGACAAATTGTGTGGGGCTGACCAGATTGAGGTTGTGCGCGCCCTGTTCGGCAAGGCGGTCGAAAATATCCGCAAGCTCCTGTATACCGACCGGTTTTCCCACCGCTTTTTCGGTGCTGATCCGGTAATTCTGGCAGAACACGCATTTCAGGCAGCAGCCGGTAAAAAAGACCGTGCCGGAGCCGCGTTTCCCGCTGATACAGGGTTCCTCCCAAAAATGGAGCGCCGCGCGGGCGACCACGGGGTCCGTCCCCAGCCCACAGAACCCGGCCCCTTCGGTTTCCGTCCGTCTGACTTTGCAGGCGCGCGGACACAGCATACAACGCTCCGTTGTCACGCTTTTTCCTCCTTCAGGCACATCATCGCGGCAAGGCCCCCGCGTTTTCCCCCGCTGGCCCGGTGGGACCAGAGCCACTGCGCGTTGCATTTGGTGCAGAGCTGCGCCACCTCGATATTCTGCGCAGGCACGCCCGCTTCCATAAGGATGCGCCGGTTGGCCTCCCATAAATCGACCGTATATTTTCCCCCGCCCTTCTCAACGATGAACTCATACGGACGGATTTCGGTCAGCGCGGCAAATTCCCTGTAGACGGGAGCATCCACCTCAAAGCAGCACGGACCGATGGACGGGCCGACGGCGGCAAGAAGCTCCTTCGGGCTGCTGCCGAATTCCCGGGACATGGCTTTGACCATTTCGGCCCCCATTTTGGCGACGGTACCGCGCCAGCCCGCGTGGGCAAGGCCGATTGCGCAACGCTCCGGGTCAAGAAAAAACAGCGGTACGCAGTCGGCGTAAAAAGTAGTGAGGGTCACGTTTTTTTCATTGGTGACCAGTCCGTCCACGCTGTTCCTGTCCTTCGGCTTCCAGATACCCGTTCCGCAGTGCTCCGGTCCCACCCGGCGCACAACCGTATGGTGGTCCTGGGCCGACGCGGCCAGCGTGGAGTAATCGAAGCCCGCCGCGGAGCAGAACCGCTGAAAATTCCGCACCACGTTTTCGTCGCTGTCGCCCCGTCCGAAATTCAGGTTCATCGAAGCATATATCCCTTCGCTCACACCGCCGACCCGCGTAGAAAAGGCGTGATTGACGAAGCTGTATTTTTCTAAAGAGGGAAAGGTCAGAAAGACAACGCCGTCCCTTTCCTGCCGATTCATATTCTTCACGCTATCACTCATAAAAACGCCTCCCAGGTTGATTGTCTTGATTCTAGCACAACCGAAATGAGAACGCAAATCAAGGCATAAAAAGAGGAGAGCTTTCAGCTCTCCTCTTGAGGCCCTGCGTCCTCCGTTTTATCCTTTTCGGCATTGACCGGAAGGATCGTCTTTTTTACAACCATGCCCTCGTATTTCAGCTTGAACTGCACCCGGCCGTAAAACCTGCGGTGACAGTGCCAGCAGATGAACTCCGCGCGGTAGCTCTTGTTCTTGAGCTGCCATTCGCTCGTCCTGTGCGCCCGCCCGCCGCAGAGATCGCATTTGAAATGCATATCGCTCCGTTTAATCAGAGGGTTGCTCAGGTCGCAGACAATCAGCGTCTTGAAAAGAATCCGGTTGTAAAATTCGTCCGTTGTCGCGTCCTGAATAAACGGCTCCAGCTGCCCGGGGGTATACAGCTTCTGAAAGCACCGCAGAGACAGCAGGCTGTCTCCCAAAGCACGGTGATGGTCAAAGCCCTCCTCGTCGATATCCAGCAGCTGCGCGGAAGTGCTCAGGCCCATTTGCTTCGCCGGGTCGTAATCGAGCATCTTTTCGCAATAGGCCTGAAGATCCACATAGCGCTTCAAAAAGGGGATACGCTCGTTGCCGCAAAAGTAGCGGCAGTTTTCAATCAGCGCAAGGACATCCGACGTACCCCACGTCATGAACACCGCGTCCCCGGCCCATTTTCGAAACCGGCTCACGACCTGCATAAACTGCAGGCCGTCCTTCAGGTCCTCATTGGTAATACTGGTCAGCGTCTTGATCTTCCCGCTGATTTTCTTGCCGACCTGCGGACGGATCAGGGCCTCAAAGGTATCGATCACGGTCAGGTCACGGTCTACCTTCACCGCGCCGAACTCAATGATCTCGTTCATAAAGCCCTTGAGACGGCGGTTGTAGGTTCCGTTCCATTCCAAATCAAGTATTACAAAGCTCATATCATTTATTCTTACTCGCCTGTTTCATCCGAAGCTCTTTACTCAGTACCATCTTACGCATGCGGATGCTATTTGGCGTCACCTCCACCAGTTCATCATTGCGGATAAACTCAAGGCTCTGTTCCAGGCTTAGAACCGTGTGCGGTGTAAGCTTCAAAGCATCGTCCGAACCGGATGCGCGGGTATTGGTAACATGTTTTTTCTTGCAGATATTGACGACAATATCGTCGGATTTCGGGCTTGCGCCGACAATCATGCCTTCGTACACCTCGACGCCCGGCCCGATAAACAGGCGGCCGCGGTCCTGCGCGTAGAAAAGGCCGTAGCCGGTGGACTCGCCGGTTTCGTGCGCGACCAGCGAACCCTGCGCGCGCGTCTGGACGTCGCCCTTATACGGCTCGTAGGAATCAAACACATTGTTCATGATTCCGTTGCCGTTGGTGTCCGTCAAAAATTCCTGACGGTAGCCCATCAGGCAGCGGGCCGGAATTTTAAACTCAAGATGGGTCATGCCGGTGTCGCGCGTGCCCATGTTGAGAATTTCGGCCTTGCGGTTGCCCAGCTTTTCCATGACGGCACCGACGTAACTGTCGGGCACTTCGATCATGAGCAGTTCCATCGGCTCGCATTTTTTCCCGTCGATGGTCTTATAGATCACATGCGGCGCGGAAACCTGAAACTCGTAGTTCTGGCGGCGCATCTGCTCGATTAAAATAGAAAGGTGCAGCTCGCCGCGCCCGGACACCTTAAAGGTATCCGCGGAGTCGGTCTCTTCCACACGCATGGCGACATTGGTTTCCACTTCTTTGAAAAGGCGGTCGCGCAGATTGCGCGAGGTAACGTATTTGCCTTCTCTTCCGGCGAACGGGCTGTTGTTGACCATGAACATCATTGAAACGGTAGGCTCGTCTATCTTAACGAAGGGCAGCGGCTCAATACATTCCGGCGCGCAGGCGGTTTCCCCGATATTCAGACCGGTGATGCCGGAAACGGCGACCAGATCGCCCAGTCTGGCCTCCTGCACCTCCACCCGCTTCAGTCCCTCAAACTGATACAGCTTGGCAACCTTGACATTCTTCTGCTCGCCGTCGCGGCAGCAAAGAACGACATTTTCCCCGCTGTGAACCTCGCCGCGTTCCACGCGCCCGATCCCGATCCTGCCGACGTAGTCGTCGTAGTCAATATTGGAAAACAGGACCTGTGTCGGCCCGTTTAAGTCGCCCTGCGGCGCAGGGATATCCTGAAGGATGGCGTCGAAGAGCGGAGTCATATCCTTCCCCGGCACATCCGGGTCCAGAGTAGAGTAGCCGTCGCGGCCGGAAGCATAAACGACCGGGAATTCCAGCTGGTCGTCATTGGCGCCCAGCTCAATAAACAGGTCGAGCACCTCGTCCACCACCTCCGCCGGCCTCGCGCCCGGACGGTCGATCTTGTTGACGACCACCAGAGGCTTTTTGCCGAGGCCGAGCGCCTTTTTCAGCACGAAGCGCGTCTGCGGCATACAGCCCTCAAACGCGTCCACCAAAAGCAGGACGCCGTCCACCATCATCAGGATGCGTTCCACCTCGCCGCCGAAATCCGCGTGGCCCGGAGTGTCCACGATATTAATTTTGACGCCGTCGTACATCACGGCCGTATTTTTGGAAAGGATGGTGATGCCGCGTTCGCGCTCAAGGTCGTTGGAATCCATGACCCGCTCCGCAACATTCTCATTGGCACGGAAAATGCCGCTTTGTTTCAGCAGCTGATCGACCAGTGTGGTTTTTCCGTGGTCGACGTGCGCGATAATTGCAACATTTCGAATGTCATTTCTTAAATCCATAATTGATATTCCCTCTTTAATCTAATAGTTCACAAAACTTTAATATTATACCACATTTCCAAATATTTGTGAATAAGCGCCGCGAATAAAGCACGGACCTATCCGACAAAAAAGCGCCGGCAGAATACCGGCGCTTCGCAATATTGGAGCGAACGACGAGGCTCGAACTCGCTACCTCCACCTTGGCAAGGTGGCGCTCTACCAGATGAGCTACATTCGCAAATTGGTGCGTGAATTATTATAGGACAAAACTCGACCTTTTGTCAAGGGGATTTTCAAAAATATTCTCCGTCTTTTTTCAATTCCCTATTTTGCATCCTTATGCTATAATAACAAACAAGACGAAAAACGAACTGAATTGTTTAGAAAGGTGACTCTCTATTATGAGTTATTCCATTAATCTCGGAGATTGGAACTCCGTTTTCGCGGTGCCCTGCTCCGTAGTTGATCAACATATCAAGCTGGCCGGTTCCGTTCAGCTAAAGGTGCTTTTATGGGAGCTTCGCCACGCGGGCGACCCCTTCGAAGCGACGGATATTGCGAAAGCGCTGTGCATTGACAAGGCCGATGTTGCCGACGCCATGCTCTACTGGCAGCAAACGGGGCTTTTCTGTGAAAAGGACAAAGAACTGACGCCGCCGGAAAAAGAAGAGGCTTCGGCCATACCTGAAAATAAAGAAGCTGTCCCGAAAAAAAAAGATCCGGAACACGAACCGGAAAAGCAGGAGGCGGCGCCCGCCGAAAAACCGCACAAGCTGCTTTCCCGCCCGCAAAAGCCCGACAACGCCTTCGTCGCGAAAAGGATCGGCGAATCGACGGAAATCGCCTGCCTGATGCAGGAGGCCGAGCAGATTCTGGGGCGGCTGATTTCCAACGGGGACTCCGCCATGCTTCTGATGCTGCACGATGATTTCGGGCTGCCCGCGGACGTGATCATCATGCTGCTGCAGTATGTGGTCAGCATCGGCAAGGCAAACACCCGTTACATAGAGAAGGTGGCCATGAGCTGGGCCGACGAGGAAATCTTTACCCATGAAAAAGCGGAGGAAAAGCTGCGCAGGCTGGACGAAGGCCAAAAGGCGTGGCGCGTGGTCGAACAGGCGGCCGGTATTCCCCACCGCGCGCCCTCCACCAAGGAGCAGGCATTCGCCTCAGTCTGGGTCACGCAGTGGAAATTTACTCTTCCGCTGATTCACGAGGCGTATGAACGCAGTGTGGACAACACTGGAAAATTCAGCATCAGCTACATGAACAAGATTCTGGAGCGCTGGAACCGGGAAGGCATTTCCACGCTGGAACAGGCGCAGAAGGACAAGGAAGACAGGGCGGCCGCGCGCAAAAGCACCAAACCGCAGAAAACCTCCTATGACATTGAAGAATACGAGCGTTCCAGCGTTTTTGACAATTTTGACAGGAAGTGATCGCATTGGGCTACAGCAGGGAGATTTATGAAAGCGCGGAACAGATTCTTTCCGAACGCCGTAAAAAAGCGGTGGACATGGCCGCGCAGCGGAAGGCGGCGTTTTACGGAATCTGCCCGGAAGCCGCCGAAATCGAGTCCGTTCTGTCGCGCACGGCAATCGCCGCGGCAAGGGCGGTTTTGGGCGGCGGCAGCGCCAGAGAGCAGCTCACCCGCTTGAAAGCGGAAAATCTGGCCCTTCAAAGCCAATTAAAGAAAAAACTGAATTCCCTCGGCTACGATGAGCATTATTTGGAGCCGGAGTATTCCTGCAAACTCTGCGGCGACACCGGGTACGTTGACGGCAGGATGTGCGAATGCATGAAGAAGCTTCTCCGCGCACAGGCTTATGATTCCTTAAACGCCCTTACGCCGCTGAAGCTTTCCACCTTTGAAAGCTTTTCGCTGGATTTTTACCCGGACAAGGCCGAAAGCGACACGGCAAGGTCCCCGCGCAGCATGATGGAAGGCGTGTACCGCAACTGCCGCAGATACGCGGACAGCTTTTCCCTTTCCTCCCCCAGCCTGATCATGCAGGGCGCTACGGGACTGGGCAAAACGCACCTGTCGCTCGCCATTGCCAATACGGTCATTCAAAAGGGGTTCGGCGTAATTTACTGCTCCGTCAATAACATGATTACCAAGCTGGAGCGAGAACATTTCGGCCGCGACGAGGGAAACACGGGCCGCATGATTCTGGACTGCGACCTGCTGATTCTGGACGACCTGGGCACGGAATTCCGAACCGCATTTTCCTGCGCCGAAATCTACAACATCGTCAATACACGGCTGATGACCCAGAAACCGACCATCATCAGCACAAACCTTTCCATCCTGGAGCTGCAGGAACGGTATACGGAACGCTTTGCTTCCAGAATCATGGGGGATTATGTGCGCGTTCTTTTCAGCGGAAGGGACAACCGGCTGCAAAAGCTGCTAAAAAATCAGTGCTGAAAACAAAACGGGGGCTGCGCATTGCAGCCCCTTGCTTATTTTATTCGATATTTTCGCCGAGAGCGTCAAGGCTCTGCGCTTTCAGGTAGGCGTTGATAAAGCCGTCCAGATCGCCGTCCATCACGGCGTTGATGTTACCCGATTCAAAGCCGGTGCGGTGGTCCTTGGCCAATGTATAGGGCATAAAGACATAGGAACGAATTTGCGAGCCCCACGCAATTTCCTTCTGAACGCCCTTGATGTCCTCGATTCGCTCCAGATTTTCGCGCTCCTTGATTTCGACCAGCTTGGATTTCAGCATTCTCATCGCCACGTCGCGGTTTTGGTACTGGCTGCGCTCCACCTGGCAGGATACCACGATTCCCGTGGGGATATGGGTCAGGCGCACTGCGGAGGAGGTCTTGTTGACCTTCTGTCCGCCCGCGCCGCTCGCCCGGTAAACGTCCATTTTGATGTCCTCCGGGTTGATCTGGACCTCCACGTCGTCATCGATTTCCGGCATTACTTCCAGAGAGGCAAACGAGGTGTGCCTCCTGCCGGAGGCGTCGAACGGGGATACGCGGACAAGCCTGTGCACACCCGCCTCGCTTTTTAAGAAGCCGTAGGCGTTGATGCCTTCGATCAGGATACTGGCGCTTTTCAGCCCCGCTTCTTCGCCGTCCAGGTAGTCCAGCGTTTCCACCTTGTAGCCGTGGCGCTCGCCCCAGCGGCAGTACATGCGGTACAGCATTTCCGCCCAGTCCTGCGCCTCCGTCCCGCCGGCGCCCGCGTGGAACGTCAAAATCGCGTTTTTGCCGTCATATTCCCCGGTCAGCAGCGTAGAAAGGCGCTGCGCTTCCAGCTCATCCTGAAATTTTTTCAGTTCCTCCTGCGCTTCCGGCAAAAGGGATAAGTCCCCCTCCTCATTGGCAAGCTCTATTAATGCCAGCGTATCTCCGTACGAATTTTTCAGCCGTTCATACGCAGCAGCCTTATTTTTCAGCATACTGGAACGCTGCAAAACCTTTTGAGAAGTGCTCATATCGTCCCAGAAACCGGGCTGAGCGGCTTTTTCGTCGAGCTTCGCAATTTCTTCGCGCATGCCTTCCAGCCCAAGCGCTTCCGCCAGATCGTTCAGATCGGGTTCCAGCTCCTGCAAAGCAAGCTTCATTTCTTCAAACTGCAGCATACTATCATCCTTCAAATAAATTATTCCATTACAGGATTTTCAATCCGCTGATCGCGTAATTCCGTATTTCCTCCGCCGGAAGCGGATGGGAAACACAGTTGGGTCTTTCCGTAGAAAATGCAATGATTGTTATTAATTATAAATTATTCCGTGTATAATGTAAAGATGAAATTACGGAACAAAGGCCCCGCGCACCGCGCCGGACGTAAGCCTGACGCGCGGTCAATTATGAATTAGGTGAAAACTTATTGAATATATTATTGAAGTTTCTTTTGAAATTATATACAATAGGTTAATATAATAAGATTGATATCTATAGCAAATCCATTTCAGTTTGTGAGACAAAACATGTTCTTCCCCCGCCGAAGGCGGGGGAAGAACACAACCTTGTTGCAGAATTAACTGGAAGCGCTGTAATTGATATCTACATTATGGGAGGATAAACTATGATTGACTATACAGGTTTAAACTGCCCTGTCTGCGGAAAACCTTTTGCACGGGACGACGATATCGTCGTCTGCCCCGAATGCGGCGCGCCGTATCACCGCGAGTGCTACGCGCAGGCGGGCAAATGCGTTTTTGCGGACAAACACGGCACCCCTGCCGCGTGGACTCCCCCGCAGAAGGAACCCAAGTCCGCCGACACGGCGGCAAACGGGGCGGAAAACAGAACCAAACGCTGCCCGCGCTGCGGCAGTCTGAATTCACAGAACGCGATGTTCTGTGACCACTGCGGCCAGTCGCTGACCATGAACCAGCAGGATGTCGCCGGTTTCCCCAAAAGCGGCGGCTTTCCTCAGCACGGGTTCCCTCAGAACGGCTTTCCCCAGGTAGGCGCCCCCTTTCCGTCGGGCCAGCCAGGTCAGCCGGGCCAACCGATACCGTTTATCTTTGACCCGATGGGCGGCGTGAACCCCAACGAGCCGATCGGCAGCGTCCCGGCGGGAGACCTCGCCAAGCTGGTACAAGGCAATACCCAGTATTATCTGCCGGTATTCCTCAATCTCAAGCGTTTTCACAGAAACCGTTTCAACTTCAGCGCGTTCCTGTTTTCGGGCGGCTGGATGCTGTACCGCAAACAGTACAAAATCGGTTCCGTGATTACCGCGGTCATGACCGTCCTGTATCTGATCTCCACCTATGTGTCCCTAAATTTTTCCATGCCGCTGCTGGAATCCCTGATGCAACAGCAGGGAATTTCCATCGAAACGGCTTCGCCCACCTATTCCCAGCTGCTGCAGGTGTCGGAACAGCTTGCACAGCAGCCGGTCCAGCAGATTCTTCTGTTCTGCGTGCCGACCGTCATTGCGCTGATCCAGTTCATCCTCATGCTGGTGGTGGGATTTAACGGAAACAAATGGTATTTGAATCACTGTATCGATAAGATCGAGCAGATCCATCAACATACGCCGGAGGCGACTCTTGCCGCAATCCAGCTGCAGGAGCAGGGCGGCGTGAACACTTCTCTGGCAATCTGCCTTCTGATCTGTTATATGATCGTGTTTTATCTGCCCCAAATATTCTAGATATTAGGCTGTCTCTTATACACATCTCCGAGCCCACGAGACATGCGCAGAT